>Ga0208456_1000147_pt1 | contig 62740 bp, 52 predicted proteins | sample June2015DPH_4_10_2_FD_184691 | JGI IMG/M metagenome (GOLD analysis project Ga0208456, IMG submission 184691) | Peatland microbial communities from SPRUCE experiment site at the Marcell Experimental Forest, Minnesota, USA - June2015DPH_4_100... | ecosystem: Environmental > Terrestrial > Soil >... | reverse complement strand
GTCCTGCCCACTGCGACGCGCTTTCGACAAACTTGACCGGGAGGTGACGTCCTGGGTCCAACAAGCCCAATTGGCTGCCTGAAAACTTGACTCATTTACACCAAGTTTCGTACTTCAAGATTTCTAGGGCAATGCGGTAGTCGACGAGTTCGGGACTCTAATGGCCATCATGTCAGATGGGCCAGCGACAGAAAGACAGAATTAGCGTCTGGGCATGGCGCGATAGTACTCGTACAGTTTGCTGGCTTCGCGACCAAGCCGAAGATTTGGCGGTGACCTGCTTATGAAAGGGCGCCCTCCCGCAGCACATCGCCGCATCCACTCGGACGTCCCTCATCTGCGAGTGTAATCCTGTCACACGAAAACCGGGCTTTTTGCACTTTCCAGAGTCTACTGAGGGCCGTGTGAAGTAAGCGCAAGTTGGTAAACACATAAGCAGGTTAGGTGCATGTTCACAGAAATGTAACAATGGCGTAACGCGCAATGAACACAGCTCACCAATCATAGAGTCTTTATCAAGTCGAGCTGATGATCCCAATGAAGCACTAACACTTGAATCGGAGGGCTGAAGAATGCAGTTCATAAGAACTCGAAGCATGCTTATCGCAAGTGCGATGGTCTTATTTGCGCTCCCCACACCTGTTTTTTCGCAAACCGCGGCGGACACCACGTCAAAAGATTCGAACAGACGTGACGATGTCTCGCTGCTGAAGCAGCAGATTGCAGAACAACAGAAAGAGATCGAGCAGTTACGTACGATAGTGGAGCAGATGAAGCAAAAGCTGGACCAGTCCCCTAACCCAGCGCAAACCGCAACCACGCAAGCGCCGAACCTCGGCCTGGTGGCCTCGACCAGCCCAATGGTTCCCAAGGCCGCGGAGAAATCCGCCGCGGGCAGCGGCGCGAACCTGGTGGCTTCTACCCTGATTCCTTCCGCTGCCGCAACGCCGTCACCGCAAACGCAGAAGAGTGACCCCGACCCACCTCTTCAGTTGCATATCGGCACCGCCTCCATTACCCCTGTTGGATTCATGGATTTTACGAGCGTATTTCGCACCCATGCTGCCGGAGGCAGCATCGGGACCAGTTTTGCGAGCATACCTTACGGCAGCAGTGTCTATCAGAACAATCTGAGCGAGACACGCCTCAGCATGCAGAACTCACGAATAGGCTTCCGCGTGGATGCGGACGTGAAAGGCGCTCACGTGATTGGCTATATGGAGGCGGACTTCCTAGGGAACAACCCCAATAACGTAGCCGTGAGCAGCAACAGCAACACAATGCGCTCGCGGTTGTACTGGGTTGACGTCCGGAAGGGCCAGTGGGAAGTGCTGGGTGGCCAGACCTGGAGCTTGATCACGCCGAGCCGCACCGGCATTTCGCCTCTGCCCGGCGACCTCTTTTTTTGCTCACAACTCATTGACGTGAACTATAACCTTGGCTTGTTTTGGGGACGTATCCCAGAGCTGCGCTTCGTTTACCACCACCCCTCTAACAAATTGGCCTTCGCAGTCGCTCTCGATAGCCCTGACCAGTACGCCGGCGGTTCGGCGGGCGGCCCGCTCATCACTCTCCCGTCGGCCCTCAACTCCAGCACTGCGTATCAGGGAGAACTGGACTATAACCAGAACGGGCTGAACGCTCCGAACGTGGCACCCGATGTGATTGCGAAATTCGCTCTCGATCCTTCCAAGCGGGTTCACTTCGACATCGGCGGAGTCGAGCGTAATTTTAAGCTCTACAACCCGAACAATAAGACCACCTACTCGGCCACGGGTGGTGGCGGCTTCCTGAACCTGGAGGTTGAACTGTTCAAGGGCTTCCGCGCGCTGACGCACAATTTCTGGAGCGATGGCGGCGGTCGCTACATCTTCGGCCAGGCGCCGGACCTCATCGCACGCGCCGACGGCAGCATCTCCCTCATCCACGCCAGCTCCACGGTTTCAGGCTTTGAGTATACTTTCAAGAAGACGATGATCTATGCCTACTACGGCGGCCTTTACGTAGGACGGAATGTCGCCATCGACACCAACGGCAAGCCAGTAGGCTACGGTTACACCGGCTCGCCGAATGGTCAGAACCGCGCCATTCAGGAGCCCACTCTTGGATTCAACCAGACAATCTGGAAGGATGCGAAGTGGGGCGCTGTAAACTTTATGGGCCAGTATTCGTACCTCACGCGTAATCCCTGGTACGTGGCATCCGGACAGCCCGCGAATGCAAGTCTGAACATGTTGTTCTTCAACTTGCGCTACACGCTGCCGGGCTCTGCTCCTACGATTGGTCATTAGAGGAGCATCAGGCTTCCTCGACGGAGAAACGACGCCGGGCGGTGCCAAGCTTCAACGAGCTGCTCCTCGGACTCTTGGAAAACCGCCCGGCTTGGCCCAATACCTTTTAAACCGAGGAGTCACGCCAGCGGATGAATGGGGCCTCCAGTGGCACGGAGGCTGCGGTCTTGTAAGGGACCACTCGCGGAGTGTAATCGCTGGCAGGTCGAGTGGCCGGGACGCTGGCGACATAAAGGAAGCCATTTGCCGAACCAACCAGTTGGTCGCCACGATGCATGGCCTGCCGAACCGGCTCACCGCCGTTCTGCTCGTTCGCATAAAGCTCTACCCTCACCGCCGCAGGATCAAGCTCATCAAGATACACCTGGACCTGGAAGACGTAATGATCACTTTGCTGCTCGATGGTGAGAGAACCGAATCGCACCCTCGACCCGTGCCTTGCCAGTTCACTCTGCCACTGGAGCAGCTCGGTTCCCAGTTGACCTCCGTTAGCGGCGCGCTCGCCGTAAGCCGCAGCCGCCGGCAGGTAATACTTCTCCGTATACTCGCGCACCACCCGGTTTGCGGAAAAAATCGGCGTCAGGAGCGCCATACTTTTCCGCATCCGAGCCACCCAGCCGGGAGGAATTCCTCTCTCATCACGCGCGTAAAAAGTCGGGATAACCTCTCGTTCCAGCAACTCATAGAGGCTTTCAGCCTCGGCAGCATCCCAGGAGGCATCGTCGCCATGCTCCTTGCCGTCGCCCAAGGCCCAGCCTACCTCTGGAGAATACGCTTCCGCCCACCAACCATCGAGCTCGGAGAGATTCAGCCCGCCATTGACAAGCACTTTCATGCCGCTGGTACCGCTGGCTTCCCAGGGACGGCGGGGCGTGTTGATCCAGACATCCATCCCCTGAACCAGCCGCTCAGCCATGAGCATGTCGTAGTCGCTAAGAAAGACCGCATGCGCCCGTACCTCGGGGCGGCGGACAAAGCTGACCCACTGCTGGATCATAGCTTGTCCTGCGAAATCCTGTGGGTGCGCCTTACCGGCAAGAATCAGTTGGACCGGCTGCTGAGAATTGGTCAGGATTCGAACCAGCCGCTCCGGATCGTGCAGGAGCAGGTTGGGACGCTTGTAGGTTGCGAAACGGCGGGCGAATCCAAGGGTAAGAGCGTTAGGATCGAGTATCTGCTCGGCTCGCGCGACCTGCTCGCGAGATACACCCTGGCTGGTCAATTGCCGGTGCAGCCATTTTCGGACGTACGCAATAAGTGACCCGCGCGCTTCGGCGCGCAACTGCCAAAGCTCAGAATCGCTGACATGATCAAAATCCGTTTCGAAGTCCGTTATAGAGCCGAGCCACCGCTCTTTCCCACAGGCGGTGTGCCAAAGGCGATCCGCCTCGACGGAATCCCATGTAGGCGCGTGGACGCCGTTCGTGACGTGGCTTACCGGCACTTCGCGTTCCGGCCAGCGCGGAAACAGTCCCTGAAAAATCCTCCGGCTTACCTCGCCGTGCAGTCGACTCACGCCATTCACCGCCCCGCTCCCTCGCATGGCCAAGTACGCCATGTTAAAAGGTTCACTCGAGTCATTCCCATCCCGCCGGCCTAAAGCAAGCAGGTCCTGAAACGAAATCGAGAGCTGCTCTTCCGCATACTTCTTCAAATACTTCTCTACCAATTCGGGCGCAAAGCGATCGAAACCGGCGTCCACCGGCGTGTGAGTGGTGAACAAGTTTCCCGCGCGGGTAACCGTCAGGGCGATATCGAATGGCTGATTGTTGCCTTTCATGTAGGACCAGGCCCGCTCGAGCACGGCGAAGGCGGCATGCCCTTCGTTCAGATGACAGACTTGGGGCTCGAGGCCAAGGGTGTGTAGCAATCGCCATCCTCCGATCCCAAGCACCAACTCCTGCTTCAGCCGCAACTCCTGCCCGCCTCCGTAAAGTTCGCTGGCAATGCCGCGGTGCGACGGAATATTCGCCGGGTCATTGGTGTCCAACAAGTACAGTTTGATTCGACCAACCTCCACCTCCCAGGCGCGGAGCCAGAGCTGGAACCCTGGGAAGGCAAGTGGAAAGCGGACCCACTCGCCATTAGGCTCCCGCACCGGCACTATCGGCAACTGTCCGGGATCATTGAATGGGTAGAGCGCCTGCTGGTTCCCTTGGGCATCAATCTCTTGCCGGAAATAGCCCTGCTGGTAGAGCAAACCTACACCGATCAACGGAACGCCCAAGTTACTTGCCGCCTTAAGCTGGTCGCCCGCAACATTGCCGAGGCCGCCCGAATAAATCGGCAGCGCTTCACTCAACATAAACTCCATGCTGAAGTAGGCAATTCTCTTGAGAGTGGTGTTAGAATGCGCCTTTTGGAACCATGCGGCTGGCCTCACCGCCGCGCGGTTTTTCTGAACGATCTCCTGCGCCAGCTTTTGAAAACCAGGATCGCTGGTCACACTCCGTAGTTTTTCCCGTGAGACCGTCTGCAAGACAAACCAGGGGTTATGTGTCAGGTCCCACAGCTCAGGATCGAGCCGCTCCCAGAGCTGGTCGGCGGCATGATTCCAGGACCAGCGCAGGTTCAAAGCCACCTCGGCAAGTATGTCAGAAGTCTGGCTTGCAGAAGGCAGATCCGTGTCGACAGAGTTGTTCATACTTCGCTCCTCAGAATTCGCGTTCAATGCCACACAATGGGTGGGTTTTTGGCCACTTTTTTGGCTTTGATTTGGCTTTGTTTGCACTCAAAAACCAGTTCGTTTTTCGCCCCTGAAAATGCTAACCCCTTTAGTTTCAATAGATCGGTAGGTTCGTTCCGTCGATTTAGTATCTTTTTTCTGTTTTCTACCCCTTTTCCCCCGCCGCCGGGCCGACTTCCAAGCTGCTTCCCGCGCCGGCTAACAACCCCTCTCACGAGACAACTAGAATAGCCTACCACAACTCGAGCCTGGTGTCAAGAGCAAAGTGCAGGAGGCAAAAGGGCAGGTGCCAGGTGTCAGGTTACAGACGGTAGCGCAGACCTCGGCTTGTGAGGTCTGCGGCTCTTTGCCGTTGCCTTAGCGATCCCGCCGCGGCGGGGCCTCGGATCATATTCCCGCGTTTCCCGGTCGCCATCTCGCGTGTAATGGAATCGATCAAGGCGGGATCGACGCTTCGCATCAATGCAGGCAGAGGAGAGCGGGGCCTTCTCTGGCAGCCGCGATTTTTCGACCGCGCTCTGCGAAGCGTTAAGGAATATTACGAGGAAGTGGAATACATTCAGCTCAACCCAGTGAGGGCCGGCCTCGTCAAACGCGCCGAGGGGTGGCAGTGCTCGAGCGTGCACGATTAAACGGCAGGCCTGAGCGCAACCTTCACGCCGAATCGCACCCTGGCCATCGATCGTGTACTGCTGCGGGCCGGTGAACGGGGACGAGTTTGAAGGAAAAGCCGCAGGTTTCTGAACGGCCGCACTCCGCGCCGCGGCGCTTCCCGGCAACGAGCGAACACAAATCGAAACAGAGCCCAAGCCGTTACCAGCTTGCGCCCGTCGATTCCGTCTGTTAGGCTGAAGCTATGACGCGGTTACTTGAAGACGCGCTCCGAAAAGTCAGCAAGCTTTCCGAGGACGAACAGGACGGGATCGCCTCCCAGATTCTCGAGACGCTCGAGGATGAAGAAGCCTGGGGAAAAATGCTTCGGAAGAATCCCGCCAAGCTGCGCCAAGTCGCCGAGAAGGCGCGCGGCGAAGATCGCGGGCGCGGCATCCTGGGCGACCGCGGCAATCTCAGTTTCGAAATGGATTCCCATCATGGGCGCTAAGATGTCCCACTGAGATCGAAATCCGAGGGTGTCGTCATGAAAACAGGAATCAGACTTCTACTCATCTGGGGCATTTGGGGGATAATGGGCTCAATCGCCGCCGTGGCTTCGGTCCCGTCCGCCCCTGCCGGAGTGTCGGGAAACGCCGCCTCAAGCACGAGCGCGCCAGCTATCATCGAAGTTACGCGGAAGCCTGCGGGCTTCCGGTGGAAATCCGCGCTCAGGGAATCCCTCTATTTTCTTAGCATCGAACACGGTTTTCGTCTGTTCCAGAAGAAAACACGGCGGGAACTCTCAGGCCCCTTCTTTGGGGATTACAAAGCCTCCGTAAAGAACTTGGGGGGCTGGGGGGATGGCGACTCCAAATTCACCAACTACGTTGCCCATCCCATGCAGGGAGCCGCCGCGGGGTACATCCAGATTCAGAATGATCCTCAGGGCCGCGGCCAGGAGTTTGGCCGTTCCAAGCGTTACTGGCATAGCCGCCTCAAGGCTTTCGCCTGGGCGGCCGCCTACAGCACCCAGTTCGAACTGGGCCCATTCAGTGAAGCCACGATTGGAAATGTCGGGAAGAAGAAAGGCACGGCGGGATTCACAGACCTCATTGTGACTCCCATAGCTGGGCTGGGCATGATGGTGGCCGAAGATGCCCTGAATCGTTTTGTTCTGCGGCGGCTGGAGGCAAGAACCACCAGCCCAAGGAAACGCGCGTTTTATCGCGTCCTCCTGAATCCGAATCGTAGTTTTGCGGGACTGCTTCGGGGGAGACTCCCCTGGCAGCGCGAAAAGGGAGAGCTGCGGGATGCCCAAAGGACTTCGCCGGAACTCGCTCCCTTTGATTTCAGCACGCCCGAGCGGGACGAGGAACCATTGAATGACTTGCTATGGCCTGGAATGCGGTGCGCGACCGGCCCAAATCCGCACCGACCCACGCCATCCCAGTCTGCGCCTCAAGAAAGTGGATGAGCAGAGCAACGTCTATTCGGTGCGGATTGGACTGGGTTACCGCGCGCTCGGCGTCATGGAAGGCTCAACCGTCGTTTGGTTCTGGATCGGCTCTCACGCCGAATGCGACCGCCTGCTTGGCTGATCGCGGTTGACGGTCAATTTGCAGCCCGAATCGACCGTGGGTTCGTTGTCAATCAAGAGGCCCACGGTTAGAAAAGGGCGCCGCGGCCACACTGTGGCCAAGGGCTCCGGGAAATCGCAGACTGCAAGAATCAGCGGTCTGCTCCAGCCAGCCTTTCATTCTGGGTCCGCCGCGGCGGGGCCTCGGATCATATTCCCGCGTTTCCCGGTCACCATCTCGCGTGTAATGGAATCGATCAAGGCGGGATCGACGCTTCGCATCAATGCAGGCAGAGGAGAGCGGGGCCTTCTCTGGCAGCCGCGATTTTTCGACCGCGCTCTGCGAAGCGTTAAGGAATATTACGAGGAAGTAGAATACATTCACCTCAACCCATTGGGGGCCGGCCTCGTCAAACGCGCCGAGGAGTGGCCGTGGTCGAGTGTGCGCGATTACACGGGAGGCCTGAGCGCAACCTTTAGGCCGAATCGCACTCTGGCCGTCGATCGTGTACTGCTGCCGGCCGATGAACGGGGACGAATTTGAAGGAGAAGCCGCAGAGTCTCTGAAAAACGAGACTTTGCGGTACCTGCTTTTTAACCCAAACCTTTCGTACGCTCATTCCAGGTTTCGATTACGAAGCTCGCCAGCGTGAGCGCGGCATGTGCAGTCAACAGGGCGTGCCGCGGCTTAAGCCTGTATGCCTTCCTACCGTGTCCATGCGCTGAGCCAGCGTGTGTACGAAGTGCGCCAATACCATCCACGACCGATGAAAGCCCGCTCAGGATTCTCTTGAGATCATCGTCCTCCAGCGAAGACGGATCCAGGCCTAGATGCTTCTGGACGACTGACCAGAGGGGCTTGATGGTTTCCTTTGCCGGCATTTCGAGCTTCTCATCTGTTATGTAGACCTTAAATAGTGACTCTAGCAACGCGCAGGCTGACGTAACCGCTGACGCCGGGTCTGCTTGGACGTTTTTCAGCGTTCTCTCAAATTCCGCATTAAGAGCCATTAGGTCGCGGGTGCGAATGACATCATCAATGCTCCGAGTCAGGACTCCGCTCGCCGTTGAAATGATGAGACCCCCACGTGAATAGCCGAGATCATAATTGCCTAACGCCCTTTCGATCCGACCCTTTCGTTCGCGAAAGTCATCCTCTGTGAGTTGTGGCCAAGAATCCTTCTCCATGAATTCTTCCAACACCTTGCCTAAGACCAATAGCCCGTCCATAGCAATAGAATTGCCTTGCCTTAACCAAGCTTTGCATTTGGCGATCTTGTTGCCTTCAGGTTTGGCTTGGTCGTACAGAGGTATGAGTTCTCCCATCAAGGAATCCAGCTCTGGGTGTGTGTAGCTGGCAGCTAGAACCTCGGCAACTGTAGCAATAAGCGCAGCGGGTATGTCAGGCATACTGAAGTGCAGACTATCCCAATCTCGCTATGTCCTGCAAGTGGGTAGGGTACATCGTACCGGCTGGCCGATGGTCCTATGATCGCTTCTTCATGCCCCCGCGGGTGGCGCATACGTGGTTTTTTGAGGTATGCGCCCCGCATGATGGCCGGGTAGAAGTGCAGGGCGCCCGGGCCGCGCCAGGGCCGGTCTGTGCCACCCCCGAGAAAAACAAAGCACAAAAAGGGGACACTTCTAACCGGAGCTCGTCCCCTTTAAGGAAATCGATGTCTACGCGAAAGAGTCAGGTTTTGTCAAGAACTTGTACGTCGACTATGGCAGCCGCGTGCCAACGGGTCAATTGATGGCAACCCTGGAAATCCCGGAGCTCGAGGCGCAATTGCAAGAGGATGAAGCCGCCATCAAGAACGCGACGGACGAAGTTTCCCGCGCCGAGCACGAACTGAAGCGTTATCAGGCGCAGTACAGGGCTCTCCACCTCGAATACACCCGCTTGAATGGTGTCTTCGAAAGCCAACCGGGGTTGGTGGCGCAGCAGGAAGTTGATGACGCACAGGGCAAAGACCTGGCGGCAGCGTCTCAGGTGGACGCGGGCGCGTCAGCGCTCGAGGCCGCACGGAGCCAGCTCCTGGTGGATAAGTCCAGGCTCATTCACGACCAAGCGCTGTTCGCCTACTCGCGCATCACGGCGCCTTTCTCCGGCGTGGTGACCCAGCGCTACGCCAACCTGGGAACCTTGATGCAGGCAGGCACGAGCTCCAGCACACAGGCCATGCCCCTGGTCAAGCTATCCGAGGATGATCTGTATCGTTTGGTGATCCCGGTTCCCGAGTCCTCGGTGCGCTACATCCGGGTCGGCGATTCCGTCGATGTCCGCGTGCCGTCTCTAAACCGGTCTTTTCCAGGCAAAGTGGCCCGCTTTTCCTTGGACGTACAGGAGGGCACGCGCACCATGCACACCGAGGTCGACGTTCCCAACCCCGGCCGGCTTTTGATGCCGGGAATGTATGCGGAGACCACGCTTACCCTGGAAGCGAAAGATAACGTTCTGGCGGTGCCTTTGGAGGCGGTGACCCATGAGGGTGACCAAACCACGGTGTATGTTGCGAGTCCCACCGGCAAGGTCGAGGATCGGGTGGTAACGATAGGCCTCGAAACCTCCACCGACGCGGAAGTGGTCTCGGGCCTCGCGGAAGGCGAATCGGTGATCGTAAGCGACCGCAGCGGTCTTAAGCCGGGCGAAGAAGTGAGTCCGCAAGTCGTCCAGATGCTGCAATTCCACGGAGCCGGGCGTAGGGGCACAGCGCGCTGTGCCCCTACAAGATGCACATCACACCCACGCTAACTTCCGAATTCGGATTTAACGAATTTCAAAGCTGCAGAGTTCAAGCAATAACGGAGGTGGGTTGGAGGTGGGCCGTCGTCAAACACGTGCCCCAGGTGAGCATCGCACTTCTTGCACTGGACCTCTGTCCGTGGCATACCGAGTGACACGTCAATTCCCGTGCGGATGTTTTCCGGCGCAATCGGGGCCCAGAAGCTCGGCCATCCGGTTCCCGATTCGAATTTCGTATCCGAACTGAAAACCGCGTTGTCACAGCAAACGCACCGGTAAATTCCCTTTTCGTGATTGTTCCAATACTTGCCTGTGAAAGCGCGCTCCGTTCCCTTTTTTCGAGTAACCTCGAATTGCTCGGGATTGAGCATCTGCTTCCATTCTTCGTCTGTCTTTACGACCTTCTCGACCATAACCTTCCCTTCCCTCTTGCCGGAGGCGGTGAATTCCACCAGGGTTACCAAGCGGGGTTTGCTTTTACTCTGGGAAATCCCCGCCCCCGGAGGGGCAGCGCTTGCGACCCTTCTCAGAGCCAATGCGCTTCCCATCGCAAAAGCAGCAGTGAGAAATCCCCTGCGGCTCAAGTTTTTGTCTCTTAGAACATGCCGAATATGCTTTGTTTCAGGATGCACGCTCCACCCCTTATTTGTGCCTTTGTTTGCCCTTTGCCTGACACTACAAGAGATGGAGACAAAGGGTATTTGGTTACAGTAAGTCTGCCTATTCATCGAGCAAGGGATATAGGCGAGGGAAAGGCGCCATCTTTATCAGGCGTTTTCGATTGCCGGCGATGGCGGCGAGCTCACGCCGTTGACAGGATACACCAAGCTTCGGTCCGGCTCCCAGGAGAGGTAAACCTTGGCCCCTGGGGAAGTCCGCTCGAGGGGAAGGGCATTCGCCGCCATGGCCCCTCGCACGACCAGCCGCTCGCCGCTCGCAATCTGAACCGTCCAGCGGCGGCTGCCACCTTCGAAGATGGCCTCAACAACTTCGCCTGGCACGATATTAACGGCCTCGCTGCCGGGTCGCGGGCGGCCCAGCGTCAGTCGCATGGCCTCAGAACGTACACCCAGCATGCCGGCAAGGCCTGGGCCCAATTCCAGCGAATTCCTCGACCAGAGGGTCAATCCGGTCGCGGTTTCGAAGCGAGTACCCTGAGTGGAATGACCGAGGCAACGCACTTTGAAGAAATTCTCTACCCCCATGAATTCCGCTACAAAGGGCGTCAAAGGCGCTCCGTAGGTCTCCTCCGCCGGCCCCACCTGCTCGAGGCGCCCACGGTTGATGACGGCAATTCGGTCCGACATCACGAGCGCCTCTTGCTGGTCGTGGGTGACGAAAATAAAGGTGATCCCCAGGCGCTCGCGCAGGCGCTTCAGTTCCACTTGCATCTGCTGGCGGAGCTTCTGGTCGAGCGCGCCCAACGGCTCGTCCAGCAGCAGCACCGCGGGCTCGAGAACGAGAGCCCGCGCCAGTGCCACGCGTTGCCGCTCACCCCCGCTCAGTTGATGTGGATAGCGGTCCTCTTTTCCGGGGAGCTCGACCATCTCGAGGATGGAACGAACTTGCTTGCGGATTTCCGCCGACGGCAACTTCTTCTGCTCGAGGCCGAAGGCCACATTGCGGAAGACATTCAAGTGAGGGAAGAGTGCGTAGTGTTGGAAGACGGTGTTCACATTGCGGCGGTAAGGTGGCAGAGGAGAGGCGTCCCGCCCGTTGATTAGGATTTGCCCGCCTTGCGGCTGCTCGAATCCCGCCACCAGTCGCAGGATAGTCGTCTTCCCGCTTCCGCTGGGACCAAGCAGCGTGAGGAATTCTCCCCGCCGCACCTCCAGCGAAAAATCCTCAAGCGCCGTATGTACCCCGTAGCGCTTGCTGATGCTCCGAAGTTCGACAATGCACTGCGGCAACTCTTCCAATTCTCGAGTTAACTCCAATGCCTCGTGGGTTGGTCAATTCATCCTACTCGCCACTTGAAAAAATGACAAGAGTGATTTTGGAGTGCGGTCCCGCAAGGCGGGACCGCACTCCAAACCGTTTATTACTCCAAGCACTTGACACTACGTGCCGCCCTGTTACTCTTTTCATGATCGTCCAGGAGTTCATCGAGGAGGGAAAACTGCTGCCTGACCCGTCAGCTGTCAGCCGTCAGCCTTCAGCAGGCAGTTCACTGATAGCTGAGAGCTGAAAGCTGAAAGCTTTTATGTCAGCTGTCAGCCGTCAGCCTTCAGCAGGCAGTTCACTGATAGCTGAGAGCTGAAAGCTGAAAGCTTTCATGTCCAAGAAGCATAAAGAAACAGTCCAAAAGCAATTCACCAAGACGGCCGACGCCTTCGCCAAGTTCGCGGTGCGTGATACATCCGAGGTTCTGGCCGAAAAAGTGGAATTTGCCAAGCCCCAGCCCCAAGAACTTGTTCTCGACGTCGCCTGCGGGCCGGGAGCGTTTATTCTGGCGATCGCCCCGCGTGTGAGTTTCGCCTGCGGCATCGACTTGACACCCGAAATGCTCCGCCAAGCGCGCGAATTCCAGGCGGAAAGACAAATCGCCAATGTCCTGTTTGCCTGCGCTGATGCCGAACACATTCCCTTCCCTGACACCAGCTTCGATTTGGTTAGCTGCCAACTTGCTTTCCACCATATAACCAAGGCGGAACCGGTGCTCCAGGAAATGGTACGCGCAACGAAACCCCAGGGCCGGCTACTAATTATCGATACCCTTGCCCCGGAGAGCGACTCGAAATTCGAGCTCTTCAATCAGATTGAAAGACTCCGCGACCCTTCCCACACCTTTTCTCTTCGCCTTACCACCTTCCTCAGCATGTTCGAGGAGCATGAGCTGGAGGTACTGCGGCAGTCAGTCCGGCGACGGCAGCGATCCTTCAATCAATGGATGCGGCGCGCCGGACTGGAGCCTGGGCAAAAGCGTTATATCGAGACTCGAAAACGAATTGAAGAATCCATGCCTGGCGACAAGGCCGGCTTCTCCGCCCGAGTCGAGGGAGACGACATCCAGATTATCCACAACGAGGGGATGTTCTTGGCGAGGCGGCTTCCGGCAGATACCTGAGCGCCCAACCCTGCCATCCCGAGTCTAAGCCTGTCATCCTGATCCCGCACGGCGTAGTGGCGTCATTTGGATTTCTTAATAGTGTGGCAGGGGAATTGCCGAGCGCGATATAATAATGGAGTGAAAATGATGTGTTGGGTAGCGACTGGCGTCGTCGTAACATTGATGAGGATGGAATTCGGATCGCACCCATTCGATCCGCCGCACATCCATTCCGATGTGCAGGTAGACGACGTTGTGAATGTGTCTTCAATAGGAGTAAGCGGAAACGTCACCGCAGGGGTTTTGGGCGGGTCTCTGGAGTACCCGCGACGGAAGTAATTGGTCCATGGACATGGTGTTGGCGAGTGCGTACGAAACAGGATTTTGTCTTCGCGGAACATGCCCTCACTGCGAGTCTAAATCCGCATTCGTAAGTGTCACGAAACCCTATTTTGAGGAATACCAAGGTGGATTAATCCAGCGGATTGTTGCGGCGCTGCGTTGCGAGGGATGCAACGGATATATTTTGGGGATTTTAAGAATGGAGCCGGTTCCCCTTGTTAGAGGTCAATATACGTCGGTCTACGAGGCGCATTATCCTCTTGGCAAGCCTCCACAAGTGATTTCTGAAGCTATACCTGAAAATATCAGAGAAGATTTCAACGAGGCGCTTAAATGCCGATGGGTGGACGCTTACAATGCGACCGTCGAAATGTGCAGGCGAGCATTGCAGTCAAGTTGTGAACAACTTGGTGCAGATCCAAAGATAAGGATCGAAGCTCAGATTGATTGGATAGCTTCGCAAGGGAAGATCACCTCGTTCCTTCAGGAAATGGCCCACACGATTAGACTCGCTGGGAATCGCGGCGCCCATCCTCCGAGAGCAGTCACGAGCGAAGAGGCTGACGCAGTGGTTCAATTTACAAGGGAGTATTTCCAACACGTCTATATGACTCCCGCAAGGATGACGAAGTACGATTTTTCCAAATCGCCTCAGAAGAAGAAGCCCTAGAAGCGTTCGCTAAGAGAAGGTGCATAGTCTGCGGAGTTCGCAGAGCCGACAGGCGATAGTTAATCCACAAACAGAAAAGCCCCGGCTGGAACCAGGGCCTCTCAGAACTTTTGGGGACAATCCAATGATGGCACAGGAGTGTGTCCGATGCAAGACTCAACTGAAAACGCGGGTGGCGCATATCCGCCACGGCGGACCTTCCATGTATACGCCCCAATCCTGGCCTGACCGCCGAGTAGTCCACGCCACCACCTTCGATCAGGCGCTCGGTGATCCCAGCGGTTTCGCTGAAGCGAATATAAAGGGGGTCCACTCCGCTGTCTTAACTGAGCGTCAAGGCTTGGGGCCTCTCACCTCTGCGGGCGTGCGCCTTCCGCGCTCCGTGCGGTCGAAGTCGGAATCAAAACTCACCAGCGTGAGGTTGTACTTGACAGCCGCCAAGTATTGGTACGCATCGTCGAAATCGAGCCCGAACTTGCGCCGCACCATGGGCACTTGCTTGAGGCTCGCAGTGTCCAGTCGGATGAGCCGAACCGCCGAATCCTCGAGCGTATCACAGAGGAAATCCAGGAACACTTCATCCTTCTCGAGGCGGGTCAGAATCACGCCCAGGGAGTAGAGCGAGAAGTCCGTCAGGGCGAATTGCCCAGCCTCTTCAGCCTCCAGCAAGCAGCGGACTTGTGCAGCTTTGTCCTGATCCAGGAGAAGTTCCAGCCATATGTTCGTGTCCAGAAGGAACATCAGTCCCCCCACCACTCCAACGCCTTCTTCTGCAACTCCAGCGCCGTGAATTGCCCGCGGAACTCCGACAAAGCTCCTGCCCAATTCATCCGCAGTTTCGCGTGTCTGGGATGCACTTTGGTTTCGAACAAGAATCTCGCGAAATCCTGGACCTCCTGCTGCAATTCCGGCGGGAGTTCCTTGACCAACTCCTCAAGAGTTTTCATCGGACTGCCTCCGCCTTAAGTGTATTACACCTCGCCCGGATTTAACACTCGACGCCGGCTGGCGCAGAGCGAAGCTCTGCGGTCTTCAGAGGTTAGAAATCCGCCCAAGCGCGGAGAATGGGCTAGCACAGTGGCCTACTTATAATGGCGCGAGCCGCCCCATGTAGCATAATGCTACACATATGCGCTCATCAGCATATCACCAGCGATAGTTCTAAACCTCGAAAAACATTGGGATAATCTGCCGCAGAGGCAGAACACTGCAAGAAAAATGGGAGGAACTGCAAAAATGGAAATCTCGCCCCTTGGGGGCTATGTTATCCCTGGCCGCCACACCCTCCTAGCCGCGGGTGGCACATACATGGCCTTCCACTCTCTTGTTTGAGACCAGTCATCCTTCAGCTCCTGATAGGAAGAGTGAACGGCCATTCATGCTTCATCCGCGCCCGAACAAAGTACGCCGCGCTGCCGACCGCAAAAACCGCAAACGCGAAAATCAGTGACTTCCTCGCCGCAGTTCCCAACACGTAGACCCAACCAAAAAGCGAGATGATTCCGGGCAGGGGATAGAACCACATGCGGAAAGGTCGCGGGAGTTGTGGAGCTTTAAATCGGAGCAAGAAAAAACCCACGGTCTGGGGTAAGTACTGGATCAGCACGCGCGTGGCGACCAGGCTTCCGATCACCTCGCTCAGATGGCCGAGGCTGAAGATGGAGGCCACAATCCCCAAGGTGATGAGCGAGACATAAGGGAATTGGCCTTTGGGATGAAGCCGCGCGAAGACGCGGAAGAAGTTCCCGTCCATCGCCGCTGCGTAGGGGATGCGGGAATATCCCAGGAGCAGCGAGAAAACCGAAGAAAAGGCAATCCAGAGCAGCAGGCCCGTCATCACTTTGCCTGCGGCTGCGCCCTGGAGTGTCGCGATATAGACAGAGGCAATGAAGGGGCTGTGAATGGCATCCCGCCAGGGGATCACACTGAGGAAGGAGGCGGTCATCAGCACGTACAGGGTTCCCACCGCCAGGATGGAAAACATGATGGCACGCGGAATCACGCGGCCCGGATCGCGGATTTCTTCGGCAAGGTAACAAACGTTGTAATAGCCGAAGTAATCGTAGAGCGCATAAAGCGTGGCATGGCCGAGCCCCACCCAAAAGATCAAGTTCAGGTGAAACGCGCCAGGGGGGAAATCCAGCAGGCGCCTAGCACTCAAGTGAGGCAGCCCGGAAAAGATGATCCAAAAGCATCCCAAGATCACGCCACCCACCAGGACCACCGAAACGTTTCCGAGCGCGCCGATGCGCCGGTAAAGCAGCGCGACCAGGATCAGCGGGAAAATCGCGGCGACAATGCGCACGCCCCCTGGCGACAGGCCTGGCAAGAGGTAGTGGAGATAGTTCGCAAAGCCGATGCTGCCGCTGGCCACCGAGAGTGGCGCAGAAAACATAATCTGCCAGACCATCAGGAACGAGAACCAGCGTCCCGCGCTGTGCGCTCCGTAGGCTTCGCGAAGATAGTTGTAACTCCCACCCGCCTTGGGCATCGCCGCGCCCAGTTCCGCCCAGACCAGGCCGTCGCAGAACGCCAGCAGTGCTCCCACCAACCAGCCAAGCATCGCCTGTGGCCCGCCCATCGTGGCCAGGAAGAGGGGAATGGTGATGTAAGGACCTATCCCCACCATGTCCGTGATGGCCAGAGACGTGGCCTGGATCAGCCCCAGTTCTCGACGCAAACCTGGTTTGCTGGAAAGCTCCATAACGAAGTGGTCAGTAGTCAGTGGTCAGTTGTCAGTCGTCAGTTGTTGCAAACTTGCGATCGTTTGGTACGGGGGACCTGACACCTGAAACCTGGCACCTGAAACCTGACACCTGTCGCGTCTACTTCTTGAGAAGCAGGCGAAGGAGGTCAGCTTTGGCCTTCGGGCCAGGCGAGACGGGCCGGGCAGAGAGGCTAAGCAGATAGACCGTCCGAGCGGCTTCCTTAACTCTCTCCAGGCAATGCTCGCAACCCTGGTTGAGGTGCTCGCGCAGTTCCAGCGAGCCCTCATCCGAGAGCGCTCCGAGCAGGAACAATTCGTAAACGTCCTCTAGATGTCGGCAGTCCAAGTTCCCAACACCGCGTGTTGGCGGTGCCTCAGGAAGGTAAAGGCCGCGCGCAACCCCGCGTTCACCTTGCCCAGGGGCTCGCCGAGCTGCTCAGCGATTTCTGATTCGGTATAACCACCGAAAAGCGCAAGCTCCAGCGCGTGGCGCTGCGGCTTGGGCATTTGGTTGAAAGCTCTTTGAAGCAGGCCCATCCGAGCATCAACCAAGGCTATGTCCTCCGCACGCGGCATCCAGACCTGAGGAGTCGCGGCGAGGAATGGCAACGTCTCCGAGTCGCCCTTGGTTGAACGGCGCTCCCGTGGTTTGTCCTCTTTGCGTGCTGAAACGGCTGACTTGCCCGCCGCCTTCTCCTCTTTCGTACGACCCTGCCCGTGGCGACTTTGAGTAGGTCGAGCCCCGACCGTCCGCTGGGCACGAAGACGCTTCAAGGCGATGTGCCGCGCCGTGAGCACAAGCCAAGCAGCCAGACTCCCCTTGGTTTGGGCAATACCGGGCGCTTCCTTCCACAGTCGCACAAAAACCTCTTGCAACGCGCTCTCGGCATCGGACCTCGCGGATAAAATGCGCATAAGCAGCCCCATCAGCTTGGGGGCGAGGTCCTCGTACAAGCTCTCCAGCGCTTCAACCTCACGGTCTGCCAGGCGGCCCGGAAGCTCCTCCGTTTTCAATTCCTTGTTCGCGCCCGATGACTTGGGGGACCCTCTATTTACTTCAGTAGGCATGACATTTCAATCGAATCAAATCAGTCATCCGTTTCCCCGAAAATTATCGCATTCAGTCTTCCCTGCCCCAAGGGCCAAGCGGGGTTTCTATCCATTTGTCTCAAATGTCCGAACCGTGTTGCCGCTTGCGTTGCAACGATTCTTTAATGATAACCATAAAGAGAATCGATTGGACTACTCAAGGCCTCCGGCTTTAAATGATAAGTGAGTCCCGTCAGAGCATCGGATCTTCGTCGAGAAGGCCTTGCCCCCAGGGCTTCACGACTTGACCATGGCGGGACCAAATTCCTCTTCTTCACTTCGGGCCCCCGTTAAGGGGCCCGAATTTTTTTGCCTCGCTTTTGATGGTCTTTCCTGCGCGGTTCCCAAGGGCCGAGAAGGGCTACTGCTACGAAGTAATCCTCTTCGCCCTCGAATCCCAGACCGCCGCCGTCTTGTTGAAATAGGAGTAATTCGCCATGTGGCAGCCGAGGGCGGTGTTGTTTCCAAACACCTCGTTCTCGACCACCGGTTGGCGTGTCCTCACGGCGTGGAAGAAGTTCGCCTCGTGGTCAGCCATGTCGCTGTATTGTGGTGGGGGAGTATAGACCTCATCCTCCTCTTCGATCTTGAATCGTCCCGGCGGCGGCTCGGGATGCTCCTTGCGCCATTTATCCAGGTACTCTTTACGCAGTTTCTCCGGCCATCCATAGATCGAATAGTCCTCGGGCTGAGCTGAGGGCGCTTGCGGCTTAAAAGTGAGAGTGGAACCATTGATGAGCATGGTGCCTTTCTTCCCGTAGAAGCCGAAAAACTCACCCTGATAATTGTTGTTATGGTTGCAGCGCAGCACTACCTGGAAGTGCGGATAATCGTACATGGTCCAGAGAAGGTCCGGAAACTCGCGGCCATCTTTGTAGTAGTAGAGCCCGCCGGTGGAAAGCGCGCGCTGCGGAGGCGTATTGGTGCCGGTCACAACGTGAATACCGGAGAGCAGGTGAACGAACAGGTCGCCTGCCAAGCCGGCCCCGTAATCCTTGTAGCAGCGCCAGCGGAAGAAGCGCGTCGGATCGAAGGGGCGCTGGGGTGCGCCGTCAAGCCAAGTGTTCCAATCGATGGTCTGCTCGCTGGCGTCCGGCGGAATCGGATATACCCAGGCGCCGCTGTCGGTGTTCCTATCCCACGCCGCCTCGATGGTATCCACTTCCCCCAGCTTGCCGGAACCCCAGATCTCCTTCGCCTTGGCGTAGAGAATCGAGCTGACGCGCTGGCTGCCGACCTGAAGGATGCGGTCGTGCTTCTGCACAGCCTCGATCATGGCCAGCCCGTCCTCGACACTGTGCGACATGGGTTTTTCGCAGTAAACGTCCTTCCCCGCCTCGACCGCCTCCGTCACCGCCTTGCGATGCCAGTGGTCCGGAGTCGCCACCAATACCGCGTCAATATCCTTGCGATCCAGAATTCGCCGGTAATCACGTGTGGTTTCGATGTCCTTTCCTCCCAGAGCTTCTTTGGCTGCAATATGCCGGCTATCGTATAAGTCCGCAGCAGCCACACATTCCACGCCCGGTACCGATAAGCTCGATTGCAGGAGAGTACAGCCCTCGATGCCCGTGCCGATGATGCCGAACCGGACGGTGTCCGAAGGCGCCACGGGACCAGGCGACGCCCACAACCGTTGGGGCTCCAGCAGGGTGACTTTGGCGGCCACCCCCGCCGCGGCGGCGCCCGCACCCCACTGCATGAACTCACGCCGAGTGAACGAGTAATTCTTCATGATGGATAAGACCTCCTTTGAAAACTGCAAACCCTACAAAATCTACAGGCGCACAGTCTGCCAGAAACCACTGGCGAGTAAAAGTGTTTTGTTGAATGGCGAGGGAACAGGAAAACTGCTAGTAGGGCCGCCCCTTGGGGCGGCCAGGCCGGGGCAAGCCCCCATAAGCGTTAACTTAAGGGCTTTGGTGTCGTCCGAAGCCGCGTTAGCGGCGTAATAATGTGGCCCACGGCGCAAGCCGTGGGAGCACGCGGCGCAGACTGGGGCGTGAGCCACGGTAGTGGCGACATAAGAATCCCGCTCGGCCCGTCGTGATTATGTCGCCCCTTCCGGGGCTTGAGAAGCATCCCCAGTTCCCTATTTCCCCACGGCTTTCGCCGTGGGCCACATTATGACGCCCGCCCAGGCGGGCTTTCGGGCACATCTGGCAGTTAGGTTAACGCTTTTGGGGGCAAGCCCCAGCCCTACGTCGCGTATTAGGACATCACAGGAAAACAGAATCCAGAAGTCAGGAGTCAGAAGTTAGTGGTCAGTGGTCAGTAGTCAGAGGAAAAGCCCCAGGCCCCGGCAAGCGTGCCCCCGACCCGTCGGGACGGCTTTCGCTTGGCATGCTTGAACGAACCGCGGGTAGTGTCTGAAAAGTAAGTTGATGGGCCGCTTGAATTCTATTACGTGGCTTTCCACTTGAAAGTAATTGCGCTCGATGCGAGCATCTGATAACCGAGTTGCTTGGTGCTCGGAGCGAAGCGGAAATGCAGAGCGCAGTTTATAAAGTAAACGTTCTCCAAGCGAACTGGTCCACCATCATAAATTACGTCGGCATTCTAAATAATGACGTTCTTCATGTAAGCCCCATCAAGTACAACCGAATCTTCCTTCCCTTCGACCAGAACGTAACGTGAGCCAACCCCTGTTGCGTTTGGCTGGCTGAGTGTTTCCAACCTTGCTGACTGTTCAGGTGAAGCACCCCCGCCAACTTTGGAAACTTGTACGGCCCAAACGGGGTGTTCGGAAGTAGGTATCACGGCAGGGTTAGGCCGGAGATTTATTCCAAACTTATAGGTTGGAACCCGGATCGCCGGTTCCAGTGGTGGCGCATCGCTGGAATTTAGGAATGTACGGTACTCAAGAAAATCAACAGCAATGTTCCATACGGCTGGATTCGAATGTGCCACATCCATAAATCGCTTTCCCGTTTGCTCAATCACCTTTTTGGGAATTCGTATTGATTGCTGTTTTGCCTCAAGCAAAGCATCTTTGGCGCGTTCCTGACTGGTGGAGAGGGTTGGATCCGATCCCGCATAAGTTACCACTTGCGCCAATAATTTCTGGTCGATTCCATCAAGCCGTTTTTCAATGTCAGTAAGCCTCTGTCCTGTCTTTCCCCTGAATTCTGAATTTTTTCCTATTTCCGAAAATCCGAAGTACCACGCCGCAGCCGCAATACCAAGCAGTGCGATGGGAGCAGCCAAGACTGTCGCTACAAGGCCCCACTCCCGGAGCGCATGAGTAACTTTCCTCCATCCATGAGGTTTGAATGAATCGATGGCTTCATCAACAGCCTTGCGAACTTCCTCGGAAACCCAAGTTTTAACTTCTTTATTCGTTGCCATGGTAGTCGATTCGTCTGGCGAGTCTACTACCGCGCAGTCTTTGAGTAAAGGGGGATCGGATGGAAAAAGTTTGACAGGCATGGGGGAACTTCTTCAGCCCTAGAAAGTTTCTTTCGAGCTATCAACGCACTTCTCAGACACTACCGAACCGCGGGCCCTGTTGACAGGTGCGCGCTACCTGCTGCCTCATGCTTCTCTCAAATCCGTTCCCCGTCCAGACATTTCTGGATAACTTCTTCGAGCATGGGCAAAGGAATGAGGAAGCGATTTCCCATCCGTATGGCCCCTACTCTGCCGGAGTTAATCCACCGATAAAACGTGGTGCGCGAGATGCTGCCGCCCGTGCGCCGGCAGAGGAGGTGCCAAGCGTTGGTGGGAGTGAGCATCGGCAAGAGAGCAGACGCCTGTTTGGAATTCTGCCCTCTAAGGGCTGGAATTGAAGTTCGAACGGTGTAGGGCTCCATGGCGAGACAATTCCTCCAACCAAAGTTCACCGTCGGCAGACCACAGTCAAGCGTGATGGCTTACCCTGCATTTCCCTTAGCGAGTGCACGCATCTCATCAGGCTGCGTCCCCGAGCATGAACTGCACGCGTTCCTCTGCTAGCCGATGCCGATCCCTGACGCGCCCATCGTCGGGCTCGGTGTCCGGAAGGCCGAATCTGGCTTGGTCCAGAAGCAAAAACGAGGGTTGCTGGGACTGAAAACAACCGGGCTCGAGGGACTGGCGGCGGTGATACGCGCACTCGCCGTCACCGCCCGGTTGGGCCGGAAAAACGCAGCCCTTCTGGCAGCAGCGGGGCAGGAAGAGTTCCCGGCGCAGCGCTCCTGGATGTGCTCGCAACGAAGCACGAGGTTCGAGCGGCGGTCGACCTCCGGCCGCAGCACGATGAAGTCTGCCCGATCCTCGTTGTAGTGGCGCCGGCGGTGGGACGCGAAGGTCAGGCCGAAACACACTTGCAGCTTCGTGATGGCTTTCAAACAGCATGACAATGCTCCTTGATAAGAGGGCTGGCATGTGGCCGCAAACTTGCTGATAATTTCGTGAGGAGAAGAGAGTCTTGGGGGTCTCGCGGGCGAAGTTTTTTTTCGAAACAATCTCTCCCACAAAAAAGCGAAATATGCTAACATGGCTTTCAATACGGCACGGGAGGTAGGCTAAGTTTTGCGTAGCCGAGTAAGGTACCGAGCGGCGTAGGCCACTTTGCTTCAAGTCCCCGCTCCAACCTTCCGATAAAAGGAAGGAGAGAAACTCTGAGGGTACGAGGCTAGTGGACCGCAGGAACGCCGCGCATGAATCTGGCTGGAGGTCGAATGCAAGTGGCGCAGCGCGCCCAGAGTGGGCGGGTGTGAGGTCTCTGTTACGAATGAGTAGCATGGCAAAGAGTAAACATGGTGACCAAGCCCCGGCCCGCGCCCCAATGAATTCGAGGGAAACACCAGGGAAGTGCGCGGGAGCGGGCCGGGCTGGTTCAATGCCCAGGCCCGCCTGGGAAGCCGCCGCCGGGCGCCGGGGGGCCGTTCCCCCAGGGCCCAAGGGCGGAGACTGTGCCTTCAAGTGTAGCCCACGGAGAGGAATCGGCTACTCTCGCAAGGCCAATGTAGTGTAGCCTATCACAATCGCAAATGTCAAGCTTTTTTTGAAAAGGGGAGGAGTGGCTCTTATGGAAGAAATGAATGCCGCGAAAGTAGTTAAAAAGGTTCGACAGCGGTTAGAGGTCAGCCAGGAAGGTCTGGCGCGGCTGCTGAATGCCACCAAGGGGGCGGTGCAACACTGGGAGCGGGGCCGTAACCGGCCGGACTTGGCGCGCCTGCTGGCGCTCCGACAACTCTGCCCGGCGGGTGCGGAACGGAAGGAACTGGAAACGCTCATCAAGGAAACGCAAGCCCACGTGGCGCCGTTGCCGACCGGCCAGCCGGGACCAGGCGGGAAGATTACTTTACCGCAGCCGGGCGAAAGCCTGATCCTGTTGCGCAGGGACAACAACAAGCTGCGGAAACAGGTCGCCAAACTGGAATCAACCTTGAAACGCCGCAGCGAACAGTTGCGCATCCTCGAAGATTTGGCAACGGAGTTGCAGCGGGATATGGCTAAGCTCCGCGCGGGTCAATCGGTGGCCGCGCCCGCGCCCGTGAGTAGCTCAGTTCCGCAGCCGAGTGAATGACCGAAGGGTGGCGGCGAATCTCCACCTCGGCGGGCTGGCGGCCCATGGCATGGACGCCCCCGGTCCTGCCATGAACGGCACTCGATTGGTGTGTAATCCTGCCCGGGCGGCGACGTGTAAGCAGGCCTAATGCTTCCTGAGGCGGATCACTTGGACGGATACCACGACGGGCAGCCCTGCTGACTCCCCCTGGTGCCCCAGAATGCGTAGGAAGGTTACTGCCTGGCCCAACAGTTTCCGTGCGTCAGGCCGTGAACGAAGTCCGAGCAGCAGTGCGAATGCTTCCCTCAGCAGCGCTCTGTCTGACCTTGTTCCATCGTTCATGCTTGATAACACTCCCTTCAGCATGGTGGTCGGGCGGCGATCTGGCTAGAAGCTATTCAGCGGCAGCCAGGTCCCAGAGAGGGGCCCCCACACGAGAGCCCCAAGTGGGCAGCTCCGCTGTCTGACACGTGCCGGGCGATGTTTCCCCGAGGATGCCACCTGACCCGGTGCTCCCCACCCGACCCTTGGGGAGTAGAGGTGACGCGGCAGTTTGATTGCCACATATGATTCCGGGCACTCCTCCAGGTGCGTGCCCCATGTGCGCTTTCCCAGCAAGTCGGTGAACCAGACCCACTCGCTTCCGCGAGGAGATGAGGGGGAAGAGTTGCGGAAGTGAGCCCTGGAGATTCAACCTGCTTTCGTTTTTCCCTACTATCGCTCTAAGAATCGGTCGGAATAAGGTCTCTTGGACGATGAATCCGTAACCTACAAACCTGAGTAAGTCCCTAACTTGTTGATTTTGCTCGCGGCGAAATCTATCTTGGACAGATTCCCAAGTCCATGCAATCCCATCCTTGAGAAGTACGCGATGCCTGCTTGGCAGCCCAGCGGGCACTGCCCTTCATCTTTTGCGGATGATCGCGGCGGTTATTTTATAATATAATATACTATAAAGCAATAGTTTTATGGGCGATGTGAATACCACACTTTTTGGTGGTTGTTTACTTTGTTTAGTTAGGGTCGAGGAGTGCTCGGGTAACTATTTAGTTATTTAACTGCGACGGAGTCGAGGAGTCCTGACGTAACCTATTGCATAACCGAGTCATAATTTAGAAAAGAGACAATATCTGTCACGTCATTTTGACACTTTATGTCAAATTCGACCTTGAGTTGACCGCCAAGAAAGGAGGAACTCGACCCCCTTGTTGTCTAAGATTGAAATCTCGGTCTCATTATTCCTCAGAGAGGCTGAGCGGAAACATTCCGAAAACTTCGCGTGCGAACGCCGGAGATTTTTGAGATCTTGCTCAACACACCTATAGTATGCTCGGCGGGAATGCCCCGCAGCGGGACTCATTCGTGTCTGGACTTTTGGCAGGTAATGCATCAGGGGCGGGGCGGCGTAAAGGCTTCAGCTCGGTCGGGTCTTCGCACCGCTTCACGCGGCTGATTTGATTTTCAGCAACGAAGGGGAAGGAGAGCGATGAGCGCTGATTCCATTTTGAATGAACTGCGAGGCCAGGTCGCGATTGTAACGGGTGCGGGACGGGGTCTGGGACGCGCCACAGCGTTGGCGTTGGCGCAGGCGGGGGCGCGCGTGGGGGTGGTCGCGAGGTCCGAAGAGCAACTCGCCGAAACGGTACGTGGCGTCACGGAGGCAGGCGGGGATGCATTGGCCGTTGTGGTGGACGTGTGCGACGCCGCGGCCGTCGAGCGCATGGCACGCCAAGTGGAGCGCACCCTGGGGCCGGTGGACCTGCTGGTGAACAACGCCGGAACCATGGGGCCTTTGGGGCCGATCTGGGAAGCTGACCCGGGCGATTGGTGGCATTCGATCGAGGTGAACTTGCGCGGGCCTTACCTCTGCTCACGTGCCCTCCTGCCCGGAATGATCGAGCGGCGCCACGGCCGGATCATCAATGTCTCCACCGGCGCCGCCACCGTGGCGGTGGCGCACATGGGCGCGTACGTCATCGCCAAGACGGCGCTCATCCGCTTTACAGAGAACCTGGCGGCAGAACTCCTAAACTCCGGCGTCAGCGTTTTCACCATCAGCCCCGGCACCGTGCGCACCGCCATGGCCGAACAGGTGCTTGAATCCGAGGCCGGAAAAAAGTGGCTGCCGTGGTTTCGGAAATTGTTCGACCGGGGGCGGGACGTGCCCGCTGAGAAGGCCGCGCAACTGGTGGTGCAACTGGCCTCGGGGCGGGCGGACGCGCTCTCCGGGCGCTTCATCGACGTCTCTGACGACCTCGCGAAGCTCCTGGAGCGTGTGGATGAAGTCAAGAGCAACAACCTTTACACGCTTCGCGTCCGCAAACTGGATTCGGAAAATCGAAAATAGAAACTGGAAATCGGAGGTACGCGCGCTCGGCGGACCTTCGGCCATGCGCGGGCGCAAGCCGTGGGACCGTGCAGCGAAGGGCGCTAGGCCTTTCGCCACTCGGCGAGCTGCACGCGCACTTTGGAGGTATTGGGGTCTTCGATTTGCTCGAAGATCTTGAGGGCGGCCTCGGCGTGGGCGATGGCCTGGGCGCGCTCGCCGAGCTTATCGAGCACCAAGCCCATATTGAAGAGGGCGCTGCCCTCGCCACCTCGATCGCCGATCTCGCGGGCGATCTCAAGAGCCTTCTCGTAGAACTCGATGGCGCGGCGGGGTTCCCCCAAGCCCGCGTAAGCATTTCCCAGATTGCCCAGCACTGTGCCTTCGCCGCGCCGGTCACCGATTTTGCGATCGATCTCAAGCGCCTTCCCGTAATACTCGATGGCGCGGCGGGGCTCGCCCAAGGCCCCGTACGCATTGCCCAAGTTGCCCATCACGGCGGCCTCGCCCCGGCGGTCGCCGATCTCTCGGTCAATCCCAAGCGCCTTCTCGTAATACTCGACGGCGCGGCGGGTCTCGCCCAAGGTCGCGTAGGTCCAACCCAGGTTGCTCAGCACTGCGCCTTCCCCGCGCCGGTCATCAATCTCGCGGTCGATCTTAAGCGCCTTCTCGTAATACTCGATGGCGCGTCGGATCTCGCCCAAGACGGAGTAGGCAATGCCCAGGTTGTCCAGCGCGGCGCCCTCGCCCCTGCGGTTTCCAATTTCCCGGTCGATCTCAAGCGCCTTTTGGTAGAAGTCGATGGCGAGGCGGGTCTCGCCCAGATTCTTGTAAGCAATTCCCAGGTTGTCCAGCACGGTGCCCTCCCCGCCCCGGTCACCGATTTCGCGCGTGATCACCAACTGTTTCTCGTACAACTCGATGGCGCGGTGGGTTTCGCCCAAACCCGAATAGGCCAAGCCTAGGTTGCCCAGAGCACTGGCTTCGGCGTGCCGGTCGATCAACTTCTTGGAAATCTCCAGCGCTTCTGTGCAATATTTTTCGACCATTCGAAAGTCTGAAAGCCGAAAGTACCTCTCACCCAGGGCATCCAGCACGGCGAGGCGCTTGCGGAGAGTGACGGCATCTCCGCTGCCTCGCGTCTCGCTCAGTTCCTGTAGCAGGCCACTGAACTCTTCAAGCTGTTTGCGCGTTTCAGCGGCGGGCTGACTGGGGAGCGACTTGTAACTCTCCAGCAGTTGGTCCAAAGCCCGCGCTTCGGCGGCTGGCCCGCCGAAGTGGAAATGCCCGCTGATCCACTGAGTGAAGTCGGGGGCTTGCTTCAGGAGGAGGGTAAGGGATTCGCTTTCGAGCCAGAAGACGATGGGGCAGGGCAGGTCGCGGGCGATGCGCTCGCGGTCATGGTTCAGCCGAGCGATGAAGGGCGTCCGCCCCTCGCCCGCAAGATTCTTCTGGCTGGCGGATTGGTAGATCAAGCCGTCAATGCCGTCGAGCATCACCGCCATCCGGCTGCCGGGGGGAAACCCGTCCAACTGTGTTGTTACCGCCGCGACAAAATCGCCGGAGTAGTTCGAAGAAATGTCGACCTCTTTCACCGTCACGCCTTTCGCGGCGGCATCGGTCGAAACCCGCTGAAGGATTCCCTTCCGCAGTGACGGCAGATTGCAGCGGGCTATGGCGAATGTTGACCCGGAAGCGAGGTCCAAGAAGGCCAGGAGCTTTTGATAGGACTTTTCCGTCGTCTCATCGACGGCGGCGTTTTTTGGCGACAGACTGGAAGGCATCGATAGGCTCGATCAAAGGATTCACGTCGTGCCAAAGCTCCTTCCCATTGTACTCCAGGATGGCGAGGTTAGAGAGAAGTTGCATGTAAGCATCGTCTTTCTCGATGCTCTTGGTGGCATAAGTGCGAGCGAGCAGTTTGTAATCCGCGGGCTCCAACATGCGCTCGTAGTCCTGTTGGATGGAGCGGGCTGCATCCTCCAGAGCTTCGCTGTCGAGGGTTGCCAAACCGCGCGCCTGCGCGCTTTGTACTGCTTCACGAAGGAGGCGGATCAGTTGACGAATCGACCCGCCGCTGCGCCGGACAAATTCCTCCGCCAGGGGTGACGGCTGAGGCAGAACCTCGACGCTGAGACGTTTTTGGATCACCTGAAGCAGGGCGTCAATGCCGGGGCGGTTAGGTTCCGAACTGGACTTACTCGCCCGCAGCTTGACATTGGGAATGATCTGGCGGTTGGGGAATATATTTGCCAAGTGACGACGGGAGTAATAGGTATCAATTGAAACCGTGTAGACGGCATGACAGGCCATCTCCTGAAGCTGCGAGCCGTGGCCGAAAAAGAGCTCCTCGCTCTTTTCAGGGGGCAAGCGGTCAAGATTGTCGAAAACGACCAGGAGCTGATACGGCTTGTTCGCGTCACGTAAAGCTTGCGATGCGGCCGTGAGCAGGACGTTGGTATTGCCCGACAAGCCGCTGAAGTAGCGGTCCAGTTCCTGCCGCGTGGTTTCCTTTCGTTTGGAGCCTGCCTTGATGCTGGCAGTAATTACGCCGAGCAGGCGCGCGAGGAACGGAATCTCAGCCCCCGCTTTAGCTTCTACGCCCACCCCTCCCGATAGCTCCACCGACTTTTCCGTCTCCTTGGTCACGTCCATAAACCACTTCTCAACTTCGTGAAGCAGGTTCTCGCTCAGAGAGATTTTGTCTTCGTGCAGGGATTCCAAGAGTTGCCGGCAAACCAGCAGAAAGAGGTCAGTGTAGTCGACATCTAAGGGATCAAGAAAATCGATGACGTCCAGGTAGAGCATGGAGCAGGAAGAGCCGAAAGCCTGTTCCAACTGACGAAGCTCAGTGGACTTGCCGGAACCCCGGTGGCCGCTCAAGGCAATAGGCGAGTATTGCCCTTCGCCGCAATTCTCAATCATCTGCTTCATGTACACGGTAGCCAGCGAGTTCCTGGCCTGCGTGAGGTCGACGTAATAGGGGTCGCCGCTCCCCAGGGATTGCTGCGGATTCGTAGCTTGGAAGGCTTCGCGGAGCGTAGTGGCAGGTTCCATCGTTGTCGCCTCCACGTCAAAGTGTACCATGACTCGCACGGGGGTTGCTATTTCCGGAGTGAATCCGGACCTTCAACGGCTTGCCGGTAAGTTCCGAACTGTTGCGCCAACGGCTTGAGCGTAGGGTAAAACTGGACATACGTGTTTTCCACCGCCCCACCGCCATTATGACATTGCCAACACATCGCTCTGGGGTTGGCCTTGGCTGTTTTCGTGGAGGAATCGAAACTGAAGTAGGCCCACTTTTCCGCGAATCGAGCTGTATCCTTCACTTCAACAGAAATGCCCATCAAGTCTGTCTCATAATGGTCTACTGTCTCGGCGGAACTCTTGCTCCACGACATCCTTTTTTCCAGCACGAAAACGGTCTTGTCGGGCCAACCCCCAGTTGCCCGGAACTGATGATACGCCGACGGCGAGACGAAGACGTCCCCAAATGTCTCCCCCTCGCCACTCGAGGCCTTGGAGTTCACGCGTAGGCGGGAGGATAGGAATATCCACTCTCGATAACCTTCTGGACGCACGAGCTCATCCCCGCTGGCGTACTGCGGCAAATCTGAGCGCGAGTCTGGGCTGGATACCTGCAGCGACGCCGCGCACACCGAAACAAAAACGAGAGTCCCCAACAACGTCGCGGTTTTCAAATCTGCCTCCCTTCGCGAACTGGCATAAACATCGCCCGTTGGATGTCGGCGAGTGTGCGTGTATTTTAGCACGGTCGACCGCCCCGGTCCCCTCCTGGTTCCTGAAATCCAATGCCCGCCACCAGAGCCAAGCGTCGCTACTGGCTGACATTGCAAAGGTGAAGGTTACAGCGTCGTGCTTCCAGTCAAGGCTTTCCGCCACTGTACCTTGATCGCTCCCCTGCAGTGAATGCAGTTGCTGATAGAGCCGCAGCAACTCAGGATGACAGCCGCTTCGTGTAGAATTACATTCCAATACCGTGTTTCATCGACTTCTCAGGAGGTGCGACGATGACGCTGGGTGAAACGTTGATTTCGGCATGGCAACAGACGCTGGGCGACGGGCGCGAAGATATCGAGCTAGAGGGCAAGACTTACCCTGTGACAGTCTCGAAGGTCAAAGGACTTCGCATGGTGGAATTTAACGTTGGCCCGTACCGCATCGTGGGCATCGAACAGAACCCCAAGACAGGCTCGCGTTGGGCAGAGCTGGCGCGCGAAGGCAACCGCATTGTGCAGTTCAGGTGCAAAGGGCGATACGTGGCTAACGTGTGCGAAGGGAAACTGCTGCGCTACCCCGCTTGGAAGGCCCTGGAACTTCCGGAGTGAGATACGCGAGTCGGACGGCTGATGGCTGGTAGCTGAGGTTGACGACTGTCAACGGTCGGCTCCCGCGGCCGGGTTCACAGTTATGGTCACAGGACTCTTGAGGGTGAAGTCGAGCTCGGTCTCCGATGGAATCTTCACCTGCTGGCCGCGAGTCCCGGCCTCCACCGCAGTTCCTGTGCCCGCGCCGGCCACGGAGCCGATTGCGGCGCCTTTCCCACGCCCTGCAATCGCGCCGATGAGGGCGCCGAGTACAGCTCCTCCGCCGACGGTCTCAGCCGTGCGCGTAGTGCGCGAGGTCCCAACTTGCTCGTGGTAGCTGGTCTGAAGTTGATAGGTCTGGCCGCCAGCGGTTACGCTGACCAACTCAACCTTCAACTCAGAACGGCCGCTCATGCGCCCGGCAGTGGTGGCCTGCACCAATCGAACGCGCGCGTCGGAACTGCGCGGTATGATGGCGCGGTCGCCAATCACCACGGGCGCTTCGAGGGTGGCCGCGAACTCATCGCCCGCGTGGTTCTGAGTGGAGTCGATGCCGTCAATCATGCGCACGGAGAGAATGGTGCCCGAGGGAATCGTGATCTGCTCGGGTGGCTTAACCGCTGGTGCCGGTGGAGCAGCCGCGGGCAGAGCGGGTGGTGCAGGCGGAGCAGCCGGAGCAGCCACAGGTGGCGCAGCCTGCGCGGTCATTGCGGGCGGGTTCTCTCCTGGGGCCTCTGAAGCGGAAGACTGGTCGGCTGTAGCCTCATCGCTGCTGGAGCTGGCCGCATGATGGCGGCGCCCGGAGGCTCGAGCGCGCTCGGACCGGGCCGAGGTTGGAGTGGGCAACTGCGGCGGCGTTGCCTCGGCAGTTTGCGCGGGCTCGTGGGTTGCCGGCGCGGCGGCAGCGGGCGCCGAAGAGACCACGAGTTGGTTGACAACCGACTTTACGCCGGCGGCTTGGCCGGCAATGCGCTCCACGGCCGCTTTCTCGAGCTCAGTGCCGACCGTCCCGGTGAGTGTCACGGTGCCTTTGTCCGAAGTCACGTGGATGTCGCGCGTTTTCAGTACGGGGTCGTCAAAGAGCCTGGCCTGGATCTGTGTGGTGGTGGTTTTGTCGTCGGTAGACTGGCCGAGCTTCAATGCCTCGCACCCGGCAAAGAGAAGTGCGCTGGCGATCAAGATACAACCAATCCCGAATTTCAACCTCGGCATGTTCACCTTTTGCATGTTTGCCCTCCAGCGACCCCACTGTCGCCGCATCATTGTTTTTGGATTCATCTTCGCCCACTTAGGATGCACGCGAGTTTCCACTGCCACTTCCGTTTGGCCGATATCCGCGAAGCTGTTGGCCTTGCTCGGGTCGAATGTGAATGCGAAATCCAAGTCTGGATGGTCTGAGCATGTTAGAATTACGCGGGTGGAAAGCATCTCGTTGAGCGTCGTCATTCCCGTTTATAACGAAGCGGAGAATATCCGGCCGCTCGTTGAGTCGCTCGAGTCTGCTTTGCGCGCCGCTCCGGGGCAAATCGAGATGCTGTTTGTGGACGACGGAAGCACCGATCAGACGCTGGCGCTGTTGAAAGAAGCGCAAGAGAAGGACGCGCGCATCCGGATCGCCCATTTCCGCCGCAACCTCGGTCAAACCGCTGCCCTGGCGGCGGGGTTTCGCCTGGCGCGAGGAAAGGCGGTGGTGACGATCGACGGCGATCTCCAGAACGACCCCGCGGAAATGCTGCGCCTGGCGGAGATGCTGGGCGAATGGGATGCCGTCTGCGGCGTGCGTGTTCATCGCCAAGATACCCTTTGGAAACGGATCTCGTCGCACATTGGGAACGGCTTTCGAAACTGGGTTACCGGCGAAAACATCGCCGATACGGGATGCACGCTCAAGGCCTACCGGCGTGAATGTCTGGAGCGGTTGGAGCTTTATCAAGGCATGCACCGATTTCTGCCCACGCTGCTCAAAATCCGCGGGTTCCGCGTAACGCAGGTGCCCGTGAGTCATCATCCACGCCTGGGCGGAAAAACCAAGTACGGGACGTGGGGCAGGCTTAGGAAGGGTCTGGCCGATGTCTGGGCGGTGCGCTGGATGAAAAAGAACTGGATCGACTATAGAGATATCCTCGAGGTTGTGGAGGCGCCCCCGACCTCGAGCAACACGGAGAAGGCGGCGGAACGGGCCTCCGCCTGAGTGCGGAGATGTTCCTACGGGACGGCTCGCCCTCATAACAAGCGGGAGGCCTCATCTTCATCTTTCGTTAGGCGTCACGAGAACGGTCACTATCGGAGTCAATTCGAACTCTTGGCCACGCATTCGATTCATTTACCCATGTCAACTGAGTGCATCGCTGACGATCTCCAGGTCGAGTCCGCGAAAATGCTGCGCCGGGCGGGGATTGTCTCAAGATTGAAGCTCGTCCTGCCTTTGCTCTTGCTTTTTGTTCTGGCGGGCTGCCTTTTCTTCGCGGGCCTTGGAAGCTTGCCGTTGCTGGAGCCTGACGAGGGCCGGAATGCCGAGGTGGCACGAGAGATGCTCGCCTTGGGCGATTGGATCACTCCCCACTACAATGCCTTGCCCTATCTGGATAAACCGGCGGTCTTCTTCTGGTTGGTAGCCTCTTCATTTAAGGTTGCGGGTCTTCACGAGTGGTCTGCCCGCGCGCCCTCTGCTTTGATGGGATTGTGCCTGTTGCTGCTTTCCTGGTTCCTTACACGCAGGATGTTCGGCGATTCCACGGCCGTGCGTGCCAGCGTGATCATTGCCACCGCCCCGCTGGCGATGGTGTTTTCCCGATTAGTCATCTTCGACATGACGCTCGCTTTCCTCATCACACTGGCGATGGCGAGTTTCTGGTTCGCGGAGGCCGCGGAATTCCGCCGTCCAGGGCTGGACATACTTATGTTTCTGGCCATGGGATTGGCGACGATCACCAAAGGCCCTGTCGGTTTCCTGCTCCCGCTCCTCTCCCTCACGGCTTACCAGGCGCTGCGTGGCAAGCTCCGGGAATTGAAACGCCTACGTTGGGGATTAGGATGCGCCGTACTTCTTGCCGCCGTGTTGCCCTGGTTCATTTCCATCTCGATTCGACACCCGGACTTCCCCCGCTATGCGCTTCTCGAGGAGAGCCTCGCCAGGTTTTCCGGCGGCCTTGTGCATCGAAAGGGCGGTCTGCTCTATTACTTCCCTGTGTTCCTGGCAGGGTTCTTCCCCTGGAGCATCGCTCTGCTTTGGGCGGGATGGAGTCGGCATAAGCGATGGAGAGAAATCAGGCTCGAGCAAAACCGCTCAACTCTGTTTCTCTTCACTTGGTCGGTTGTGATATTCGTTTTCTTTTCGCTTTCTCAGTCGCAGCTTCCCGGCTACTTCCTCCCCGCTATTGTTCCGCTGGGCATCTTGATGGCGAAGACTTGGGACGATATGGGGTCAAACGCCTCGATACGATCGCCTGATTGGCTGACCGCGGGATTCGCCTCGCTCCTCGGTGTGGGTCTTATCGTTGCGGCTTCCTCTCAGTTGGCGATATTCAGCTCCGTGCACTCGCATCTGGCGCAGACGGTCCATCCGGCAGTTTTCGCCATGCTGAAGCCTTCCATTCTCTATACTGGATTGATTCTGGCGGCTCTGGCGATCGTGGGGAGGAATGTTGCGGCTCGTGCGCGGGGAAGATCGCTTTCATTAGCCGCCTTTGTGCTTCTCGCTCTGACGACGCCTATGCTCCTGGCACGCTGGATCGCCCCGCTGAAAGCTTATGCGGACACGAATTCCAGCCGCCGTCTGGCGGGCACACTTCTCTCGAGCCCGGAAAGAGGACTGCCGATTTACGGGTATTATTATTTCCGCACCAGCCTGCCGTTCTATCTTCGCCGGCCTGTGGGACTGGTGACCACGGGCGGGAATGAATTGACCTGCAACTACCTGGTGTCGCGGATTCGCGAGATTCGACAGGCGTCATCACCTGAGCTGGGCTCCGGGGCCCTGCCGCGGACCTTCAAGGATCTTGATCCCCTCCCACTCGACCAGCGGCGGCTGTTAGATATCCTGGAATTCATCGACTTGGTCCGTTCCTCGCCTCAGCCCCGGCTGGTTTTGGTTCGCAATACACACGTGAGCATGTTGGCCCACGAGGTGGATCGTTTCGAGCCGCTGTGGACCGGTTGGGACTATTCGGTCTGGAAGATTCCGGGGAGGAACGCGGCCGCCGGCGAGGGTATTTCATCCCGAGTGGTGGGCCCGTTCATACCTTAGCATGTGTGGCATTTGTGGTCTCCTGAACCTGGAACTCGAGCCGGTGGTTGATCGTGAGCGGATCGATCAGATGTCCTCAAGGATCGAGCATCGCGGCCCCGACAGCCATGGCAAATTCGAGCTCCCTTATGTGGCCCTGGCCATCCGGCGGCTGAGCATCATTGACCTTCAGACCGGCGACCAGCCCCTTGCGAACGAGACGGGGGATGTCACCCTCGTCTTCAACGGCGAAATCTATAACTACCGGGAAATCCGCCAGCAACTCTTGCAGCGTGGGCACAAGTTCAGGACTCATTCGGACGGGGAGGTGATCGTTCATCTCTATGAGGAGCGAGGGCCTGACTTCGTCTGCGAACTGAACGGGATGTTTGCCCTGGCGCTTTGGGACAACCGCCATAAGCAGTTGGTCCTGGCGCGCGACCGGGCTGGAGAGAAGCCGCTCTTCTACTGGCATCGAGATCACACCCTGGTCTTTGCTTCTGAAATCAAGTCGCTGCTGGCCTACCCGGGAATTGGCCGCACCCTCGACAACGCGGCTTTAGCCCAGTACTTCCTTTACGGTTATTTCCCCTCGCCACGCACCGTCTTTGCGGAGATCCGGAAACTGCCTGCTGCGCACCGAATGGTTATCCAGGGAGGCGAGATACATCTCGACGCCTATTGGCGCCTTCAGGATCATCTTCTGCCGCCGGGGAAGCCAAGAGTTACGCCCAACCAGGAAAAAAAGCTCATCCAAGAACTCTCTGAAAAGCTTTACGAAGCCTGCGTTTCCAGGCTGGTCAGCGACGTTCCCTTAGGCGTGTTCTTGAGCGGCGGAATCGATTCCTCCACTCTGGTGGCGATAATGAGCGAGTTGACGCCCGGGAACGTGAATAGCTTCTCGGTGGCCTTTGAAGAGAAGTCATTTAACGAGGAGCCTTATGCGGATTTTGTGGCCCGACATTTTCATACGCAGCATCACGTTGTGACGGCGAACGAGCCAAGCATGCGCCAAGCCCTTCAAATTCTGGCGGACCACCTTGACGAACCCCTGGCCGATCCTGCTGCCATCCCCACTTACCTCTTGTCCCGCTTTGCTCGTCAGCACATCAAAGTGGCGCTGAGCGGAGAGGGCAGCGATGAGCTCTTCGGAGGTTACCCGACCTATATTGGCGCTTGGCTGGCCGGCTACTATCTCCGCCTGCCGCGCCTCCTGCGCCACAAATTCTTCGCGCGGCTCAGACGCTTCCTTCCAGTGTCTGCGGGCGCGGTGCCGATCGGCTGGTACCTACAGCAGTTCTTGAATTATGTGGAAAGGCAACCCGCCGAGCGTCACGCGATCTGGTTCGGAATAACAAGTCCAGATGGACTGGATCAACTCTTTTCGCCGGAGTGGAGAGGTCCGCAACCACCCAGCCTGGAGGTCTTCGCGCCGCTCGAGAGGGTACTGGATGGGGCGGCTTTTGAAAGCGTCCTGGCGGAAATGCCTTACGTTGATTTCCGGCTCTATCTGGAAGACGATCTTTTAGTGAAGGTCGACCGCGCCAGCATGGCGTGTTCCCTTGAAATGAGGACGCCATTCCTTGATCACCGGCTGATTGAATTCGCGGCTGGCCTACCTGGAGACTTGAAAGTCCGTGGCTTCGAACTCAAATACCTTTTTAAGAAAGCTGTGGGGAAATGGTTGCCGCGCAAGATCGTTTACCGCCAGAAGCGTGGATTCTCCGTGCCGATCAGCCGTTGGATGCGGAAGGAATTGCGTCCTTGGTTGGATGAGGCCCTGGGAGAAGAGAGATTAAGGCGCCAAGGGCTGTTCAACGTCCCGTTTGTGCGCCGGCTTCTCAGAGAACATTGGAGCGAGCGGGCTGACCACAGAAAAATACTCTGGGCCCTCTTTTGTTTCCAGCTTTGGTATGATCGGTGGGGAAAGTAGCGGCGGGGTTCCCGATCTAGACGCTTGCGCCAAAAGATGGCAAAACGATTTGCGATTCTTAACCGGTGGGGGTGCACCGTAGGCGCCATGAAGTGCCGTCGTAGGCCCTCGAGTTTCTACATTCCCCCTCTCCCCCTTGGGGAAAGGGGCCGGGGGCCCGACCCTGGGGTTTCCACATTTGTGCTGCGATTTCTTGGCCTTGTGGAAATTCCCACCCTCTCGCCCTTGGGGGAGAGGGTGGACCGCCGCCGGCGTTCTCTTCAGCCGGGGCGGGCCGGGTGAGGGGGTTGCGACTCTGCTCCGTTATGTCGGTGAACACAGTCTTGACATCAACAACTTCCAGAGGGGCGGCGCCAGCGCGGGCGACGTTTCGCCCCAAGGAATGGTCCATCATTCAAGAATACAGGACTCCGCGCCAAGTCCAGGCCTTTCTTCGCGACCTGCCCTATAACTGGGAGAAGGGCGGAGAAACGCTGCGGACTTTTCGCGGTGTGGTGCGGCACTGGAGCGCGCACTGCCTGGAAGGAGCCCTCACCGCCGCCACAATTCTCGAGCAGCATGGCTACCCGCCGTTGCTCCTCGACCTCGAATCCCAAGACCAATTGGACCACGTCCTGTTCCCATTCAGGCAGCGGGGACGATGGGGAACAGTAGCCCGCTCCCGTGATGCCGGCTTGCATGGACGCAAGCCACTCTTTTCCACCATCCGGCAACTGGTGATGAGTTACGTTGACCCCTACGTGGATGGGTCCGGACGAATTACGGGCTACGGGGTCGCCGACTTACGCACTTTGGTGAAAGGCGACTGGCGGCTCTCCGAAGAAAGCGTCTGGGAAGTGGAACGCGCCCTCATCAAAATGCCTCATAAGAAGCTCAAGACCTCCGACCGCCGATACGCTGCCATGTTGAAGCAGTATCGCGCCTACCGAGCCAAACATCCCCACGGCCCTGTCACGTTTTACTCCAACAGGCACCTGTGGCTGTGACATCAGGATTCAGAAGCCAGGATTCAGGATTCAGGTGAAGACCAGGGTCCTGATTTGCGGCGACCAACCCAATTCCTTGTCATGCTGAGCGCAGCGAAGCATCTCTGCAGTTCCTTCCCACGGGTAAGCAGCCAGTTTTGCATGCGAACTGCCGAGATCGTTCGTCGCCCCGAAAAGCAGGGCTCCTCAGGATGACAAGCACGGGTACGCGCATTGTTCCCACGATGCACCCCAACTCGCACTTGTGATTTCAGGTTAAAGTAGGACGCCACCCAGAAGGGGAATGCGATCCCTGTTTGCATGTTCCTGAATCCCGAATCCTGAATCCTGAATCCTGACTCCTGGCACAAGCCCTCACGGTTCGAGCGCCGAGACCAGCAGGGAGGCCTTGCGCGCCAGGTTAAGCGCGCGTTGTAGGTCTGCGTCATTCAGAGCCCGAGTGGACTGTGCGAAGAATGTACGCGCATCGTCGAGGGTTTTGCGATCCGCGCCGGATAGTCCCGCTCGGCTGAGTTTGGCGATCCGCTGCCGGACGTCATCCTGCAACCCTTGGATTTGGCGGCGCAGAGCCGCTTGCTGGGCAGAACTCTCGCGCGGCTCCAATGAGGGCACCTGGGGAGTAAGCGGCTCGGTCGTTTCAGGGGTGTTTTCAGGGGCCGCAGCCGGTGCTACCCTCCGCAGCACGCGCCGCCGCGCTGGTTCAGGATTGGTGGTTGGCTGAGGCGAAGGCGCTGGGGGCTCTTCGGGCGGCGCCGGCTCTTCAATGACCATTGACGGCGTGCCTGCGGCGGAAGCGTGCGTAGCCGCGGGTGGCGGAGGAGGAACGTACACGATTCGCCTGGGGGCTTGCCGCTTCGGGCAACCTCCGATGAATAACGCCAGACTGCACCACAAGAATGGAAAGGCTCTAAGTTTCACGTCACTGGGGATTTTATCACTTTCTACAATCGCTGGCGCGACGCGGCAGGGGTCCAAGACATGCCGGCCGCTGGGTACCATGCTTCGGGCCATCGACTTGCCACGGAAGGCTACGCTGGCCCGCCCTCTGAGGCCTCCGGCGGAAGTGGAGGCGCGGTGCAGCCCAACCGAACTGGACCCTACTTGCCGGGAGATCCTGATACCCGAGGTTGAGCGGGGAATAATTCTCTTCGAACCAGTTGCTCCCCTCGCAAAACATGAACGACGTAGACGACCTTTCTCTCTACCCGATAGAAAATACGGCAAGGAGACACAACTAACTGGCGATAAGGTAAACCACGCAGTTCAGTTGGAAGGGAGCCCATCTGGGGAAATTTCTGAAGCACTTCAACGGCCTTCAATACCTGTTGGACCAGTTGACGAGCAGCCGCAGGTTTGTCCAAAGCAATATAATCTGCAATCGCATCCAAATCCTGAATCGCCGAATCAGCCCAGATTACTTTAGCCATCGCTTTAATCGTTGTTTCGCCTGGAGGTGGGTGGAGAGCCGCCCCTCCTGGACTGCTCTTTCGCCGCGCGCTATACCTTCCAAAAGTCGCATCCGATTCTGAAGGGCTTCGAAGGTGACGACATCGACCAGATAGGCGGTTGGCATTCCGTGTTGCGTGATGAGGACCGGAGACTGATCTTTTACCAGTTGCGCGAGAATTTTGGTGGCGTTCCGCTTCAATGTTGTAACCAGTTGAGTTTTCATAAAAGTGATACTAAAGTATCATTCTGTCGTTGGCAAGCCCAAACCTCAAGCGGCCCGCTTCACGCTGCCTACGCGGATTTCAGTCGTTGAATGCCAGCAAGGCTTCAGGCACAACCCAGAGGCCGGCCGAAAGCGCTCATCTTGCCGCTGACGGTGTGCCTGCTGTGGCTCAATCCTGTTGACATGGTGTTCCATTAGTGCCATCTTTGCCGCCAGCGAGGGACAACTTCGTCAGAGGAGGGCGACATGCGGAGCAGCAAGGCGCGAGTTGTTCTGGGTTTCGTGCGCGGAGCGGGGGCGCTGGCGCTCTGCTTGGTTGCCGGCTTCCGGGTGGTGAGTGCTGCGGAAGTCACCTTGGCGACCAAAGAAGTTTCATTGGGGAACCTCCCCCCTGGCTCAATCCGTCTTGCTGTAAGCCCGGACAGCAAACGCGTGGGTTATGTGGCACAGCGTGGCGGCCAGAGGCTCCTAGTGGGTCGCGAGGTGCTATTGCTTGGCGGCAAGTGGTTGGTCGTACTGGATGGCGTAGAAGGGAGGCAATATGACGGGATTGGGAAGGGCAGTCCCGTTTTCAGCCCGGACAGCAAACGCCTGGCTTATGGGGCAGTGCGTGGCAACAACCAGCTAGTCGTAGTGGACGGCGTGGAGGGGAAGGAATACGACGGGGTGGGCCCTCCCGTTTTCAGCCCGGACAGTAAACGCGTGGCTTTTGGGGCAGGGCGTGCCCGCAACCAGTTGGTGGTAGTGGATGGAGTGGAAGCGAAGGAATATGACGGGATTGAGGCGGGCACTCTGGTTTTCAGCGCGGACAGCAAACGAGTGGCTTATGTGGCAGGGCGTGCCGACAAGGACCTCGTGGTACTCGATGGCGTGGAAGAGAAGGAATACGATGGGATTGGGGCGCGCGGTCTCGTCTTCAGCCCGGACAGCAAACGCGTGGCTTATGGGGCAGGGCGCCCCAAGCAGTTGGTGGTAATGCGTCCAGTGGAAGTGTATCTGGCAGGCAAGCAGTTGGTGGTAGTGGACGGCGTGGAAGGAAAGGAGTATGACAGCATTCTGAAGGGCACTCTGGTTTTCAGCGCAGACAGCAAACGCGTGGCTTATGTGGCAGAGCGTTACGACAAGGACTTGGTGGTAGTGGATGGGGTGGAGGGCAAGGAATATGACCTGGCGCGCGCTCCCGTTTTCAGCCCGGACAGCAAACGCGTGGTTTATGAGGCAACGCGTGGCGGGAAGTGGTTGGTTGTAGTGGATGGCGTGGAAGGGAAGGAATACGATGGGTTCTTGAAGGGTAGGGAGCCGGTCTTTGATAGCCCAAGCCAACTCCATGCTCTGGCGCTCCGTGGTGGCGAATTCTTGCGGGTCGAAGTAGAAATCGTCATGCCTTCGGCGGAACCTTCCGGGGCACCCCGACCTCCCCTGTAACGGGTGCGGGAGCGGATCGGGGTCCGCGCCGTCCGGCGCCAAGTGGCCGTCGAATCTCGGCTTCAACAGCACGGGGACTTGGACCTTGGAAACTGGCTTCGCACCAATGCCAGCCACTTGAACGTATGACGCCCATGTCGTAAACGTGCGAGCCCTGGCTGCCGCGAAGTCCCCTCGTGGGAAGTTCGAAGCGCAATAGACCCTGCCTCTTCCACCAGGCAACGAGTCGCCCCCGCCTGGAACGGGTCGGCAGCGTAGAACGCCTGTGACGTATCAAGACTGAATCGCTGGAAGTCATATTCATGGACGTTCTCAAGAAACTTTTTGAGCAGCATTTCCACTCACCGGTCGCGCGGGTGCAGCCGCTTCAGGGCGAGCTCGGCGGTTCGGGGCGTAAAATCATCCGCCTTGCCGGCGAACAATTCAGCGCCATTGGCATTCTGTATGACGTACGCGAAGAGAACGTCGCCTTCCTCGAATTTTCCAGGCATTTTCGCCGGCACGGTCTGCCGGTGCCGGAAATTTATGCTGAAGATTTGAGCCACGGCGCTTATCTCGAAGAAGACCTGGGGGACACGACACTTTTTGAGTTTCTCTCGAATAATCGTGCCGGCGAGAACATTGCTTCCGAGGCCGTTGAAACGTATCGCAAAGTTGTTGCCGTGTTGCCGCGTTTTCAGATCGAAGCCGGCCGCGACTTGAATTACAAAGTGTGCTATCCGCGCTCGAGCTTCGATCGCCAGTCCATGGCTTGGGATTTGAATTATTTCAAGTACTACTTCCTCCGGCTCGCCGCCATCCCCTTCAACGAACAAGCGCTGGAAGACGACTTTGCCCGCTTGACGAAGTTCTTGTTGAGCGCCGACCGCAATTACTTTCTCTATCGGGATTTCCAATCGCGCAACGTCCTGTTGCGCGACGGCCATCCATTTTTTGTGGATTACCAAGGCGGCCGCCGAGGTGCGCTGCAATATGACATCGCCTCTCTTTTGTACGACGGCAAGGCCGATCTGCCCCCGGAGCTGCGCCAGCAATTGCTCGATCATTATCTCGACACGCTTGCCGGTTTCATCAAGCTCGAGCGCGAAGTGTTCATGCAGCACTACTATGCCTACGTTTACGTCCGCATCATGCAGGCGTTGGGCGCTTACGGCTTTCGCGGCTTCTATGAGCGCAAAGCTCACTTTCTGCAAAGCGTGCCCTACGCGCTGAAAAGCTTGCGCTGGCTGCTTCACAACGTCAAGCTGCCTATCCCGCTGCCCACGCTGATGGACGCCTTCAAAAGCATGCTGGGGTCGGAGAAATTGCAGAGCCTCGCTTCCGAAGCAGAAAATCTCACGGTGCGAATCTTCAGTTTTTCATTTCACCGAGGCTTGCCGAAGGACGAGACCGGGCATGGTGGCGGATTCGTTTTCGATGCCCGTAGCCTCCCGAATCCCGGACGGGAAGAGCGCTTCAAAACTCTCACCGGCAAAGATGCGCCGGTGATCGATTATCTCAATCAGCAAGAGAGCGTGCATCAGTTCCTCGCCAGCGTCATGTCGCTGGTGGATGCCAGCGTGAGCAATTATCAGCGTCGCGGCTTCAAGAGCTTGATGGTGTCGTTCGGCTGCACCGGTGGCCAGCATCGCTCGGTATATCTGGCGGAGCAATTGGCGAACCGTTTGCGAGGAAGGAGCGGGCTGGAGGTGGTGGTGCGGCATCGTGACTTGGGGTAGTGGGTCAATTTGATGTAGAGGCGGCTTTACGCCGCCATTTGGCGACGTAAACTCGCCGCTACAGCATCAAATTGACCCACTACCTGACTTAGAGGATTTTGGCAAATGAAAGCGATGATTTTGGCCGCCGGTCCCGGTACGCGCTTGCGCCCGCTCACCGACCATCGCCCCAAGGCGCTGGTGGAAGTCGCTGGCCGCACGCTGTTAGAGATCACACTTTCCCGCTTGCGCGCCTATGGGATTCGCGAGGTGATTATCAATGTGCATCACTTTGCCGACATGATTGTCGACTATCTGAAAACGAACAATAACTTCGGCATGCGCATCGAGGTCTCGCGCGAGGAGGTTCTGCTCGACACCGGCGGCGGCCTGAAAAAGGCCGCCTATTTTTTCCTCGAGGATTCCAACCGTTTTGAAGAGCCGTTCATTTTGCACAATGTCGATGTCATCAGCACGATTGATCTCCGCCGCATGGTGCAATTTCATACTGAAAAGCAGGCTCTCGCCACACTGGCGGTGCAAAACCGGGAGACCTCTCGATACCTTATCTTCGACGAGCAGCTCCAGCTTTGCGGCCGGCGATCCGGGCTCGACCAAAACATTGAATTTGTGCGATCTTCACAGCAGGTGCAGGCGCTGGCTTTTTCCGGCATCCACGTTATTTCTCCTCGTCTGTTTCCGATGATGATGGAAGAAGGCGTTTTCACCATCATCACCTCCTATCTGCACCTCGCCGCCCACCAAGAAAGAATCCTCGCCTTTCGGGCCGATGAATATTATTGGCGTGATCTCGGCAGGCCGGAAAATCTGATGCAAGCCGCTCAGGATTTAAAGCAAAAGGTTCTTCTGTAATAAGCTCACTGCGCGCATGGTTTAGCAGGATGCTGAAAGACCCGCCTCGCCTGTCATTCCGAGGAGTCCCGCCCTGCGGGACGACGAGGAATCTCGCAAGTCCTTTGTTTCCGAAGAGAGATTCCTCCCCTTCGCTCCGCTCTGGGTCGGAATGACAACGTTCACAAAGGTTTTTCAGCAGCCTGTTAGAAAAAATCCACCGCTCGTGCCTGCGGCAGGAAAAGCAAGAGGCTCTTGGGCGTAGGAGCCGGACCAGTGATACGGCGCACCCGGACACAACCCGTTATGGAAGGGCGGCCGACGATTCGCCCAGAACCAGCCCAACGCGTGAAGAAGCCGCGGCTATCGAGTTGAGGTGACCACTTCCACGTGTAGCCCGTAATACATCAAAGTGGAATGGTTCCGGGTACCCCGTCAAGCAGGCAGGACTACCATCAGATTGCCATGATACCGCCATGCCCAAAAGACTGCCGGATAGTGATTTTAGGGCAAGACGTGTTGTGCTCACGCGCGGAGATTTCGCGTATGCGCCACCCGGCACCCGCCCCAACTATTGTACTGGGACACCCTAGGATACTTTCGCGTCTTTCAATCGCTCAGCGACTTTCTCTCTGAATGGTCGCGCGAGCATCCCGGTTGATTTCATCTTTCTGTTGCGCAACCAGAGTGACCGGACGATGTCGGTTGTCTCGAAGACCTTCTTTCCGTCTTTGTCCGTCAGCCAGAAGTGGATCTTGCAATTTTCGCGTCCCGCCACCGAACCGGCGGCAATGAGCATTCGTTCCGCCGTGTTCCCCTTGTGCCACTCCAGGACTTCGCCGTCGAGAGTATAAACACGCGCCGCATTTGAGGACTTGTCGGTAACCTCAGACCGACGCTATCAACGCAATCAGGTCACGCACGTTCACCGAAAGCTCACAATCAGCTGGAGCGATGTTAGCTCGCCGGCGGTTTGGCGGTGTCTTTCGTTCCTGGTTTCGCTTCTTCCTTATCGTCAACGGGCTTGGAGAGATGGAGTTTGCGTATCTCTTTGGCTCCCTTCTCGGGATCCTCAGGCGTGACCTTGATCCCAGTTGCAAAGGCTCCGGCGGTCCATTTGAAGTAATAGGTTTTGCCCGCCTCCGCCTCAAACCGGGCCCGCTCGTTTTCTTTCTGCCTGGCTTGATTGGCGGCCGCCGCGGCGGACATGATGATGCTTCCGTAGTACTCCTTGGGCAATCCGGAGATCACAACTGTACCCGGCGGCACTTCGATGAATGCGTATTCGCTGTTGAGGAGTTTGGCAAGGTGAGTGCCGTTGACATAAAGCTCGTCGTGTGAGGACGAGCCGGTAAATCTGTACACGCGGTAGATACAGACGATGGCTTTGCCGCTGGATGGCGCGGGCAGTACGGCGGGAGTTTTGGAATCCTGTGCAACGGAGATGGGCCCGCTGAAGAGAAACGCCATCGCACTGAATGCGAGCAGAAGGCTTGCGAGTGACCTGCAAGCTCCCCTGAGGCAAAGCGCTGTGACACCACTGAAAATATTGTTACGCATGGGAGCGCTCCTTTCCCTAGGTTCGGAATCTGGTGAGCAGTATAGCATTAACGTCAAAGCCGCCACTTTAAGCCTATTCATTGCATGCCTCCTGATAATTATGTATTTCAGAGAATGTGAAACCTGAATAGCAATCTATACTTTGTCTGCGCGATTCGGCGGCCAATATACGCCTCGCCGCTTCTCGACGCAAGTTCAATCTCATCTGGCCACCGTTGCCAGAAGGGCCTTGCCGCCGAAGCGGCAAGGCCCTTTTCCGCGAAGTTAACTGCTATTGCTTGACCAACGTAATGATGGGGTAAACCTGTGTGGAATTGTCGATACTCACGACCTTGGTAGTGGAAATCATGATGGCATTGATCTGCCCGTAGGTAGAATTGGTGCTGAAGGTGCCATTGGAATTCACCGTTGCGAGCGAGGTGTCAGTGGTCTGATCGGCCTCCTGGTTGACTGAGGTTCCGATATAGCCACCAATATAGTCACCGATAATATCGACGCCGCCGCTACCGTTGAACGTTAACACCTCTACGTCTATCATTTCGGCGCTTACGCCTTCGTTGACCACCACAAGATCGCCATCATAAAAAGTGCCTGAGAGAGAGGTGGCGGAGAAGCCGCCGCTCGGGGCCACCTGCGGTTCGACCTGGCCAACATAAACACCCGCGCCCGTTCCGAGCATGACACCCGTGTTAGGGCCGGTAAGGTAGAAAACAGGAGGGTACATTTTTGAATATGTAGTTAGATACATTGTGCAAGCGGCGCCGCTGGTTACCAACCGCCCATTGCCGTCGATTGCGTAGGAACATTGCGGGTTTTGAGGACTTTCCGGCCCGCCAGCTACATCCTCGTAATAGTTGGCCGTAAAGCTGGTGGATCCGGTGACGTTGATGAGTCCAAGCTCGGCGCTCTCCGTCCCCGTCACATAATAGACTAGATTGGTGCCAGTGGTTAAGGATAAGGATCCGCTCTGGAGTTGCGCCATGCCGACCAGAACCGCAGTGTCGCTGGCTAGGGCATCCGTCGACAATTGCAGGAATTGCGAACCGGACACCAGGTAGCCCACGTGGTTGGAGGTTGTGCTGTTCAGCGTTGTCGCGACGGTGAACCGGCCGGTCGTCGGGTCGGGGGCGGTGTAGGTGCCGGTATTGCCTGAGTAGGGAATGGAGAGACCGTTACCATCGTTGATGACACCCTCCACGTTGACGTCATATTCGCCGCCCGTAACGGTACCGCCGCTGGTACCGGCCTCGGCGGTTATCATCCCTACAACACCGGTGCGGTATTGACTTGAACTTCCATAGACACCGGTGAGCTGGTAAACATAACTGCCGCTGGGCACGTTGGCGGGAACGGTCTGTTTCAGGATCTGACCCACCGCGGTGAGATAGGTGGCGGATGTGGCATTATCCCACTCGACCAGGCGGCCCGCTGTCGCCACACCCGAGGTGATACCGCCGACGGAGAGCCTTGTGGTGAAGGTGCCCGAGCTCGTTACGATGGTGGCGCAGCCAAGGTGGTTCGAACCCACCGAGTAGGAGCTCTGAGTAGGATCGATGCTGGCGCCAGATTGGACGACGGCACCATTGCTATCGACTACCCCCGCAGTGATCTTGCCTGTGCCATCGGCGGTGAAGGAACCGACCGCAGCTAGGAAGCTCGACTCCGCGGTATATCCACTCAGGATGAAGGCGTATTGGCCGCTGAGGAGCGACTCGCTCCCGGTGTCCGTGCAAGCCCCGGTCGCCACGATCGTTACGCTGACCGAAGCCGACTTGGTGTTATCCGCCACGCTGGTCGCCGTAACGTTAAACGTGGCCGGCGACGGCACGGCAGCAGGCGCGTCATAAGTCACGGACAAGCCCGAACCCGAGATGGTCCCGTACGTCGCGTTGCCGTTGGTGATGCCGTTCACGGTCCAGGTAACGGCGGTATTGGACGTGTTAGCCACCGCGGCAGTAATCACCAAGGTTCCGTTCACCACTACGCTCTGCGTTAAGTTGGTGGGGCTGGTAATGGAGACCGCGACGGCGGGAGCAGCGGTAATCGTGACACTCACCGAAGCTGACTTGGTGGTGTCCGCCACGCTGGTGGCCGTAACGTTAAACGTGGCCGGCGACGGCACGGCAGCAGGCGCGTCATAAGTCACGGACAAGCCCGAACCCGAGATGGTCCCGTACGTCGCGTTGCCGTTGGTAACGCCATTTACCGTCCAGGTGACGCCCGTGTTGGCGGTTCCCGTTACGGACGCGGTGATGCCCAAGGTCGCATTGACCGCCAAGCTCTGCGCGCCGGTCGGAGTGGTGATGGAGACCACCACTCCGGGCAAAATGGTTACACTCACCGAGGCTGACTTGGTGGTATCCGCCACGCTGGTGGCCGTAACGTTAAACGTGGCCGGCGACGGCACGGCAGCCGGCGCGGTATAAGTCACGGTCAAGCCCGTACCCGTGATGGTCCCGTACGTCGCGTTGCCGTTGGTGATGCCGTTCACGGTCCAGGTAACGGCGGTATTGGACGTGTTACCGACGGCGGCAGTAATCGCCAAGGTTCCGTTCACCGCTATGTTCTGCGTTAAGTTGGTGGGCGTGACAATGGAGACCGCCACTGGGGGCAAAATGGTTACACTCACCGAGGCTGACTTGGTGGTATCCGCCACGCTGGTCGCCGTAACGTTAAACGTGGCCGGCGACGGCACGGCAGCCGGCGCGGTATAAGTCACGGTCAAGCCCGTACCCGTGATGGTCCCGTACGTCGCGTTGCCGTTGGTGATGCCGTTCACGGTCCAGGTGACGCCCGTGTTGGAGGTTCCGGTAACCGAGGCGGTAAAGCCCAAAGTTGAACTGACCACCAAATTCTGCGGGCCGGTCGGGGTGGTCATGGAAACCACCACTCCGGCCGAAATGGTTACACTCACCGAAGCCGACTTGGTGGTATCCGCCTGGCTGGTCGCCGTAATGTTGAACGTGGCCGTCCCAGGCACGGTAGGCGGCGCGTTATAAGTCACGGTCAAGCCCGAACCCGAGATGGTCCCGTACGCCGAGTTGCCATTGGTGACGCCGTTCACGGTCCAGGTAACGGCGGTATTGGTCGTGTTAGCCACGGCGGCAGTAATCGCCAAGGTTCCATTCACAGGTACGGTCTGCGCGCTCGTGGGGGTGGTAATGGAAACCGCCACCGCAAGGGACGTCTTTTTCGTCGTTCCACCACCACAACCCACCATCCCCATCAGCAGGCACAAGCTGATTCCCAATACACACGCTTTACCACGCAGGTCTAGTATCATTGATTCGGCTCCTATCAAATTTGATTTTCGCTTCGATCCGTTTGGCATGTAAAAGTACCCCCGTAACGTATTTGCTGAGTCAAAGGCTTCTCAGTTTCGCCCCCACCTTCTGTCGCCTTTGAAAAAAAGGACGTGTGTCAATTTCATAAAGATATTTTCAGTAAGTTTGTTAGCACTACGCCTAATCGTCGCTAATTTCGACTCTCGCGGGCCTCCTGCCTAGGGACAGATTTCTTTTTGCCCCTTCACCCAGACAGCGCAAAGCAGAGGGAAAATGCCTCAATTTTTTTGCGGATGCGAATTGCTGATGGGAAGGGCCTATCCAGAGGATGTGAAAACAGAGGAAAAAGTGGTAGGCTGGCAGTGGGGGCGATTCAGGCGCACCGCGCGCGCGGAGGGGATTGTGGAGCCTGCCAAGGGAGAAATCACTCTACTTTTGGCAAAGTGGAAGGACGGCGATCTGTCCGCCTTTGAGGACCTGATGCCGCTCGTCTACCCCCACCTTCGGGAGGTGGCCGCGGCCTACATTCGCCGAGAGCGCAATCCAGACGTTCTTCAGGCAACGGCCCTGGTCCACGAGCTTTATCTCCGGCTGCTGAACCAGAAGAAGGCCGCATGGGACGACCGCCAGCATTTCTACACCTTCGCCGCCAAGGTAATGCGTATGATCCTGATCGACCACGCGCGCGAAAGCCAAACACAGATGCGGGGCGGCGGCTATGATCGCGTCCCTCTCAGCGACGACCTCTTGTGGGTCAATATCGGCAGCCCGGAACTGCTGGACCTGGACCACGCGTTGGACGAACTGGGCGCGCTCGATGCCTACAAGGTCCAACTCGTCGAATTGCGCTACTTTCTTGGTTGCACTGCCGAGGAAACAGCAGACCTGATGCAGGTATCCAAGTCCACCGTCGATCGCGAACTAAGATTCATTAAGAGCTGGCTGTACCGGCGCATCTACCCAGGCGTGGGCGAGGATGCAGCGAGACTGTGATTCAGTTTGGCTCCGGTCCACGCAGTCTGATATTAGGGTTACAAGCCACCGACGGGGTTGTCGCTCAGATGGACCAAACGACGGAAAGGTTTCTGCGGATTGAGGCGATCTTCCACGAGGCTCTCGCGGCTCCCCATGAAGCGCGGGAGGATTTGATTGAGACCCAATGCAAGGGGGACTGTGCGCTCGCAGCCGAGGTGCGCTCGCTGCTCGATGCCTGCAAGGCGGAAGAGCAACTGACGGCATCCCGCCGGTTGGGGCCGGATGCTGGCCGGGACAATGAGCCGGGTCGCAAGCGAGTCGGGCCCTATGAGCTTGACCGCCTGCTTGGACGTGGCGGGATGGGTGCCGTCTATCTGGCGCATCGCGCCGACGGGCAGTTCGAGCAGAAGGTCGCCATCAAACTCATCGACCTGCCTCTTGCGACTGATCTGTTTCGGGAAAGGTTCCGCCAGGAACGGCAGATTCTGGCTGAGCTGCAGCATCCGTATATTGCCCGCCTGCTGGATGGCGGCGTCACCGCCGAGGGCGACTTGTATCTGGTGATGGAGTACGTGGATGGAGTTCCCATCCATCGCTTCTGTGAAAAGCAGCGCCTTTCTGTGCCCCAACGACTCGCGCTGTTCATGCGCGTTTGCGAAGCCTTGCAGTTTGCCCACCAGCACTTCGTAGTCCACCGCGACTTGAAGCCGGATAACATCCTGGTGGCCGAAGACAGCACTCCCCGATTGCTGGACTTTGGAACGGCCAAACTGCTCTCTCCGTCTCTCGCCGGGCCGGCCAGCAAACTTACACGTGAAGGATATCTGTCCTTTACTCCGCAGTACGCCAGCCCGGAACAGGTGTTAGGCAATCCCATCACCACTGCATCGGACACCTACTCGCTCGGCGTTCTGTTGTATCTTGTGCTGACTGGAACGCTGCCCTATGAACTCAAGGAACTTACTACAGCAGAGATGCTGCGCGTGATCTGTGAACAACCTCCTCGCAGGCCGGCTCAAGCAGCGGACTCCCACAGACGGCTCGATGCCGATCTGGAGGCGATCCTGCTGAAGGCTCTACGCAAGGAACCCCAGGAGCGTTATCTCACCACCGAGCAACTCGCCTCCGATCTTCGTGCCTACCTCGAGGGGCTGCCGGTTGCGGCGCGCCGCGGCACGCTTCGGTATCGAGCCGGTAAGTTCATCCGCCGCCACCGGTGGGGCCTAACGGCAGCGGCCCTGCTGGCCGCCACACTGGTTGCGGGCGTTGCAGGCGTGTTGTGGCAGGCCAGAGTGGCCAATGAGGAGCGGCGCCAGGCCGAGGCGCGCTCCGCGGACCTGCGCCAGTTGAGCAACAGCCTGCTCTCCGAATTGGATGAGGCGATCAAACAATTGCCCGGCTCCACCGGCGCACAGAAGCTGCTGGTCGCGCGCGTGCTCGAACACCTGGACCGCATGGCCAGGGACGCACGGGGTGACCGCCAGACCCAACTCGATCTGGTGGATGCTTATACACGGCTGGGGAATATTCAAGGCAACGCCTACGATCAAAATCTGGGCGATCCCGCGGGGGCGCTTGTCAACCTCGGTAAGGCTCTCGCCATCGCCGCGCCGCTCGCAGCCTCCGATTCCAAGGACCGCGAAGCGATCCGGGCGCTTGCCCTGGTCGAGCAATCGCGCAGCGAGATTCTGTGGCAAACCGACAAAACGCCGGAGGCGGTTCCCGTCATGAGGGAAGCCCTGAAGAGTTTCAACGCATTGGCTGCGGACCCTCATGCAACTGCCGCGCTGATCTACGAGGTTTCTTCCGCCTATGGCACCCTTGGCGACGAGCTGGGTCAAAGCGGCACAGCCAGTCTGGCGGATTCTACTGGGGCGGTCGCCGCCTATCGCCAGTCTCTGGCGCTAGATGATCGCGCCCTCAGGGTCGATCCGAATTTGTTGCGCGCTAAACGGGGTCTTTCGATCAATCGGATGAAGATCGGCAGCGTGGAGATGACGACCGATCCAGCGGAGGCGCTCAAGGAGTTTCAGGCTGCCTTGCAGAGCGCCGATGCGCTGCCCAGATCAGAGCAAGATAGCCTTCCTATCGTGCGGTTGCGCACCATGCTGCTGCGCAAGCAGGCAAACGCCCTCGAGCGACTGGGAGCGTATGCACAGGCGGTCCCGCTCTTCGAGCAAGCCCTAGAGATCCACCAGCGTATTGCCGCCCAGGACCCGAAGGATTTCCGCGCTCTTTTCGATGTAGCAACCGTACTGGACGATGAAGCACAGAGCTATGAGGATGCAGCCGATCCGGTTGTGGCTGCGAAAGCCGGCGATCGGCGCGTGAACCTGGTCCTTGCGGAGAAGAAGCTCGCGCAGGCCGCGGCCGGCCTTGAACGGCTGCTGAGACAGGATCCGGCCAACGATGTCTGCAAGTCATTCCTTGGCTTCATCCAGGTGCGAATCGGCGCCATCAGAAGAATCCTGCACACCCCGGGAGCTTCAGACGAGTTATCGAGGAGAGGCCTCGCCGCCCTGAAGGAGACGGCCGAGAAAGATCAGGCTTCCCCGATGGTTCTCGACCAGGCGGCAAATGCCTTCTTGACGGTAGAGCCGACCTCCCTCAGAAATCCGCAGTTTGCCATCTCATGCGCCGAGCGCGAGGTAGCGATGAGCCATGGAAAGACACCTTCCATGCAGTTGACCCTGGCCCAGGCCTATCGGGCCTCCGGCCAGATGGAGAAGAGCCGCGCAACAGCGAAGGAAGGCCTGGCGCTGCTGCCGGCCCTGCAGCCGGGAAGCGTGAAGCCGAACATCCGCAAGCTACTCGAAAACGAAGCGCAGACTCGCTTCTGAACAATTGTTTGCCATTCATGCTCTCCGCTTCCAACGTTGAAGTTTCCAGCGGACCGACTCCGAACACTCCTGCCTGTTTCTCCGCGAGCCGCTTCCACACTGCATCGGCACTCTCCCCGATGCCTTTCTCCGTCACCGGAGCGCGAGAAGCACCTGGGAGTTGTCGATGGCCTGTTCAATCTCAGTGGTCCAGTGGGAATGCGAACGCCCTTCCCTGAATGTGATGACGGCAGTCCGTCGATCGCAAAGCGACTTGCCCCCAAAATCCGCATCTCGAAAGCCGGGGCCAGCGCTTCCTTTTCACTCTGGGAAGACCGCCATCCGACCTTGTGGAGCAGCTCCATACCCAGGAAGGCGCGTAACGCTTGCTCGGGATGACAAGCACGGGGTGCCCGCACTGTTCCCACGACGGACCCCAACTCAAGCTTACGATTTCATGGTATAACTCATTTGCTTTCTATAACATACCCGGATTAAACCAGTAAGTACCTTTGTTTTCTATAACATTCCAGCTTCGGCCCTAAGTTTTCCAAAGCCGTCCTTTATTTTCATAGACATTCCCGCATCGCTCGTTCAGTTTTAAGTCTTCCACCGTTCCCACACTCTGCGAGTTATCGGGCGAAATGTCGCTGTCGAGGGGCTCCTCGATGTTCTCGATCCCCGCACCGTCGTCCCGACCAGCAGGAGCGACCGGGAGGTTGGTCGATTCCTTGCGCAGCCTCAGCAGTATCCTCACTTTGCGGTCAATGGAGTGGTCCAGGGCCGCTTCTTGGCGAAGCATCATCCTCCACGTCTCCCCCTCCGGGGCAAGACAGGCGTCCCGTTCTATCGCCGCCCTCTCCTCATTCGCCTTTTCCGCATAGGCGAATTCTTCCCGGATGCTGGCGATTTCGTCCTCCAGCAGACGCAGCAGTTCCTGGTGCTCGGGCTCGCCCGGCGGGTCGCAGTCGGCGCCTATTTTGCGGAGGTACTGTCGATATTCCTCGTCCTCTTGTTGGTCGGCGAGGTGCAGAGGGTCACCGAAACGGTGCAGCAGCCTGAAAATCAGCGCCTGCCGCCACCCCACCATACCTCTGTAAAGAGATTCCAGTACGGCGTACTGGCGGGGCCGGAAGGTGCGCTGCTTGATCTCTTCCCGCACGAGTTCAAGAAAAGAAAGCATCTTCCTCAGCGCCACGCCTCGGTCTGTAGAGTCCGATAAGTTGAGATTAAGCACCTCGTGCCGGGAGGCGTCGAAGGTGACACGAGCCATCTCCTGCTGGCGGCGGTGTTGCCAGTCGTCGATCGCCTGCAAGGCGCGCCGCCTCAGGCCTTGCTGCGCCCGCTCCAGCCTTTCGCGGCGCCAGTAGAGCCAGGTCAAGTCGTCGATCTGCTTCTCCCAGAGCGCGTCGCCGGGGCCGAAGGCGCTCATGAGTTCCTGCTTCAAGTTTTCGAATTCTCGCGGGTCTTCGCCCAGCGCCAGCATGGCTTGGTAGCGATTTTCGTCGCTGACGCGTCCGCCGTGCTTCAAGGCATTGAGCTTGGAGTTCTGCTTGGCGGCGGCGCTGCGCGGGCCGGTGGAATGCTGGGCGTTCTGGCGCGCGGCGGCAAGCAAGGCGGGCGTAAGTTGCGGTGATTTGCGTAAGGACATGGTTCCTCCTGGGACGGGTTGTTAGGATAGCGAGGAAAGGACTTCCCCGCGGGTTGGACATTTCACATGAGTAGGCTACCACAGAGGCGAGGTGATGTCAAGAGACAATATGTTCACAGGTGTAGCCCAGGACTTCTTCAATTGACTCATTGAGTCATTGGATCATTGAATCATTGAAGAGCGGCTGAAAGGGGAAGGGCAATTATGAATTGTGGATGCCGGATTGTGAGGTGGCGTCTGCGGGTGCAATAGTGAACCGAGCCCGCGAGCGCTGGCAGGGGTGAAAAGCCGCGGACCTCACACAGCGGAGGTCCCCGTTACGCTTGCTGGTTTTGACCCTATGAGTTGGGCTATGGCCTTACTCCGACAACCCAAATCGGAAGGGTTATGCTCATTTTCGCGTAGGGCAGTTCACGCATCACGCGTTCGTAGTACGCGACGTTTTCATCGATCGTGCTTGCGAAATCCTGCATAGGAATTACTAGAACTCCCACGTCGATGAGGTCGAGGGAATACGAAACCTGGAACTTGAAGACGTCCGTGTACCACCGCGCCATGTTGCCGAATTGCACTTCAACCTGAACGCGGTCCTTCTTGTAGTCCGCCTTGATACCGGTGATCTGGTCTGCAGTAACGGGCGGCTGGCATTGCCAACCACGCGCCCCAAATGCCTCATCCAACCGGATATTCAGCGCTTTCTGGTCGGTCGTAAAAACCATCTGTTTGTTATCCCGCTTCCGTGTCTTGGGTGACGAAAGCCGAGGAACTTCCATCGCGGTCAGTATCTGGACGATATCCCGCTTTAGCTGTCGGAATTGCTGACTATCAAGTACTTCGCTTCCGAAGCGATAAGACGATTTTGTGAGTTTCATAGGAATCTTATCCGCCGCCCAGCAGCCACGCGACCGTGACGCGCAGAGCATTCGCGAGCGCTACCAGTTCAACATCAGTCACGATTCGTTCTTGGTTCTCGATCTTTGAGATGCTAGCCCTGTCGATTCGAACCCCGGAGGTTTCCAGCCTAGCTGAGAGCCCTGCCTGGGTAAGGCGTGGCTTGGCCGTGGCCCGCGCCCGGCGGACTCTTGAGCCCACAATGTTCTTGTTGCGGGTGCTATAATGGTGGTGCATGACTGGTTGCAGTCTCCACGGAATCCGCTTGATTGTACCTTAGGGTTTCTTGGATAATGTTCTAGTTTAGAACATTTCCCTGTCGGTGGGCAGAATGAGGACTTCTCCTGGACAACTCCCAATTCCCTTGCAGGGTTTCACTGTTGTCAGCCGATATTCCAAATCAGCGCTCGTTACACTCTTTCTCGGCGACCGCATTGATCTACTGCGGCAAATACCGACCGGCGAAGCGCGCTTGGTCGTTACGTCTCCCCCTTACAACATCGGGAAGAGGTACGAAAAGAGGTCCGGATTGGAGGAGTATCTTGAAGGTCAACGAAAGACAATCGAGGAGTCCGTTCGCATCCTGGCGGATGATGGCAGCTTGTGCTGGCAGGTGGGAAATCACGTCGTCGGCACAGAAATCAAGCCGTTGGACATTCTGCTCTACCCAATCTGCCGAGACCTGGGGCTCCGGCTGAGGAATCGTATCGTATGGCATTTTGAGCATGGCCTGCACTGCTCTAAGCGATTCTCCGGCAGATACGAGACGATCCTATGGTTCACAAAGACTGACAACTACGTGTTTAATCTTGACGCGGTACGAATCCCCCAAAAATATCCTGGAAAGAAGTACTTCAAGGGAGCCAAGGCTGGCCAGTACTCGTGCAATCCGCTCGGCAAGAACCCCGGCGACCTCTGGATAATCCCCAACGTGAAACACAATCACGTCGAAAAAACTGTCCATCCATGCCAGTTCCCGATAGAACTTATTCAGCGGTTGGTGCTGGCGCTGACCAAGCCGGGAGACTTGGTCGTTGACCCTTACATGGGAGTTGGGAGTACAGCGTGCGCTGCTGTGCTGAACAAGCGGCGTGCCGCTGGCGCAGAAATCGTTCCCGAGTACATCAATATCGCAAGGGATCGCGTGGAATCTGCTTTAATGGGAAAACTCGCGATTCGCCCAATGGGCCGGCCCGTATACAAACCCGACATCCGCACCTCCGTGGCAAGGCGCCCACCCGAGCTTGACCATCCGCCACTTTTCAATATTTAGCGAGCGGGTGGCCACGGTCAATCGTACTCTGATTGACCGTGGGCCTTTACTCATGATCACAAACCCGCGGGCAGCAGACCGCTGGCCGGGGCTGCCCGCAGGCGGGCCGTGGGTGGCGCGTACATCGCCTTTCATGTACGCGACCCAATTCTCATTCACCTGGTGGCGCTTGCGGCAGCCTTTCCATCAAGGGCGGGGCTTCAGCCCCGCCGTTACAAGGCCTTTCCGACTATTCCTTTGTCCCGTGCCCCGCGCAGCCTAGGCGGGCGTGCGAAGCTTTGGAGTGCGGCAGCTTGCTGCCGCTTTCCGCCCCGCGAGCTTGCTCGCCGGGACTTCAGCCGAGGGAACAATTCCCCGCCAGCAAGCTGGCTCGAGCCAAAGCGGCAGCAAGCTGCCGCACTCCAAAGCTCAGGATGACAGCCTCGACGGGTTTTTCCGCAGGCTGTGAAGCCCCGCCCTTCCGGCAGCCCCGTAAGAGCGTCCAAGCGTGGTGAGAAATCCAACCTGGCCGTGTACCCGCACGCTCAAGACGGGGCCGCCCTATTGGATGACCTCGCCTTTTGTTTCACGCGCGAAGGGCAGGATGAGCAGGCCCAAAACATAGATCAACGCGATGGAGCTTGCAGCGCGCGCAAATGATCCCAGGTGGACCACGAGATAGCCTGTCAAGAACGGTCCTGCGGCGGCAAAGATGCGGCCGGCGTTAAAGCAGAATCCGGCTCCTGTGGCTCGGATGCGCGTGGGGAAAATTTCCGGAAAGTAAACCGGAAACCCGCTGAAAATCCCGTTGGAGAAGAATCCCAGGAAGGGCAGTAGCCACATGGCTGTGGAGAATGAGGTGGGTATCAGGAAGGTGACGGGAAGCGACAGCGCCGAACCCAGCATCAGCAGCAGGAACATGGCACGCCTGCCCCACCGCTCCGCGATCCAAGGGGCTGCCAGGTAACCCAGGATGGCTCCGGCGTTGAGGCTCATGACGGCGAAGCTGACTCTCCGGGCGGTAGTGATGGCATCAAGATGCTGCGGGCGAAGGAGTTCTGTAATGAGCGAGGGCGTCCAATTGGTGGCTCCCCAGAGGCCGAATACAGCCACAAAGGCCAGTGCAGTGCCGACCAACGTGTCGCGGCGGGTCTCGGGTGAAAAGAGTTCGACGATCGTCAAGCGTTGCGAGCCCGGGAGCTTTGCCTGAAGATGCTGGCTGGTCCACCGTTCCGGCTCGTGCACTTTCAGGCGCAGGAGAACAGCCACCAGTGCAGGCATGATTCCCACGAAGAACATCACCCGCCAACTGTAGGCGGACAGCAAAAGGTTAATCCCCGCGGCGAGGAAGAAACCAAATCCCCACGCTGATTGGAGCAGGCCCGCCCCTTTCACGCGCAGGGATTCAGGCCAGACCTCCGCCACCAGAGTTGCTCCGGCGGCCCATTCGCCGCCCACACCCAGGGCGGTCAGAAAGCGGTAGATTCCAAGTTCCCACCAAGTGTGCGAGAAACCCGCCAGCGCCGTGAAAACCGCATAAACCAGAATTGTTATGACCAGGGTTCGAGAACGCCCCAGGTAGTCTGCCAGAACCCCAAAGAGGATGCCTCCCAGCGCCCAGCCCACAATGAAGATGGAGAAGATGATCCCGCCATACCATCCAATGTTCTGGGGCGAACCGTGAGCCCCCAGCAGTTCTTTGAGCGCCGGCGTCATCACCTGGGCGTAAATCAGCGCGTCCATGGAATCGAAGACCCAACCAAGCCATGCCACGAGGAGGACCAGCCACTGATATCCTGTGAGTTGTTTCCACGGCGAGGCAGGTTTTCGCAGCGTTTCTGAGGGCGTGTGCCCTTCCGACCAGGGATTCATTGGAGCCTTCCCCGCCCGCCAGAGACGGAGCAAAGGGCTTTAAGGGATGGAGAGCGCGCCGCGATGAAGCGCAGGCCGAAGCCCTGGAGAAAGACTTGGCCCGGCATTCCGACCACGCTCAATAGGATCACCAAGACTGCGCTCAGCAACACCAACGCGGCGAGCGCCAGGCTGATGGTGGGCAGGTTCCACACCCATGCGAGCCCCACCAGATGCAGCGCCAGGATCACGGTAGCCGCTACGATTATCGCACCGGAGAATACACCTACAAGTAATGGGACTAAAAAGAGGAGGACTGCGACGCTGACTCCTACGGAAAGCACAAAGCGCAACAAGATATAAACTGCGAATGAGGTCGGGTCATGGCGCATTTTCTGCCAAAGTTCTCCCCACGCAGAAGGTAATGGCAAACGCTCGGCGTACATCAGGGGAACCACCAAATCATCGGTGAGCGTAATCAGGAGGGCTACAGCCAATCCGAGGAGGACTATCAAGGAGAGGATTAGTGCCAGAGAAGCCGTGGCGAAAAGCTTGCCTGAGCCCGAGGTGGAAGCGGCCTGGAGACCCGGAAAGGCGACAATGACCATGAGTGAGAACGTGGTAGCGAGCGCCACCAGCGTTCCCACCAGCCACCAGAAATAGGATTGTCCCAGGGGACGGAGGGCGGACCACGCACTGCGTGCAGCCACCTCCATCTTGACCAGTGAATCCACCAGAACAAAGCGAAATACCGACCTCAGGTAGACGAAGCCGAGCCCCAGCGCGAGAGCGAACACGATGACCAGGAAGATGAGGGAAGGGTGTTGCGCGACGTATTGCCGCGCGCCGGTCACCAGATCCGTCAGTCGAAAATCACTAGGCAGTGCGCTTAGGCTCCACTGGAATGCTGCGGTGGGTGTGCCGCCTCCCAGGAAGAGGCACAGCAGACTGAGCTTGGTCCACCTCCAAGCATCAAAAGGCCGAAACAAAAGCCGGAGAGTATCGTCGAGCGCCCAAGAAATCGCGCCTGCCGGCGAAATTGCCGTATTGGTGCTGCGGCCCTTGGTGGGGGCATCCGAAATGGGCGTGAGCGGTGAGGGCTGGGAGTTCATCAGAAGTCGAAAGTAAAGAGTCAAAAGTCGAAAGTCGAAGGTCAAAAGTCTAGCACCTAAAACGCCCCCGCTTGAAGGTTTTCAAAGTCGAATTGGCAGCACGTGAGCACCGAAATGTCCCGCCTCGTTCTTCCTTAGGCGCGCGGGTGGAGGGCACTCTTGCCGACCCGGGTCAGGGCACGGGAATGGAAACACGAAACGTCGTGCCGTGGTGGGCCTCGCTTGTGAAATCGATGAATCCGTTGTGAAGCTGAAGGACTCGGAAAGCCATGGCGAGTCCAATTCCGCTGCCGCCGGGCTTCGTAGTGTAGAAGAGAGAAAAGATTTTCTGCCGCGCCTCCGGCGGAATGCCCACACCCTGGTCGGAAACTTCGAGATTCAGGTGATGACCGTCTGTTTGCGGTTTAACTGTAAGTTGCCCTCCTGAGGGCATGGCTTGGCAACCGTTTAGAACCAGGTTCAGGAGCGCCTGCTTCATGAGGTCGCGGTCAACGTTGATAGTCGGAAGGGTTCCCTCGTGCTCAAAGACGAGCCGAACGTTATTCTGCAGCGCTTGCGGCTCGGCCAGCAGAAAGACTTCGCGGACCAGGCCTTCCACGGAGGTGGGGATGGGGTGGATCTCGACCGGGCGGGTGAAATCGAGGAAGGTTTTCACCACTCGATCGAGCCGCCGGATCTCCGTCGAGAGTATCTCCAGATGCGGGCCAACCTTTTCACCTTGGTCGGTCAGTTTGGATTTCAGGATTTCGAGCTGGAGGACCATGGCGTTGAGCGGATTCTTCACCTCGTGCGCAACTCCGGAAGTGATCCGGCCGAGAGCCGCCAGCTTGGTTGTGACATCAATTTGATCCTCGATCTGAGCGCGTGTGCTGGCGTCGCGCAAGGTGACCAGGCATCCCATGGCCTCGCCCTGTTCACGGATGAATTGCACATTCACCGCAACGCGCGCCGGGGGTTCGCCGCCAAGCTCGAGGGTTCGCCAGGGCGTTGATTGCCGTGAGGCGAAGGCTTCCCGCAAGAGGTCATGGAGAGGGTTGTGGGCGGAGAACACCTCCCGCGCAGGGCGATGAACGATGGCTTCCGCTCTGCAACCCAGCAGACGGGCCGCGGCGGGTGTTGCCAGGACCAGCCGGTCCTGCCTCTCAAATAGCAGCAGGCCGTCGCTCAACTTGGAGAAAAGCTGGTCGAGGTTCTCCTTCAATTGGACAAAGGCGGCTTTTTCGCCGCGCATCTGCTCGCCTAAGAGGTTCAATTTTGAGGAAAGCACGCCCCATTCGTCGGTCCGCTTTAAACGGACAGGTTCGGAATACTCGCCGCGCGCCAGCAGGTCAACACTTCGCGAAATGGTTGCGAGGGGACGCAAGAGGCGATAGGAGAGCAGACCGGCGGAGAGAGTCGTGAAGATGACGATGGCAAAGGAAAGGGTCAGGGCAGCGTGCAAATCCGGGGTGATCTGGTGGCCGAGGAAGAGTGTCGAGACGCCGACGCGTACGTCGCCGAAAGGCGTGTTTCCAATCTCGAGCGGCAGCACGACTTCGTACACCCTGGACGGACCGTAGATCACCCGGAGTTGCTTCAACAATCCGGCATGGAGCAGATCCTCAAACGGCACAGCCGGCGCCATCACCTGGCCGATTTCCCCAGGATCGTTGTGAACCATAACTTGGTGTCGGGTGTCCGTGATGGCGGCGTAGTAAATGGAAGGTGAATATCCGATCGCGGATTCCAGCAGTGAGGTCAACCCCGCATCGGCCGCAAGTCGGGCTTGCACGAAGCCACGCAGCGCCTGGAAATCGGAGGGGTTTGAACCCGCTGGCATTCGGGCCTGGGACAGGAGGGTGCTGGCCTGATGGTAGATTTCGTTTGCCACATATTCCCCTCTGCTTCCAACCTCGCTCAGGGCCTGTCGGGTCAGATGAGAGAGGTAGAGCGTCGACGTGGCCAGGACCATGAGCAAGACCAACAGGGTTATGAGCGCGGTAAGCTTAATCTTCAGGCTGAGCCCCATATTCCTTCAGCTTGTTATGGAGAGTTTTCAGGCTGATGCCGAGCAGCTCTGCGGCACGCGTCTTATTTTTTTGGGTGGAGGCCAAGGTTTCGAAAATGAGGCGGCGTTCAGCCTCGGCGACCGTCATGCCAGAACGGAGTCGGAGCTCCTCGCCACCTTCCACCACGCCGGGATGGCCGAAGCCGCGGGGCAATTCATGGACGGTCAGGTGCCCGCCCGGACAAGTAACGAGCATGCGCTCCAAAACATTGCGGAGCTCGCGCACGTTCCCCGGCCATTGGTGTCGGCGGAAGGCCTGTAGAACTTCACCGTCAACATCCTTCACCGCCCGGTTGTGTTTTCGGTTCAGGTCGGCGAGAAGGGCGGTCGTCAACTCCTCCAGATCTTCAGGGTGCTCGCGCAAAGGAGGCAAAACGATATGGACCACGTTGAGGCGGAAGTAGAGATCGCTGCGCAACTGGCCCTTGGCAACCGCTTCCTCCGGGACTTTGTTGGTGGCGGCCAGGACGCGCACATCAACGGAGATTTCCGATTTGCTTCCCAGCCGGCGCACCTTGGAGTCTTCGAGCACGCGGAGCAGTTTGGCCTGGGTGGCGGACGGCATTTCACCTATCTCATCGAGCAGCAGTGTGCCACCGTCGGCCAGCTCGAAGCAACCCACCCGGCGCTCGATGGCCCCGGTGAAAGCTCCCCTTTCGTGGCCGAAAACCTCACTTTCCATCAGGGTCTCCGGTATCGCCGCGCAATTCACGGCCACGAAAGGCTTGGCGCGGCGCGGGCTGAGCTCGTGAATCGTCCGGGCCACCAGCTCTTTGCCCGTGCCGCTCTCGCCGCTGATCAACACCGAAGCGCGGGAGGGCGCGACCATCGAGACTAGCGACGTCACTTCCTGCATATTCTTGGACCGCCCTACGATGTTGCCCAGGAATCCCAGGTCTCGCAGCCGCCGGTGGGCTGCCTCCAGTTGCCGCTCACTTTCATGGCGCTCCAGGCAAATCCGCAACTCAACCTGAAGCCGCTTGGTATCGAGCGGCTTCTCAAGAAAATTAAAGGCGCCCAGCTTGGTGGCTTCCACCGCTTCCTCGATCGTTCCCTGTCCGGTCAGCATGATGAAGTTCAAGCCGGAGTGGACTTCATGGACTTGCCGCAACAACTCCATGCCCGTCATGCGCGGCATCCGAAGATCCGAAATCACCACCGCAGGGTTGAAAGAAGAGACCTTTTCCAGGGCTTCTGAACCGTCGCCAGCGGTTTCGGTTTCGTAACCCCAGGTGGAGAGAAGATCGGCGAGCCCCTGCCGTTCATAGGCGTCGTCCTCAACAATCAAGATTCGCGCGTTTTTGGCCACAAGGTCCTCCGCTCCAACGCTATATTACAACTTATTCCTCTTCGTCCGGTTTCGCAATCCCCCGGCCTGACCTTCTTCTTGTCTAGAAAGGTTTACATTCTTCGTAACCATTACGTAGAGCTTCGTCCCCTGGCATTTCCCATCGACCGCTCAACCCCTGTGTTTACATTGAGATGAGGAAGTTTACTGTTTGGCAATAGGCGTGCTCAGAGCAGTTCAAGATTTGCCGGTCGCTGGCCGATAAAAGCGTTTGGAGGTGGCAAATCAATGGGCCGATGGATTGCCTGGACAGCCACACTGTTAGCTGGCGCTCTCTGCTTTTACCCTGGACTTAGGATGCTGTGGTTCGGGCCTTGGGGAACTGGCCAAATGATTCAGCCCGGAACCGCCATCTCAGTCCGACTTCTCCGGCCTCTCACCTCCGCAAACGCCCAGCCTGGTCAGCCTTTTGCAGCATACGTAGTCGCTGCGGAGGCCGTGAAAGGGAGTGCGCCTGTCCTCCCAGGCACACTAGTCGAAGGCACGTGTCTGGCGGTTCGAAGGGCGGCCGGTGAATCGCGTCCAGGCTATATCCGGCTGGTTCTCCAAGGCCTGAGAGATTCTGAAGGCCGATTCACACCGCTCGAGACCACTACTTTCAGCGAGTGGGGCGGCCCAGACCGCGGTAGCCGGCGTGCCGTGGGCAATGGCGAGAGAGTCGGTTCCCAATTGGCCTTGCCCATTGCGGGGAACGCCTCTTCGAATCAACTCCTCGCCTCGGTGGACGCCCTCTTGCCGACGGAAGAAAACATCAAGTTCGTGGTGCTTAAACCCTCCCTAATTCCCCCAGGTTTTTGCCTGCCATAGGCGCCTGCGCGCGGCGTGGCGCTGAGGATTGTACTGCAAGGTCTTGTGACGAGGGCAGGCAGGCGACTGAACGGCGCCCTGCCGCTTGCACTCATTCCCTTTAGGGAAGTCCGGGTACATCGTATCCCCCCTGGCTGTCGAGACGGTAATCCAGGAAGGCAGGGGGAAGCAAGCAGAGTTTAAGGGGGAGGCGGGGATCGAGTTGGTGGATGATCTGCCATGGGGTGAGACCTCGCTTATGGGAATTGGGACGAGCCAGGTTGAAGTAGAGCTGGTAGAGCGACGCTTTGCCGAGGAAGTCGGTACGCGTGTGAAAGGTTTCCAGATCGTAGAACTCGTCTTCGATGAGGCGGTGGACGGTCTCGACGTCACTCTGGTAGGTGTGGGCGCCGGGCGGGATGCGCTCATGCTGGGATCCGAAGTAAGTGACGGCGGCGGGAAAGTGCGAACGGGAG
>Ga0208456_1000145_pt1 | contig 64042 bp, 57 predicted proteins | sample June2015DPH_4_10_2_FD_184691 | JGI IMG/M metagenome (GOLD analysis project Ga0208456, IMG submission 184691) | Peatland microbial communities from SPRUCE experiment site at the Marcell Experimental Forest, Minnesota, USA - June2015DPH_4_100... | ecosystem: Environmental > Terrestrial > Soil >... | reverse complement strand
CTACAACCGGCAACGGCGCCAGGCACGGCTTGGTTATCTATCCCCCGTTGCCTATGAACGGCGGTTCTATGTCAGGCAGGCTGCGGCATGAGGCATGTTTGGTGTCCACTATTGACATCAGGGGTCAGACGTAGTTGACTAACGTGACTTGTTCTGTTTTCCTCCCTAGGCGCCCTATTTGGCGGCGTCCCTTGTCAAGTTAGTCAACTACGTCCCCAACCTCCCTAGAGAAGGGTATCAGGTCTGGGGAGGTAAACAGGCCCAGTCTCTCCATTTCTTGGTAGTACCATAAAGTGGCGATCATGTGTCTTGCGGCATCCGTAGACTCGTCTTCCCTCGCAATTGCTGAGGAAGAGAGACTTTGTATCATGCGGTTGATTCTTGGGGAAGCCCACACAAGAACATCAACAGGCCCTTGCAATACAGGGTGGGTAGTTGACGCCCTAACTAGCCGGGCAATATCCGGCGCAAGAAAACTTACAGCACCAGGACCAGAACCCTTTTCTATGTTTTGTGCTTTGAGCAGGCCTTTACCATAGACGCGAGCAAAGGCTAGGTTGTTTAGCTTTTTGAAAGATGAATCAATTCTTCCGCCCATGTCAATCCAAACGATTTCGCCTAGAGCAATTCCGCAACGTACGAATACGCAATCTGACATCCACTGACTGTAAAGGAAAGACAAACCAATAAGAAAATTCCCAATCTCCGCCTCTGGCGCCGACACAACGACTGAATCCGAAAACGCCGCACATCGCAAGGCAGGAAGGTGATATGCGAGAAGGCACACAGGATTTACGAAATCAGAAATCTCGATATCGTCGAATCGGTCCGCGCGAACTCGATCACTTGTCCCGAGAATATCAAGATATGCCACAAGGTCGCTCACAATCCCCTCCGAAATTGGAAACACGCATCGTCAGTCCATAGACCACGCAGCCTGCTTTTGCAAAGTCTGGGATCAACATCCGGTTAGTTCCGTTAGTTATAGCCCGAGCTTGCAGATGAGCCCGCCTACAGCGGCGAACAACATTGAGACGATGCCACCCAAGATACTCACGACTGCCAGGGACCTATCTGCCTTGCTGGCATTTTCTTTGAGTATTATGTGCCAATCAGCGCCCATTTTGAGTGTAATCCAGCCCATCATGGCGATAGCTGTACCCGACACGTCAAAGGCAACGAGAAGGGTAAAAAACAAACGTTCAATGAGACCAATGATCTTTGGCGAGACGTAAAGTTTTTCGAGCACAATCGGGGTGGGCGGTTCATCCTCTTCTCTGACTTTGCTGAACGCACATTTTCGCAACCAGTCTACAATGGGACCTACAGCCAAATGTCCGAAGCCTAGAGAAAACGCATAGCCAAGGATCCACCAGCCAATAACACGCGACATTTACTCATAGATACCCCACATGAACAACAAATACAAGATAATTTCTTATTTTTATAAGAGATGTTACGGAATATCAATTGTTGCAAAACCGATTGATGACCGTCAATCAAGCCCAGGTAGCGAAATTTAAGCTCAAATAGTTAAAATAGTTTTTGGCGGCCGGAGGAAATTTCGATGGATTTTTCGTTGCTTTGCGAAAGCGCGCGCCGGAGGCGTACTGTCAGTGTACGTCGAGGATGCCGTGCCGAGCAAACGACGGAAAAGGCGCAAAATTAACCCGGCCGCCCACCCCCCTCCCCGAAAGGCCACTTCCAGTTGGTCTCCTCCGGTTTGTCGATGCCATGCTCGTGGGCATAGTTCGTATTGTCGATAATCTGGTTTTTCAGCCACTCCCTGAAATGGGCCGCCGATACGCTGATGCGGGGCACCCGGTCGATGACATCGATGGCGAGGCTGAAACGATCGATCTCGTTCCTCATGGCGAGCTCCAGGGGAGTGTTGATGTTGCCGTGCTCCTTGTAGCCCCGCACGTGCAGGTTCCTGTGGTTTGTGCGCCGGTAGGCAAGCTTGTGGATCAGCCAGGGATAGCCGTGAAAATTGAATATTATCGGCTTGTCCGGCGTGAAAAGGTTGTCAAAGTCGCGGTCCGTGAGGCCATGCTCGTGTTCCGTATGGGGCTCCAGCTTGAACAGGTCCACTACATTGATGAAGCGGACCCTCAGGTCCGGCAGGTGCTCGCGGAGCAGGGCCGTCGCCGCAAGGGCCTCCATGGTGGGCACGTCGCCTGCGCAGGCCATCACCACCTCAGGCTCGCCGCCCTGGTCGTTGCTTGCCCAGTCCCATATCCCGATGCCCTTGGAGCAGTGCTCCACGGTCTGGTCCATGGTCAGATACTGGAGGTGAGACTGTTTGTCCGCAACGATGACGTTCACGTAGTTGGTGCTGCGCAGGCAGTGGTCCGTCACGGAGAGGAGGCAGTTGGCGTCGGGGGGGAGGTATATGCGCGTGACCCTGGCGCTCTTGTTCGTGACGAGGTCGAGAAAGCCCGGGTCCTGATGGCTGAACCCGTTGTGATCCTGGCGCCACACCGTTGAGGTGAGGAGGATGTTGAGCGATGAGAGGGGGGCGCGCCAGGGGACGTCGAGACACTTCTCCAGCCACTTCGCGTGCTGGTTGAACATCGCGTCGATTACATGGATGAAGGCTTCGTAGGAGGCAAAGAGGCCGTGGCGCCCGGTCAGCACATATCCTTCCAGCCAGCCCTCCAGGGTATGCTCGCTGAGCATCTCCATTACCCTCCCGTCGGGGGAGAGAAAGCCGCCGTCGGCATCCTCCGGCTTTATTTCGAGCATCCAGGTCTTCCAGGTGGCCTCGTACAGGGCGGTGAGGCGGTTTGAGGCCGTTTCATCGGGTCCGAAGACCCGGAAGCAGGTCATGTTGCGGCGCATCACATCGCGCAGGAAGGCTGCCGCTACATGAGTGTTCTCGGCAGTGACGGCGCCGGGGGCGGTCACCTCGACGGCATAATCACGGAAGTCGGGCAACCTGAGGGCCTTGCGCACCAAACCGCCGTTCGCGGTCGGGTTGGCGCTCAAACGGCGGGGGCCGGCCGGCGCGAGGGCCTTCAGCTCAGGGACCAGGCGGCCTTTCTCGTCGAAGAGCCGCTCGGGCCCGTAGCTTTTCATCCATGCTTCCAGCAGTCTCAGGTGATCGGGGTTCCCGCGGACGTCGAACGGCACCTGGTGGGACCGCCAGAAGCCCTCTACCTTATGGCCGTCGACCTCTTCAGGCCCGGTCCAGCCCTTCGGCGTGCGGAGCACGATCATGGGCCATCGCGGGCACCGGTTGATCTTGCCTTCCGCCCGCGCGCTTTTCTGGATGGACCTGATTTCGTCGAGCGCCCTCTCGAGGGTCTCCGCCATCCTTTCGTGCATGGGGTAAGGGTCTGCGCCCTCGACGAAAAAGGGTTCGTAGCCGTAGCCCGTAAAAAGGCTCTCAAGCTCTTTCGGCTCCATGCGACCGAACAAGGTGGGGTTGGCGATCTTGTAGCCGTTAAGGTGCAGGATAGGCAATACTGCGCCGTCCCGTGCCGGGTTCAGAAACTTGTTGGAATGCCAGGAGGTCGCCAGAGGGCCGGTCTCGGCCTCACCGTCGCCCACGACAACGACCGCGATCAGATCGGGGTTGTCGAAGGCGGCTCCGTACCCGTGGGAAAGGCAATAGCCCAGTTCGCCTCCCTCGTGAAGCGACCCCGGGGTCTCAGGGGTGCAGTGGCTGCCGATACCTCCGGGGAAGGAGAACTGTCTGAAGAACTTTTTCATCCCCTCTTCGTCTTCGCTCTTGTCCGGGTAAACCTCCGAATAGGTACCTTCGAGATAGGCGTTCGAAAGCGTGGCCGGGGCACCGTGGCCCGGGCCGGAGATGTATACCATATTCAGGTCGTACTTTTTTATCAACCGATTGAGGTGCACCCACACGAAGGTCTGGCCGGGATCGGTGCCCCAGTGTCCGAGGAGCCGTTTTTTCACGTGCCCGATCTTTAAAGGCTCCTTCAGGAGCGGATTATCCAGAAGGTAAATCATACCTACACAGAGATAGAGGCTCGCGCGCCAATAGGCGTCTATTTTCTTGAGCTCGTCCTGGGAAAGCACGGTCATGGCAATATCTCCTGTTTTTTATGAAATAGGGCCTTCCAAGGCCCTCCGGCCCTTTACTTCTTTTTCCCCAGGAGCCTGAAGGTGTGGCGTGCGATCATCAGTTCCTCATCGGTTTTCATTACCCGCACGGTCACCCGGCTGTCCCGTCCGGATATTATGTCCTTATTCGCCCTATTCGCCGTTCTGTCTATGGTGATCCCAAGAAATTCGAGCCCCTCGCAGATCCGTTCCCGCACCTCCGGCGCATTTTCCCCTATGCCGCCCGTAAAAATGAAGGTGTCCAGGCCGCCGAGCACTGCGGCGAAGGCGCCTGCAAACTTTTTTGCCTGGTAGCAGAAGAGAGAGACCGCTTCCGCGGCGTGGGCTTCAGTGGCTTCGGCCTTCAGGAGCTCCTTCATGTCGGACGTCATGCCGGAGACCCCCTGGAGCCCGGCTAGCTGGTTTACGATGTCGGCCACCGTTGACGGACGCAACCCTTTTTCCTGCAGAAGATAAAGGACGACGCCCGGGTCGAGGTCGCCCGGCCGGGTGCCCATCATGAGTCCGCCGGCAGGCGTGAAGCCCATGGTCGTGTCGACGCTCTTGCCTTCCCGGATGGCGGCCATGCTCGCCCCGCTGCCCAGGTGTGCGACGATCACCCGGCCCCCGGCGGCTTGCGCCCCTGCCGCTTTCTTTAGCTCTGCCATGACGTACTCGTAGGACAATCCGTGGAAGCCGTAACGATGCACACCTTCGGTCCAGAGGAAGCGGGGGAGCGGGTACATCCGCGCCACCTTAGGCATCTCCCGGTGAAAGGCCGTGTCGAAACAGACGACCTGCGGCAGGGAGGGATAGAAACGGGCCACAGCCTTGATTGCCCTGATTTCGTGGGGCAGGTGGTCCGGGGCAACGGGTGTGAGGTCGACCAGCGCTTTCATTACTTCCTTTGTCACAATATGGGGGCTGAGAAAGCGGCCGCCGCCGTGGACTATCCTGTGACCTACGGCGTCAAGGGGCGATGCCGGTGAAGAGTTTTGCAGCCAAGAAAAGAGAAGATCGAACGCCTCCTCGTGGTGGGCGATACTCCGATGCTCTTCTACGAGTGTTTCGCCGTCGCCGTCGGCAGCCGTGAACAGGCCCGATTTCAGGCCGATGCGGTTGACGGAACCCCTCAGTTGCCTTTCTTCGGCCGGTCCCATCTTGTATAGGGAGAACTTCAGGCTTGACGAGCCGCTGTTTACCGTCAGTATGCGCTTGGTCCTGTCCTCGGCCATCGTCTTCGTAACCCCCCGCTTTTTTAGACATCCGTGTATATGCTTAGGGTAAACCCTCCTCTCCGTTTTGGCAACAGTCGTCCCGATCTTCCAGCAAAAAATGCGGATGGCGCCGGCCTTAGGCGTAATCGGGGTCTCCCCCTGGAGCTCTTTTCCTCTAAGTCCAGTTAAAGACCCTGCCGGACCCCCCGGCCGCTCGCACCTTGTTCTTCCGCTCCCAATGGTAGCCGGGTACCCGCCGTCCACAGGCGGGTGGCCACCGGACCCGTAATTGGGTCTCCTTCCGGCTCAGATTCTCAACTCGCGACCTAGGTCGGTATCCAGTTTGTCTGGTGGTGCATTGAGGATTTGTACTGGGATAACATCTCTCTCGTCATAAACCCAGCGCTCGCTCAGACACGTCGAATCTGTGGCCCCCCGGGCCCGCCAACGCACACACGTACCGAATAACAGGCTTTCATACCCGCAGCATACTTTACTACTAACCCCAGGCCCGCCCCACTATTCTTTTGTTCTTCTATGGAAGTGCACTGCTCCCCCCGACCCAATCGGGTCCCGAGGCCTCCCGCGAATGTTCGCGGTAAGAAAAGGTCCTCCCGTCCGGGGTAAAAAAGCTTCTTCTTCGGGGAGTCGGTCGGGCACCGCGCCGGAGGCGTGGTCGGTGGGTTGTCGAATCGTCCTGTGAAAGAGCGGCTTAGAAAACCAAGCGACGACGTCCGGCGGGGTGGAGAGCCACCCGGAGCGAAGGAATTGACACGTTTTGAGCGAGCAAACCGATGCGAGCGAAGGAGAATTCCTGAGCGGTGGGGGGATGGGGCGGGCCTTCGGTTACACAATGAATAAACTTCGGGCATGAAAGTTGGCTTAGTGGTAAAGGCTTGCGTTGGCGAGCCCGAGGGGCGCGCCCGACGGACCAAAGGAGCGATAGGTTTTCTTAGGGCTGAGTGAGACGATGAGGCAACTTACACCCGGCGACGACGAGGGCAGGGTCTTTCGGAAACTTGTTTTGTTCTTCTATGGAAGGGCACTGCTCCCTTACTGCCTCCCCGATGTCTTAGCCGGGTAGAACCTGTGAAGAAATCGATATTCAGAAGGTTATGTTCTTGGTGTTATAGGGTCTTGAGCGCTTCAGCGGGAAGATCGTTGCCTGTTATGGAGACATAACCACTCCTTAGGAAAGCCTGTCCGGTTGAAAGCCTGGCAGCTTTGCATCTTCAATTCGGGTTGCGATCTTCTTTATCCTATCCCGTTGCCTGAAAGCCGGGGTCTCCAGCAAAGCCGTATCCATAGCTTGATGTTATAGGTAAGGCATGCCCACAGCGCCTCTATCCCTGCCTTGACGAGACCTCTTAAATGGAACTGGCTCAAGCCGAACTTATTCTTGATCCAGGCATTGGGGAACTCCGCCACCTCCCCTCGTTGTCTATAGATTGCCCTTGCCTCATCGGTCTCCATCTTTTTGATGAATGCGTCCACTCTGGGGTCGTTCTCTGTGCGGGTCACGCTGCGTCCCTTTGGGGCCTGAGGGCAGCAGAAAGGCTTGGAAGGGCAGTTCCGGCAGTCCCTGCTTTTGTATGCGAAAATCGTCTTCCCTCTTTGCACCGATCTGCTGCTGGGGGTAAGGGTTTTTCCTTCGGGGCAGATATAGACGTTGCGCTCGGGGTCGAAACTGAACTTCTCGGGATAGAAGGCTTCCGCAATACCCCGGCTTCGAAGGGCCGTCTCCCTGGCAACCTTGGCGTCCGGGAAGGACCCGATAAGATCTATATGCTTCTCTTCGGAGGTAAGGATTGTCTCTCTTGTAGTAAAACCGGCGTCGACTACGAGCTGGTCGGGAAGTTTTCCTGTTGTCGCTTCGATCTGTGAAAGGGCGGATGAGAGAAGGGTCTGGTCGGCTGGAGACTGCGATAGGGAGAGGCCGACGATGGCCTTCTCTTTTGCATCGGTGGAGATCTGAACATTGTAGCTCGGGCCGTAGCCTCCATCGGGCAGGCCCATGACCCTGCATTCCGGATCGGTTGCGCTCACCTTGTCCTGGGTGCTTCTTCTTTGGGATTTGATCTTTTCGAGCTCCTCCAGTGCGTGAGACAACCGTTCCTGACGTTCCCGGGATGCTCTTTCCCGGGCCTTCTTTATCCTGGGAGTCATTTCTTCTTCTGACGCCTCTTCCATGGCCTTAACCTGGTCCTGCGCCCTTGTCAGGTGCTCCCGGATCGTCTCTTCTTTCCTGAAGGTATCCCTTCCGGCAGAGGCCTTGATCCTGGTGCCGTCGTGCATGACCCGCTCCATGGTAACGAGCCCCTCGGATGTCAGCATTGCCAGTACCTCTATGAAGAGCCGGCGGAGGGACCGGCCATGGGTGCTTCTAAAGTCGGCGAGGGTATGGTAATTGACGGGGCGCATGCCCGTGAGCCACTGATAGGCGGGGTCGTATTCTGACAGACGGGCAATCTCCCTGGCCGAACTTATCCCCTTGCTGTAGGCATAGACCCACAGACTGATAAGGAGGCGGGGATCGAAGGCGGGGGCGCCTGCATTGCCTTCTATAGAATCGACCTGGTCATAATAGCATGATAGATCGAGGGAACCGACGAGCTCCCAGATAGCGCGAGCTTCGTGGTCCTCGGGAATAAGGTGTTCGATATCCATCGGGTGAAGGACCATCTGGCGTCTGTCAATGGGACGAAGGCGGACTTTCCCCTGAGGTTTCTTCTGATCTTCTGTTGCAGCAGACCGACTACATCCCGGAAGAGGCGCTTCGCTCACTTGATCCTCCAATACCTTGTATTTGCTTGCTAATTCTAGCAAAACAGGGGGGTGTTATCCACATAAAAAGGCAGGGCTGGAGGGAATATTCTTACCTTGTGACGCTGAAGCACCCGCTTGTCTTCTCTCGGACTGTAAAATCGGACATGATTGTCCGGGGGGATTATTTCACAGGTTCGTACCCGGCACCATGGGAGCGAAAAAAACCGTGCGAGCGGCTCGGCCATGAACCAACCCCGTTTCCCGTCGTCAAGTAAATAATTACCTAGTTTTTTGTTTGCCGAAAGATACAAGTCGTGTTATTATATATTATGTGCTGAGACAGGTCGCATCTTGCCCGTTCACCCGAAGAATCCGTGCGCTTTTCTTGCCGGCACCAGGGAGTACAGTGATGGGACAGCCGGAAACCGAGAAAACCCGTATTCTCCTGGTCGACGATGAAGTCGTGGTTTTAGAGGTCCAGGCCGAGATACTCAGGCGCCTGGGCTACGGCGTGGCTGCGAGCAAGGACTCCCTGGAAGCTTTCGACCTCTTCAAAGAAAGCCCTTACGGATTCGACCTCGTTATTGCGGACGAGATAATGCCCCGCCTCCGCGGCACCGAGTTGGCGGCGCGGATCAGGGACATTCGCCCCGATGTCCCCGTGATAATCTTAACGGCCGGCCTCGATCTCGTGGGAACGCAAGAAAGGGCGGAAGCTCTCCGGATCAACGATGTCTTTCTCAAGCCCGTCGACAGGAGCGGCATAGCAGCCGCCATCGAGACGCTCCTGCGTCAAAGAAGGGAAGAGGAGACAAGGTGCGACTGTTCCGCCGCCCCCTGCTTTACTCCGGAGCTGGAGCCCGCATAACCGGTCGCTACCTTTTCTCCAGGCGAACGCGCCAGCCCGCAACCTCGAGTTCGATGCTCCTTGCCGGTCTGCCGTCCCCCCGTGTAAAGCAATATCTTTCCGTATGAATCCCGGCGGACCGGGCGGGGCGCTCGACCCCGCGAAAAGCGCCCGGCCCTTGACCAATCGGCCGATATCATGTAAAATAAAGGGCTTTAGGAGGGTCAACTTGCGGAACCGATACTGCGGTCTGATCACGGCCGCCGATGTGGGCAAGAGCGTCGAGCTCGCCGGATGGGTGTACAGAAGGCGCGACCACGGCGGCCTTATATTCATAGACCTCCGCGACATAACGGGCATAGTGCAGGTCGTCTTCTCTCCGGAGATAGCGCCCGCCGCTCACCTCGACGCCCACGAGATCAAGCAGGAGTATGTGGTCCGCGTCGAGGGGACGGTCTCGCCGAGGCCGGAAGGCACCGAGAACCCGAACATCCCAACCGGAGAGGTGGAGGTGCTCGTATCGGCCCTTAGGGTCCTCAACACCTGCAAGCCCCTGCCTTTCCAGCTCGACGACGAGGAGGAGCCGAACGAGTTCCTGAGGCTGAAGTACAGGTACCTGGACATGCGCCGCCCGAAGGTGCAGGAGACGTTTCTGGCCCGGAGCAGAGCGTCCCAGGTGATACGTAACCATCTGGCTTCCAGGGGTTTTTTCGAGATCGAGACGCCTTTTCTCACGAAGAGCACCCCTGAAGGGGCAAGAGACTTTATCGTTCCCTCCAGGCTGAACCCGGGCCAGTTCTACGCGCTGCCCCAGTCGCCCCAGCTTTTCAAGCAGATACTGATGGTGGCCGGCTTCGACAGGTATTTCCAGATCGTGCGGTGCTTCAGGGACGAGGACCTGAGGGCGGACCGGCAGCCGGAGTTTACCCAGCTCGACATCGAGATGAGCTTCGTGGACGTGGACGACGTCATAAAAGTAAGCGAGGACGTCGTGGCCGCCGTCTACGAGTCGGTAAAGAGGGTTCCCCTTGAAAGGCCTTTCACGCGTATGGATTACGGCGAGGCGATGGAGCGCTACGGCACCGACAAGCCGGACCTCCGCTTCGAGCTGCCCATGGAGGAGCTGACGGGGTCGTTCTCGTCCACGGCCTTCGGCGTATTCAGGAAGGCTTTCGACGGCGGGGGAGCCGTAAAGGGCATCGCCCTGAAGGGCAAGCAGCTTTCGAGAAAAGACCTGGACACCGCCGTCGAAACGGCGAAGTCGTTAGGCGCGGGCGGCCTGATCTGGATGCGGAAAGACGAAGGGAAGCTCTCTTCACCCATCGTGAAATACCTGACCGATGCCGAAACGCAGGCGGTAGACGGGGCCTTCGGCCTCGAAAACGGCGACGTGGCCTTCATAATGGCCGACGCAAGGGACAAGGTAAACGAGATACTGGGGAAGTTCCGCACTTATTTGGGCGAGCGGTACGACCTTGTGAGGAAAGGTGAAGACCGTTTTCTCTGGGTCGTCAATTTCCCCCTTTTCGAATACAGCGCGGAGGAGAAGAGGTACGTGGCGCGCCATCACCCATTCACGTCGCCTGCGGGCAGGATTGCCGATTTCGCGGGCGACTACGAGTCCATGCGGGCCAAGGCTTACGACCTCGTATTGAACGGGGTTGAAATCGGCGGCGGCAGCGTCAGGATACACGAGAAAGACGAGCAGATGGGGATGTTCAGGCTGCTCAATATAAAAGAAGAAGAGGCGGTCGAGCAGTTCGGCTTTCTCCTGGAGGCGCTGGAGATGGGGGCGCCCCCGCACGGAGGCATCGCTTTCGGGATCGACCGCATCCTTATGATGCTTTTGGGTCTCGAGAGCATAAGGGACGTGATCCCCTTCCCGAAGACGCAGAAAGGGACCTGTTTGCTGTCGGGTGCCCCTGGCGCCGTACGGCAGAGGCAGCTCACCGAGCTGAGGCTGAAGATCACGAAGGAATAGGGTGTAAGGGTTGGCGAAAAAAAGCAAGGGCTTCATTTTCAAGAACATCGTAAAGAGCGGGAAGTTCCCTCTGGTCGACGTGGAGAAGCCGGAGCTGTTCCGGAGCGTCTTTCCTTACAGCGAAATGGTGAGGGTAAGCTTCGACCACAAGATCGAGTCCATCGACCCGCCGGAAGAGATATTCATCACGGACACCACCTTCAGGGACGGGCAGCAATCGAGGCCCCCCTTCTCCGTTCAACAGGTCGAGGACATTTTCAATTTCCTCCATCGGCTGTCAGGGCCAAACGGCGTGATTCGCCAGACCGAGTTTTTCCTCTATACGGAAAAAGACAAGGAGGCGGTTGCAAGGTGCCTCGAAAAAGGATACCGCTACCCCGAGATTACGGGATGGATAAGGGCAAACAAGGATGACCTGCAGCTCGTCCGCGATTTCGGCCTCAAAGAGACGGGCATGCTCACGAGCATATCGGACTACCACATATTCTACAAGATGAAGAAGACGCGGTCGCAGGTATTCAAGGAATACCTCAAGATCGTAGAGGCGGCGCTGGAGAGCGGCATCGTGCCGCGGTGCCACTTCGAGGACATCACGAGGGCCGATATCCACGGCTTTTGCGTCCCCTTCGCGCAGGCGCTCATGTCGCTCTCGGAGAATGCGAGGATCCCCGTGAAGATACGCCTGTGCGACACCCTCGGTCTCGGCATCACCTATCCGGGGACGGCCCTGCCGCGCTCCATAGGAAAGATCATCCGGGCCATGATCGATGACGCCGGCGTGCCCTCCGAGTTCCTCGAGTGGCACGGCCACAACGACTTTTACAGGGGAGTGGTGAACGCGGTCAGCGCGTGGCTCTACGGTTGCACTTTTGCGAACGGGACCATCCTCGGCATCGGGGAGAGGACGGGCAATTCGCCCATAGAAGGCCTGATCATAGAGTACATATCGCTCATAGGGGACGAAAACGGGGTCGATACTAAGGCGATCACTGACGCGCGGAACTACTTCGAAAAGGAGGTGGGCATGCACATCCCAAGGAACCAGCCCTTCGTCGGCTCCGACTTCAACGCCACCTCCGCAGGGGTCCACATAGACGGCCTGGCGAAAAACGAGGAGGTCTACACCGCCTTCGATACAAAGAGGATCCTCAATAGGCCGATAGCGGTAAACATAACGGACAAGTCGGGCCTTGCGGGCATAGCCCACTGGATCAATTCCCATTTCGCCCTTGTCGGGCACGATGCCATAGATAAGGGCCATCCGGGCGTCGCGAAGATCAACAAGCGAATCCTGAAAGTGTACGAAGAGGGGAGGGTAACAGCCATATCCGACGAAGAGATGGAGCATCTCGTGCGCAGGTACATCCCAGCGATCTTCCCTTCGGAATTCGACATGTTGAAGAAGAGGGCCTACGACATGGCCGCCCACCTGATCGAGCGGTACATTGAAGAGGACGAAATCAAGAGCATGGTGCCGGAGCGCCAGGAAGAGGTGCTGAAGGGGCTTGTCGGCGATTATCCTTACATACAGTTTGCCTACGTGGTCAACGCCGAAGGGGTGAAGATCACGAGGAACATCACCCAGGCTGTAGACAGGGCAAAATATGCCAAGATAGACCTTCACGAGGACTTCTCCGACCGGGATTGGTTCATCGAGCCGATGAAGACGGGCAAGATATCGGTTACGGGCGTTTATTCGTCGAAGATCACGAGCGCCCTTTGCATAACGGTCTCCGGCCCCGTCCACGACGATACCGGAGACATCGCGGCGGTCCTGGGCCTTGACATCAAGTTCGAAGACCTGACCAAGGCGGAGGAATAGAGGGGGCTTTTAATCGGACATCGAAAATTAAGGGGACGATATGATTGATGACATAAGATCGAGAACGGATACGCTCATCGAACGCATGCGGTCGCTCAGAGGTTATCTTTGACACCTCTGCCCTCAAAGCACGCATCGGGGAATACGACCAAACTCTAGCGCAAAAAGATTTCTGGGCGGACCAGGAGAAGGCGCAGAAGCTCCTCAGAGAGAGGGCCAGGCTGCAGGACGAGCTGTCCCGATGGGAGGCCAAAGAGAAGGAGCTCGAGGAGATCCTTATCCTGAGCGAGATTGCCAGGGAAACGGAGGACAGCGATGACGTTGCCGAGCTCGACCGCAGGGTAGAGGCCCTTGACAAGGAGCTCGACAGATACGAAATAGAGCGCATGCTGGCCGGGGAAAATGACGTGGAAAACGCCATAATGTACATAAACGCCGGAGCGGGCGGGACGGAGGCGCAGGACTGGGCGGAGATGCTCCTTAGGATGTACCTCAAGTGGGCCGAGAAAAAAGGATTCGAGACCCAGGTGGTCGACCTCCTGCCCGGTGAGGAGGCAGGCGTGAAGAACGTCACGTTCCTGGTGTCGGGCCCTTACGCCTACGGCTACCTGAAGTGCGAGAGCGGCATCCACCGGCTCGTGCGCATCTCTCCCTTCGACGCGAATGCCAGGAGACACACGTCTTTTGCGTCTGTCTATGCCTACCCGGAGATCCCCGAGGAGATCCATGTGGATATCCGTGAGGAGGACCTGAAGATAGACACCTTCCGCGCGAGCGGTCCGGGCGGCCAGCACGTCAACAGGACGGACTCGGCCATACGGATCACCCATCTGCCCACCGGCATAGTGGTCCAGTGCCAGAACGAGCGTTCGCAGCACAAGAACAAGGGCATCGCCATGTCGATCCTCAAGGCCAGGATCTACGAGCTGGAGAAGAGGAAACAGGAAGAAAAGATGAGCCAGTTGAACAAGGAGAAAAAGGAGATCGCCTGGGGGAGCCAGATACGCTCTTACACGCTCCACCCGTACAAGCTCATAAAGGACCACAGGACGAAACTGGAGGCGCACAACGCCGAAAGTGTACTCGACGGCGACCTGGACCAATTCATCAAGGCCTGCCTTTTGTACTTGACTTTCGAGGATAAAAGAGGTTAAGTATTCGATATGGAAGAGCTATTTGGCGACAATAGGCTCGGAGAGCTGGAGGAGAAAATCGATGTCCTCCTCAGGAAATACGGCGAGATTAGGGGCGAGAAAGCAGACCTTGCCGGCAGGATTGCGTCCCTGGAGGCGGAGAACAGACAGCTAAAGGAGGAGGTTGCAAAGGTAGAGGTCGAAAAGGAAACAGTCATGCAGAAGGTTAAGGCCATCCTCGATAAGATCCAGAGGGTGGAAGCGTGAGCGACCGGAGGCTGTATCTGTGAGCTACGGCAGCGTGAGATGACATGAGGGCAGGAGCTAAACGGTCGGAGATAACGGCGTGGCCTTGCGTAGAGTGGAAGTAAGCATACTCAATCAGGCTTTTACATTCATGTGCGACGACGAGGAGCGGATCAGGAGGGTCGCCGATCTCGTCGACCGAGAAATAAGGGAAGCGACAAGGGAATTCGGGATCGTAAGCACATTGAACTCGGTCATAATGGCTTTAATGAGGATGACCGATAGCTACCTGGAAATGAAGGAACAGTTCGGCAGGGTCGAAGACAGGACCCTGAGGCTTTTGAGAAAGGTTGAGGACGTTGAGATTCCCTGCGGTGCTCGTGATAAATGGTAAACTTAGAGCCAACACCTCTTTGCGGGGAGCCTGTACATGCTGCGGATTGCATGCTTGCCTCCGAGCAAGACGCGTAAAGCAGCAGAAAGGCCCCCACTTTACTTGAGAGGTTCGAGATTTATTGTCTACACGGCACCCGCGGGGTCTTTTTTTGGGGTAGTACCGAGGACAAAGGAGTTGAATATATATAATACTCTGCTTTTTCGGAGGTTTGGCATTAGAATCGGCCGATAACTCAGGAAGACTCGATCCTCGTGCTACCCCCTTATAGGTTCTAATAGGGGGGGACCTTGAATATACTAATCACTTTAACGATCTGCATAGCAGGTATCGTTGCCGGATATCTCGCAGCCAAATTAGTGCAAAAAAAGAAGATCGGCGAATACCATACGGTAGGTCGCAAGATACTCGAAGAGGCGAAGAAAGAGGCCGATGTCGCCCGCCGGGAAGCGTCGATCCAGGCAAAGGATATAGTTATCCAGGCGAGGAATGAGCTGGAGCAGGAGGTAAGGAACAGGAAGGCCGATCTGCAGAGCACGGAAAGGCGCCTGTCCCAGAAAGAGTCGAACATCGATAAGAAAATGGAAGGCCTGGACAAGAAGGAAGAGGAGCTTGCGAAAAGGGAGAGACAGCTCGCGGGCCGCGAGCTCTACCTTGAGGGCAAGATAGGCGAGTACGACAGGACGATCAACGAGCAAAGGAAGAAGCTGGAGGAGATAGCCACCCTCACTGCAGAGGATGCCAAGAAAATACTCATGCAGGCGATGGAGGACGAGGCGCGCTATGAGGCGACGAAGATTGCCAGGAGGATAGAGGAGGAGTCGCGGGAGAAGGCGGACAAGAAGGCAAAAGAGATACTGGCCGTTGCGATCCAGCGTTACGCGGGCGAGTATGTGGCCGAGGACGCGGTTTCCGTGGTGTCCCTGCCCAACGAAGAGATGAAGGGGCGCATAATAGGCAGGGAAGGGCGCAACATAAGGGCCCTCGAAGCGGCAACCGGCGTCGATATCATCATCGACGACACGCCCGAGGCCGTTATCTTATCCTGCTTCAACCCCATAAGGAGGGAGGTGGCCCGGGTCGCCATAGAGCGGCTGATCTCGGACGGCAGGATACATCCCGCACGCATCGAGGAGATCGTTACGAAGGTCGCAGAGGAGCTGGAAGAAAAGTTGAAGACGACGGGCGAGCAGGCGGTCTTCGACGCGGGCGTGCACAACGTCCACCCGGAGGTGGTAAAGTTGCTGGGCAGGCTGAAGTTCAGGAGCAGTTACTCCCAGAACGTCTATCAGCACTCCCTTGAGGTTGCCTTTATAAGCGGCATAATAGCGGCAGAGCTCAAGCTCAACGTGCAGGCGGCGAAGCGGGCAGGTTTGCTCCACGACATCGGAAAGGCCGTCGATCATGAGATCGAGGGCTCCCATTCGGCCATAGGCGCCGACCTGGCGAAGAAATACGGGGAGAGCGATGAGATTGTCCACGCCATACTGGCCCACCACGAAGAGGTCGGCCCCGCAAGCCTCATAGACGTAATCGTGCAGGCGGCGGACGCCCTTTCCGGTGCGCGGCCCGGAGCGCGGCGGGAAATGCTCGAATCGTACATCAAGAGGCTGGAAGAGCTCGAGCGGATCGCCTCGAGCTTTTCGGGAGTCGAGAAATGCTATGCCATCCAGGCGGGCAGGGAGATCAGGATCGTCGTGAGCAGCGATAAGCTGAACGACGACGCCATCTTTCTTCTGTCCAAGGACATCGCTAAGAAGGTCGAGACGGAGCTGACCTATCCCGGTCAGATCAAGGTAGTGGTCATACGGGAGACGAGAGCGGTCGAATATGCCCGATGACCTCTTTACGGTGCTCTTTCTCGGCGATGTCGTCGGCAAGCCCGGGCGTGCGGCCGCCAGCCGGTTCTTGAAGGAGTACCGGGCGGATTTCAAAATAATCAACGGTGAAAACACCGCCGGGGGGCTGGGCATCACCCCTGCCCTTGCCATGGAGATGCTCGAGGCGGGGGCCGACGCCATAACTACGGGCAACCACGTCTGGAAGAAGAGAGAGATCATCCCTTACCTGATGGCGGAGCAGCGGGTCATCAGGCCGCTCAACTACCCTCAGGGCACGCCCGGCTTCGGCGCTACTCTCGTTCAAAAGGGGGATAAAGCGGTCCGCATAGCCAATATCGAAGGCAGGACTTTTATGAACACCCTGGACTGTCCTTTCCGCGCTATGGAGGAGTTCCTGGTGGCGGAGAGCGACGAGGTTCCCATCATCGTCGATTTCCATGCGGAAGCGACCTCCGAGAAAGTCGCCATGGGCTGGTTTCTGGATGGCAGGGTCGCCTGCGTGGTTGGGACCCATACGCACGTTCAAACATCGGACGAGACGATACTTCCGAAGGGGACCGGATATATTACGGACCTCGGCATGACCGGGCCGGTCAACTCGGTTATAGGCATGGACAAGGTGGCTGTGATCGAGAGGTTCGTCACCCAGCTGCCGCAGAAATACGAGGTCGCGAAGGGCGACATCGAAGTCCAGGGCGCCGTTATCACCATCAATAACCGCACGAGACATTGCCTGAAGATAGAAAGGATCAGGGAGAAGGTGGGCTGAAGATGGACCTTGAAAGGGAGATGGAGGTCATCTTGCGGGGTGCTGTCGAGCTCATCAGCGCCAACGAAATGAAGAACAAGCTGGTGAGGGCGAAAGCAGAGAAGAGACCTCTGCGGATAAAGCTGGGCATGGACCCGACCGCACCCGATCTGCACCTGGGCCATACGGTGGTCCTCCAGAAGCTGAAGCAGTTCCAGGAACTGGGCCACACGGCGATCTTTCTGGTCGGTGATTTTACCGGGATGATAGGCGATCCGACGGGCAGGATAGAGACGAGGCCCGTGCTGACGCGCGAGCAGCTCGTTGAGAACGCCGAGACGTACAAGAGGCAGGTTTTCAAAATCCTCGATCCGGAGAAGACGGAGATAAGGTTCAACAGCGAATGGATGGAGGCGATGAATGCCGGCGACATGATCAGGCTCTGCGCCCAGTATACGGTGGCGCGAATGCTGGAGCGGGACGATTTCAGGAACCGCTATCAGAAGGGCCTGCCCATCAGCGTACACGAGTTTCTCTATCCCCTCGTCCAGGGCTACGATTCGGTCGCCCTGAAGGCCGATGTCGAGCTCGGCGGCTCGGACCAGATCTTCAATCTCCTGGTGGGTAGGGAGATCCAGAAGGCTTACGGCCAGGAACCGCAGGCAGTGCTCACCGTGCCGCTCCTCGAAGGGACGGACGGCGTCAACAAGATGAGCAAGAGCTACGGCAACTATGTCGGCATAGACGAGCCGCCCGACGTAATATTCGGGAAGCTCATGGCCATCTCCGACACCCTGATGCTCCGCTACTACGAGCTGTTGAGCGACATATCCCTGGAAAGCCTCGGGGACCTGAAGGAAGGCATAGCGGCCGGGCGCGTCCATCCCATGGACGCGAAGATGCGCTTCGCTTACGAGATGGTGGAGCGGTTCCACAGCCCGGAAGCCGCCGCCTCGGCAGAAGACAACTGGAAGAAAGTCCACAGGCAGAGGGAGATACCGGAGGACACGGAAAGCGTCTCATTGAACGTCAACGTCACAGAAAGACTGACATTGGATGACGGAGATGTTCGGCTGTCCGGTCTCCTGAAGGAGATCGGCCTCGTCGGTTCCACGTCCGAGGGCAACAGGGTGATCGAACAGGGAGGCGTCTATATAGCGAAGGGCGACCACTTCGTGAAGGTTACGGCCAAATCTCTACCCATCGGGCCCGGTCGCTATACGTTCAAGGTAGGCAAGAAAAAGTTCAAGACGGTCGTCTTCGAAGAATAAAAAATCGTATCGCGAACCCCGGTCTTTTACGTATCCCCTTTATGTCAAGGCCCCAGCGGTCGGCAAAGCATGCGCCGGAGATGGACACGGTTTACTTATTCTCCAGGATCCGCTCCTCCGTGAGCTTGAAGGCGTTCTTCGAAGCGATGTACGAAACCTTGGGGTGGGTGCCCAGCTCGGCCAGAAGTTGCCTGGATTCCCCCAATCCCTTCCGTATGGGGCCCTTCGGATCGTCGAGGTCGCAGAACGTGAGGGCCTTCGAAGGACACCCTTCGACGCAGGCCGGCTCTTTCCCTTTGTCTACCCGGTGCGCGCATAGAGTGCACTTGGAAGCCTTGCCGGCCAATTGGGTGCGGTACGGCGCCGCATTCTTCTCATAGGGCAAGGCGGTCCCGGGAAAATATTCCTTCTCGGGGTTCAACCGCGGCACGCCGTAGGGACAGGCATTTACACAATCCTTGCATCCTACGCACGCCTTCTGGTCGATCAGGACGATCCCGTCGGCACGCTTCGAGATCGCCTTGGCCGAGCAGGACTCGAGGCAGGGCGGGTCGTCACAGTGCATACAGGCCTTTCTGACGTAGGCGATCCGGTCCAGGGCGGGGTTCTCCAGTTCAAGTATCTTCGCCCACTGTATTCCGGGCCTGGTGAGGTTTTCCTGCTTGCACGCAAGCACGCAGGTCATACAGCCGGTACATATATTGAGGTCGACGATCAACCCGTATCTTGCCATAACGCGACTTCCTCCTCTCCCCGGAAGGGCCTTTTTATGCCTTTACGACCTCTACGGGGATTTCTTTGAAAGGCGGGTACCCGGTGATGGGATCGAACCGCCTCGGCACCAGTTCGTTCACGTTTGCCCTGGCCCACCCGTGCATGATGCCCACCATCCCCGGCATAACCAGGATCGTGGGCTTGGCTTTAACCCGGATCTCGCCCCACTCGGATTTCAGGATCACCTCATCTCCCTTTTTGATCCCCCTTCTTGCCGCGTCGTCGGGGTGGATGTTCAAGAGCGGCTCCGGCTCGAGCTCCAACAACCACGGCGAGTCGTCGCGCCATTTGCTGTGAGTGATGTAAGGTACTCTGCCCCCGGAAAGGAGCGTCAGCGGGTAGTCCTTTGTGGTCCTGAAACCCTCCTTGTATTCGGGAAGGGCCGTCAGCCCGTGCTTCTTCAAGATCAGGGAAACCGCTTCTATCTTTCCCGAAGGGGTCGGGAATCCCGGCTTCCCGTCCTGTCTCGCCATACCTACCTCGTACTTTCGGGAGGTGTTGGGCTTTTTCGCAGGAATCAGTACCCCTTTCTCAATGTCCTTTCGCAGGTCGTTGTAGTTCACGTTCCACATTTTCAGGATGTCATTGCAGGCGGCCTCGACGCTTCCGTTGAAAAAGGTTTCGGGATGGCCGAGGCGCGCACCGATGTCGAGGGCGATCTGCCAGTCCTCTTTGCACTCTCCAATGGGCCTTACGGGCGTCCGGCCGTAAAGCTTGCGGCCGTGAAAGGCAAAAGGGGCGAGCCTCTCGTAGTTGACGGCCCCGGGCAATACCAGGTCCACGTAATTGTGGGTCCACGGCCTGTAGAAGAAATCGACGGCCATGGAAAACTCGAGGGCCTCGAAGGCTTTCTGGTATTCGTGGGTCTGAGGCCAGATCATCATGTTGAAGCCCCAGCCTAAGAATGCCTTCACCTTTCCCTCGTGGATGTACTCCACCATGCGGTTCGTCTGCACGTCGAAATTGAGCTCGGCAAAGACCGGGAAATCCTTGAGATCGAGCCGTTGCTCTCTCATATCGTTCATCTTTTTTCTCATGCAAAAAGCAGGGGGACCGTTGGACCAAGGCCCGCCCATGCCTTCCAGGGGATTGGTGGGGTCTTCCACCCCACCCGGGACGTCTATATACCCGCAGATGGCCGGGATCATCAGAATGGCCCGGTGATTGTTGCCCGCGTTCAAGTCGTGCGTGGTCCCCTGGGGGCTCGTTTTCATCCCGCCGGGTGCATTGCTTGCGTACACGCGGGCCGCATCGACGATCTTTTTTGCCGGGACCCCGGTGATCTCCTCCGTTTTCTCAGGAGTAAAAGCCCTGACGTATTGCTTCAGCTCATCTATGCCGTGTATCCATTTCGAGCAGAAGGCCTTATCGTGCAGGTCCTCCTTGAAGATGACGTGCATTATGCCGGCTGCCAGAGCTGCCGTGGTATTTAGTCGCGGCTGGAGGTGCACATCCGCGAGGATGCCTGCGGTCGGTGTGTTTCTCGGGTCCACCACGACGAATTTCACCCCCCGCTCTTTGGCCTTGAGCAAAGCCTGCCACTCGTTGGCCGGGCCGGAATAGGGCGGGTTGGTTCCCCAGATGAGCATGGACCTGGTGTCCTTGTTCGGAGGGCTGCCGGTAGTGCCGAACCCGTAAGTCAAAACCTCGGCAGTATTGGCCCCCTTCCGGCAGGCCGTGGAGCTCTCATCGCCGTAATTTACAGAGCCGAAGACGGCTGCCAGGCGCTGGACCGCGGCCCTGGGCTCCTTAGGGTCCCCTACGTAAAAGAAGACCCTGTGAGGACCATACTTTTCCCTGATCCTTTTCATGTGGCCTACGATCGTGTCGTAGGCTTCATCCCAGGAAATCCGCACGTAACCCGGGTCGGGGGAACCCTTGGGCCTGGTCCGTTTCATGGGGTACTTGAGCCTGCGGGGATGATATATTCGTTGAAGGGTGCCGTAGGCCTTCGAGCAGAGGGTCACCGTGGGGAAACCGGGCCAGGGCTCGATGCGGGTCACGACGTCGCCTGTCCTGTAGAACTTGATCCCGCAGAGCGGGATACCGTTGCAGGCATCGCAAATGGTATACCCCGTTTCTTCCTTTTCCACCGATCCCGGCCGCGCGGCGGCCCGGGGCACGAGCAGGCCGTCGCTCAAAGCAAGGGCCGCAGCGCTTACCCCCGATATCTTGATAAAGGCTCTTCTCGTTACTTTGTGCATAAGACCTCCTAGTGCCTGAAGGTGCGTCGACAGCCTGTCACTGCTTGCTTCCTGCCTCCTCTTTTTACTTTGGGCTTATGGTTCAGGCCCTGCGTAATCGATTGGATCAGCCCGCTGTCTATGCCGATATATCCTTTCAGGAGATGGGCCATCGCCCGATAAAAACCGGAGGGCGCCGCGGCAATGAGATGCCGTGCAAAAAGGGAGACCCAGGGCAAGAGGTGGGCTTCCAGAAATGCCCGCTGAAGCCTGAGCAAGGGGAAGGCTTGCTCTTTATCCGCCTCGGCAGCCTCCTTTGTCATCTCGCATAGCCTTGCCATGTAGCCGAGCTCGACGGCGATATGATCGTCAGGTTCATGGTAATGGCCGCTTTTCGCCATCCCGGCTTCGCGGTATGACTGCCGCACCTCAAAAAGGACGGGTTGATAGAGCAGCCCGGACGTGCTTCGGTAGACCGATTCACAGAGAGAGACTGTTTTGGGGCCTACACCGAGAAAAAGGGAAGCGTATTCCCTGGCCAGCTGCTCGGTCATGAGGTCGGCATCACCCTGATGGAGCCCGGAAAAAAATGTCCTCAAAAGGACCTTTCCCGCCTGTACGTCGGGGTGGGAAGGCAATCCCATCATTTCCCACGCCTCCATGAGCCCGCCCGATACCCGCTCCAGGCCGTCCAGCGTTTCCCGATCCGGCTCCCTGCTGAACGCCCTCGAGAGGAGAAGATAAAAGGCCCCCCGGAATCGAACAAGCACGCCGAAGGGGACCTCGGCTCCTTTCTTCATCGAGGGGCGGCCCTCCTTTCCCGTCCGGGCAGCAAGGGGAGACGCCTTCTACCTTGCCTGCCGGTAAAGGCCGCCATATCGTGCAACTGCCCGGACTGCCGAAGCATCGAAATGTCGGCCTATGATTCTTTACCATATTTCGGAAGGCTTGTCCCGAAAACAATGAGCCGACTCCGCCGCGGGAGCATCCGAGCGGGCCGGATTCGTCAAGGGGTATTCTTTACACCCTGTGCAGCCTTCTCCGGAGAGCTGAAGAAACGGTCCGGCCGGGCGTTGCGGACCCTTATCGTGCGGGGCCACCGCTGCGGCCCGTCCCCTCGCTAATTGTCGAGGACCTCCCGCACCTTCCGCAGCAGCTCCTCGGGCGACAGCGGCTTGGCGATGACTGTCCCTTCGTCGGGAAGCATCTGACCGGGATAGCCGGACATGAATAGAACTTTGATGTTATGGTTCAGGCGCTTTATCTCCTCGTACGCCTCGTGCCCCTTTTTTTCCGGCATAACCACGTCGAAGAGCAGGAGGTCGATCCCCCCGGCCCGCTCTTTGAACCTCTCCACGGCGTCCCGGCCGTTTGCCGCCTCTATGACGTCATACCCGGCGGTCGCGAGGATCTCGCTGGCGATCTTTCGAAGGTCGGCATCGTCGTCAGCCAGGAGGATGGTCTCCGTTCCCCCCGTAACGCTGCTCGGGGGGGCCTTACTCAGCGCCGTTTTTCGTTTGACGCTGGGCAGGTATATGCGGAAGGTCGTTCCCTTCCCAACCTCGGATTCCACGGCGATGTACCCCTGGTGCTGCTTGACGACGCCGTAAACGATGGAAAGCCCCAGGCCGGTCCCCTTCCCGACCTCCTTCGTCGTGAAGAAGGGCTCGAAGATTTTCTCCCGGGTCTCGCTATCCATACCTGCCCCTGTATCGGAGATGGAGATACGGGCATAGAGGCCGGCCTTGCCATAGCCGTTGTCGGCGATGAACCGCCCGTCCATTCTCGCTTCCCCAGTCTCTATTCTCAATTCGCCCCCATTCGGCATGGCATCTCTGGCATTGGCGCAGAGGTTGATCAAAATTTGTGCTATCTGGCCGGCATCGGCCATGACCGTCACCTCACCGGCCAGACCGAGGGTCAGACGGACATCCTCGGGCAAAAGTCTTCGGAGGAGCGTCTCCACGTCCCTCACCAGGGCGCTTACGTTGTGAGGCTTCAGCTCCATCACCTGTTTCCTCCCGAAGGTAAGGAGGCTCTGGGTCAGCCCGGCTGCCTTGCCCGTGCAGGCAATGATCTGGTCGGCGTAGGCCCTCGCGGGGTCGTCCTTCTCCATCTGGCGCTGCAGTAGATTGGCATAGCCCATAAGGGCCATGAGGATGTTATTGAAATCATGAGCCACCCCTGCCGCCAGGGTGCCTACGGCCTCCATCTTCTGCGCATGGAGAAGCTGGGCCTCAAGGGCCTTACGCTCGGTCATGTCCCTGAAGAAGACGAGGGAAGCCGGCTCCCCGCGGTAGGTGATAGGGGCGGCTGAAACCTCGACGAAGATGCGTGTCCCGTCCTTGGTGATCCCCTTGAAATCGTAACGGTTCGGCGCGGGCGCGCCCCTCTGCCTTTTCCGGTTGTATGACCTGACCATTCTCAGGTCGTCCGGGTGGACGCTGAGAGAGTGGTCCCTGCCTAAGACCTCATCCCTTTCATAACCGAAGATGTCGAGGAATTTCTGGTTCACGTAAACATGCCGGTCTGCCTGGACTATAGCCACCCCGTCGTTCGAGCTCTCTACGGCGACCCGGTAGCGCTCTTCCGATTCCTTCAGGCTTTCCTCGGCCTTCTTGCGGTCGGTGATGTCCCTCCATTCGGTATACATGACCTGTTTTCCCCGTATGGGTATCACCGTCTGGGACACCTCCAGCCAGCGATCCTCGCCTAGCAGGGTGCTGCGGACCCATTCGAAATGGTTGACCCCTTGCTTGAGGGTAGTGTTCATCAGCTCTTTCGCCTTTTCTATAGAAAGCCGGCCGTCGGGCTGTCGTTCGGGTGAGAGGTCCCACGGATGGCAACCGATCAGTTGGTCTTTGCTCAAAACGCCGATGAAGCTAAGGGTCGTGTCGTTGCAGTCGACGAAGGTATAGTCGTCAACGAGGAGCACGGGATAGGCCGACTTCTCGAAGAGGATCCGGAACTTCTCCTCGCTCTCGCGGAGGGCCTCTTCCGCCTGCTTCCGCTCCGTGATGTCCCTGAGCCAGGCAAGCGATGCGGGTCCCTCCTTGGTAACGATCCTGCTTGCCGAAGCCTCGACCCATATGACAGCGCCGTCCTTGCGCACCCCCCTGAACTCGTACCTGGACGGTGCATCCTCGCCTCGCTGTCTCGCTGTGGCGTACCCTTGCACCCTTTCCCTGTCGTCGGGATGCACTATGGAATGCACCTCCTCGGCTAGGGCCTCTTCCTCTGTGCCGTAGCCGAACATTTCGAGGAACCTTCGATTGACGTAGGAGCGCTCTTGTCCCCAGAATATGATGACGGCGTCGCTCGAGCTTTCTACTGCGACCCGGAAGCGATCTTCCGATTCCCGAACTTCCACTTTGATATCCATCCGGCTTTCCTTCACGCTTCCCGTTCTACGGTTATCGACCGAATGAGGTAAAAAATAAGGTATCTCGCGCCATTTCAACCTTTCGAGGTCTTCAGGAGGGAAGGCGGCCGCCTTCAAGCAACGTGCCGAGGGCTTCTATTTCCTCCTTGGTCAGCGTCTTGCGCTCGCGGGCCATATCCAGGGCCACGAGGGAAAGAACCCTGTATACCCTATCCGTCAGTCCCATGCCTTCCAGCGCCTTGATATGGGACGATATTGTGCCTGAATCGCCCCGTACCACAGGCCCCGTAAGGGATAGGAGCGGGCCTTTTGCCTCTATATTGGCCAGTGTAGCCCTGATGATAGGATAGAAGGGCGGAAGGTCGATGCCGATGCGCTTCACGATCCCCTGCGCGGCAAAGAACAGGGCGGATAGCAGGTTGCAGACGAAGACGGCGCACAGGTGATAGAGCACCTTGTTCTTGCTTTCGATGGGCTCGACCTTTGCGCCCAGGTTCGACCCCAGGAGCTTAAGCAGGGGAAGGGCCTTCTCGTCGCCCTCTATGAAGATATAGGTTTCGGGAAGGGCCGCTATCCCCGCGTCGATGTCGGGGAACGTCTGAAGGGGGTGGAGCGAGCCGAGGAGGGCGCCGTTCTTCTCCAAGGGAGACAGCTCGCGTGCGTCATGGGCCCCGCTCGTGTGGAAGAACAGCTTGCCGTCAAGCCGCCCTGCCTTACTCGATATTTGCGCGGCCACGTTTCGGATCTCCTTGTCCTGGGTGGTCACCGCGACCACTTCCGCCATCTCCGCGACGTCCAAGTTGTTCCCCGTGTAAAAACAGTCCTCGCCTATGTAAGCCCGTGCCGCATCGAGCGACGACGGCCGGACGTCGGCGACTGCGGCCACCTCGAACCCCTTTTTCTTGAGTGTGTAGCCCAGGGCGCATCCGACCTTCCCGGCGCCGATAATCCCTATTCTCATCTCTGCGGCTCCTTCTTTTCCAGTTCCTTGCTAAGCTCGTCCCAGGCCCCTTTGGGCAGATTGAGCGCATTGCGCAGCATATAGACGAGCCTCGCCCCCACGCTGCGGATATATCGCGATTTTATTTCAGGGTCGCGGGCGGGGCCCTTTATGTCGTATACGAAGAAAATAATGCCGTTCCCTCTCTCGTGGACGATATTACGCACAAGGGGGAGCGCCTCTATGATCCTGTCCATAGTCACGAAGGGCGACACGGTCATCCTGCCGTCCATCTCTTTCTTCCCGACATCGAGAAGGCCCTGCCCGGTGATGAGCATGGACGGGCTGTATATAAGGAAATCATGGGTGCGGAATACACCGTTCTCCCCCTCGAAGGAGGCGCTGAGCCTCCTGTAGAACAGACCGTTGCGGCTAAGATCGACCCTTCCGGCAAAAAGGTCGTAAACGTTCGTCACTGCCAGGATTTTTGAGATGACGTTCCACTTTCTGATAACGCCGTTCCGGCTCTCTACGCTTATCCGGCCGCTCGCGCTCCTTGCCATCTCTTTGGCGTCTCTTCCGGTGAACGTCAGATTGCCGACCACCGACCCGGTACCCTCGAAGACATCCGGCTTCCCGCCGAAAAGCGCAAGGACTTCCCGGGCGGTCACGTCTTTGGCCCTTCCGCTCACCTCCAGCCTGGGAAGGGATGCAAGGCGCACACTACCTTCGAAGACGAGATCGCCCTCGGCCGCTCCTACCCGGCCGGCCGCCACGGCGATAGTCCTGTTCTCGTAAGCACCCTGAAGCACCAAGTCCGTTCCTGTAATCCCCCTGAACGGGAGAGTCTTTGCCCTGACGAGGAAATCTCCGGTCATCCGTGCCGCCAGGCTGTCTTCCGCGATGACGGGTAATCTGAAGGGCCTTTCCTTTCTCATGGCAAAATCGGCCGGGTCGAACCTGTCCATGTCTATATCGAGGGTGAAAGAAGGCCGCGTGACGCCCGTCACCGCGAGATGACCGCGGGAAAGGACGCTTTCTCCGGACCGCAGTCCGGAGAGGTCTATGGTAAACCTGTCGCCCTCGAACTTGCAGAAGAGATTGATACCGGTGAGAGGATTCACGAGCTCGGGGGGGTGTAAGACGCCTCTCGTGAAGCAGATATACCCCGTCGTTCTGGGGAGCCTCGTCACTGGAAAGGGCAGGTCGTCGAGCGTTAGCTCTGCTCTCAGGTCTCCCCCGTCCTTGCCATTCTCAAAAAAAAAGAGCCTGGACAGGCCCCCGACATCGGGTACGTCCAGCGCCACGCGCATGGCCGATATCCTATTTTTCCCAATCCTGCCGCTCAAGAAGGCGTGAAGGGGACCGAGCGTATAGGAAAGGCTATCGACTACGACGTCGCCGCCCTTTCGCCCATGGAGCGACAAGGCGGCCCAGCTCTCTATGCCGCCCTCTTTCTTCAGGACGCGGGGTATCTGGAAGGACAGGTCCGTCATGGCAAGACGGCCTGTCGCCCGAAACGCGCTGCCTTCGAGGCCAAGGGAGGCCTCCACCGCAACGGGGCCTTCCATAGGGCACGGGCAGCCAAGGAGTTCTTTTATCTGCGCTCCGCCGACCACGCCTTTCACATGAACGTCCGCCTCGTCCTTTCGGGCCTCACCCGAAAGGACGAGGCTCGTCTGTCCCCTTCCTATCACTAACGGGGCCAGCGTCACTTTGCCGTTCCTGAAGGTATAGTTCCCCGATGCTCCCAGTTCCATTTTGCGGAAGAGAAACCGGCCGTCCCGCACGGTTCCCCTTCCTTCCATGCTGAAGCCCCGGTCTTTCCTGCCTTGAATTTCCATGCCCCCTTCGGTGAGGCCGGAAAGGACCCTGATACTTCCTGTCCCCGCGCCGGCAAGCCGGAGGACATCAGGCAGAGATAGGGAGAAGCGGCCCTTTACCCTCACATCCCTGTCCAGCCTGAGGGGCAGGAGCCCGGAGACCTGCGATATCCGGCCAGCTCCTAGGCGCCCTTCGAAGTCGTCGAGGACTAGGGCTGTGCCGGACAACCTCAGGGAACCGGCCACGTCAGTGAGGTTCACGCGCCCGTTGCCCACCTCGACGTCGCGCACGTCGATCTGCGCAGTAAAAGGCTCGCCTCGCTGGAAGACTAAACGGTCTATGCGCATCAGGCCTCCCTTCACGAAGGATAGGGGGCCCCAATCCCCCTCGGACATGAGGGCGGGGTTTATGTATTCCATCACGTCTGCTATGGACATCAGGTCGGTTTTCAGCTCGAGGCTGTGGAGGGTCCTGCTGTCGGCGCTGAATTTCAGAAACAACGGCGTACCCTTGAAGGCAAGTCCCGAAAGCGTCACGTCCGAGACGCCTCCGACCGTTGTCAGGTGGATACGGCAGTCGTTGTCGGTCGAAACGATCCGCTTCCTCAAGAACGTTTCCATGAGCGAAAAGTACGGCGCCGTCACATCGCCGTCCATGACGAGCCTACCGTCTTTATAGGTATAAGTGCCCCGGGAGTCGGCCAGGCCCTCGTAGTCTTTGAATACGCGGTCCATGTGCACCCCGGAGAGGCGATACTCACCCCTTATATCCGACCTCTTTTCCGGGAAGAAAACGCCCCCGCCCTTCGTTTTGAGATTGCCCAGTCCCTCGATCCCTCCGTCAATGGTGAATTCGAGGGGACGGCCTGTATTGAAGTTGGCCACCGTCATTTCGCGGAGCACGTACTTGCGGCCGCCGTAATCGACGCGCCCGTTCGTGATCCTCGCCAGCTCCACAGGCACGGGATAAAGGCCGATCCGGCCCCTTTCATTGCCCACCTTGATATCGAAGTCGGAGATTGTGAAGTACTTGACGTATATGCCCTTCGACGGCTGCACCTGGAGCTCGCAAGTCCCGACGGTCCCTCGGACGTTGCCCTTTATCCTTATCCCGTCAAGTCTCAGCACGAGGAGGCCGCCCCGGAAGGCAAAGCTCGATCTTGACGCCTCTACGGCCCCTCCTACTGCCTTGCCCAGCATGTGGAACGCGAGCTTAGGCAGGCTCATCCAGGCGGCTACGAAAAGCCCCGCCAGGACGACGAGCACCAGGAGCGGTATAAGGAAAACCTTTTTCATCAAGGTGTTCTCCCGAGGGCAAAGAAATAGACCCTTCCCGCCCCCGCCCTTACGAGGGTCCTTGCGGCCTCCCGGGCGGTATTGCCCGTCGTGTACAAATCGTCCACGACCAGAAGGCGCATGCCGGTGACGCGGCGACGAGCGGAAAAGGCGCCCCTGATGTTCTTCTTTCTCTCTTTTTTTGAAAGCGTGTACTGGTCTTCCGTCTCCCTCACTTTTGCGAGGGTCGCGCAGTCGACGGGCGCTGCCAGCGCAGCCGAGAGCTCCTCGGCAATAATGAAGGACTGGTTGAAACCCCTTGCCTTAAGTCTCCTCTCCGTGACGGGGACCGGCACGATAGCGTCCACGCAGTTCGCGAGGCAGGCCGCGGCCCTGGGCAAGGCCTCCCGCGCCAGCGCCCTCCCCACGTCGATTCTGCCCTTGAATTTGAAGGCATGGACCGCCTCCCTCAGGGCGCCCTCGAAAGAAAACCCGTAGAAGCCCCTTTCGAAGAAAATCGGATGAGAGATACAGCCGCCGCACAGTGCCTCACTGCCCGTCCGCATGCCGCAGACGGGACAGACCAGGGGCCCGTCAAGAGGGATAAGCGACTGCCGGCACGACCGGCAGAGCACGTCTCCCTGCTTGCCGCAACCACCGCAGTAGGTCGGGTAGACGAGCTCCAGGACCGGCTTCAGGATTTCACGCGCCGTACTTATCAAGCTTTGAACCGTAGGCGAGGGCAAGGGTCATGAGCTCCTTGGCGTAAATAGTGCCCAGACTCCCCTTGAGGCAATTCCTTTCGTGAAAGGGTTTGGCGTCCGTCTCGCCCATATTCGTTGCTATGAGGAGCGGCACAGGGTGCCAGCTATGGCCCTTCAGCATGCAGGGGGTCGAATGGTCGCCCGTGACGACGAGGACCCTGGGCGCAAGGGCCCAGATGTCGGGCACTATTCTATCTACGATCTCTATGGCCCTCGTCTTCTCTTCGAAATTACCGTCTTCTCCGGCAACGTCCGTCTCCTTGATGTGCATGAAAAAGAACTGGTACCTGTCGTAATGCTCTCGCAAAATGGAGATCATCTCGCCATAGTCCGCCGGCTCTTTCTCTACCTTCATGCCCAGGACCTTTGCTAGCCCCCGGTACATGGGGTAAGTGGCGACCGCAAGGGAATCCATCCGGTATTTCTCAGGAAAGGGAGGTATGTCGGGACTTTGCGAGAAACCCCGCAGGAGGACGCCGTTTGCCGCGCCTTCCGCCTTAAGCAGATCCATTACCCTTTCCATATAGGCGTTAATGATCCGGGCCGTCCGTTCGGCCGTCGGCGACTTCGGCGCTGCCCATACAAAAGGCATATGCTCCTTATGGGGATCGGCGTCCTCAAGCTCGTCGGAGAGGCCTTCTCCTTTGAAAATGATGCCGAACCTGTGGGAGACGCCGGCCTTTATGACAACCTTTACGCCATCGATTTCCGGGATCGACCGGGACATCTCCTCGCAGAGGCGCCGCGTCCGGGAAGTCTCGATCCTGCCTGCCCTCCGGTCGACTACTATGCCGTCCTGCACCGTGGCGAAGTTCCCCCGCGCTGCGATATCGCCGGCCGCCATGTCCATGTCCAGTCCAAGCACCTCCAGGATGCCTCTGCCTATCTCATACCGGAGGGGGTCATAGCCGAAAAGACTCAGGTGGCCTGGACCGCTCCCGGGCGTGATGCCGATGCCCACCGGGATTGTGCGGCCGAGGACGCCACTCTCCACCGCAAGGCGGTCAATATTGGGCTTGATAGCCGCCTCGAGGGGCGTAAGGAAGGAATGACCGGGGTGCGGGACATCACCGAGCCCGTCCAGAACGAGGAAAACGATCTTGTTGTCGTTCGCTAGGACGCCTGCCGTCATTAAATCTCCCAGTTCTCCTCGTAGAGGACCCGCAGGTCTTCAGCCTCCTTCTCGAAAAGGCCGTCCTGCTTGATGTTTATTGTGCTCCAGCTGTAGCAGGTATCGCAAAAATCGGCCCATTCCGCCTTTACGGTGTTGCACTTGACACATTGGAATGGTATGTAAACCTGGCTCATGGGAAAGGCCCGGCTGAACTCCTTGACCGCCTCCTCGAACTTGCCCCTGTGGATATAGGCCTCCGCCATGGCGCGGTGGAGCCCCCTGAATTCCTTCTCGTCGGCAAGGAGAGTCGTGAGGATGTCGATGGCTTCGTCGATCATCTCCAGCTTCAGACAGAGCCGCGCGTAAAGGAACATGAGGAGCTGGTTCTTCGGCGCTACCTCGAGGAGCCTGCGGTATATCTTCAGAATGACGCCCGGCTCCCTCTTGTCGAGGTAGAGGTCTTCCAGCTGCCTCAAGAAAATGACGTGGCCCGTCTTGGCAAAGCCCCGGCCGTAAACCCTGCCCGCGTCGTTCAACTTGTCCATCTTCTTGTAGACCTCGGCGGACAGTATGTAGGCAGGGATGAAACGCTTATGGTCGCCGATTATCTCCCTTAAGTCCTTGAGGATCTGCTCATAGAGCCGGGGGTCGTCTTTTTCAAAGCGCTCCTTGGCGCTCTCGTAGCGCAAGCCGGCGAGCCGGCGGTCCTCGTCGTCGGTTTTTATCTGCTTCCTCACCTTCTCTTCCACATCCAGCGCCTCGGTCCATGCCTTCCGGCAGACATAGAGGTCCCGCAAGGCCGCCATCGCTTCCAGGTTCGATTCCTTTATCTTTAATGCCTCCTTCAGGTCGTGCTCCACCCCGTCCAGGTCCTCTTGCGCCCGGTGGACCTGCGCCTTTTTCAGCAGTATCTGCTCGCTCTTCCCAAGCCGGGTCTCGCCTCGGTCGAGGATTTCGCCGGCCCTGGCGTGCTCTCCCCTTGCGGAGTACATGTCGGAAAAGGCAAGGTAGGCCTCTTCGAGATCGGGGGCAGACTGCAGCACGCGGTTGAAGCACTCGGCCGCCTTCTCCGGCTCCCCTTTCATCTCGAGAAGCTTGGCTTTCTCGAGTAGCTCCTTGGCCTCATTCCTTTCCCTTTCTTTTCTTTCCCTGCGCCATTTCATAATACCCCTTCTCGCGTCGCCGAAGAAGCTCGCAAAGATGGAGACGATCACACCGAGCACGAAAGAGGCGGCGATGTAGTTCGTCACCGTCGTATCGAGCGACTTCCCGAAGCCGACATCGAGTCTCACCTTCTCCGGGTTTAGGAAGGAGAGGACGACGTAAGAGATAAAAAACAGGAGAAAGAAAAGCAGAGAGATCTTGTATTTCATGGGCTGATCCCCTTTTCTTCGATCATCCTCTTGCACGTAATACAGTAGCGGGCCACGGGATTTGCCTCGAGCCGCTTCTCGTTTATCGGTTCGTCGCACTCCTCGCATATCCCGTAGGTATTGTTCGCGATCTTATCCAGAGCCGAATCGATCTCTTTTACCATATTCCTCTCATTGTCGCTCAGACTCATGAGTATGTCGGCGTTGTAAGCGTTGCTTGCCGCATCGGCCATGTCCTGGATGCCGTCGGTGCCGAGCGTATAGGAATACTCCTTCAACTTCTTCGCTTTATTCAGGATCGCCTCCCGCTGCTTCAACAATTTTCTCCTGAAGTATTCGAGCTTTTCCTTGTTCATCGGACCACCCCTACGCATTAAATTCTGCTTCCGGTCTATCCCAGTTTTTTCTTTCTATCGGCGTTTTCCGTATCCCGGCTTCGCCCATGTGCCTCAAATCCGTCCCCTATTCTATCCCGTATCTCTTTGCCTCGATCCAGAGGCTCTCCAGATCGTACAGCTCCCTCAAGGCTTCGAGGAATACGTGGACAATCACATCTCCGTAGTCTATTATGACCCACCGCCCCTCTTCATAGCCTTCCATGGAGGATGGCGCCATGCCCTTTTCCTTCATGTCGTGCTCCACAGCGCCCGCTATCGTTCTCACGTGGCGCTCGCTCGCGCCGCTGGCCAGAACGAAAAAGTCGGCGATGTCGGTCATGCCGCAGAGGTCGAGCACCACCACATCCCTTGCCTTCTTTTCAACTGCCAGCCGACCGGTCTCGCCGGCCTTGTCACGCGCTTCCACTAGCTCCTGTATAATCCCCTGCTCATAATATACCGCTCAACGGCCCCGGGGACCAAATACTTTATCGATTTTCCCGCACTTGCCAGCTCTCTTATACGGGTAGAAGAGATATCGAGCTGCGTGATGCGGCGAAAATAAATCCGCCTTCCAGACCCGTGCTCGAAGGTCGCCTCATCGATCTTGCGAATCTGCCTTGCCAGGCCTCGGGGGAAGCCCGAAAACTCGTTGCCGGGCCTCACCATCACCACAAAATCCGCTGACGAAAAAAGGTCCGACCAGTCTTTCCACAGCCCGATGTCGAGAAAGGCGTCCGTCCCCACTAGAAAAAAGATCTGCCCGAACCTGCGGCTGAAGTGCCTGACCGTATCGATCGAATAGGATAGACCCCTCCTCCTGATCTCGGTCGAGGAGATCCTGAAGAAGCCGTTGCCCGCTATGGCCATCTTGAGCATGCGGACCCTTTCGTCTGCCCCGGCGGCCACCACCGTAGCTTTCAGCGGCTGGACGCTGGCGGGGACAAAATAGATCCTTTCGAGAGAAAAGGCCTCGCGCACCTCTTCGGCTATCCTCAAATGACCCACATGCACCGGGTCGAAGGTCCCCCCGAAAACACCGATAGCCATCAAGTCCTCTCTTGTCCCTCGCCGAAGGCGATAAACTTCGTGACGGTCAGCTCTTCGAGCCCCATGGGACCGAAGGCATGGAGTCTCGTCGTGCTTATGCCCATCTCGGCTCCGAGACCGAGCTGGAACCCGTCGTTCAGCCGGGTGGACGCGTTTACAAGGACCAGGGAAGAATTGACCTCCCGCAAGAACCTCCACGCATTGTCATAGTCGCTCGTGATGATTGCGTCCGTGTGCCGGGAGCCGTATGTCCGTATATGATCTATCGCCTCGTCCATATCCCGGACTACCTTTACCGCCAGGACCAGGTCCAGATACTCCTCGCTCCAGTCCTGCTCGACTGCCTCTGCGATGCCGGGCACTATCTCCCTTGTCCTGGCGCAGCCCCTCACGGCGACGCCCGCGTCCCGGAAAGCTCCGACCATGGCCGGCAGGAAGCGGGGCGCTATGGCCTCATGGACCAGGAGGGTCTCCATTGCGTTGCAAGTGGCCGGTTTTTGGATCTTGGCGTTCAGGCAGACCCTACGGGCCATCTCCTCGTCCGCCCATTCGTCGACGAAAACGGCGCATACGCCCTTGTAATGCTTGAGAACCGGAATCCTCGAACGCTCTGCCACGCTCCGTATCAGCCCCTCTCCCCCCCTGGGGATAACAAGGTCAATATAATCATTCAGTTCCAGGAGTTCATAAAGATACTCCCTTTCCGCCGTATCGACGAGCTGAGCCACGGCGAGAGGGACGCCGCATTCGGCAAGGGCGTCCCTTATGAGGCTGAACAGGGCCCGGTTGGAATGGAAGGCCTCCCTTCCGCCTTTCAGGATCACCGCGTTCCCGCTCTTCAGGCAGAGAGCGAAGGCATCGACCGTTACGTTCGGCCTCGATTCGTAGACGATGACGATCGCCCCTATGGGAATGCGCATCCTCCCTACGAGAAGGCCGCTGGGCCGCCTCCAAGTCCGCACGATCTCGCCCACCGGGTCGGGCAGGCAGGCCACGTCCGCGAGGCCCGCAGCCATCTCGTCGATGACCTTGCCGTCCACCTTGAGCCTTTCTATGAGGCTTGCGGGCAGACGCTCTTCTTCGGCCTTCTCGATATCCCTTCGGTTCTCTGCCGATATGAAATCCCGCCGGGCAAGGAGCATCTCCCCCAGGGCGGCGAGGACCAGGTTCTTCTTTTCGGTCGTGAGACGGGCCGCAAAGCTTGCAGCATCATGGGCCGCCCTGGCCATTTCCTCAGCCTTCATAAGACCACCATATTGTCCCTGTGGATCACCTCTTCTGTATATTTATAGCCGAGCTTCCTTTCTATCTCAATACTTTTCGACCCCTTTATCCTGTCGATATCCGGAGAGGAATAGTTGACTATGCCCCTTGCTATGACGCGCCCCTCTCCGCCGGTCACCTCGACGCATTCTCCTCTCGAGAATGCTCCCTCCACGAGGACGATGCCGGAAGGGAGCAGGCTCTTGCCTCGCTCCAGGAGCGCCTTTTCCGCGCCCGGGTCTATGCCTATCTTTCCCTTCGGTCTGAAGGCGAAGGCGATCCAGCATTTTTTCCTCGTCATGCACTTTCGAGCTGTAAAAAGCGTGCCTATCTTGTCGCCGGACACCGCTTTCATTACCACGTCCTTGACTTCGCCCGATACGAGCCTAGTCGGTATGCCGTAATTGCCCGCTTTCTTCGCCGCCTCCAGCTTGCTCATCATTCCGCCGACGCTCTTTTCGCTCTTAGTCCCCTGGGCCCAGGCCTCGACTCTTGCGTCGATGCGCCTGACGGTCCTTATGATGGGCGCGCCGGGATAGCGCTTCGGGTCTTTTTCGCAGAGGCCCTCGACGTCCGACAGGAGCAGGAGGAAGTCGGCGCTCGTGATCTGGGCTATGACCGCAGAGAGATTGTCGTTGTCGCCGAACATGATTTCCTTGAAGGAAAGGGTATCGTTCTCATTGATGACCGGCACTATGCCCATACCCAGGAGGGCGTCTATAGTATTAAGGAGGTTTATGCACCTTGCGTGCGACTTCGTGTCCTCATGGGTCAGGAGTATTTGGCTCGCCTGCAAGCCTGCCTCCGCGAAGGCGTCCATGTACATGGCCATGAGCACCACCTGACCCACCGATGCCAGTGCCTGCTTCCTGGCTATTTCTCTGGGCTTCCTCCTGAGGCCCATAGCCTCCATGCCGCACGCGATAGCTCCGCTGGACACGACGATCACGTCCACGGAGCGGTCCCGCACCGCCTTTATCTGGCGGGCGAAATCCCTTATCCTGGACCTGCTTATCCTCTTCTGCTCGTCCAGCAATACCGACGTGCCGATCTTGAGCACCATCCTGCGAATATCACCCACGGCCGCCGATCCCTCCTATCCGGTCCCTGAGCCTGTCAATGCCGAAGCCGGAAAGAGCGCTTATCGAGAAGACCTTTTCCCCGGCCCTTTGCAAAAGAACCTCCCTCTCGGCAAGGGTCTCGCGGCTGACGAGGTCCACCTTGTTGAGGACTATAAGGCGTCCTTTGCGCGTGACCCCCTCGCCGTAAGAGGCGAGCTCCTTCAGCAGGGTAGTGTAGTCGCCCATGACGTCGGGCGATGAGACATCGATCACCCAGAGAAGCATCCGCGTCCTCTCGATGTGGCGAAGGAAAGTGAGCCCCAGACCCTTCCCTCTGGACGCCCCCTCTATAATGCCGGGGATATCGGCCAGTACGAGACGGCAATCGTCTTCGGCGAAGACGCCGAGGGCAGGCGTCAGGGTCGTGAAAGGGTAGTCGCCTACCCGGGGCGTCGCACCCGTGAGGCGGCTAAGAAGCGTAGATTTGCCTGCATTGGGCAGCCCGATGATGCCTATGGATGCAAGGAGCTTCAGCTCCAGGCTGAGGTTGCGCTCTTCCCCTTTGCCGCCCTCGTCAAACTCGGTGGGCACGCGATTGGTAGGGCTCGCGAAACGGGCATTTCCCCTGCCGCCACGGCCGCCTCTTGCAACAACATAGGTCTGCCCCTCTTCGACGATATCGGCGAGGAGAAGCCCCTTTTCGTCGCGCACCTCCGTTCCGAGGGGGACTTCTATAGAGATGTCCGGCCCGTCCCTTCCGGTCCTGTTATTTGCACCGCCGGACCTTCCGCTCTCTGCCTTGTAATTCCGCTTGTACCTGAAATCGAGAAGACTGATAAGACGGCCCCTGCCGACCATGAGGACATCGCCCCCCTTCCCGCCGTCGCCCCCGTCGGGACCGCCTCTCGGCACAAATTTTTCCCTTCTAAAGCTGACCCATCCTCGACCGCCATCCCCCGCCTTTACGTGAAGAGAAGCTTCGTCGACGAATTTCATCCCACCGGATAGACACTCACCTTTTTCTTATCCCGCGCTGTCTCGAACTTCACGAGCCCCTGGACAAGGGCGAAAAGCGTATTGTCCCTGCCTATGCCGACATTGGTCCCCGGGTGTATCTTAGTCCCGTGCTGTCTGACTATGATGCTCCCGGCCTTTGCCAGCTCGCCCCCGAAGACCTTCACTCCCAGTCTCTGGCCGCTTGAGTCCCTGCCGTTCCTAGAGCTTCCTCCGGCCTTTTTATGCGCCATGTGTTGCCTCCAGCTCTATCTTCTCTATGATGAGCTCCGTATACTCCTGGCGGTGGCCCTTCTTCTTTTTAGTGTCTTTCCTTCTCTTGTATTTGAACACCGTGACCTTCCTCGCCTTGCCCTGGCTTACTATCTTACCCTTTACCGAAGCCCCCTCCAAATAGGGCTTGCCTACCAGCATCCGCTCCCCGTCATCGACGGCCAGTACCGTGCCGAGGGACACCTGCTCGTCGGCTTTTCCCGGAACCTTCTCGATCTTTACCTTCTGCCCTTCCGCTATCCGGTACTGCTTCCCGCCGCTCTCTATAATGGCATACATAATGCGTCTCCTGGTCTACCGTGCAAAATTTGAAACCATAAGTATAGCCGACCGCGCCCTGAAAGTCAACGAATATCTTGGAATATCGTGGGTCCCGGAGGGGTCGAAAAAAAGGTCTTGACATATATGGTATTACAACGTATCTTCTTGTATACAGACATGGTCTTACCGTTTACGCCAAACCTTTTACCGGACAGCCGGCCTCCCGAAATGGAAGGCAATCGCCCATGAAAGACACGATCGTATGCTTTCGAATAAGCAGGAACCTCAGAGCCGCTTTAGAAGAGATCTCGCGGGCTGAAAGGAGGTCTCTTTCGGCGACCATCGAGAACATCCTTCACTTGCACGTGGGGCAAAGGGGAGAAAGGCCGGCCTGTCAAGAGAAGCGGCGCCACCCCCGGCGAGGAATCTCCGTACGTGCTCTAGTCAGCGCCCCGGACGGCACAGTTTACGCCGGCACGGTCCGCGATATCTCTCTGGGAGGGCTGAGCGTCTCGGCGGTCAAGGAATTTTGCTGCCCCGTGGGGGAAGGCTTGAGGATGTTCGTGGTCTTCACACTGCCGAGCAGCGACCGTCCTCTCCTCTTACGGTGCGTGCCGCGCCACTTCCGGACCGACGAACGGTCGTACCTGGGAGCGTCATTCGCGGAGAACGATGAACAGAGCAGAAAGGCTCTCCACCGCTACCTCACGAGCTGACCGGGAGGCGGCTGCAAGGCGGCCGTGCCTGAGACACAAGTCGCTTTGTCGGCTCCTTTAGAATTGGCGATCGTATTCCTTTACCTTCGAAGCAAAACCGTAGCCGAAATCGTAACACCGCTGTTCGTCTTCCGGGCCCGGCCTGTAGAGTACCTCGACTCCCGGCTCATAGGCCGGAAGGTCCATCTGCCTGACGGCTGCGTATACCTCCTTGACTGCGCCCCCTCCCCATCCGAAGCTGCCGAAGGCCCCGACCAGCCTGTTTTTCGGCCTAAGTCCCCGGAGGTAGGTCAGGAACTGGGCAATGGTGGGAAAGGGGATATTGTTGAGCGTCGGGCAGCCGATGAGCGTGCCCCTCGCTTTCCAGAATTCCTTTATGGCCACGCTTACCGGCGTGGCCCTGAGTTTCACGACCCTGCATTCGAGGCCGCTGTCCTCGACGCCCCTGGCGATGAACTGGGCCATCTGCTCGGTACTGTGCCACATAGTGTCGTATACGACGGTAACGCTGCAGGTTGCTTTTCCTCCTGCCATATCGAGATACAGGCGCACTATCCGCCCCGGGTCCTGGCGCCAGATCACACCGTGGTCGGGGGCAATTACATCTATATCGAGCCCCAGGGCCTGGACCTCTCCGATCTTCTTTTCGATAAGGGGACCGAAGGGCATCAATATGTTCGCATAGTAGTCGAGGACCGCGTCGTTCAACTCCGCGATGGACTCGCAGGCTATGTAGTCGTCGTCGAACCGGGCCGAAGAGGCGATGTGCTGCCCGAAAGCGTCCTGACTGAACAGGACCCTGTCCTCCTCCATGTAGGAAAACATCGAATCGGGCCAGTGGAGCATCGGCGTCTCGAGGAAGAGGAACGTCTTTTTTCCGATCTTCAACCTGTCGCCCGTCTTGACCGTCTTGATGTTCCAGCCGGTCACGTCGAAGAACCTTCCGATGCCCTTTTTCGCCCTTTCCGTCATGTATAGGGTTGCCGCAGGCGCGAGCTGCAACACCCGGTCCAGGCTCGTGGCGTGGTCGTTCTCGATGTGGTTGACGATGATATGCCTTATGGAGGCGGGATCTATGATGCCCCTGAGGTTCTTTATCATAAGGTCCGCGAAATCGTATTTCACCGTATCTACTAGGGCGGGCTCGTCGTCGAGGACCAGATAGTTGTTGTAGGTCGTGCCGCGAGGCGTCTCGTACCCGTGAAAATCTCTGACGGCCCAGTCTATGGCCCCGACCCAGTAAATCCTGTTTTTCACCTCGACTGCTTTCATCGCCTTATCGTCCCTCCCTCCCGTTCTTTTCCCGTCTCAGGACGTCTCCTCCGCCAGCCAGGCCTCGTAAGGGGCAAACACGCCGGCCGCCTCAACCGCCTCTATCTGAGGTACCTCGTAAGGGTGGAGCGCCCTTATCTCCCGCTCCACGTCCGGGTACAACTCGAGTCTCGTCTTCATTATCCCCAGCCACTCCTCCGCCTGCTCGACCCGCCCCTTCCAGCGGTAAATGCTCGTTATAGGCCCGACGATCTGTAGGCAGGCCACTAGCCTCTTCTCAAGGAGGAGACGGCCTATCTTCTCGAGGGTCTCTCTGCTGTCCACGGTCGTGATCACGTTCAGCATGCCCACACCCTAGTATAAAACAAAACGGCCCGACCTGCACGCTATTACAGGGGGGGGCCGGCCCTTTCGCGCCTGACTTCGTCGCCCGCCCGCGGGAAAGAAGTCGCGGTAGGACACGCCTTCTTTCTTTCCGTCAACAAGATTGGATTATACCCAGAATACGGCATCGAATGGACTATTCTTATTGTGTCGGCTTTATTTACAGCCTGACCGGAGTGTTGTTTTTTCTTCCGTAACCTTGATTCGCCATATCTCCGATGCGTTTTGAATCTCCGTAAGACTGCCTCATTGTAAGCTTCCTTTACATTTGCTGCAAAGCGTAAGAGCACAAAGGACAGCAAAATCAAGTAGATACGGAATGGCATCCGCTTTGTAGGTTGCTCTGCGGGTTGGAAAAGCATAGCAGCATCTGAGCCGGCCGGCTCAAAACACCGTGGCATTCATAAAGATTTGAGATGAAGGTAGTGACGCCTTGCCGGGAGAGGTGCGCACAAAACGGTGAAGTCGCTCCTTGACTGCAGGGCGGCAAAGAGAAAGGCCTCTCAGAGGCTGTGGGAGGAACATTCCAACTGGAGGTAAGGACCATGAAAAAGATTATGGCAATGTCAATAGCGGTATTGTTCATCTGCGCAGGAACGGCCATCGCGGGCGACTATTATACTCCACCCGCAGCGACGGCCAGCTGGAACGGCACCCAGTCTCAGGGATACAGCTCATACAATTTCCAAGGCAATACGTTCAGCAACACGTTCACGGCGACTCATACCAATGACAACAGCTTCACGGTTTCGAGCCTGAACATCGGCGGCTCGAAAAATTTCGGCGTAGATAATACGAATACGTGCTCATTCTCCGCAGGCGACACTGTAACTTTTGGGAAGCTCCAGCAGCAGGGCCTGAGCATGGGCCAGACGGGGAGCCAGGTCTCTTCGGCAACCCCGGCGTTCGGCGTTTCCGGCAGCCTTGGTTGGAATCCGGCGATCAACGTTCTCGGTGCGGGTGGTGCAGGCGCTTCCGGCAGCCAGGGCCAGACCGTCTGGGCTGCGAATGCCCAGGGGAACGGGGACTTCAGTCTAAAGATGGACAAGAACTCCTTCAACATGGACATCTTTACGGCTGACGGCTCGGTCGACAAGAGCGGCTTCGGCATCAAGGGCGCCGTGATAGGCGGGGCCGGTTCCTTCAGCAACGATCCTGCCTGGCTTGTCGCCGGTTACGTTGCGGGGTACGGGTACGATCACAATACTACCTACAACGACCTCAGCTTCAAGAACATCGATATCGACAACTTCGACCTCAGTGTCAAAGCTAGCTTTGACTATCAGAGCCAGGATGGCGGCGGAGCGGCGTATCAAAATAGCAACACTTGCGCCGGCCTTGGGTGCTACGCGAATAACTAGGCCGCTCAACCGGTAAAGCGCCGAGGGGGTGAAAATCTTGCCCCCTCCGGGCTTACCTCAAAAAAGGAGAAGCGAAATGTACCGAGGAGGTGGGTGCCTAATGAAATCTCTCTCTATTATAGCGGTTCTGCTCCTCGGGCTTGTCGGTCCGGCACTAGCTCAGGACGCCAGCCTGAATACCCAGTCAGGTTCCGGCACATCAACCCAGTTGGGCAGCACGGGCGCTTTCGCCACCAGCAACGCGGCCGTCGCTGCCCAGTCCCAACAGAACCAGCAAAGCCAGAGCCAGTCTCAGCTCAGCGTCTACAGCAACTATTCCAGCAGCCCCTCGGTGAACATAACGACCGGAGCCCCCATAGTTAACGCCGCAGGCGCTGGCGCCACGACCAGCACGACGAACATGAGCAATAGCCCAACAGTCAATATAGCGAACAACAGCCCGCCCGTGGTCCTGCAGAATGACAGCCCCGCGGTCACTTTGAACTTTCCCGACCAGCCGACGATCTATCCGGGGTTTGCCATGAACCCTCCCGCCGAGCTGCCCTTCATGCGCCACTACGACGTCAACCGCGCTTGGAATACCTGCCCCTCCCTTTTCGATATGTCCCTCGAGTGGGATTACAGTCAGGTTGGCGCCTTCGACAAGCATGTGGCCGTGGACGGTAAGGCTTTCGATAAGGCACAGGGGAGCTACAGCAACATCAGGGTCTTTGTGACAAAAGACGAGGCAATGAAGGCCGCAGCACCTAAAGCAAACGGTGACGGTACGGTAGAAAAGAAAATCAGGTATCTCTTCGCGGGTTCGGCGCACGGCGACGTTGAAGGTGTAAGCATCCTCGATTGTGAAATGGCGGCCCTCGCCAAGGCCAGAGATCTCGGCGCAAACGGCATGATAATCAAGATCGAGGGCTTCACCGTGGCGAGCAAGACAAAGGGCAAGAGCTTAGGGATCGGAGCAAGCGGTACATGGCTCGAAAGATTCGGGAACATGGCCGTGGGCCTGCCCGTCAACTTTGCTTATGCAACTGCCCTTGGCGACGGCTACGCGAAGCCGTTCGTCTGTTTCTATGTGGTCGAGGTGATCGGAAAATGACGGGAGAATCGACAGGGGGCGCGCCTTCGCTTTCGGCCGGTGCGCCTTCCCGCTAAACCGGCGGGGGAGGGGAAGCATGATGCCTGAACGCGCAGTCTCAAGCACGCTTATTCTGACCGTCATATGTCTCATACTCGTCCCGTCTCTCTCTTATGCCCAGGTAGGACAATGGGGCTTCGGTCCCAGGGCATACCAGCCAATGTTAAGAGACCCTGAATTGAACGCAAAGGCGGCGGGTCTCGCAGAGCCTCAGAGGGATGTCCCGCTAAGGGGGATAGCCGGTATCTCGTGGGGAACGGACGTGAGATTCCTAAACGGACTTAAGCATGTCGGCGACGTCGCAATGCTTGGGGGCATCGCCCAATATGTGCTGGAGAAACCTCTCACCCATGTGGAAAAAATCCCGGTCGACAAAGTGCTTTTCGGGTTCTGGAATGGAATGTTCTGCAACACCTTGATCGATATCAAGGACTTGCCTAGATACCTGGCTTTCAAGGACCATTTTACCAAGTTGTTCGGTCCCCCCTTCGTAGAAAAAAACGGAGATACGGAAAAGTGCAGCTGGAAGGCCAAATACGCAATCATCCTTATGAGGTACGACCGGCCGAAAGGGCGCATCACCATATGGTCCGACGAGGTATACCAGAAGATGGTGGCCGCCCAGGCTCTGTCCCAGAAGCAGTCAGAGACGAGGTAGGCTGTCGAGTCCTTGTACGGGTCCCTAAAAAGGAGGTTTCTAATGAAGCTTCTCCGTATGGTCGGCTCTGCTCTCCTTATATTTGCACTGGTCGCTCCCGCGGGCTCTTACGACGTAATCTATTTCGGGTCTGTCCGTTTTCCCTATGTGCTACACCCTACGGCTCTGGTCTATCCGTACTATCAACCTTTCTATGGCTATAACTATGTGGGGAATTATGTAGCATACCGTGGGCTTTACGGGCCGTATCCCGCAGCTATCGATTACGCGGTCTGGAAAGCCGACGGCAGGTATTTGGGGCCCTTGAGCCCCGTCTGGACCGGCGACGGCAAGAGCATCTTTGGTCTCAGCCCCGTCTGGTTGGCGGACGGTACGAATGTTCTAGAGATCAGCGCAGTCTGGACCGGTGACGGCAAGAGCGTCTTCGGCCTCAGCACGGTCTGGACCGGTGACGGCAAACAGTTGAACCGCCTCCTGCCCTGGGCTGAGGGGGTTTTAAAATAGGCATGGAAGGCATTGAAAATATCGACAAGAGATCTAAAGGCGCAAAGTGATACCGCCGAAACAAACCCTCTGCTGTGAAGCCGATATTACCTCGCGGCGCCAAAACGGTGATACTGCATGCCCAAGAAACTTTTACACCTGCTGACGGCGCTGCTAATATTCGTTACGATTGCCGAATCGAAGGCCGATGAGCTCACGGACATAAATGCCGCTATAAGTGCGAGCGGGGCGAATTGGACGGCAGGCCGGACGCCGCTGACGGACCTGACCAGGGAGCAAAGAAAAGGCCTTCTCGCGACAGTCGTGCATTCGGGTTCTCCCGCATCGGCCGCTGTATATGCTTCGCCCGATGCCGTCCTGCCCGCTGCCCTGGACTGGAGGAACTATGACGGGCACAGTTACGTCACCAGCATCAAGGACCAGAAAACATGCGGGGCGTGCTGGGCTTTTTCGGCTGTTGCCAGCCTTGAGTCAAAGGTTCTCATAGACCTCCAGGAACCCGACGTGGACCTCGATCTTTCCGAGCAGTTTATGATCTCATGCAGCGGGTACGGTTGCTCTACGGGGACAACGATCGAGGGCGCGGCAATTTTCGTACGCGATACCGGGGTACCCCCCGAGGCGTGCGATCCTTTTATAAGTGCAGACGGTTCTTGCAGCTCGGCCTGCTCCGATTGGGGCAACAGGGCTTACAAGATCACCGGGTATTCGAGAATCAACAACACGGTCGACGACCTGAAGAACGGCGTTGCCGCCTTCGGCGTCGTAGCGGCTGCAATGCTCGTCTACGATGACTTCTTCAGTTACAAATCGGGCATATACAGTCACGTATCAGGCAATCTTGTGGGATGGCACGGAATCAATATCGTAGGATACGACGACAGTGGGGGCTATTTCATCGGAAAGAACAGTTGGGGCACTGCATGGGGCGAATGCGGGTTCTTCCGGATAGCCTATAGCGAAGTATCCGTGAACAGCGATTTCGGAACATCGGCTATCGCATACGTCAAGAGCGTGATTCCGCCTGTCACAGATCCGTCGCCGCCCCTTCAGTTGTCATGTTCGTCATCTTCTTCTCCGGCCCCCTCGGGTACCGCTTCCCCCACCGTCAATACGGGGAGCCAAGTCACGAAAAGCGCCTGTTTCATCGCGACTGCGGCGTATGGCGATCACACGTCCCCCGATGTTCAGGCCCTCGAGCGCTTCAGGGACGAACATCTTATGAAGAGCCGGTTGGGGAGAAGATTCGTCGTTTTCTATTATCGAGTTTCCCCTTCAATTGCAACCTACATCGGACCGAGGCCCTATCTTCGAAGTCTCACCCGGTATCTTATCAAACCCCTGGTCTACAGCATAAAATATCCTCTCGCGCCGGTTTCGCTGCTTCTTTTTTGTCTGGCTGCATTAATCGTGCGGCGCCGACGGCGTTCCAGGTCCTTTTCCCGATCTTATTAGGGCTTTTGTGTTCATTCCATGAGCCGCAATGGAGGCACAAAGGGCGCGGTGTGCGCGGTCGGGCACATTGGGCGCGGAAAGGGCCCGGCCGCACCGCCCCGGAGATTTGACTTGAATTAGCCGTCAATTCATATTATTTTGTAGCATATGTTCCACATAAGCGATGAGAACGCGATAGTGCTCGCGAGCGAATCGACGAGAAGGATCGACATCCTTAGAAGCCTGGGCATATCCTTTGCCATCATGCCCCCGGCCATCATCGAGCGCAGGAGGCCGTACGAGTCGCCTAAGGATTATGTCCTCAGGATCTCTTACGAGAAGGCGCAGAAGGTGGGGAGTCTCTTTCCCGAGAAATGGATCATCGGGGCGGACACCGTCGTGGTCCACAAAGGGAGGGTGCTGGGCAAGCCGAAGACGGAAGAAGACGCCTTTGCGATGCTCAAGAGGCTCCGAGCAAACTGGCACAAGGTCTTCACAGGCTACTGCATCCTCAACGTGTCCAAACGGATCGTTTATCAGGACGTGGCCGAGACGAAGGTCTTCATCAAGGATCTGACGGATGAAGAGATAGCTAAGTACGTGGAGACATCGGAGCCCTTCGACAAGGCCGGCTCATACGCAGTGCAGGGAAAGGGCGGCTACATGGTGAAGGAGATAAAGGGCTCTTATACGAACGTGGTCGGTCTGCCCATCTGCGAGATAACAGAAGCCCTTCTCTCCCTGGGCATCCTTTCGTGAGCAATATAGCGGAGTCCATAGCCGCCACGCGCGACCGGATACTTCGCGCCTGCCTGAGGGCAGGGCGCCGGCCGGAAGAGGTAAGGCTCATAGCTGTAACGAAGAAGGTCGCCGTCGAAAAGGTGGCCGAGGCGTCCGCGCTGGGGCTTGTCGATTTCGGGGAGAATTACGTGCAGGAAGCTAAAGGGAAGGTAGAGGCCCTCGGTCCGGGGCCCACGTGGCACATGATCGGCCACCTTCAGACAAACAAGGCAAAACACGCCGCCCGCCTTTTCAGCTACATCCACTCAATCGACAGGATAGCGCTCCTTTCGGAACTGGAGCGGCTCGGAAAGCCGCTCGACCTTCTCTTCGAGGTCAACCTTTCCGGTGAGGCGACGAAACACGGCGCCACGGAGGAGTCGCTGAGAGGGCTTCTGAAGGAGGCCGCGACTCTGAGGCATGTGAGGCCCATCGGGCTCATGACCATGCCTCCCTTCGACGAGGACCCGGAAAAATCGCGCCCCTATTTTGCCGCGCTGCGGGAGCTGCTTTCCAGGGTCAACAAGGAATTCGGCATGAAGATGACGGAGCTGTCCATGGGGATGTCCGCCGATTTCGAGGTAGCCGTCGAGGAAGGGGCGACCATGGTGCGAGTCGGGACAGCCATATTCGGTGAGCGCCTGTGAAGCCTTGGGAGGGAAGGTTCAGCCGGCCGACGGACGCTCTCATGGAGCGCTTCAGCTCGTCCATCGGGGTCGATTGGCGCCTCTTCCGCTACGATATAGAGGGCAGCGTCGCCTATGCAAGAATGCTCGGGCGGGCCGGCATACTGACCGAAGAGGAAATATCCCGCATCGTCACGGGCTTGCGGGAAATAGAATCGGAGATCGCCGAAGGCAAGCTCCCCCTCCGGGACGAGCTGGAAGACATCCACATGCACGTTGAGCAGAGGCTGATCGAAAAGGTGGGCGATCTGGGCAAGAAGCTCCATACGGGCAGGAGCAGGAACGAGCAGGTTTCCCTCGACACGAGGATGTGCGTGAAGGACGAGCTCACAGGGCTCGACGAGGGGCTGAAAAGCCTCATGTGGGCCATAGTGAAGAAGGCTGAAGCCGAAAAGACGGCTATCATGCCGGGGTATACCCATACGAGGAGGGCGCAGGTAGTCCCCTTCGCCCACTTCCTCATGTCCTTTTACTATGCCCTGAAAAGAGACAGACAGAGGGTCGCCGAGGCACGCATGGGGGCCGATGTGATGCCCCTCGGCAGCGGGGCCCTGGCCGGCTCGACCCTGCCCGTCGACCGCGAGTTCTTGAGAGGCCAGCTCGGCTTCTCCGCAATCTCTGATAACAGCATGGACGCAGCCTCGGACCGCGATTTCGTCTTCGACGCCCTTTACTGCGCAGCCATGATCATGCTCCATCTTAGCAGGCTTTCGGAGGACCTCATCCTGTTTTCCACCGAAGAATTCTCTTTCCTTTCCCTCCCGGACAGCCTCTGTACGGGAAGCAGCCTCATGCCCCACAAGAAAAACCCGGACAGCCTGGAGCTCGTCAGGGGGAAGGCCTCAAGAGCTATGGGCGCGCTTTTCACCCTCTTTTGCCTGTTGAAGGGCCTCCCCTCCACGTACAACCGCGACCTACAGGAGGACAAGGAGCCCCTCTTCCAGGGTCTTTCCACGGCCCGCGACGCCCTTTCTATCATGACGCTCGCCGTCGAAGGCCTTTCCATCAACAGGGAGGCCATGGAAAAAGCGGTGGTCGAGAGCTTCATGCCAGCCGTCGAGATGACCGAGTACCTCGCGGTAAAAGGCGTACCCTTCAGAGAGGCCCATCACATCGTGGGGACGATGGTCAAAAAGTGCGAAGAGGCAAGGCGCTTTCTCTGGGAGATGGACCTGGCCGAGCTAAGGCTCTACTCCGAGGCCTTCGACGAAACGGTTTTCGACTATATAGACCCCCGAAATGTGGTAACTCACAGGAAGACGAGCGGCGGCGCCAGCCTCGCGGAGGTAGAGAGGCAGATTGAGAAAGAATCGGCTTATCTTCGCGGCTCTTAGCCTTGCGCTCCTCGCCCTTTTCGCTTGCGGCAAGAAAGGACCCCCCCGCCCGAAAGGGTTGCCCGTTCCGACGACGATAAACGACCTGAGGGGCGATGTAAAGGACGGCCTCCTGTTCCTCTCTTTTTCCATACCCAGGAAGAACAGGGACGGAACGGACGTGAAAGACCTCGCCGGCTTCAGGATCATGAAAAGCTGCGGCCCTTGCGGCGGCGCCTTCGAGCTGTGGAAGGACATACGCCTCGCGGACAAACAGGGCTACACGATACGGAACGGCAGGCTCTACACATACGACAACGATCTGCAAGTCGGCTTCGTTTACGGCTACAGGGTCTATCCGGTCAACAACAAGGGCATCCAGATGGACGGCTCCAACGTTTTCTCCATAAAATGGCCGCAAGTGCCGCCTCCGCCTACCGGTGTGGCGGCCGAGGAGCAGGACTCGAAGATTATCCTGTCCTGGCAGAGGGCCGAGAAGATGTCGTACAACGTCTATAGGTGGGATAACGGCACCTATCCTCTCTTCCCCTTGAACCAGTCCCCCATAGCAGGCAACACCTTTACGGACACGGGCTTGCAGAACGGTAAGACTTACAGGTACGAGGTAAGGGCGGTGCGGACCGAGGGGACGCTCCAAGTCGAGGGCCAGGGGGCGCAGATCAAGGCGACCCCCAGGGACCTGACGCCGCCCGCGCCGCCTGCAGGCCTCAAGGCGGAGAAGAAAGGGGAGGGAGTTCTTCTGTCATGGCAGGCAAGCCCGGAGGCCGACGTGGCAGGGTACAATGTTTACAGGCTCAAGGGGGAAGAACGGGAGAAGGTGAACGAGGTCCCGGTTGTCGAGCCGCAATACTTTGACGCCGCACCCGGCCCGGAGGTCCGTTACGTCTCGTATTACGTGACGGCCGTCGACAGGAGCGGCAATGAGAGTGATCCTTCCCGCGAGCAGGTCGTCGTCCTGCGCGAATGAAGCAGGGGCAGAGCCTGCGGGGCTTGAAATGAGGCAAGTTAGGGCCTAGCAGGTTTTTTGACTATTTGTACCTCGCCCTTAGCTTCGGTTTTTCTATCTTTCCCGTCGCGCTCCTGGGGACGCTCCCGAAGATGATCCGGCGCGGCCGCTTGTACCGCGGGAGGTTCTGCTCGCAGAAGAGTGCCACTTCCTGCTCGGTCAATGTTCCATCATCGACGGGATCGATTATTGCCGTGACCACTTCGCCCAACCTCTCGTCGGCCGTCCCGATTACCGCTACGTCGCGCACCTTGGGGTGCTTCTGGATCACCTCTTCCACCTCCACGGGGTAGACGTTTTCTCCGCCGCTGATGACGAGATCCTTTTGTCTGTCTACAAGATAGATAAACCCGTCTTTATCCATTTTCCCCAGATCGCCCGTGCGCAGCCAGCCGTTCACTAAAGTCCGCGCCGTCAACTCGGGGTTCTTGTAGTATTCCTTCATGACCCCCATGCCTTTGACGACAATCTCGCCCACCTCCCCCCGAGGCACATCTTCACCCAGGTTGTCGACGATCCTGGCGTCCCACAGGAGACCGGGTTTTCCGATAGCGCCTATCTTGTCCTCATCGTCGAGCCGGTTGTGGATCGTTCCGGGCCCCATGGTCTCGCTCAAGCCGTATGTGTTGTGACACTCCATCAGGGGGAAGTATTCCTTCCATCTCCTGACAAGGCTCGTAGGTATGGGCTGCGCGCCCATCTGCAGGATGCGCCATCCTCTCAGGTCATAATCATTCTTGCTCAATTCCCCCTTATCGAGGGCCTCAAGGAGATCCAGCACCCATGGGACGAGCAGGAAGACGACCCGCAATTTTTCTTTGTCCACCGATTCGAAGATGGCCCTCGGGGTCACCGCCTCCGTCAGGAGAACAGTCTTCGCCCCTGCGAGCATGGAACCGAGCAAATGGCCCATGGCCACGTGATACATGGGAGGTATCATGAGGAGGGCGTCTTCTTTCGTCAATAACAGATTGGTGACCTCGTTCACCGCCGTGCCGAACAGGTTCTTGTGAAGAAGGAGTATGGGCTTTGGTGCGCCCGTCGTTCCCGAAGTGAAGTAGAGCCCGCACTCGTCCTCGTCCTTCAAGTCGGCGGCAGGGTTCAGGGGACTGTTTGCCCCGATCAGGCTTTCCTTGTTCTCCGCGCCCTCCACTGCAAGGCCGCCCATGTTGATGAACGTTTCTACAGAGGGCCAGCGGAGCCGGGCAGCAGAAACCATACCGGCATACTCGTCGTCGAAGATGAAACATGCCGGCCGGGCTGCGGCGGCGCAATAGGCAACGTCTTCGGCGGTGAAACGAAAATTGAGAGGATTCACCCAGGCGCCCGTCTTTATTATGGAGAAATAGGCTTCCAGCCAGCTTATAGAATTCCTCCCCAAAAGGAAGACCCTGTCGCCTTTCTTCACCCCTTTTTTAAGGAGCCCGTTTGCCAGCCTGTTCGTCCGTTCATCGAACTCCTTCCAGGTGGTCTCGATCCTTGCCTTCGAAAGAGGCCTCACTTCTACAAATGCAGTATCGTAAGGATAGATTCGCCCATTCCTCACGACAAGATCGATTGTGTTCACGGGACCCTCCTTCTTTGCTCTTGCCCCGATAGTATACTACCTATTTCACCGATGCCGCCAACCCTCTCCCATTAGGGGACCGGATACCCCCATCTCCCCGATCGACTGCCCGTCCAGGCGGTCCTTTGTCCGGTCTTCTTACTTGGCAATCAGGATACAAGCTGCCTCACGGGGCAGGGGCAACGAATTGTTGCGGAGAGCAGGCTATTGGGGTACAATACATTCTTCCGTTAGATTCGTCTGAGGGTTAGGGAACGTATGAACGATTTCACATACAGGAGCGGGCTGCTCCACGCAGAGGACATCCCCGTCGAAAGGATCGCGGCCGAGGTCGGCACACCTTTTTACGTTTACAGCTACGCCACACTGGAGCGCCACTTCCTCGTTTTCGACCGCGCCTTCAAAAAGGTGCCTCACATCACGTGTTATTCCTGCAAGGCAAATACGAGCATGGCCCTCCTCAGGCTCGTCGCCCGGCTCGGCGGCGGCGCAGACATCGTCTCGGGCGGCGAGCTGTATGCGGCGCTCGGGGCATCGATCCCGGCGGGGAAGATAGTATTCTCGGGTGTCGGAAAGACCGACGAGGAGATCGCTTACGCGGTGCGGTCGGGCATTGTCATGATGAACGTGGAGTCGGAAGGCGAGCTCCGGGCCATAGAGGCCGTCGGGAAAAAAATGGGCAAGGCCGTGCCTGTCTCGATAAGGGTCAACCCGGAGATCGACGCGAAGACCCATCCCTACATCACTACCGGCCTGCGGAAGAACAAGTTCGGCCTGCTGTGGTCCGACGCGCGTCGCCTTTACGACTGGATTAGGAAGACGGACTACCTGGTCCCTGTCGGCATTTCTTCGCACATCGGCTCCCAGATCGTTGAGATACCGCCCTTTATAGATGCCGTGCGCTCGCTCAAGGAGATGGTCCGCGAGCTTGCGGCCTCGGGAGTGGCGCTGCGATATATGGATATCGGCGGCGGCCTGGGGATTACCTATAAGAACGAGCTGCCGCCCCATCCCGTCGAATATGCTGAGGCCATAGAGGCGGAGCTGGACGGCATGGACCTTACGCTCATCCTCGAGCCCGGCAGGGTAATTGTCGGAAACGCCGGCATCTTCGTGACGAAGCTGCTCTATGTAAAGGCTACGCCGGAAAAGACCTTCTACGTTGTGGATGGGGCCATGAACGACCTTGTGCGGCCCGCCTTCTACGGCGCCTACCATAAGATCGTGCCCGTAAGGCAGACAAAGGAGAAAGGGCTGAAGGTGGATATAGTGGGACCGATCTGCGAATCGGGTGATTTCTTTGCGAAGGATAGACGGATTGCCGCTTTGGAGCCGGGCGCCCTCGTCGCGGTCATGGGCGCCGGCGCCTACGGTTTCTCTATGTCCTCCAACTATAATTCGAGACCTAGGGTCGCAGAGGTGCTGGTCAAGGGAGAGGAGTTCTTCATCATCAGAAGAAGAGAGGAGTATGGTGACCTCGTCGCGGGTGAGACCGTTCCGGGGTTCTTAGAGGTGCAGTGATGGGTCTGCTTCATTTCTACAAAATGAGCGCAAGCGGCAACGATTTCATCATCATCGACGACAGGGACGGCGCTGTTCGCGCAATGTTTCCGAAACTGGCGGATTTTGCCAGGAAAGTTTGCAGGAGGCGCCATTCGGTCGGCGCCGACGGCCTCATTCTCATCGAGAAGTCAGACACCCTCGATTTCACGTGGCAGTTCTACAACGCGGACGGCTCTGTAGCGGAGATGTGCGGGAACGGGGGCAGGTGCGCCGCCAGATTTGCTTATCTGAAAGGGATCGCGGGTGAGCGGATAGCCTTCGGCACCCTGGCAGGCACGGTGAAGGCAGAGGTGGGCCCCGACTGTAACGTCAAGCTCCAGCTCACAAAGCCCGCTCACCTGAAGCTCGATCACCCGATCCGGCTCGACACGAAGGAAATTTTCGTGAGCAGCGTAGATACCGGCGTACCCCACGCGGTGTTGCTGACGGACCATATCGATATGGCGCCGGTCGAGGAGCTGGGCAGAATGATCCGCCATCACAAGGCATTTTCGCCGAAGGGCACCAATGTCGACTTCGTCCAGGTTATCGATAGGAAGCACGCCAGGATAAGGACTTACGAGCGAGGAGTCGAGGGCGAGACATACGCCTGCGGCACCGGGTGCGTCGCGGCAGGCGTGATACTGCAGAGAAAGGGGCTTACGGGCGAGATCGTGAATGTCCTGACCAGGGGCGGGGAAACCGTACGCGTCTACGTCGGCGACGAGGTTTACCTCGAAGGCAGCGCACGGGTAATCTACGAAGGGACCCTCTGGTCGGAGGCATTGGATTGACAGCCATGAAGGAGCCGCTATGACTCTCCGAGGTACGTATACGGCACTGGTCACCCCTTTCAGGGACGGCGCGATCGACGAAGCGGCGCTGAAGGAACTCATCGATTTTCAGGTGAGGGAAGAGATAGACGGCATCGTCCCGTGCGGCACCACAGGCGAGGCCTCTACACTCTCTTACGATGAGCACGAGAGGGTCATCGACCTTACCGTCAAATGGGCGGGCAAAGGTGTGACGGTTATCGCGGGCACGGGCTCCAACAGCACGAAAGAGACCGTAGAGCTGACGGAGATCGCGAAGAGCCTGGGGGCCGCCATGGCTCTTGTCGTCGCTCCCTATTACAACAGGCCGACTCAGGAGGGCATGTACCTCCATTTCAAGAAGGTGGCCGAGGAAGTGGACATCCCCCTTGTCCTCTATAACATACCGGGGAGAACGGGCGTCAACATGCAGCCCGATCTCGTGGCGCGGCTTGCCCGGATACCGGGCATTGCGGCTATCAAGGAGGCCTCCGGCTCCGTGCAGCAGGCGGCCGACATAGCGAGGCTCACGGGCGGCAAGTTCCCCATACTCTCAGGGGACGACAACCTGTTCCTGCCCATGATGTCCGTCGGAGCCGTAGGCGTAATCTCCGTCGTCTCGAACATACTGCCCGGGCGAGTCAAGGCGCTGGAACAGGCTTTCCTGGACGAGAAGGATCATAAAAAGGCCCTGGAACTGCACCTCGGGCTTACGCCTTTTTTCCAGGCGATGTTTATCGAGACGAACCCGGTACCGGTCAAGGAGGCGCTCTACCACATGGGCATGATCGAGAAGGAGGTCCGCCTGCCTCTTTGCAATCTGTCCGCAGGAAGCAGCGACTTCCTCAAGGGAGTGCTCAGGAATTCGGGCCTCCTTCGAAGGGAATAGAAGCCACGGTGAAAGGGGACGGCCGATGATAAAGCTCGTCATTACGGGCGCCTGCGGACGCATGGGCAGCACGATCCTCAGGCTGGCCGCCGCCGAACCCGGCTTCGTCGTGACCCATATACTGGAGATCGCGACCCATCCCATGGTGGGCAGCACCATCGACGTCCCCGGCGTCGCCGGGGCCTCTTTTACTCTGGAGGACAGCCTGGCGCGCGTCATCGACGACTGCGACGTGATCATCGATTTCACCCATCCTGAGGCCTCGATCGTGAATTTCCTCCTGAGCGCGGAGAAGCGAAGGCCGATCGTCATCGGGACTACCGGCATATCACCGGCTACCGTGACCGAAATGAGGCGCACGGCAGGGGCGAAGGCCGTCGTCTCTCCCAATATGAGCATCGGCGTGAACGTCCTCTTCACGCTCGTTGAAAGGGCAGCCAGGGCCCTCGGCCCGGATTACGACGCTGAGATCCTCGAAATGCACCATAAATGGAAGAAGGATGCGCCGAGCGGTACGGCGGCGCGGCTCTCCGATATCGTGAAGGCCGCCGCCCCCGGCCGCAAGTGGATCGAGGTCGCGGGCAGGCAAGGTATGATCGGCGAGCGAGGGAGAGACGAGATCGGCGTCCTTAGCATCCGGGCCGGCGATATAGTCGGCGAGCACACGGTGCTTTTCGCGGGGGTTGGCGAGCGCCTGGAGATTACGCACCGCGCCTATTCAAGGGAGAATTTCGCCCACGGCGCGCTGGAGGCGGCCAGGTGGATCGTAGGCCAGAAAGACGACGGCATCTATGACATGACCGACGTCCTCGGTCTATGACGGCGCGCCGGGTGTGAAGGGCGCCCGGCCGATTTCCTTTTAGCTTGATAAATTTTTCTCTTGCGTCTATATTATTAGCTCAGGTACTTATAATAATGATCTTTTGGTGAGAAGATGCCAAAATACGCGAAAATACCGGAGGCAACGGTAAGAAGGCTCTCGAATTACATGAAGTGCCTCGAAGACCTGGAACAAAAGGGGGAGAAGGTTGCGTCAAGCGCGCTCATCGCTATGATCTGCAACGTCAACGCCGCCCAGGTGCGGAAGGACTTTGCCTACTTCGGCGAATTCGGCATAAGGGGCATGGGTTACGGCGTGAAGGAGCTGAAATTTCATATAAGGGAGATCCTGGGGACCAATCGCGAGTGGAGAATTGCAGTCGTCGGGATCGGGAACGTGGGGAGCGCCCTCCTCATGTACAAGGACTTCTTGAAGCAAAGCTACAAGATCGTCGCCGCCTTCGACCAGGAGCCTGTGAAAGTGATAGGGCACATATCGGAAAAGATAGGAAAGCCTATAGAGATCCTGCACATCGATAAGCTGAAAGAAGTGGTGCAGGCAAGGAAGGTGGAGATAGGCCTCATAACGACGCCGCCCTCGGAGGCGCAGAAAGTGGCGGACCTCTTCGTCGAAGCGGACGTGAGGGGAATCATGAACTTCGCCCCGACCCAGATACGGGTACCGCCGCACGTCGTGTTAAGAAACGTTTTCTTCACGTCGGCCCTCGACAACCTGGTATACCACCTATCGAACTAAAAGCCCCTTCCGTCATCCTTCGGCGTCCTCCCCTTCGGAGAGCGCCTTCAGCTCGAACAGGTCGATCTCCGGCATGGACTGGCCGATGATGCCCTCCATGCTGCCGTACATCCTGCTTACGTTCTTTACAACCCTTTCGATCTGTTTTTCCCGCTTTGCCCAGATCTTCTCCATTGCCCTTTTTTCGAAGTTCAAGTCCTTCTGCATGGTTCCGAAAGCCTCGACGACCGCCTGGACCTGCTGCCTGAAGGCAGGGCCCGAAAGGTACTCGTAGAGCACTTCCATCTTCTCGTTCTTGCCCGTAACGGACAGTTTCGCAGCGGCTATCTCTATGAGCCCCGACCGCAGCGCCCGGGCAAGGCACGACGCGAGGACGTGCTCGCACACCCAAACCCCTTCGATGCGGTCGAAGCCCCTCACGCCTCTCGGGAGGACGCTGGAGACAAGGACGGCAATCTCTGCCCTTAGCTCCCTCTGGTCTTCCTTGAGCTTGTCGATCCATCCGTCGTTCCAGGCCTTGGTCCTCTTCGATTCCCATATGAGCGTGCCGCATGGCTGGCCCATAGGACCGCACACCCTCTGGATAACGTCGGCCCCCCGAACTCCCTTCGGCACCTCCTCTATGGAATCCGTTGGGAAAGAGGCGGCCAGCACCTCCTCCAGGGACAGCTCGGCCACCTCCCCCTGAAGCTGCTGGGAGCCTGCTTCAGCCTTCCTCCTCAAGTCCTCCGCCTGCCGTTTCAGGTCCTCGATCACCTTGTCCTTATCCGCTTCTCTCAGCCGGTACTGCTCGGCAAGCCTCTTTTCCGTCTCTCCCCGGATCTTCTTCCTCTCCTCGTCTATCTGTCTGGCCACTTCCAGCCGCAGACCCTCCTTGGCCTCCTCAAGCTCCGCCTTCTCTTTTCGGAGCCTCAGCTCGGATTCGCGGAAGAGGGCTATCTTTTTCTCCTTGTCCTCAAGCTGCTCCCTAAGCATTGTCATATCAAGGGTGTTCCTTTCCTCGATCTCCTTTTTTAATTCTGCGCCAAGCTTGACCCGCTCTTCCGTCAACCGCCTGGCAAGTTCCGTCTCCATGCCTTTCTCGCGCCGATCAAGCTTAAGCCTCTCTTCCCCGAGCCTCGCCTCGGCCTGCGCCAGCGCCTGCTTCCTGCCGGCAAGCTCGGCGTCGATCTGCCCCTGGAGTTCCTGCCTGATCCGCTGGGAAAGGGCCTGGTCGAGGGCTATGTCCCTGCCGCAGTGGGGGCAGCTTATGACGGTCGTCCCTGTCTCGCCCATCTAGACCTCCTTTAGAAAACTTTATCAGCCCTTGAGAGTCTACCAGTCCCAGCCTCGCACCGCCACATGTTTTTGGGCCGGCGGATCGGGATGCATGGGCGGACACGGGAATTGCGGCCAGAGACGCTATACTGCATGAACGGCCCTACGCCGCCCAAACTGGGTACCCGCGGCGGTAGAGCACATCAGGCGCGAAAAGAGCCGGGCCCGACTAAACATGTTATAATCCGTAATGTCTTTTATAGCCGACCTCCATATTCACTCGCGCTATTCCATCGCCACGAGCGCGGACATGGCGCCGGAGAACATCTGGAAATGGGCCCAGCTAAAGGGCATCACGGTCGTGGGGACGGGCGATTTCACCCACCCGGCGTGGTTCGCAGAGCTGGCCGGGAAGCTGGAGCCGGCCGGCAACGGCCTCTTTCAGCTCAGGCGCGCCTACCGCCAGACCGAGGCCGTGCCCGGACCGTGCAGGTCGGAGGTCTTTTTCCTTCTTTCCGCCGAGATAAGCTGTGTCTACCGAAAGTACGGCAGGACGCGAAAGGTCCATTGCCTCGTCTTCTTCCCGGACATGGAATCAGCGGCCGGGCTTGCCTCTGTCCTGTCGAAGATAGGCAGTATCGCTTCCGACGGGAGGCCCATCCTGAAACTCGACGCTGCGGACCTCCTCCGCATGACCCTCGACATCTCGCCGGAGGCCCTCTTCGTCCCGGCCCACGCTTGGACACCCCATTTCTCCTTATTCGGAGCGGCCTCCGGGTTCGACTCGCTGGAAGAGTGTTTTGGCGACCTTTCGCGGCACGTCCGCGCGATCGAGACCGGCCTTTCCTCGGACCCTCCAATGAACTGGCGTCTCAGCGCCCTTGACGACATCGCCCTTATCTCTAATTCTGACGCCCATTCGCCGGCGAAATTGGGCAGGGAGGCAACTGTTTTTGCTCCGGACATCTCCTACGGCGCAATGCGAGAGGCCGTCATCGAGAGTCGGCACACCCTGAGCACTATAGAGTTCTTCCCGGAAGAAGGGAAGTACCACTATGACGGGCACCGGAAGTGCGGTGTCCGGTTCTCGCCGGCGGAGACCATCGGCCTAAACTACCGATGTCCGGCCTGCGGCAGAAGGCTTACCATAGGCGTCGCCCACAGGGTCGAGCTTCTGGCCGACAGAGCCCCGGGCGAAAGGCCCGCCTCTGCCCAAGGGTACCGGTCGCTGGTCCCCCTTTCAGAGGTACTCTCGGAGGTGACGGGTGCGGGTGCGGCCGCCAGGGCCGTTAGGGACGCCTATTCGAAGCTCCTTTCAATCCTGGGAAGCGAGCTGAGAATACTCCTGGAGACGCCCCTTGGCGATATTGCAAGCGCCGCGACGCCCCTCTTGGCGGAAGCGATAGGCAGGATGCGACAGGGCAAGGTCCTTATAGCACCAGGGTACGACGGGGAGTACGGCCGCATACGAATCTTGTAGAGGCTGCGCGGCCGCCGATATTCGTGCAGCCCTTTTTACGCCTTTTTCACCGCGCACAGAAGCGACTTTACTTGCGGATAGCCCATAATCGGCTCGCGACACATAGTATCCGTCAGAAGGTTGGCGTTTGCCTCGCCGGGCCACCCATGGGGGACCAGCACCACGCCCTCCGCTATGCGCTCGTCGACGCGGGCTTTCATCCTCACGGCGCCGCGATTCGTCTCTATGACGATGCTGTCCCCGTTCCCTATGCTGTAGCGGCGCGCAGTTTCGGGTCCGAGCTCGGCGCAGGGCTCCGGGTTTTTCTCCTTGAGGCGGCCGATCCCCCTGAACTGCCCGTGGGTATAGTAAAGGTTCCTGTTGCCCGTGGAAAGTATAAGAGGATACCTCTGAAGAAGCTCGGGCGACCCCAGGGGGCTGCGGTCGGGTTCCAGGTAGACGGGAAGGGGATCGAAACCTATATGTCCTAGTGCCTCGCTGTAAATTTCGATCTTCTTCGTAGGCGTCGAAAAGCGCCCCTCTTTCATGCCGTACTGCTTCTTCTGGTAGTAATCCCCCTCGGGCTTCTCGCCTAGCAGGTAATCGAAGGTAAGGCCGGAGGGCTGGAGCTCGAAGGCGACAAGTTCTTCTTCGGATTTCCAGGGGAATTTGTCTCCCATGCCGAGCTTCCTGGCGAGCTCGGTATAGAGCTTCCACTCCGACCAGCCCTCGCCGATAGGCTCGATTGCCTTCTTCCTGAGCATGAGAAAGGGTATGCAGTGGCATACGTTGTAGCTGTAAGCCACGCCCCATTTTTCCAGATGGGAGACGGCAGGAAGCACATAATGGGCCAGCTTGCCCGTCTCCGTCATGAAAAGGTCGTGAACGACGAGGAGCTCGAGCCTCTTGAAGGCCTCCCGGAAAGCGTTCGAATCGGCCATCGATAGGAGAGGATTGCCGCCGACTACGACGAAGGCCTTTATCTTGTCCGGGATGCTTTCCGGGACGCACGTGACGACTCCGTAGGGGCTCTTTCTGCCCCACACCTCGTAGAAAAGGGGGTACCTGTCGGCCCCGAGAGGCTCTCCCTCGACACTCAAGCCCACGTTGCCCAGCGCAAGTCTGGGGCTTATGACCCAGCCGCCCGGATTATTGATATTGCCCGTTATTATCTGGAGGACGGCAAAGGCACGGCTATTCTGCGTCCCGTTTGCCGTCTGGTCCTGAGTACACGTTCCCTGGTAGATGCTCGCGCCTTTTGTGGTCGCATAGAGCCTCGCAAGCCGCCGGATGTCTTCGGCTGCCACCCACGTAATCTTTTCGGCCCATTCTGGAGTGAAGCCCCGGACATGGTCCTCGAGCCTGTCGAAGCCCGTCGTGTATTTCTCGATGAAGGGCCGGTCGTAAAGCCGGTCGGCCAGGATAACGTTGATGACGGCCAGGGCAAGGGCCCCGTCGGTGCCCGGTCGGATGCGCAAATAGAGGTCTGCCCGGTCGGCCAGGCCTATCCGCTTCGGGTCGATGACGACGAGCTTTGCCCCTTTCTTCAGGTTTTCCTCGAGCGCCAGTTGGAGAGGGAAATCGGATTGCTCGGGATTATGTCCCCACAGGACATAGAGGTTCGAGTCGAGCTCCTCCGTCGGATATTTTCCGAAGGTGATCTGGCGCGTGCGGATGCGCATGCGGTAGCAGACGCTCTCCACGGAGAAAAAGTTCGGTGACCCGAAGGCCGCCTTGAACCTCTGGGTCAGGCCGGCCATCTCGAGATTCTCGACGCCGATGGAACCGCTGAAGACCCCCAACACGCTCGGGCCGAACGCGTCCCTGAGGCGGATCAGCTTCCCGGCAATCTCTGCGAGCGCCCGTTCCCAGCTTATCCGCTTCCACCCGCGGCTCGTCTTCTTCAGCGGATGCATCAGCCGTTCCGGGTTGTACACGTGGTCGAGGACTGCTTCGCCTTTGGGGCATAGTTTCCCCTTGTTCAGAGGGTGCGATTCGAGCCCTTCGACCTTTACCGCCCTCCCGCCCTCCACGGTGACTACGGTCCCGCAGCTGTGGTAGCACAGCGTGCAATCCGTGATCACCCGTTCGACCTCTCTCGCCATCAGCGTTGTCCCTTCGTAAAAAATGGCGGCGGACCTTCCCCCGGACAGGCCCCCAAATTCCGCGCGATGTTTTTTCCCAATGTTTTTTTAGCGTCTTTTACGGTTTCTGTCAATGGAGCCTTGAGGCTGGCCGGGACGATCAAGATGCTGCCGGAAACGACGCACCTGAGGGGCTGGACGGTTTTCGAGAGGACAGGAGCGCTTCGCCTGCCTGCTCATCTTTAGCCTTTGTCGACGGTATCCGGGACTCGCAGGGGACCTTTGTCTGGCACAGGCCGCACCCATAGGCCTCCAGGCCGTATGTCTCCCTTGCATGGGTAACCTGGACCTTTTCAAGGTATTCCTTGCACTTCACCTTGTCATGCCCTTTCTCGGTGATGGCGCCGACCGGGCAGCGCCCTATGCACTTGCCGCAGCCGCCCTGGGAAAAGAAAAGGCAGTATGCGTGAGGGTCGTTGTAGGGTCGCGGCGTGGACGGGATGGAAAGGCGCGCGACGACGGACCCGCAGCGCATGGCCTTGCCCACGGGCGTGATCAGCCCGTCGCAGAGACCGAAGGTGCCGAGGCCCGACACGTAGGCCGCGTGCCTCTCGGACCAGGTGGAGGAAATGCCGTATCGCTCCGAGACCTTCATTGCCCACAAGGGAGAAGCCTGGGGCGCCACGGCCTGGTATCCCGCATCATTCAGCCTGGCTGCAAGGTAAATGCGGAGCTTCGTATTGAACTCCTCCCCGAACCTTCTTGCCCGGTACCAGCGCTCCGACGCATAGGCCTTCTCCTTCCTGTTGTCCGCCTTCGTCGCCCTCGTCATCGGCAATACCCAGGCGATCACTGTGAGCTGGTCGGCTGTTATCCAGAGGTCGGGAAAGGTCAGGCTGAAGATTTCCAACGGGGTCCAGAAAAAAGGTCCTATAAGACCCTTTAAGTCAGCGTAGACAGGGTCGACTCCACTCGAAAAACCGACGATGGGCATTTCGAAGGCAGGCTCGTTATCTTTATCGCGGAGCGTATTCTCCGGCGATTTTGCAAAGTCCCTGACGGACTCCTCTATCCATGCTGACAGGCTGAACCGGTCTTTCGTCGGCATAACGGGACTCCTTGTCCATTCGTGGGGCATTGGCGATACCAAAGTAGAGACTAGTTTATATTATACCAGAAACCGGGCGGCCGGCCAAAGGTTTTCTGCAGCCCACCAGAAGTCCTGAGAGCCGTCCGTTTCTTGACTGGTGCGTCATATCCCCCGCAAGCTTCCTATTCATGAGGGACGGTCCAAGACCGGCCGGGAAATTATAGGGCCTTTATTTTGTCACCCATGACTGCCCGCGAAAGGGTCCCGGAGGGCTTATTGCCATTTCTGGCACAGTCATTGCAAACATACCCTCCGAAGATGATAATCCCGGATACGGAATCATGATAACCTTCTCAGGTTTCTCCCCTTTTGCCGACGAGGACGGGACGGTAACGGAGAGGATGCCCATAGTCGCTCCTTACGGCGCGGGCAAGTTTCTCGACCTCCTGGCTCGGTGCATCGAGCGGACCGGCGATAAGGCCCCATTGCAGGCAGGTCCGCAATCCGCGCCGGGAGCGGCATATACCCCGACCCCACCGGAAGTCGATACCGCCGGGGAAGGCACGATGAGCGAGGCCTTCCGCTTTGTCCTCGGTCACGAGGGTATGGCCTACGTGAGAGTTGACGGGGGAAGAGAATCGTCCAGGTACGGGATACTCCAGGCCACGGCCGAGCGCCTGGGCTATACGGGCAGTGTCAAAAATATGTCGCAGGCGGAGGCAGCGGCGGCGTACAGGAAGTTGTGGGCGGAATCGGGCGCAGAGGCCTTGCCGCCCCGGCTCGCCATCGTCCATTTCGATACGTATATGAACAGTCCGGCGGCGGCGCGGAAGATACTCCGGTCCTCGGGCGGCGATACTGAGGCGTACCTAAGATTCCGGTCTGAGCGGTACGTGCGTCTCAGCGAGCTGAAGCCCGAGCGGTACGGTAGATACTTGAAGGGCTGGATGAATAGGATCGATGACCTTCGCGCCATGGCGACCGGCGCCGAGCTGTCTACTGAAAAAGCTCCAGCTTGACATGGCTTCGGCCATGTCCCCTCCCCATTTCCCTCTATGCTGAAAGGTGGGGCCACAAACCCTGCCTTTCAGCAACCCTCTCTCGGACTGGCAGGTCGGCTTGACCCTGCCTCGTAACCGGGCAAGGTCAGGCTCGCGTCTTTGATTGCAATGGTGCCGTCCCGGTCTTAAATTAAGGAAGAAAGAGGAGGTGGCAGTCATGGAAAGGCATGCGAATACGTGTAGGGCTCTCGTGACCTTTCTCCTGGGTGGCGCGGTGGGAATGGGGGCAGCATTCCTTATGTCGAAGGTCTGCAGGATGAGAGGCGGCGAGGAAGGATCAAAGACCGAGGTAGGGCAGCCGACCCCCTATTGCGACGTGCCCGAAGGCGCGGACATCTGCTTTCCCAAACAGTAGGGTCGCAGGGTTTCTTCAGGTCTCGTAGGCAATCACCCTTATAATCCCGATTGTCGCCCCCGTGTCGTCAGTCGTGCAACTGTCGCTGGCGGAGACTATCCTCTTCATCCCTCCCTCTGCGACGAAGGCGTTCACCTCGTCGTCCAGGGATGACAGTTCCTCCATCGTATGAAATATCTTGAGGGGCGACATGAACGTCCTGACTTTGAACATGGTGCAAACCTCCTTTATGTTATCCCGCCTCTTCTCCGGTGAACCTCCCGCCTCCCGGGCCTCCATGAAACGCCTTGTCCGTCTTCGGCTCCGAAAGAATATAATACCCTCCTGCCGTCCCTGCCATTAAGAGTGGGCGGTGCTTTATCTATCGACGATCCAGTTCGGCCTGCCCTCGGCGTATGAGTATACGGTCTCCCTGACCCAGTTTTCGAGCCCTGCCGCCATGTAGAACCGCGGGAACAGAAGATCGTCCCCGGCCTCGACGACCCCTTCCTTTACCGCTTGCAGGGCCAGGGGGGTCTGGGGATAGATGCGAAGGCCTATCGTTATTTTCAAGGCATCCAGGTCAAGGGAATCTGCGAAGGCAAGGCTCTCCTTTACGGAGTCCCGCGTCTCTCCCGGTCCGCCGAGAAGAAGGAACCCCATGCACCTGATGCCGGACCTGCCGAGAAGGGCGCGGGCACGTGCGACGTCGGGGGGTCGGAAGCGCTTCTTCGAAATCTTGAGAATCCGTTCGCATCCGCTTTCGAACCCGAGCGACGCTTCCACGCAGCCGGCCTCGGCCATTAGGGCGGCCAGGTCCTCGTCCATCCCGAAGGGATATACGATGGATCTCCATGAGACCCCGCAAGACGCATCAGCCAGCTCGCGACAGAGGTCTTTAGCGTAAGATGGCGGCAGGTTGAAGGTATTATCGACGAGGTAGAGCTGGCGTACGTCCTCTTCGGCCCACCGGGCGATCCATTCCACAACCTTTTTCGGGGACCTTCTGCGTACCGCTCTGCCTTCGATTGACGCCGTGGAACAGTAGATACATCCCAAAGGGCAGCCCCGCCGGGTCTGGACGGGAAGGGTGGCTTCACCTTGAGCCAGGCTCAGGATGTCGGAGCCGGGAAGGGGAAGGCGATCGAGGTCTTTCACGAAAACCCGGGCCCCTTGAAGCCCCTTCCCCTTCAAGTAAAGCCCGGGCAGTCCTGCAAGGGGTTCCTTCCTCTCCATCCTTTCAAGGACCAGCCTAAAGGTCTCCTCGCCCTCTCCGCAAACGCCCATGTCGGCGCCGGAGCGCTCCAGCGCCGCTTCGGGAAAAATGCTGTAACCGGCGCCGCCGAGTATGATCGGGGCGGGCGAGAGACACCTTACCTGTTCTATGATCTCCTTTGCTTCCCCCAGGAACAGACGGGGGGACCGCATGTTCTGATCGTCGATGTTCCTGAGCGATATGCCGACAGCATCCGGTCTCAACTGCCGGACCGCCCCGGAGAGGCTTTTCGATACATCCGCGATTCCCATCAAATCAAGGATTTGCACTTCATGGCCGGCCTGCCTCAGGGCCGAAGCCACACAGCCCAGGCCCAGGGGTATAGTGCGCATGTAGATTTCGGACCGGTTGGACGAGATGAGAAGCACCCTCACAGCAGTATTCTATCACCCTCTACCCGCTAACGCACGCCTTTATCGGATGACCGGCTGTCATACCCGCGTAGCGACCGTGAGGTAATCCGCGGCCCACCCCAGACCCGCCAACGCACGCCTTTATCGGATGACCGGCTGTCATACCCGCGTAGCGACCGTGAGGTAATCCGCGGCCCACCCCAGACCCGCCAAT
>Ga0208456_1000134_pt1 | contig 67938 bp, 73 predicted proteins | sample June2015DPH_4_10_2_FD_184691 | JGI IMG/M metagenome (GOLD analysis project Ga0208456, IMG submission 184691) | Peatland microbial communities from SPRUCE experiment site at the Marcell Experimental Forest, Minnesota, USA - June2015DPH_4_100... | ecosystem: Environmental > Terrestrial > Soil >... | reverse complement strand
TGTATTGATATAGCGTCCGTGCAATCCGGTTTCGTTGAACAGGACCAACGCCTCCAGCCTTTCTGCCAAGGTCAGTTTGATAGCCATTGTTGCGGTCCTGTACGCAGTGGGGAAGGGTGTGGTAGCCTTCATCCCGTCTCCTTGGGGCGTGGGTTCGCTTTACATCGGGGTCTTTATTCCCGCCTACTTCGCCATAGTTTCCGACTACTACGCCGTGGCCATTGGAGCTGCCCTTGGCACCTTCATCGGTGACTCCCTGTTCCTAACAGCATTGAACACGACCAACCCCGCGCTGAGTCTGGTCTCGGGGGTTCCAGCGAATTTCGTTGCGTTCTTCCTATTCGGCTGGTTCATCCGGAGGTATACATCGTGGCCGGCATTCGTTGCAGCGACAGTCTCGTTTGTGACTCTTGGTAATGCCATGGCGGCGGTCCTGGTGGCCTATCCTGGGGCACATGTTTACGCGCCCGTGGCTGCCCTCGAACTCAAGTTCTCGGCTGCGACGGTGACTTTCGGCCTAACCGCCTTCTTCAACAGCACCAGCATCCCCGCGGTGATCATCGGTGTTCCACTCTTGCTGCGCGCCACTAGGCCCTTGGTCGGTCGATCCATGATTCTGACGCGTTTCCCTGACTGGGCGGCTGTCCGCAATGCGAGAGAGCGCGCCATCGCCCTGGTTTTCGGAGTTTCATTCGCTTTGATAGGAGCGGTGTTCTTTCTGCTGTCGTACTCTCTTTCGAATTATGCCTGGCCCAACGCGACGACCTACTTCGTAGGGCTTGCAATCGCAACCATAGTGCTCGTCCCGATTGTGGGGACCATAGTTGCCCCGAAACAGGCGGTAAGGCCTGCGGTCTAGGTCTGCGGTCGCCTTCGCGCCTGCCGCGATCACCAACTTCTTCAGCGTCCACTACAATCCACGGACTGGCGGCGATTTCAGGAACGCAGGTGCCACAGGCGGCGGCTATGTGCTCTCCAAGGGCGTCACGACTACGGCGACTTTCAACGAAGCTTGGGGAGAGGAGCGAGTCGAGGTCGTAGTTGACGGGGACCCGGATTACAGCGCGAGGACGACGAGAAAGGCCGTTGAGCTACTACTTTCGGACCACGCTCACCCGAGAGGTCTCCTGGTTCTGGAGCAGTCGATGGGCGTCCCTGTGGGATACGGGTTAGGCGCGAGCGCCGCAGCGGCGATATCGGGAGTCTACGCAGCCGCCGCGGTGTTGGGACTGAGGCTGGCGAAACGCGAACTCGCTTACTATGCACACGTCGCTGACATCGTCGAGCAGACCGGCCTCGGCACAGTCTCGGTGACCTACGATGGGATTGGAGCAGGGGTCATAACTCGTGCAGGGGCTCCTGGTATCTCCAAGTTCCTCAACGTCGTCATCCCAAGCGGGACCAGAATAGTCACTGCCTCAATTGCTCCATACAGGAAGAGCGACGCTATCTCCAAGCCGAAGACGGTCAGGAGAATCAACGAGCTTGGAGACAGGGCACGCCGGTGCGTGGCTGCATCGCCGACCCTCGAGACTCTCGCGTTGCAGGGAGAGCTCTTCTCCGAAGGGCTCGGGTTGATGACCCTCGAGGTGCGGGACCTTGCGAAGCTGGCGAAGGCATCGGGAGCATCCCACGCAAGTCAGAACATGATAGGGTACGCCGTCCACGCCCTCACGACTGCGAAAAGGGCCGACGCAGTCGCTGCAGCTCTCAGAGATTCGTCTCCGAAACTGCTGGTCGACGTTTTTGAAATCGGGAGGCAGCGAGCTCGGGTACTGAAGTCTGGGAAGTCGGCTGGCTAGCCGACGGTCAACAGTTCCTTCGTGAACCTTGTCAGAACAACCGGTTTCCTGCCAGTTTTCACCGTGTCTTCGATCCTGATGCCGTACCTTCCCGGGAAGTAGATCCCTGGCTCGTCCGTCACCACGTCGTTCATCAACAGCCTCGATTTGCTGCCCTTCGAGATCGGAGGCATCTCGTGGATGTCGATCCCAACACCATGCCCGACACTGTGGTTCAGGTACTTCTCGACTCCTGCCTTCCTAAGGACCTTGACAGCAGCCATGTGAACGTCCTCGCAGACAGTCCCCTCCCTGATGGTGTCGAGGGCACACTCCTGCGCCTCGAGGACCGTGGCATAGTTTCTCTTCATCTCGGCGGTGGTGCTCCCTACCGCGAAGGTCCGGGTTTCGTCCGAGTTGTACCCTTGGTACCTGAAGAAGATGTCCGCGACCACGAAGTCCCCCTCCTTGACCTTCCTTGTCGTTAGCTCTGAGTGAGGAAGAGCCCCGTTGGGCCCAGACGCCACTATCGTGGGGCTCAGGGCAGAATCAGAGCCAGACGGGGTCAGCTCGTTAGCAGTTGCTACCTTCATCACCTCGGCTGCCACCTCCCACTCCGTCCTCCCGGGCCTCAGCTCCTTGGTCAGGACCTCGAAGATCCTGTCGAGCCCTTTTGACGCCCTCTCTATTCTCGCTACTTCTACTTCGTCCTTTACCCGCCGCGCCTCCAGGAACATGTCCGCACGCTTGGAGAAGCGCTTGGATCCCTTGAACGCAGAGTCGTCGTCGACGACCACCGGCCCTTTTCCGAGGTCCTTCATGAGAGCCGCATGTACAAGCTTCCATCCCTTCGCGACCACGACCTCTACCTCACGACCCAGCTCGGACGCTCTGTCGACCTCGAGGGGGGTTGTTATGACCACCGTTTTGTCAGGGCGGACTATCGCTGCCCCTCCTCCCCAGAAATCAGTCAGGTAGAACAGGTTGGCGCCTGTCATGACCGCAACCTGCTTCCCCTTGGCAAGCGAAAGCAGCCTTTTGCGCCTTTCCCCGTAAATCGTCATCTTCTCGCCGACACAAAGAGAGTGCTTATATTGCTTCACTAGAGTGTCTTCAAGACGGGGCAATCCGCGCGGTGACGTACATCCGTAGGCTAGAGATGCGAGGGTTCAAGTCCTCAGGCCCCCGGACAGTCGTTGTCAACTTCGAAAAAGGATTCACGGTCATCACTGGACCAAACGGGAGCGGCAAGTCGAACATCGCCGATGCAATAACCTTCGCGATTGGAGAAAACTCTCCGAGATCGCTCAGGGCGGCCAACGGGAGACTCTCGGGCCTGATCTACGACCCGAAGAGTGAGGACACTCCGGGCTCTGGAAAGCTGACGACTTGCAGGGTGACGGTCCAGTTCGACAATGTAGACCGGGCGATCCCCGTCGATTCCGATCTCGTGACAATAACCAGAGACCTCAGAGACGACGGCGACAGCGTTTACTACATCAATGGACGCAAGACGACCCGGTCGGCAATGACTGAGATCATCGACTTGGCCGGCCTCTCGCCCGGCGGCTTCAACATCGTTGCCCAGGGCGCCGCTACCAAGATGGCCGACCTTGCTCCGGAAGAGAAGAGGAAGGTGATCGAGAGTGTCGTAGGCATATCCAAATTCGACGAGCGCAAGGCGGAGGCTCAGAGACAGTTGGGTCAGGCCGACCAGAGGCTGGAGGTCGCGATGGCCCGGATCGGCGAGATGCGAAGCACGCTGGAGTCGCTCGATTCCCAGAGGAATGATCTCGTCAGGTCAAACCTCCTTGAGGGACAGATCAACTGGCTGACGGCCGTCAGGACGTCTAGGAGAATCCATGAGCTAAGGGAGAGGCTTTCGTCGCTTCGTGCCCAGGAGCAGGAGCTGACCGGGAGGATGGGAGAATTGAATGCCAGAATGGCCGACTTTGAGGACCGCATTGGTCAGGTTGAGAGTGAGAAGACGCGCTTCATCGTGGATGTGATTCAGGGAGGTGGAGCTGGCACAGTCGAGCTGCAGTATCAGCTTGCAGAGCTGAAGAACGAGCTGGAGACCCTCGAGGCTGACCTGAAGTCTGCTGAGGACAACGTGTCGATCCTCGAAGGCGAGACCGTCCCGCAACTGAAGACGGTCGTCTCGACCAAGAGGAAGGAGGTCAGCGCGGCCGAGTCCAATGTCAAACAGCTTACATCAGAGGTGGCTAAGCTGGACGCCCGTCACTCAGAGCTCGCTGGTAGACTCAAGGAGTTCTTCCGGGCGAGTGAGGAGCTTCGGTCGACCATCGAGAAGAAGGGCAGACAGACCGGGCGTGTCCAGGTGAAACTCGTTGACCTCGGCCAGAAGTTGGGCCAGGTCGATCTTGCGATCAATGCGGCAAGCGCCAGCCTCGGCGTGGAGAAGAAAAGGCTCGAAGAGCTCAAGTTTAGAGTCGACGGCTATTCGGACGTTCTCAGCAAGCTAGAGGCCAACACGAAGAAGCTCTTCGAACTCTATGACGCCTCGACGAAGGAACTGAATCAGATCGACGACAACATCTCGGGTTCCGAAAAGACTAGGGAGAAGCTTGTGTCGTCCATCGAGGCAGCGTCGAAGATCCTTGAAAGGGCAGGGGCCGAGATGTCCAGAGAGGAGGCCTTCCGGCACATGTCCGAGAGTCTCGCCGGGGAGAGGAGTGGGCAGCTCAGGCTTCAGGAGTTCTGCGACAGCGGGGGGCTCCCTGGGTACGTGGGGCGCCTCGGGCAGCTCCTGAGTTACCCGCAGTCGTACTCGAAGGCGGTCAACGCCGTGATTGGCAAGTGGATGGGGGCCTTCATCGTACAGGACCTCAGGTCGATGACGCAGTTGATCAAGGGTGCAAAATCCCTGAAGGCGAAGGCCTTCTCCGTTATCCCGTTGAGCGAGGTGGAAGGTTCGAAGGCGGTTGACGTGGGGAGGTCCGCAGGCGTGATGGGTCCGCTCTCCCGTTTGATCCGGTGCAAACCTGAGTTCGCAGGCCTGGTCAACTTTCTCGCAGGAGACTCTGTTCTCGTGGACACTGAAGCGTTCGCCTATACGATGGCCTCAGAGGGCGTCAGGGCCGTCACCATCAACGGCGAGGTCTTCGAGCCCGGAGGACGCGCGTTCATGTATGGGTACCAGGAAGTCATGGTCAACCTGATGGAGGGCCTCGAGAACATCGAAGGGATGAGTGAAATCGAAGACGCCGTCGGGGCACTGAAAGGAGCGATAGACAGGCGGAGGTCGGAGCTCGATTCGCTCGAATCGGATTCGCGTTCGCTGATGAAGGACCGCGTCAAGAAGATTGTCTCAGCCACCAGCCTCAAGGCTGAGGCGACGACCATCACGAGGATGGCGAACAGGTACAAGAGCATCTTCAGGAATATGAGCGCCGAGTACCAGAGGCAGGCGGGCTCTGTCGAGAGGCTAGAATCGAGGCTGAAGCTCAACACGGACAGGAAGGAGTCCCTCCTGAGGGGTATCACCTCGCTGCAGAACGTGCTCTCGGAGACGCAGGCTCTAGGCCTGGATGCGATGCTAGCCGAGGTCGACGGCACGAGCAGGTCGCTCTCGGGTGACATCGATTCGATCAGAAACAGGATTTCCGACCTGAACCTCATTCTATCAAGGGAGAAGGCCAACCTGGAGAACGTCCTCCTCCGCGCCCTGGAGGAGAACGAGCTGGACCTGGCCCAGGCCACCGAGGACCTCCAGTCCAACAAACAGTTCGCCAGGGAGGCGCCAAGACGAATCAAGGAGGCCTCGGAGCAGAAGCGCGTCTTTGAGGAGAAGGTCCAGAAAGTTCTCGAGTCTTCGAGGAAGAGCCAACCGGTCCTCGATGAGTTCGACAGCAAGGCTAGGCGCCTGAAGGAGGAGAGAGACGCGATTGGGCGTTCGATCGTTGGGAACCAGAAGGACCTGTTCGCGCTGTCTGGCCAGGCGTCGTCCACCCAGGAGAAGGTCGAGGAGGCACTTGGGAGCCTCAGGATGCTTGGCTACAGCGAAGAGCTCGAGCCATTCGAATCGGCCGATTCGTTGCTCGCAGAATTAGAGGCCGAGTACCAGCAGGTGGTCAGCTCAGTCAACAGGAGCGCCGACAGGCAGTACACCGAAATGTACGTCAATTACAAGAGTCTCTCGGTCAGGCACAACGAGCTCGAGAGGGAGAGGAATTCTATCATCACCTTCATCGAGAGCGTCGAATCTGAGAAGAGGAAGGTCTTCATGACTGCTTTCGCCAAGGTCAGCTCGGGCTTCAGCGAGATTTTCGAACGGCTGGCCGGAGGGCGCTCGATGCTGGAGCTCGAGAACCCTGACGACATCTTCAGCGGAGGCATAATCCTGAGGGCCGACTTCGGGAACGGGCTCCGGGAGTCGTCACAGCACAGTGGAGGTCAGAGGGCGGTCACGGGCGTCTCCATGATCCTGGCGATGCAGGCCGTCCAGTCACACCCGTTCTACCTCTTTGACGAGATAGACGCCGCGCTCGACGCGGTCAACTCAAGCAGTCTCGCCCGATTCTTCAAGGACAGGTCCCTGGAAGCCCAGATCATAGCGATAACCCTTAGAGACGTCTTTGTGGCCGAGAGCAACATCACCTACGGTGTGTACTCGGCGGGCGGGGTATCGCGGGTCGTACACTATAAGCCGGCCGAGGTGCCCCAGCGTGGCTGACCCGGCCCTTCTCTCAAAGCCGCCGCTGAACGTCCTCATCGACCCTTCGCTGGCCAGGCGCAAGAGCCCCTGGGAAATCGACATCTCCCAGCTCCTTGAACTCTTCTTGCGGACGATCTCGCAGTCCGACACCATCGACATGAGGGCGGCAGGGACCGCGGCACTCTCGTCTGCGACAATCTACAGGTTGAAGGTCGAGACGCTCTTCCTCTTCGAGAGGCTCAGAGCAAAGAGAAGTCTCGTGGATGACTCAGAGCCTCCCCAGATCATAGTCATGCCCTTCAGGTACGAGGTCTACTCCACTAATGTCGACGAGCTCTTCGAGGAGCTCTCCAGAATCCTTCAGGGCATCATTTCTGATGAGCAGGGCCGGACGGAGCAGAGTCTGGTGTCCGTCGCGGAGCTCCCGGCACCGAATTTGGAGGAATACGTTATCTCGATTCAGGCCGTCCTGTCGGAGTACCGCAAGATTCTGGTCGAGCGGCTCAGGGCGACAGGGAAAGTGTTGCTCTCGGAGTTGGTCAAGGGCCTTGACCCCATCGGCGCCGCTCGCGTCTTCATCCTCATCCTCTTCTCAGCCAACAGCGGGGAGGTAGTAGTGGAACAAGAGGAGTCCGACGAGGACGCGCTAGTGGTCTCGGTGGGACAGCTTGAGTGAGACAACGAAAGAGCTCCCAGCAAAGGAGGCGCTCGCGAAGGTGGAGGCAGCCCTCTACGCCGCGGGCAGGCCCCTTGACGTCGGCGAAGTCGCGAAGGTGGCCGGGACCACGTCCGAGAGGAAGGCAGCAACGATCGCCCGCGAAATCGCCCGAGTGGTCAACTCCTCGATGCAGGCCGTTGAGGTTGTAGAGTACTCGGGCCCCAGGTTTGCTATGCAACTTAAGGCCCAGTACACCCAAGTCGCCCGAAAGTTTGCTACGCGTCCGCTTCTCTCGAGGGCTGCCCTGAGGACACTCTCCTTCATCGCCTACTTTCAGCCGCTATCAGCGGGCGAGTTAGTCCTCCGGAGGAGTTCGGCGGCCTACCAGCATCTGAAGGAGCTCGAGGAGGTCGGCTTCGTGGTCAGCGTGAGGCAGGGGCGGAGCAGGGTCTACAGGACCACAGGGAGGTTCTCTGAGTACTTCGGACTAAGCGGCGAAGTGGCCCTGATGAAGAAGCAACTCGAGGGACGGAATCTGTCGCTTCGGTAACAGGTTTGGTCCATTCGACCCTAATGTGGTGTCGATCAATGCCACTGATTTCGTGAGATGGTCAGTAGGCGGGGTGGACACATTGGATACCTGTTTCTTCTGCGCGGTGGCCTTGTCCCTCACGGTGGTGAGTTCCATCCTACTTCTCCCCAGGAAGGTAAGCGTCAGGGTTTGAGAGTCATATCTGTGTGGCTGGAGGTCGTTGTGCTGTTCCTGATGAACGCGATGGTAAGAGCACCGCTTGCGTTCTGTCCTCAGAAGCCATCTCCTCCCGTGTTCAAGGCGGCATTACGAACATCCAACTGGTGCAGACTCTGCAGATACCGGAATCCTGCTGACAAAACGCTTAACATCTGGCAGCCGACGGCGTTCCTCTAACAAGGTCCAACCCGATGACTCGTCCATTAGAGAACCTGACCAAGAGAAAAGCGACAGGAGGCAGGTCCCGTCCTTTCAGAGGAAGAAGGGCGTACGAGCGTGACGGCTACGCCATCGAGCCGCTCGTGGGCGAGACCACCAGAAGGTTTTCCAGGCGAAGGGGCGGAAGTGTGTCTGCGGGTGTCGTTTTCTCTGATGTGGCGAACGTCTCAGACTCCAAAGGCAAGGCGACGAAGTCTAAGATACTCCGGGTAAAGAAGAGCCCGGCCAACAGAGATTACGAGCGGAGAGGTGTCATAACCAAAGGCGCGGTCATCGAAACCGAGGCCGGCGAGGCTGTCGTCACTTCGCGCCCGACCGATGATGGGGTCGTCAACGCAGTCCTGACGAAGTCGAAGTAAATGAAGGAATACGAGAAGTACGTAATCTGGTTAGATTACTTCAACTCTGAGCTCAAGAGGAGTGAGGGAAGGCGTGTCCCGCTGAGTACAGCTACGCGGGCTCCCACGATTCAGGAGCTGACGGAGGCCTGTCGTAGGCTCAATATTCAGCCCGTCGCACAGGTTGCGCGGTATCCATCGTCTCCCTTGAGAGAGTCAGGATACGTCTCGGTGATGAAGACAAAGCCCAAGCACGCGCTAGTGATGAAGGTCGCGAAGGAGCTCTCCGTCGTCCGAGGAATCGCCCAGAAGAAACAGGGTTCAGCCCAGACGGCCCGGAAGAAGTGACCCGCCTGCGAAAGTTTAAAGGCATGAAATACCTCAAGTGGATTTCTTGTTACAGGTCGGCATCTTGTTCCATCAAGCCAAGAGCGGCCGGCTAATCGTGCGTCTCACTAGAGAGGTCAGGTCTGGCGTCCCCATGCTCGACGACAAGGGGAGGAGGCTGGGGAAGGTGGTCGAGCTCATCGGGCCTGTCAGGGCTCCTTACGCCTCCGTTGCGGTCACGAGCAGCAGAATCGGAAAGCCGGGCGACGCGGTCTACACAGAAGGGTGAATGGGCTGACTCTTTGGAACGTGAGGGGGGACGATGTCTTCAGGACCTCGTGCCCTGTGTGCGGAAACATACTGATCGGGGACTCCGAGAAGGGGGAACAGGTCTGTCCCAAATGCGGGTATGTTACCTACGCTCCTGCAGACGCTGGTCCTGAATGGAAGGCGATGGACCTTGCTGAGAAGAACAAGCGGGTCCGCGTCGGATCACCTACGACCCTCGCGCTCCACGACATGGGCCTTACGACCGAGATCAGCCGGACGAATCGCGATTCCCACGGCAAGTCCCTTGACCCCACGATGCGAGCAACGGTCGAAAAGATGCGGAAGTGGCAGAGCCGCTCCAGAACGATCAACAGCGAGGAGAGGGGGCTCTCAATCGTTCTTGCGAGGATCAGTGAACTTTGTCAGTCTCTCAACCTGCCAGACAACGTGGCCGAAACCGCCGCGCAGATCTACCGGACCTCGGCGAGGATGAAGGTCGCCAAGAGCAAGTCGATACTCGGGATGACGGCCGCGACCGTCTATCTTGCGTGCCGGAAGTGTGGTGTCTCAAGGACTTTGAAGGAGGTGGCCCGCGCCGCCGGAATGGACAAGGGAAGTGTGGCGAGGTACTTCAGGCTCGTCCTGAGGGAGGTGGAGAAGGAGTACGTCCCTCCCCCGTCGGTTGACAAGTACATCTCGAAGCTAATCAACATGGCGAAGATCCACCCCAAGGTCGAGCTGCGGGCGTTGGAACTATCGCGGAAGACCAGCGACTCGAAGATTTCGAGCGGTAAGGCTCCTGCAGGGCTCGCGGCCGCTTACGTTTACCTCTCATCTGTTCTCGAAATGGAGCACCTGCCCCAGAGAGAGGTGGCGGAGTTCGCCGAGGTCACCGAAGTGACAGTGAGGAACCGGGTCAGGGAAATACTGGACAACTACGTGATCAGGCAGGAGTTCGGTCCGTCAAGATGACCAAAGCAAAACCAAAGAAGGCAAAACCGAAGGCGAGACCGAAGGTAAAGCAGGAGGCACCAGTCAAGCCAAAGAGCCAACCAAGGGGGGAGCCGAAGGTCAAGAAGCAGGAGGAACTCCTTCGCCCGGTGGAAAGATCGGAGGAGGAGTTGGTCGACCTGACTTCAAGGGTCTACAAATTGGTGGTCGAGAAGGGAAGGGACGGCGTCTTGCAGAGCGAGATTTGGAAGGAACTTGGACTGACGAGCAGGGACGGCTCCAGGCTCGCGATAAGGCTGGAGAGGCGGGGCCTGATCGGGCGAGTCAAGGTCTTGGAGGAAGGGCGCTGGACCTACAAACTGACTCCGCTGAGATTCCCCACAGACATGACCTCGATTGAGAAGGCTCCCTGCATAGTCTGCCAGTTCGAGTCGAAGTGCACTTTCGACGGCCAGATCAGCCCGTACGTGTGCCCGCTGCTTGGCCCGTGGGTCATCGGCGAAGCGAAGCTCACGAGTGGTCAGGCCATGTCGACGACGGTCCCAGCAGGGTAGCGTTCTCCAGCGTGAGGACAGAATGAGACTCCACGAGGCCAGGCGTGACCTCTACAGGAGGCTCGCCAAGGAGCAGGGGTACAAAAGCCGAGCAGCTTTCAAGCTGATTCAGGTGATCGAGAAGTACCACTTCATTAGACCGGGCGACAAGGTGGTCGACTTTGGGGCTGCCCCTGGAGGATGGATGCAGGTGACTTCTCAGCTACTCGGCGACACTGGTGCCGTGGTCGGGGTTGACCTGCACGAGGTTAGGCTCAGGGGGAAGAATCTGAAAGCCATCGAGATGGACGTGCACGACCCCAAAATCAAGCAGAAGGTCTTGGATGCCCTTGGAGGGATGGCCGATGTCATCCTTTCAGACCTGGCTCCGTCCGTCTCCGGGGTCTGGGAGCTCGACCAAGGCAGGCAAGTGGACCTCACCCTGAGAGTCCTCGAACTGTCGGAGTCAATCCTGAAGATGAACGGTTCAGGGTTCTTCAAGCTCTTCGAAGGTGAACGCTCCCAGGAGGTCCGCGACGAGTTTCGGAAGTGCTTCAGGGTGGTGCACACCGTCAAACCGTTGGCCAGCAGGAACGTCAGCTCCGAGCTGTACTACTATTGCGAGGGATGGAAGCCGGGCCAGCGCGCCCCTTCAGCGAAAGAAGCCTCCATGCCTTGAAGGACCTCCGGCTTCTCTACTTCCGACCCCGGGCTGCAGCTTCGCGGACCGCTCCCGCGACTGCGGGGAACCGGGCGTCGGTCTTGAGTCCGGTCTTCTCGAGGGGCTGCCTTAGTGTCCTGTACCCCTGGCTCCTCAGCAGCTTCGCGACTGTCGAGTCCGAGACTGAGGCAATTCGCAGGGCCGAGCAGATGCCCTCGATGCTGAAGCTCCAGGGCGGGAATTCGTCCACGCCCAGGAGGGAAGACAGGACCCTCGTCGCTTCGGGAAGCCCGAGCCTCTCGGATGCGGCGACCGCGTCGCGCAGCGTCTTCGTCTCGGTCAAGTCCCCCAGCCAGAGTGGTCCAGCAACCTTCAGCCGAGCCCCGCACTCCTCGCACGAGCCCCTCGGCGCCGATCCCTCTGCCAGACAGCCACACGCCCTGCACGATAGCACATAGCCTTCGTTCTCCCGGGTCGCTTCCGCTTTTGACGGGCCGACATCGACCCTGACGAAGACTCTGATGTAGTGCCTGGTGCTGTGGACCGCGACAGGCCTAACCCCGAGGTCGAGCGACGCCGCTTCCCTCCTCACGGCGTTGAGTAGAAGCCTGATCCCCGTCTCGTGGTGGAAGTGGTTGTTGACCGGCGTCCCTCCGTACCGCCTTTCAGCCACTCTGGTATGCACCCCACAGAGGACCGCGGTGTCGGTGGCCGTGAAGGACGCTATGCCATTGTCCTTCGTGGCGCGCAGAGCAGCCTGGAGGTAGGGCACGGGGGTCCCGAAAGGGTCGACGTCGACATAACTTACCTTCTCGTCCTTCCCGTATCTCGAGTAAAGGTACGAATTTGCTTCGCCTGGGATGAACTCGCACCGCCCCTGGACTCCGTTGAGCCTCGCGTTCCTCCGCGCGAGCTTGATCGAATCCCTGTTTATGTCGACCAAGGTCACGCTCAGACTCCTCCTAACCTCCGCGGCCACCCTCAGACCCCGCGCGCCGACCCCGGCGAGAGCGTCGCAGAAGGTGAGCCCTTCGGTCGCCTCCACTATCGCGACCGAGACCGAGCGGTTGATGGACGCCGCGGGGTTGTAGAAGACCGGGGTGGTCGGAGGCACTGACGCAAGGCTCTCTCTGGGGACCAGCAGGACGGTCTTCCCTTCGCTCGTCCGGACGAGCTTCAATACGCTCATGACGTTGGTCCCTGCGTTGTTAAGCGAATCGGGTCAGCGTCCTTCCGTTGCAATCTGGCAAAGCACCGACGCGACTCGCTCGCTAACCTGACCGCGGCCCTGGCCGCGTGAGCCGCGGCAAATGCCTCCGCAAATCTGTCTGCCTGCGCTGGCGCCAAGGGCCAGTGGGAATGTGCTTCGCCACACAGAATGATTCTTGAAACAATGCCAGAACCCCATCCATGGGGAAGAACCGCGAGAGCGGCCCCGGTGATTCCCTTAGGTTTCACGCCTGACACCTACTGCCGATCTCCTGTGCGCCAGCTCGAGGACGAATAGCCCGGATGCGATCACTAAGACGAACCAGTTGGTCAGAATCTTCTCCAAGGCGGTCCCGATGAGGAAGTTCGTGACGCGACTCGACATCGTGGTAGGGATGAAGATTAGCAAGACGAATTCAAAGGCCACTATCACTGGAGCGGCGAATAAGGTGACAGTTCTTGTTAACGCGGTCAGCAGGTCCTCTTTGCCGTTGAGCCGATAGACGAACACGCAGAGAGTAGCGGCGGTGAGAAGCACAAACCCTGCTTCCCCGAATGTCAAGGGGACGACGGGATGAGGTGGTCCTTCGTGGGCAAAGAAGGCGGTTGTCATGTAGACGTAATAATGGTTGAGACACACGGCATTGGGACAACAGACTGATGCGGGCCCCGGACATTCGTTCGGGCCGAGCACGAGTAAGGGGTTAGGACGGTCGTTTGGGCTCGTCGACGCGATGTCGTAGAGGACGAAGATGGAGAAGAATATGAAAACCCCTGCCACTGCTCCCAGAAGAGTTGTGTCTCTGACGGCCCTATGTATTGAGGGCTTCGGCCCCTTGGGCATCTTGGGACCAGCGACCTCGACTATGACCACTAAATCAGCCAGAGCCGCGAATCCAATTGCCAGAGGTCCATAACCTCGAAAAAGGAGTAGCAGGAAGCTGTACACATACACTTCATGGTAGTAATCCCGCAGCATCTCAGGAGTAGGATGCCCCTGAATACCTGGATGGATGGGAGCAGGGACGAGCAGCGCCAGTAGCGCGAACACCGCAACCACACCCAGCAGCACCACGACGACCAGCCGCAAAGTCGCGATCTTCAACGCCTGACGCATGTCCTCTTAGAGAGTAGAAGGGCGTAGGCCAGCAGGGTGAGAGACAGGGCCACGATAAGGACGAACCAGTTGCTCACGAGGCAGATGCCATCCAACGACCAAGGAACGAATTTGGTGGCATAGAGATTTATCTCGCGCGAGTCGAATACGAGGATCCCAACCTCCAGTGCGGTTATGGCTGGGAGCGTGAATGTTCTGAGCGCCCACTTGAGAGCATAAGACAATCCCCTTTCGAGGCGGTAGATGGTGAACCCGAGCGTCGTGACGACGGCGACAGGGAAGGCCACCTCGCTCAGGTAGATGCCATGGAGGTCTATGTAGTGGAAGAGTATCCACTTCGAGGTGGCGGCAAGGGACGGGATATTGTAGCCTACATCTATGGCGGCCATTGCCAAGAAGGCTATAGCTCCTGCTACGGAGAACAGCAGAGTGGTAATCCTGATGCGATGCGATAGGACTACCTGGTGTGCTGAAAGGCGTGCGACAGATGGCAAGGCTCTCGACAGACGGTCCTTCAACTGAAACAGGAGCGACAAGGCCGCCACCGCCGCGAAGCCCTCCGCTATCTCGACATAGGACTGATAGTTCCGAATAGAGGTGAAAAAGGACATCGGATTGCCTGTCGCCTCTGCATTAGCGCAGAAGAGATATTGGCTCTTTTGAAGCCCGCAATAGTAAGAGCAGCTGGCGTTCTGTGCACACCAATCGGAAGCAGACTTCACTGGCGAAAAGAATGCTAGTAGGGCGAACGCCACCGAGGCCGTAAGGAACAGCGCCACGACCAGAAGCCTCGACCTCCTACCCTTCAGGAGTGGCAACCGTCTCACGCTACGGTCATTCAGAATGTCTCAGTTAAGGAATGTGCAAGAGCCTCTGCGCTTCAAGGCTCCAGGCGTACAGGTTCTTCTACCACCAGCTCTGATGGCGACACCCATGAGCAGCATTTGGCTCTTGACAGGCCCACCTGGGGTTGGGAAGTCGACTGTAGTGTCGAAGGTAGTGCTGAGGCTGAAGAGCGCCGGGGTGATCGTGGGGGGCTGCTCTACCACAGAAAGGAAGGTCAAGGGGGTTAGGGTCGGGTTCGAGGTGCTCAACCTCACCGATGGGACGCGAGGGGAACTCGCCTCCATCTCGGCCAACCTCGGTCCGAGGGTGGGCCGGTATCGCGTCAACCTCGCAAACCTTTCGGCGGTCGGGGCCGCCGGCCTGTCGAAGGCGGCGACATCTTCCGAGGTGATAGTGATTGACGAAGTGGGGCCGATGGAGTTGGTCAGCCCCGAGTTCAGGAAGGGTGTCAGGGCCAGCCTCGACTCCGGGAAGCCGATCCTCGCTGTCGTCCATGAAAGGCTGGAGGACGACTTGCTCGCCGAGCTACGGGAAAAGGCGAAGGAAACGATAACCGTCACAGTCGAGAACCGCGACCAGGCGGCCGACGGGCTGGCTAGTTCGCTCCTCGAAGCCGCGGGCGGCCCGAAAACAAGTTAGCGGCCGTGGATAACCAAATCCCATCTTTTAAGAACCGAATGACAGCCGACAGAAAGGCAGAGAACAGTCTCCGCCTATTCCTTGAGGAGTTGGGGCCGTCTAAGAGCGTCGAAACATTCCTGCGAAATTATGGGAATGTTCGGACCCGCTGCGCGTACGCCGGCGAGCTATGCCTGTATTTCCGCTGGCTGCGCGGGAAGGGCATCGCCATGACCCCGGATCAATTGATTCAGGACAACCTCCGGGCGGTATTCGAATCACGCCCTACGGACGTAGTGGCCAAGAGAAAGCACACCGACCTGCTCGGCGACTATGTCAACGCGTATCTGATCGTCCAGCAATTGGGCGGCTTCCTTAAGTAAGCTTGGATGGCTCCTTCGGCCGGCGCACCCCTGTTGAGAATGAAAGCTAGTTACTTTTCGTTGGTGGCCGGACTACTGGCAGTCGCAAGCCTCGCCCTTCCGTGGTGGGTGCTCGACGTGACCCCTCCCGATTTGTTCGGAACCGGGTCGATCCGATTCTACCTGTGGGGGCCTCAGGGTGGTGCCCCTGCCGGACAACATGGATATGCCTTCCTCACGTATGCTTCGCTCATCCTGATCCTCATCGCGGCTGCTCTGGGGTTTTGGGGAGTGTTGCGCTCAAGAAGGGGCAGCGCGACTCCATTGCTCCGCGGCTCTGCCTCCGCCCTTCTCTCTGTCGGCATTTTCGCATTGGCCATTCAGCTCTGGGTTAATGACACCTTCACCAATGTCAATTCCATCTTCTACTCAGGGGCCTACGCCGACTATGGGGATTATCATGCGACTGCCTACCTCAGCTACGGTTTCTACATCGCCCTCGTCGCAGGCATCTTGTTCCTCATCGGATACTTGATGCATCGGAGGACTGGGCAGAGCGAGGAACCACGCGCCCAAGCATGATTTGATTTCCATCAATCGAAAGCGGTTTCTTGGGATCGAGTAACATGGTCTGCTCCAATTGTGGGATTGCCCGAGGTCGCCCTCTCAGGCCTGTGGTGGTTGCGCTTCTCCTGCTCACGGCTGTTGTCATCTCGTCGGCACCTCTCTCGCCGCCAGCGCATGCCCAGGCCGTGGTCGCGACAGTAAGCGTGGGGTCCGCACCCGATGCCGCCGCCTACGACTCCTCCAAGGGCGAGGTCTTCGTGGCCAATGGAGGCGACGACACTGTCTCCGTGGTTTCTGACGCTACCAACCACGTAGTCACCACAGTGAACGTGGGACCTACTCCGGACGCTGTCGCCTACGACTCCTCCAAGGGCGAGGTCTTCGTGGTAAATGGAGGCGGCACGACCTCGGTCATCTCGGACGCTACCAACGAGGTGGTCGCGACAATGCACGTCGGAGGCGACGCCGTCGCCTACGACTCCTCCAAGGGCGAGGTCTTCGTGGTCAATCAAGGCGCGGACACTGTTTCCGTGATTTCTGACGCTACCAACCATATAGTCACCACACTGAACGTGGGACCTGATCCCTACGGTGTCGCTTATGACTCTGCCAAGGGTGAGATCTTCGTGGCCAATTCTGGGGACGACACCGTCTCGATCATCTCCGACGCCACTAACCAGGTGGTCGCAAATGTGAGCGTAATGTCTTATCCCTGGTATGTTGCTTACGACTCCTCCAGGGGTGAGGTTTTCGTTGCCAATTCCTTTAACGACACCGTCTCGATCATCTCCGACGCCACTAACCAGGTGGTCGCCACAGTGGGCGTAGGGTCTGAACCCTGCGTTCTCGCCTACGACTCCTCCAAGGGTGAGACCTTCGTTACCAATAGAGGCGACGACACCGTCTCGGCCATCTCTGACACCACCAACACCGTGATCGCGACAATCCCCGTGGGGTCCGCACCCGATGCCGCCGCCTACGACTCATCCAAGCGTGAGGTCTTCGTGGCCAATGGAGGCGACAACACGGTCTCGGTAGTGTCGGACACTATTTTCTCTGTGGTCGCCATCGTCACAGTGGGCGCAGGTACGTATCCCATCAGCGTCGCCTACGACTCCTCCAAGGGCGAGGTCTTCGTGGCCAACTGGGACAACAACACCGTCTCGGTCGTCACTGACTCCACGAACGAGGTGGTCGCCACAGTCCCTGTGGGTTATACTCCCAGCAGCGTGGCCTACGACTCATCCAAGCGTGAGGTCTTCGTGGCCAACTTAGGTGAGAACACCGTCTCGGTCATCTCCGACGCCACTAACCAGGTGGTCGCCACAGTGGGCGTAGGGTCTGAACCCCGCGCTGTCGCCTACGACTCCTCCAAGGGCGAGGTCTTCGTGGCCGATCAGAGCACAAGCAATGTATCAGTCATCTCCGACGCCAGCAACCAGGTGGTCGCCACAGTGGGCGTAGGATATGGACCCTACGCCGTTGCCTACGACTCCTCCAAGCGTGAGGTCTTCGTGGCCAATTACTGGGGCAAGACCGTCTCGGTGGTCTCGGACGCTACCAACAAGGTGGTCGCCACAGTGAACGTGGGGTCTTTTCCCGACGGCGTCGCTTACGACTCATCCAAGCGTGAGGTCTTCGTGGCCAATTCCTACGACAATACCGTCTCTGTCATCTCTGACGCTACGAACAAGGTGGTCGCGACAATCCAAGTGGGGTCTAATCCCCTCGCCCTCGCTTACGACTCAACCCAGGGCGAGGTCTTCGTGGCCAATTCTTACACAGTCTCGGCGGTCTCGGACACTACCAACAAGGTGGTCGCGACAATCCCCGTCGAAGGCAACGCCATCGCCTACGACTCTTCCGAGGGTGAAGTCTTCTTGACCACCGGTGGTTACAACGGCATCGTCTCGGTAGTATCCGTTGGCGCTCCCGCCACGACTACATCCACTTCTAAGAGTTCGACAACCACGCCTCAAACTACCTCCACCGCCAGTTCTTCGACCACTTCCACTTCCATCAAAAGTACGAGCCCAACGACCACATCCACCGCTACAACGAGCTCTACCACATCTTCAGGAGGGAGCAGTATCCCCGAGTTCCCCGTGCAGATTGGCTTCACTTTTCTGGCTACGGCTGTCGTCGTGACATCCTACGTCTTCGCCAGACGTGTGGTGTTTCCACGGCTCTGATCTGCTCGAACCCCTGACGCACGCGAAAAGCCGGAATCAACCGTCAGCCTGACAGAACTCAGACCGACCCACACCGTTTATATCATGCTTCAGGACTTCTCTTGTGATATGTCTTTCTTAGGCAGATTGATTGGGACGCCAATCGAATTGTACCAGGGAATGGTCGATGTCTACACGGCAGGAGGGTTGAATGCCCAGCTGCTCCAGAAGGACAGCCCCGAGGCACTTGATGGTGGACCCACAATCAAGGTCGCGGGTCGGAATGTTGAGTTCGTGACCATACGGTTCAAGTCCGGAAGCATGAACAAGGGTAAAGGACTGGATATCGGCCCGAGCATCTCGGGGGGGAAGGAGTTGAGCAAGCCAAAGTTCGGCTTCCATCACATAGTCCGGGGACTCGCCGGCAGAAGTCCCGACGACCTGAAGGCCGAGCTGAAGGCCTCAACGAGGGGTTTGATCAAGAAGGAAGTTGTTGACCTCACGTGGGAAGGGGGACGCCTCGCAGCCGCTCTCGCAGCGGACACGGACCTGAAGAGGAGACTGATGGAGCTCCGGGCTTCGGAAGTCAACGTGAGCGCCGACGAAAAGAACAACTGCATCAGAATAGAGTATCCTGCCAAGGTTAGAGACGTGGTTGAGAAGAAAGGGTTCATCGTAAAGCAGACGACCACCAAATTCGAAGAACTCCCGCCCATGGGAGTCTTCGAGATATGCGACTCCATAGCAGCCAAGGCCAAATCACTGTAGCGTAGCATACCAAAGGTCCAAGCGCGTGCATGCTAAATGAGCCGGGGCAGAAGTCTCTGACCTGAGTGAGACAATCGAAGCAGGGCCTTCGTAGCTTAGCCGGGCTATTGATTCTTGGCACACAACCCGTAAAACAACCATTAACTAGCGGCCCGAAAACAAGTTAAGTCCGACGTGCGGCCCACGTCGCGAAATGGTTTCTCTGCAAGGAGGCGCGGACGAAGCGGGGAGAGGCTGTGTCGTGGGTCCACTCGTCGTCGCAGGGGTTTCTGCGACCCGCTCCGGGATCAGGGAGCTGAAGGAGCTGGGCGTCAGGGACTCGAAGACGCTCTCACCGCGTCGGCGAGAGGCCCTCTATCCGGAGATCCTCAAGGTCTGCAGTCGAGTGCACTGGGCACACATAGAGCCCGCGGAGATTGACGCGGTCGTGAGGACGGGCAAGAAGTTCAGGAAGCTGAACTACCTCGAAGCTCTCTACTTCGCGAAGGTCATCGACCAGCTGGATGCCCGGCGAGTGACAGTGGACGCCTGCGACAGCGTGCCGGAGAGATTCCAGGAGAACATTTGCGACAACTTGAGGACTCGCTGCAGCGTGGACGCACTCCACAAGGCCGACAGAGACTACCCGATTGTCTCGGCTGCTTCGATCATTGCAAAAGTGGAGAGGGACAGGGAAGTGGAGAAGCTGAGGAGAAAGCACGGCGACTTTGGCTCCGGCTATCCCTCCGACCCCTACACCAGGATCTTCTTCATTGAGAGGATGCGGAGGGGTGAGCCGCTCCCCGAGTACGTTAGAAAGAGCTGGAAAACCTGGGACAGGTTCCGGCAGAGCCTTCTCGCCCCCTTCTAGCTAGCGGGTCGCGACTATCAGGGCGTGGTCCTTTTCAAAGGGACTGAGCTCGATTATCAACTCTACGCGAAAGCCCGCCCCCTCAAGCCTCTCTCTCTCCTCCTGGAAGACTCTCTCGGGGTCCTTCAGGACATCGATACTCCTCGCCTTCACCACGAGTAGGAGCCTCCCCCCAGGCTTCAGCATCGCCCTGCAGTTCTCCATCGCGATCTCGGTCTGGTCCGGTTGTGCGATGTCACAGTAGACCAGGTCTACCTTCGAAATGTTGTACTTCGAGGGGTCCCTGGCGTCGGCGACAAAAGGGATCACGTTCTTCCGCTGTCTAGCGACGTTCTCTACGAACTCCCTGGCTACGCGGGGAGAGAACTCGACGCCAATCAGCAGCCCCTTCTCTCCGACGATGTCAGACACGTGTGAGGGCGTCGTCCCCGTCGACGTCCCCAGATACAGGACCCTGTCTCCCTCCCCAATTATGTCGTCGGGGAGGCCCTTGAGCATCGCTGCCGCGAGCTTGCTCCTGAACGGGTCCCAGGTCCTGTACTCGACCCCGCCCCTGCTGATGAGCTCCTCGTTGTAGACCCTGTATCCCTTTGCGAGGTTCGGCGTCAGCAGGAAGGTCCTGCCATTCCTGTCTTCCCTCCTGACCGGGCTCATCGCCGACTGGACTTCTGGCGTCTAGGGAATCTCTCCCGCCTTTGGGGACTGTCGCGGGAACGGTCGCGCCACTCCGGCTGCCTCGGCGGGGGCTCCTTGTACTTCTCTCTGATGCTCGCGAGACGCTTGTCGAGACTCACCTTGATCGAGGCCTCCTCCGAGCCCCTGTAGTAGTCGACCCTGGCCGCTATTGCGATCTTGTTCGCGATCGTCCTCGCTATCTTTCCCCTCTGCCATTTCGGCGCCGCGTGGACGGCCTCGTGCTGAAATAGGATTCCATGCTTGGGCGGCCTCGCGCCCGTCCTGAGCGCCCGGAAGAGAGCCTTCTCGGCCCCAAGGATCTGGATGGTGCTCGCCGGCAGCATCGCGAGCCTGTCGAGCCCTCCCGCCTTCGCCATCAGCCTCGCCCCAATCGTGGCGCCAGCCACCTCGCAGACGTTGGGGGCAATTCTCTTCATGGCACCCTCCACGTATTCGTTGAGCTTGTTTCGTTCTCCGCTGAGTTCGACAGAGAGGGACGACAGCGCCTTCACCCTGGCCAGGTCCCCGTCAGTGATTTCCCCTCCCTTCGACCTGTCCCGAGCCGTGAGGATCGCTTCGACCTTCTTCTCGGTGAACCCCCTCCCCTGGAGCAGCTCGGGTGTGAACCCATCTCTCCTCCCTGCGGCGACGATGATCCGGCACAGAGCGACATTGTCCTGAACCATCGGGGTCAGCTCCGGAAAGTGCAGCCCGTACCACTCTGCGGCCCTCGTCGAGGTGACATTGAGGAACTTGTCCATGTCGTCCAGCGCCTGGATTGCCTGGACGAGGTGCAAGTCTGGGCGAGAACCGGATTTCCTGATCGCCTCTTCGGCAGCCGCAATCGATCTCTCTCTTATCGTCTCGAGGGAAGGCCTCTCGTCACCCGCAGGACCTTTCCCTCCTCCAACGGCATTCTCCTCTCCCGGTCTTGCTGTTGCCAGATATCTCAACTCTCCCCGAGTCTCAGGACATTAAAGCGTTTTACATCGAGCCGAAGTCCAACGCCAGAGTCGACTGGCTAGTCTTATGGGATCAAGACTGTTAGTTCAAGTTCCGTCGACCTATGCATAACTCAGGGGTTTTGGCCCACGCGTCTGATTGCAAGCCAAAGATTAATCTACCGTGAGGAGCAAGCCTTCCTAAGGAGGATTGAAACAAGAAGATGCCGACCCACGGGAGTCAGCAGGTCAGCTCAAGGCTGACTGCCTCCAGTCACTAAGGCCGGAAAGGTCAGATCCCAGACTCCGAAACTAGAAGGGAAGCCAAAGCCTAGCAAGATCCCGAAGGTAAGGAACAAACGGACCTACGACAAACGCTTTACCCTCAGGCGCAAGCCAGGCCAGAACTGGATGCGCCGGTGACCGCTCAAGAGCCGGAGAGGACACGGGAGGCGGCCGCCTACCTGGCCGAGCAAGTCAGGAACGGCGGGGTCGCTTCGAGGACGGCCCTCGAGAAGCTGAAGAAGCGGGCGTCCATGCAATACTCTCTGGACAGGTACATCTCCAACTCTGAAGTTATCGCCGCCCTGGAACCGGGCACGAGGGGTGCCTTCGAGGAGATGCTCCGGGTCCACCCCAGGAGGAGCGCTTCAGGTATAGTGGTCATCACGGCCTTCTCCGCGCCTTATTCGTGCCCTCATGGCACATGCGTTTTTTGTCCGGGCGGGCCCAAGTTAGGAACGCCTCAGAGCTACCTCCCCGACAGCCCGGGGATGAGGACCGCGCTCGCCGTGGGATTCGACCCACTCCCTCAGGTCCGCAGGAGCCTTTCCAACTACGAGGGGAACGGGCACAAGACCGATAAGGTCGAGACGGTTATCGAAGGCGGCACATTCATCGCCCTTCCCGCCGACTATCAGACTTCCTTCGTGAAGGGGGTCTACGATGGCCTAAACGGCTCCGCTTCGGGGACCCTCGAGGAGGCGCAAGCGGCCAACGAATCTACCCAGAGCCGGTGCGTGGGCCTGACCCTCGAAACGAAACCTGACTGGTGCAGACCGCAAGACATCGATCTCATGTTGAGCTTCGGGATAACGAGGCTAGAGATAGGGGTCCAGAGCCTCAGAAACGCGACCCTCTCAAGGAGCAACAGGGGGCACACTGTAGAGGACACGCTGAACGCATTCAGGGTCGCGAGGGACGCCGGCCTCAAGGTGGCAGCCCATATGATGCCCGGACTCCCGGGGGCGACCCCTGTGGAAGACCTCGAAGACCTCCGAATGCTCTTCGAGCGGGACGACCTCCGCCCCGATATGATGAAACTCTATCCGACTCTCGTCATTCCAGGGACGGCCCTTGCGAAGCAGTTCGAGGCTGGGCTCTACAGGCCCTACGACCTCAGGACAGTCGTGGAACTCCTGAGCGACATGAAGCGGTTCGTGCCAAGGTGGCATAGGATAATGAGGATTCAGCGGGAGATTCCCGCAGGAGAGATATCTGGAGGGGTGAAGAACGGGAACCTGAGGGAGCTGGTCCTGGCCAGGGCCGAAGAGAAGGGCTGGAAGTGCAGCTGCATTAGGTGCAGGGAGGTGGCCCTGAGCGAGCCGTCCGCGATGGCCGAGGAGGATGCCCTCGCGTACCGTGAGGAGAGATACTCCGCCTCGGGCGGGCTCGAGGTCTTCGGCTCCTTCGAATACGAAAGGAGCGGCAAGATCGCGGGCTTCGTGCGGCTCCGCGTTCCGTCCGAGGGCGCCCACCGATCGGAGATGGCGAGTTCGGCCGTCGTCCGCGAGCTCAGGGTCTACGGGCGCCAGGTCGAGTTGGGAGGGAGGAGCGAGAGTGCGTGGCAGCACAGGGGGCTCGGTGCCTCCCTGATGGAATCGGCCGAGAGACTCTCGGGCGAGGAGTTTGACGCGAAGAGGGTCCTGGTGACCAGCGCGGTGGGGACGAGGAACTACTACAGAAAGCTTGGCTACGAGAGGCTGGGGCCTTACATGGCGAAGAGACTGGGTTGACCTTGGTCCGCACTCGGCGTCAGGCCATTCTCCTGTCGATGACCCCATCTTTGCGAGCCTTCTTTTCGGCCGCGAAGTAGACCGCAAGGCCGACGACGAGGAAAATCGCCCCGCCTAGGACGCACAGCGAAAGTGAGTAGAGATAGTTCCCGGAGACGCCGGGGACGATGGCGACCCTCGCGGCGGCTATGAACTGGGTGAACGGGAGGTACGTCGCCCCAACCGACACTGGATATGGAAGGATCGAGGGCGGGAAGAGCGCCCCGGAGAAGACCATCAGGAGTCCTGCGACGTACCCGGGAAGGGACCATTCGAACTTGCTAGCATAGAGCGAGTAGGCGCCGAGGAGGTAGCCCAGGCCCAGGGCGGCAGGGATGTCCGCGACCAACGCGACCCCAAGCATCAGCGCGGTCACTGGGGTCACGATGAGCGGGACCGTCGTGCTTAGGAATGAGCCCAGCACGTAGTAAGCGGCCGCCAGGGCGGCGATAGAGGTCGTGACCGAGATCGCGAAGGATGACAAAGCCCTCCCGGCCACGTAAAGAGCAGTCGACCGCGCGGTGAGGTAGATGTGCTGGAAGACCGAGAGATTCTTGCCCTCGGCTATCGCGACGGTGGGGACCCAGGCATAGGCAGCCACGTGGGCGTATAGGGTCGACCCGACGAGCACATAGGCCAACTGAGTCGGATTGAACAAGACCCCCGGACCGCTGTTCGAGGAGCCAAACCAGTAGATCATCGAGACGGTCATCGCCGAGGCGAAGGGGGCGACCACTTGCAGCGCGAGAGATACGGGCGGGTATGTCCAGGCGAGGTCGTGCTGGATGCCCATCCAGGCCGAGGCGAAAAGCGACCTGAAGCTGATCATCTGATTCTCACAGCGATTGTGCCGTCCCTCCTGCCTCTGTTCTCTAGGGCCTTCAGCGCGAAGTTGGAAATGACAAGGAAGATGACCGCCATCACAGCCAAGGTGACGAGGCTCGGCCAGATGGACCCGACATCCATGCCCCTGAAGAGCGACTTTCTTAGGGCATCCATGCCGATTGTGAGCGGGATTAGCGACGCGACCGCCTGTATAGCGAAGGGAAAAGGCGAGGCCCCGCCTATTGCCGGGAAGTAGAGACCCGAGACCATCGACACGGGCTCTTGGAGTACGTTGTTCATCGACTCCGCCTCCCGACCGTAGGTGAGATACAGCGAGGAGAGGGTCATCCCCATCGCATAGAGAGATACGAGCGTGAGCAAGAATGTCAGCAAGACTGCTCCCCACGAGGCCGCCACAACCGGGTGGAATAGAACCCATCCAATCCCGATGACCATGGCTGCGGACGGGGCGGTCCCGATTATCCCTCCGAAAGACATGCCTATCAGAATCGCGGACAGTGAGGCGGGCGAAGTGAGATAGATCTCAAAGAGGCCCTCCTGTTTGTCCCAGTTGAACTGGCTCGCCATCGACCAGAGAACGTTGCCCCAGAACGCCACCATCACGCCGCCGAGGATTGCGAAGCCGATGTAGCCGGTCGCTCCGATGCTGTAGTAGAGGAGCGAGAGCGCAAGGGATGAAAGGATCGGGAAGCCCATGTTCACTACGATCCAGAGCCGCTCTCCAAAGATGCTCCAGAGCCGCACCAGGGCCCTTGCCTTCATGGTCCTGAGCCAGGGCCTAGTCTCCATCCTGCTCCTCCCTCTCCTTGAATCCGCGCCCTACCATGGCCACGAAGACCTCCTCCAGCGTCGTCTCCTTCCGCCACGAAGCGATGACCTTGTGGCCCGACTGCGCCATGGCCTCCTCGGCCCTCCGGGCCGTCCCGTCATCTTCGACGACTACTTGGATGGTCGAGAGTCCCCTTTCCTCGTCCGAAGCCGACGTGAATCCCTTCACTCCCTCCACTTGGGCGAGCAAGTCGAAGCTCTTCTCGGGCGGAGTGACCTCCATCACCAGCGCCGGGACGCCCAGCGTCCTCTTCAGCTCCTTAGGAGAGCCTTCGGCGATTATCTTCCCCTTGTCGATTATCGCGACCCTGTCACAGATCGCATCGACTTCGGCCATGTTGTGCGTGGCGAGCATTATCGTCCTGTCGTGCTGGCGGACTTCATCCTTCAGGAAGTCCCTGATGCTGCGGGCTGTCATCACGTCCAGCCCGATCGTGGGCTCGTCGAGGAAGACGACCCTGGGGTCGTTGATGAAGGCCCTCGCTATCGTGGCCCTCTGCCTGTAGCCCGTGGAGAGGGCGTAGAACTTCCTGTCGAGGTACTTCGTCAGCCCCAGTCTCTCGGAAAGATCTCCTATCCTCTTCTCGGCGATTTGGGGCTGGATGCCGTAGAGCTGAGAGAAGAACCAGAGGTTCCGCTTCGCGCTGATGAAATCATAGCCGGCCTTGTCAGCCCCGCTCGCCATGTTGATCACGTGTCTGACTTTCTCGGGCTCGTGTTCGACGTCGAACCCCATCACGGAGGCCGAGCCCCCGGTGGGAAGCAGGAGGGTGGACAGGATCCTGATTATGGTCGTCTTCCCGGCCCCGTTTGGCCCCAGGACTCCGAAGATCTCGCCGCGGCTGACGCTGAGACTGACGCCGTCGAGGGCGACGACCGGGGCTTCCTTCGTCTTGAACTCCCTCCTCAGGTCCGAGACCTTGACCGAGGCTTGTGTCCCTGATATCATGAATGACTCACGCTAGATGACTGGCGACGGTTCGCCCAGCTTCGGGAGTTAACCCTTTCGAATGCCAACTGGCAACGGAATTAGGAGTCATCGCGAGGCCTTCAGCGGGAATCAGGGCCCCTGATCGCAGGAGGGACCAGACCCAGCGCGTCCTTGAGCCTGAAGCAGGCCTGCATCAGCTCGACGCTTTCCTGCCTCGGCAGCCTGGGGTCCTCTGCGTTGAATGCCACTGTCAGGACCTCGCATGCGCGGTCGAGGCTCCTGATCGCCTTCTGGATCTCTGGGGGAAGCCTGTCGAGCCCAGACGTGCAGAAGTCGACAACCTGGAAGCGTCCCGGGTCGCTGCGCCCCAACTCACTCCCCTCCCTGGCTGCCGTACCTGGCCCTGAGCTCCTTCTCCACGTACTCGACGCTCGCCAGGACGTCGTCGGCGGTCTCAGAATAGATCGAGACCTCCCACTGGTAGGATCCTTTCGCGTTCTTGGTGACGGTCACGTGGTAGGGCTGGGCGACCCTGGTCAGCTTTGTTTCTTCTGCCGCGCTCTCGGATTGCATGGCAGTAGGTGCCACCTATGGGTAAATAGGTCTTACCCTTAAGTAACACCTGTGCGTGGGAGTGCGCCAGAGTGTGTTATGGCGCTGCCAAGATACGAATGCCTGAGGTGTAAGCACCGCTGGATCCCCAGGTCGGACGAGAGGCCGAGGATCTGCCCGAAGTGCAAATCGGCGTACTGGGACAAGCCGAAGAGGAAGACGAGGGAGTAGAGGCCCTACAGGGACCTGGCCCACGCGGTCCAGATTTCATACCTTGTCGCTGGACCCGTGAAACAGCGAGCGGGAACGGACCTCATGAGGCTCAGAGGACGTGCTTCCTGAGGGCCGCCATGATTCTGGCCCCGTACCTCTTCTTGCACTCGGAGCAGAGATATGCACCGCAGAGGCTGCAGTAAACGACTTCCTTGTACTCGTGGCAGACGTCGCAGGCTCTGCTCAATCAAGGTCCCTGGCCTGGCGATTGACCACATCGTCCCGGGGCCAGGATGGACGCCGAGGTCCCGGGACCGACGGCACCAGGCCAGGAGCATAAACCCTCCATTTCCTCGTCCGACCCCCGGAGGGTGCGCCGGTCCTTGGGGTCGCGGATCGCTTCTCGGTCGGTCATGGAGGCAGCTGCGTCTCTCTCATCGTGGACGTCGCCGGAGATGCGGATGTCATTGATGCGCGGCTTAGAGTCAAGGTCGCTCGGCCTCGTGATCAGCCGTCGGAGAGCTCCGGCATGAGAGAGGGTCGCTTTCTGCATGGTCCCGGTCTCCCTGGTCTCAGGCCTCAGCTACCCTGCCCCCGTGTGGCTCCAGGATTCCCGTCATTCCCATCTGATGAGACGCATTTGACGATTCCCATGTTTTGGGTGCGGCCTCCGCGTCGGGGATAGCGCGCGCGGTCAAACTGAAACCCATTGACCCTCTGCGTCCCGCAGAACCTGCAGACGTTGTCGATGAAGTCGTCCCGGCCTCTCCATTCCTGGCAGCCACGGCACCAACGCCGGCGGGAGATCACGGCTGCGGACCTCCCCTTGTCTGAGCCTCCGCGTCACGTGCAAGCTGTCGCCTTGGAATCATGGCACCTCGCCTCTCAGCATCCTCCTCAGCAGGACGATGTTCTTCCAGATCGTGGTATGATCGACGCCCGAGACCTCGGAGAGTTTCATGTACGTCACCTGGCTCTCTCGGTGGGGTCGACTCACCGGGACGGTCATCTCCATCATCAAAGTGGTCGAACTCAAGCCAGCTGGGCCCTACCTTCGGGGATCGGGACGGCCAGCGCAGCCGGGGCCTCTTCGATCTGGGTCGGTGTGAGCTCTGGCACCCAGGCCTTGCTGATCTGCCAGACGCGGGGGTTTATCATGCGGGCGTAGCCGAGCTCCTGAAGGCGCCTCAGGTAGGCCTTGACCGTGCGCGGGTCCCTCAGTCCGAGGCCTCTTACGGCCTGTCTCAGGTCGCTGTCGGGCAGCTGGCCCGTGGACCCGTCCCCCAGCATCCCCAGCAGCTCGACCCTCAACCTGGCGAGGCTTTCCCGGACGTCGGAGTGGACGCTCTCGATGTTCTTTGCAGGCCTATGCTGCATGTTGCTGCGTGCGACCTGCTCGAGGTAGGCCTCGAGGGCGTCGGTGATGAACTGCCCCTGGTAGGCATAGAAGGTGCCGTAGGTCGCTATCAGGTGCTCTCTCATGCGCAGGATCACCCCGCTGTCGACGTTCCTGACCTGCAGCTGTCGTTCACCCGAGGAGGATCACCCGATAGCAAAAGAATGTCGTTTGAACACATGAACACAGAGAGAGGGATGAATGAATGAATGAATTCAAAATACAGTAAGTAGTAGTAGTAGTAGTAGTAGTAGTAGTAGTAGTAGAGTGTAGATTGAACTCAATATGCTGTCTTTTGGTTTCAATCGACATGGTTTCTGGGGGGGTGGGCGGGGCCTCGGATCCCCCTGCATGCAGCAGCATGCAGCATTCACTCCCACGATGTAGGGTCATGGGATCGTCGGTCTCTCCTTCTTCGACGACCTCGCTTCAAGCCATCTATCTCTCGCCTCTGCGGTCACCCTGAGGTATTCCGCTTCGAGCCGACGCAGTCGCTCGTACTCGCTCTTGATCCTGTTGAACTCCTCCAGGCATTCGTCCACCAAGTCCATCTCCTCCTCAGACCTGGCTTTCTGAGCCCCAGTGTAGACCTGCGTCAGGTACGCCAGCACCTTCAGGCATCGCAGGTAGCGCTCCTCGTCCTTCTCGCTCCGTGCGTACTTCTTTGCCCGGAGGTTCAGTTTCCTGACGTGGTATCCCAGGGTCCTCTTGACCCTGTCGTAGCTCCGGATCCTCTCGTGCGCCGCTGCCTCCTCGATTTGGCCTGCTTCTCGTGCGTTCACTATCTCAAACCCTCACTAAACTGGTGCCTTTCACGCGGCAATTGAGAACGAGGGGGGAGGGGTATTCCTTCTCGCTTGGCGTAGGCGACCAGCTCGTCTCGCTCGCGACGGATGGCCGCCAGCTGCTCGGTGTTCGCCTTGATGCCTTTGATGAGGACTTTCTTGATCTTGTCGTATTCTGAGGTCGCGACCCATCTCTCGTTGCGCTTGATGCTTCGAACGAGAAGCCTCTCCATCCAGTTGTAGTACTCGAGGATGCTCGCCACCGCCGAGGACTTGTTCTCGGGCACGAGAGCCCACTCGATCCAGGTCGTCATCCCTGCGCCTTCACCTCATGCATAGGCCGCCACGCTCGAAGAGCCGAACCTGGAGATGATGGCGTCGATCAGCGCGTCCCGGTCCGCAGGGTCGCACTCGCCGACGACGAGGCCCCGCAGCAGCCTGGAGATGGTCTCCGTCAAGTCCGCGCGGACCTTCCGCGACGTTTCAAGGACGTCGATCCACTCCCTTTCCCTCTTGACCACGTAGGGCCCGTGTGCGCCGACCCACAGCGTGACCGTCTCCGCGGTCAAGAGTAGACCACGCTGCCATCGCGCTGAAGGTGGCCGCACCGGACCGCGGTGTCGACCAGGATCTTCGATCCCGCCCGTCTCGCCATCTCGCAGAACGCGAAGTCCTCCGACACAGGCTCGCAGAGCGTGACGAAGTCGGCCTTCTCGAGCGCGCTCCTGGCCGTCAGGACGCTTCCAAAGCCGACGCCGTCCGCGTAGAAAGGAGGCCCGCGGAACGCCTCGTCTCTTGGCACGTATGCGCCTGCAGGAGCCGAAGCGATCACATAGTCGACCCGGGGCGCGAGCCCTGAGTTCTTGACTACGACACCGGGTACCTTGGAGACCGGGCCGGTTCCGGGCCGTTCGGTCCTCTCGAGGTAGACGCCGGACACTATCTCGGCTTCAGAAGTGTGGGAGAGGTACGACCGCAACGCGTCGCCCGGGAGGACCATGTCCGCGTCCATCCACAGCATGTATGGAGATCCGATTCGAAGGCAGGCCTTCCGGAGGTACTCGCGCGCGACCATGGTGTCGCTGGCCCGGGGATCGAACTCAGGCAGGGCGTCCCCAAGGAGGACGGGAGACGTCATGAGGAGCCAGTCGCGTATCGCCTCCCAGTTCGCTCTCTCCGCTTTCCTGTCGTAGTGGGAACGCAGCGTCTCGACGAACGCGAATCCCTGCGCCCTGAGCTGGGCCACCGATTTCGAGAACTCGGCCAGAAACGACGCTTCAGAGTCATGAGGCGGGGCGAACAGGATCCCGACCTCCCGCCTGTCGCAGTCGAGTCCTCCGAGGGTCTCGATCATCGACGGAAGAAACCAAGTCTGGTCGGCGATGGGGATCCCTACGACGACCTGGACGTCCTTCCTGTCGATCCTGCCGACGCACTCCGCCAGGATGTCTTCGTGCGGCGTCGTCCAGCTCATGCGGTGCGCGCGCCACTCTGGGCTGTTCAACCGCCCGAACGGAGTCGTGAAGCTGGCTGGGCAGCCCCAGGCGTCAGGGATGGTCAGGTCCACGTGGTCCCGATCTCCTTCTCAGAGGTTCAGGACCTGCAGGATGAAGCTGTAGGGGATTACCCTGCCCGTGCCTGCGGTCTGCTTGATCGTGATCCGGGCGAGCTCGTTCGCGAAGCACATCTTGCCGAGGAAGGCGAGAATGGGGTTGGTCTGGGCGCCGGTGTAGGTCCAGGCATTGTAGAAGCGCAGGTTAGTCTCGTCGACGCCGTAGTATTCTTTCACGATGAGGATGTCGGGGGCCGTGGAGACGAGGGCGTTCATGTCGATCTTCCCGCAGATGAAGTAGTGGCCGGCTTGAGCCGTGATGTCGACGAGAGTGGTTTCGACGCCGATTGAGAGAGCTGACGGGGCCTTGTTCTTGTAGTCCGTGATGGTGTTGACCGCGACTGTCACTTCTCACACCTCCTCAGAGGTCGTAGTTCCGCTTGCCCGGGTTCTCGAGGCTCCAGGTGTACGTCATGCCCGGCGGAGTTTGGGCTCCCAGGTGGTTGACCATCACCCTCAAGAAAAAGGTGGCCTGATGGACCTCGGTGAGCTCCTGCGGAGGGGTCCAGCCCTGCGCGCGGAATTGCTTGATGAGCTCCACCAGCTCAGTCTGGATGGATCCTATCTTCGACTTGAATTGACCCGCCGCTCTCCCTTCTGCCTCCTCATGTCCATCGATCCACGCTCGCGATTTCTTCACCAGGCCCTCATAGACCGGTATGTTCCTCTCGGCCTTGTCAGCTTCGCCCTGCCATGTACCCAGCATGACCTCGGACCTTTTGAGCTTCTTCTCCAGCTCCTCGAGTTTCTTCGTGTCGACGTACCTCATGTACTCGGCCGGGTCTGAAACCTCCGCGGCCCTGATCCCGGCCAGCTTCTCCTTCTGTTCGGGGATGGACTTCTCGAGGTCGGCGGCGCGAGCCCTCGCAAGCGCGCGGGCGCTCATGGGATCTGCGGGGCTCTTCTCGTTTCTCCAGATCCATGAGTTGGCTTCTTCCGTTGGACGGCTCATGATTTGGCCTTCTCCTCGGCCTGTATGAGCGCGCGCAGGTACTGGTCAACTGCGGACCCCACTATCGCTGACCGCGGACGATCCTCTCGCACAGCCTGCCGATCGAGCTGTAGCAGCAAGAACTCGTCGAGTGAGACAGCGATTACTCGCTTGGTTATCAAAGGGTATCTCCTATTAGGAGCGCTTATTAGATAAGGGTCGAGAATGGTAAAGGGGTTGACAAGAGGAAGAGGCGCGCCACAGGCAGAGGCAACGGAGGCCTCACTGCAGAAGGTGCTGAGTGCGCTCTCCGATGGCCGAGAGCGCGGCTTCATGGAGATCTGGCGCCTGTCAGGCCGTTCAAAACCGACCGTCTCCAGGGTGCTCAAGGAGTTAGTTGCGTACGGCGAAGTGATGAAGATCCAGGAGCCCTACAGAAGCCCGACGCTGGTGGTTCGTTCGTCGAAGCCGTTTAAGATGAGAATAAAACCTGCCCTGGCACCCAGGCCGAAGTACCAGCTCGTTGTACCGCCGCCTCTACCCTTTTTCGAGGAGGCGTTTCGGAAGATGCTGGATCAGAGGAAGGAATCGAGGCGCTTCTGAGCCTACATTCACGCACTGTCGGCTACCCGTTGCCGACGTCCTCGGGCTTCAGGTCCAGCAGCCTCGGGTCGACCTTGGCGCCGCTCCTGAGCAGCTCGAAGATCTTGGCCTGGTTCTTCTCGAGCTCGCGCACCTTCTCCTTGTTCTCGAGGTTCTCGATGCGGACCTTGGTCCACTGCGACTCGTGCTCCTGCTCGGACCGGCTGAGTTCCTCCTTCAGGCTGAACCTCTCGTCTATCGACAGGTGGGGCACCGCCGCCATGTACCTCTCCTTGATGTGATCCCAGGACACCTTCTCATAGGCCCTCTTGTGCCCCATCAGGACCTCCGCCTCGAGATCACCGTGCAGAGGGCATGGAGGAAAGTTTGACCTGAAGAACTTGCGAAAGCCGTGGGCGGCCTTGAACCCTCCGTCCCTTGAATTCGTGGTGATGCCGGCCTTCAGCTTCAGACGGCGCAGGATCCCAGAGATCCAGTCAGCTTCCACTGGCTGCCCGTCCTCCGGGTGGATCGACGCCACCCCCTTGTACTCGACGATCCATTCCGTCCGCATCACCGGGGACTCGGGCGTCAGCTTCTCGCCTACGCGCTGCCGGAGCTCGAGGGTCAGGCGCAGCTGGGCCACGGCCTCGGGAGAGATCAGCGTCTTGTACTCCTCTGGCTCCCCCGGATACACGGTCAAGGAAGCGGGTCCGTCCCCGTCGAACGTGACATCCTTGAGCGCCATGTACCTGTAGTCCTGCCTCGCCGACGGGAACCAGAATGCGCCCCTTCGTCCTCCCAGCGACGCCAGCATGGACATCAGCAGCCGTTCCCTCGGGTCCGCGACTGCCCACATCCTCCGCAATTCCAAGATCTCGGGTGCGCGGTCGGATGCCACGAACTTCGGTGGAGGTATGAGAGGCTTCAGCCTCCGCCACGAGAAAGGGACATCGTAGTAGTCCAGAAAGCTCTTCACCGGGGTCAGCACGGCGCTGATGTAATTGCCGCCCGCGTGGGACCTGGTCCTGACGATGAAGTCGGCCACGACCTGCTCCGCCTTCTGTTTCTCGGTCCTGGCCAGGGCGATGAACTTGTCGGGATCACCGACGACGAGACGGGCCCAGTGGGTGTAGGCCTGCTTGGTCTGCAGGGAGCGCCTGGTCGCAATGAAGTCCGAGAACTCAGACCTGGTCATGCCATCAACTCGTGTCGGGATCCGTTTCCGCTACCCATAGACGTCGCGGCTCTGAACGTGTTTCTGTGACCAGGAGGCAGTCGAGTTAACCCTTTCTGTGCGGAGGGGCAATCGTTTAAGACCGCAGAGCCTCAGGACTGACCGCATGCCAGAGCTGGCCGGCTACAGGGGTAAGGCTCTCGAATTCCTCATCAGGGCGAAGGCCAGCATCGGAGATGTCCTCGAAGCGAAGACGGAGTGGGGCACGGTAACCGGGACGTTGGTCCCACGCTACCAGCATGCCGACGACGGTCACGTGGTCTTGAAATTGAAGTCGGGGTACAACATCGGCCTCGCCGTCTCAAAACTCAGGGGCGCGTCGGTCAAGACAAAGGGAGAGAAGCCGGCCTTTGAAGCTCCAGCGCGCCCAAAGCCCAGGGTCGGTCTCCCGCGGGTCTTGATCCTCGGGACGGGAGGCACAATTGCAAGCAGGGTCGACTACAGGACGGGTGCGGTCCGCCCTGCGATCTCCGCGGGCGAACTCCACGCCCTAATCCCTGAGTTGTCAGATATCGCAGAGATTCAGCCTGAAATCCTCTTCAACGTCTTCAGCGAGAACATCGGACCGGCCCGCTGGTCGAAGCTGGCCACCCGCGTCAAGAGGGCGGTCACCGAAGGCTACAGCGGGGTAGTCGTGACCCACGGGACTGACACGCTCGGATACACTGCGGCAGCCCTCAGTTTCGCTCTTCAGGGGGTGCCGATCCCGGTCATCCTCGTGGGCGCGCAGCGCTCTTCGGACAGGCCCTCCTCAGACGCCACCCAGAACCTGATTGGAGGAGTCTCCGTGGCTGCGAACGCTGCGTTTTCAGGTGTCTACGTGGCGATGCACCTGGACGAAAGCGACGATGGCATCGCCCTGCACAGGGGCACTAGGGTCAGGAAGAACCACACTAGCAGGCGGGACGCTTTCCTGTCCGTGGGCGTGCCCCTCGCAGCGGTCTGGCGCCCCTCGGGGATAGAGCAGGTCGCGTCCGACCTCCCAAAGCGAGGAGACACAACTCGCTTCAAGCCTGCCACCCGCTTTGACGGGAATGTGGTACTTCTGAAGTTCTATCCATCCATGCCCAGCGACCTAATCTCGGCGATAGGAAGGATGGGAGTCCGCTGTCTGATAATCGAAGGCACTGGGCTCGGCCACGTGGGATCGAAGGACATCGCCGCTGTCAAAGCCTTTGCAAAGAAGGGCGGGCTCGTCTGCATGACCTCTCAGTGTATCAACGGCAGAGTCGACCTCGACGTCTACGATACGGGGAGGGACCTTGCGCGGGTTGGGGTCCTGCCTCTTGAGGACATGTTGGCCGAGACTGCCCTCGTGAAGGCGATGTGGGCGCTCGGCAACTCCGCCACGATAGCGGAAGCTAAGGCGAAGATGCTCGAGAACCTGGTGGGCGAGATGAACGCGCGCAGGTTTCTGGTGTGAACCGCTTGCAGACTGACCCGAAGGCAGCCGGCGCAAAGGTAGGGCTTGAGATTCACCAGCAGCTGGCGTCTGCGCACAAGCTCTTCTGCGAGTGCCCGATACTGAAGTCGGAGGAATTGCCTCTTTCATTCGAAAGGAGACTGAGGCCGGCCCAGAGCGAGACCGGTAAGGTTGACCCCGCCGCTGTCTTCGAGTTCACGAAGGGAAGACCAAACGTCTACCTCTGGAACCCTGAATCATCGTGCCTAGTGGAGGCCGACGAAGAGCCTCCTCACCAACTCAACAACAAGGCCCTGGACACGGTCCTAATGATCGCAGGAATCCTTCACTCCAACGTCGTCGACGAGGTGCACGTCATGCGCAAAATCGTGATAGACGGCTCGAACACGACCGGTTTCCAAAGAACGGCGGTCATAGCGCTAGGTGGGTACGTCGAAGTGGAGGGAGCAAGGATTGGCGTCCAGTCCGTGACGATAGAGGAGGATGCCGCGAGGATCATCGGGGAAGACGAGAAGTCGAGGCGGTTCGCGCTGGACAGGCTCGCTGTCCCGCTGGTCGAGGTGGCCCTCGACCCTATCGAGGGAAGCCCGGACGCGGTGGGCACGGTGGCGCTCCACCTCGGTAGGATGCTCAGGTCGACGGGCCGGGTGGCCAGGGGTCTGGGGACGATCAGGCAGGACCTGAACGTGTCCGTGAAGGGCGGCAGGGTCGTCGAGGTGAAGGGAGTCCAGAGGCTCAACCTGTTGCCCAAGGTCGTCGCATACGAGGTCGCGAGGCAGCTCGGGCTGGTGGAGGTATCTGCCAAGTTGAAAGAGAGAGGCGTGAGGACCATAGAATGCCGCGAGCACGATGTTAGCCAAGTGCTGGTGAACACCGGGTCGAGGGTCATCCAAGACAAACTCAGAGACGGGGGCAAGGTCGTCTGCATCAGCGCAAGCGGCCTGCATGGATTGATGGGGTGGGAACCATCACCGGGCATCAGGTTGGGGAAGGAGGTGGCGGAGGTAGCAAGAGTCAACGGCTTGGGAGGGATAATCCATTCAGACGAGTTCACGAAGCAGGGGCTTTCGCACGATGACGAGGAGGATCTCCGCAGGGAATGTGGAGCAGGGAAGGATGCAGCACTCGTTCTTCTGGCCGGCCCGGCATCGAAGGTCGCGAGGGCGGCCCCATTTGTAATCCAGAGGTTGAAGCAGGCCACTGATGACGTTCCGGCAGAGACTCGGTCCGCCACGGAGGAAGGTCAGTCGAGGTTCATGAGGCCCAGGCCTGGCGCTCAAAGGATGTACCCAGAGACCGACGTCCCTGATGTGGTGATCAGGGCTGACCGCCTGAGCGCCCTGATGAAGCTGGTCCCGGAAAGCTGGGAGGAGACGGTCAGCAGATACGAAAGGAGGTACTCGCTTAGCAAAGATCTGGCCCTCAAGCTACTCGATTCCGAATTCCTTGGCGTCTTCGAAGGGCTCGCGTCCCGGCTCAAGCTTGAACCCTCCTTGGTGGCTTCAATGCTTGTAGACCTCCCCGTGCGGCTGACGAGAGAAGGCATCCCCTATGGTGCTCTCGATCAGGACACTATCGCAGAGGTCCTTCGAGCGATAGACTCGGGGGCGGTTGCCAAGGAGGCGGCTCCCGAGGTCCTCAGGTCAATCGGCAGGGGCGAGTCGAAGAGTGTGAATGAGGCGGTCAAGAAGCTTGGGCTCGCTTCCATCGACGCTGGTCGGCTCTCCGAGATCATCGAGTCGACCGTCCGAAACAATCGTGCTTTGATTCAAGCGAAGGGAGAGGGAGCTTTTTCCCCGCTAATGGGAGAAGTGATGGCGCAGGCCAGAGGGAAGGTTGACGGAAGGCTGGTAAGCAGGCTCCTGAAGGAGAGACTCGCTTCAATTATTGGCGACAAGAAGAGCGAGTAGCTAGGATCAGGCGCGAAGAAAAGGAATGGGTGTCCGCCTTCTACGGGGGGGACAACTTCTGCGTTCTTCGTCTAATGAACAGGCTCAAGATGCCCAGCGCTGCAGCCGCGGCAACCCCTACTGATGCAACCAGCTCTATCGTGCTCAGCCCGAAGAGAGACTGTTGATTCGGTTGCGAATGAACACTCTGGCTAGCGATTGTCGGAATGGACGTCGGCGCGTAGTACTGGCTGCCGCCTGACTGTTTGGAAGCGCCAAGGGCTGACTGTGCTGGAACTCCAGTCGGCATGCTAGCGACGGTCCCATTGACCGCAGCGTTCACGGGGCTAGGCGCTGACTGGACGCCCATAGGCATAACCCAGTAATCTGGCTGCTGGTAGTTGAGAGTCAGGTTTGCTGTCGTCGCCGGAGGTAGGAGCAAGGTGGCACCGGAGAGCCCTACGTACGCAAGCTCCCAGGGAGCGGTTGCATTGACCCATGGGACCGTAGCGTTGACAATCTCGCCGCTTACGTTCCCCTGGACTTCAGTAGCGTTGTTGGGTAGGTCGAGCTTAACCCAGCTCCAGCCGGTTATCACTGCAGGGGCTCGGGGGATGACCAGCGTCGCCATGCCGCCGCTTCCAGTCGTATTCGACATGGAAACCCCACTGTCTTGGCCCCACCAGTAGTACCATTGGCCGACTATCGAAGCCGAAATCGAGGCGCCTGCCACTGCTGTCCCGTTGACGTAGGACACCTTGATGGTCACTCGAGAGGTCGGGTACTGGGTCACGTTCTGGGTTGCGATGTTCAAGGTCAGAGCAGAATCGACGTACTGGACCAGGAAGCCGTATTCCGCAGACGGCTGGTAGATTTCAATCGGAGTGCTAATGACTGTTCCGTTCGGCGACTTCGTTGTGGTCGAGGCACTCCCCTCGCACAGACTGCACGCGTAGACCAACTGGTTCATCGCGCTCACGATGAAGAGGTAACTGCCTGTAGGCAGCTCGAAGGCGGCCGCCGGGTACGAGCTCTCGTATGTCCCGACGAGGCTTCCGGTAAGGTTGTAGGCGGCTACGGTGTAGGAGTAATTATGGACCACGCTAGTCGTCACGAAGATCTGGACGTTGTTGAATGAGGCCGCCGAGGCAACCCCAGAGATCAGTCCTCCGCTTCCGACGAGGAGGACGATGGCGATCACGGTGGCAGCTGCCCGATGCAACCCCCCCGAATGGTTCATGTAGCTCTTTGTTGTCGTTCTCATCTTCACGTCAGCTGTGGTATGGAAACGGGGAGAGTTATTCCTACCGCCCCGAACGCTCGTTCGGAATAGGAGAACAGGCAATCCAAAACTGCCTGATACATGCGTCCCGTGTGGTCACGCTTGGTTCCCTTCAGGGACTGGGACGCTTTGCGAAGGCGGCCAGCCTGAGTCTCCGATCATGAGTCGAAACACATGCGCGGATTGACTTCTACGCTTCCTTCGGCTTGAGCTTCTCCGATCCGATTGGTTCAGTCCGTGTTGAGGGCTCCACCAGGTTGGCGAGGGCGACTATTTTCCAACCTTCGTCCAAGTGGGCCTCTAGACCAGCAGGGGGGAAGCGCTTCTGGTAGCCGGGTCGATGAGTCTCTTCACTGGCCTGCGCGGACTCGCCCCCGGCATATCTCGTCTTTCGTATAGAGCATCGTGAACCTCCACCGATGATTTAGTTACAAAACAAAAAGGTGGGGGGGCAGGAAGTCGGCGCATTGGTCTATGTGACTATGTCGCCGGAACTGCCTGCTGCGTCGTTAACCCACATGTTGCCGTAACCCACGCCAGACCCTAGAATGTAGACAAAGGCCCACAGAGGTTCAGTGTACCCAGAGTACCCAGGAGCGAAGTAGAACGAGAGCCAGCTGACATAGCCAGGAGTGTTGTAGGTACCAGCCAGAATGTCTGCTTGTGAGCCACCCCAGTCTTGCTTCCCAATGTTGCCAGTCAAAGGCTTGGTGCTGTAGGGTGCGTGGCAGGAGTGCTTCACTGTAGGCTTGCAATAGTTGCCCAAGAAAGTGGCAGCAAACATCTCGACCTTCATGCCTATCATCTTGGCAACGCCGTTCTTAGGCTCTGTGACACCATTCATCGGGCTTAGTGCTAGTGCAAAGGTCTTCGCGGTTCCTGTGTATTGAATAAGTGCGCAGTAGTAGTTGGAACCAATAGTGCCATTGTTGGGGCCCTCCCAGACAACGACGCTCTTCGCGTAGTTATCAAGCGCCCAAGAGCCAAGGAAACCACTGTCTTCGTCGTTATGTATTGTCATTCTCACGTTGATTAGTGGTGTTGAAACCCAGAGGCCAGGATGCGCGGTTGTGCACTGGGTGGGTATCACTGAGGCCGGCATGGGTGGAATTGCCAGAGCGTATGGAATGGCCATGGATGCTGTGAGGGAAATTGCGAGGATTGCGATGAGTTTCTTACTTGCCGTCAGATTTTTCATCCCTTCTGCGTACCACATAGTGCTACTTATGGAGTTATGACATAAGTTATGTTTCAGAGACTGCACGTTGATCTGCAAAATTCGTTTGTGCATTATCGGGAAGGACGGTCGACTCGTTCAATTCTTGGGTCTGGACTGCGTCGAGCTCACCATCTCGTTCCATCTTTTCGTGCGTCGTGGCACCTACACGGAATGAATAGGCCGAGATGTCAGAACCGGCATCAAGAGGTAGTTAGACCCAGTCAGCTCGAACCTTCACATCATCCGAGCAAACCCTTGTATAGGTTCGACTCCGAGTCCGGTCACTGGACTTCAGACGTTCCACGCAGCCAAATCTTGATAGTTGATAGTCAGCGCAATCTGACAAGTACCGCGGAAATCGAACAAAGAATGATCAGTGTTGGGATTCTGTGCTTGTCTCTTTCTTCGACTTGGACGCCACGCCGTAGGCCAAGACCGCAGCACCGATGGCTGCGATGAGTATAGCGCTGTCGATTGCGCCTGTCATGCTGTCGGACCCGAACGTCGCTGCAACATAGTAGGGAATGCCGAAGACGGCGAACAAAGTTCCTGCGACCAAGAGAAATGCCCCAAATGCCATCACGTACGGTTCCATCGACGATAGCTTGTGTCAACTCTGCACTTAAAGCTGGCGCATGTCGGAGTGTAGATGTGTTTGTTGATGGTGACTTGCGCGTCAGGTCAGCGGGTCGCGTAGACAAGCACAGCCAGCATGAGCAGCATCGCAGCGGCAATCAGCTCAGACGCGTACACAGTGAAGGCGGAGGCCGCCGCGGAACCTGCAATGACCAGGACGGCAAGGACGATGTACAGGGACATCCTCCTCGCGTGCGCTCTCGAGACCTCCGAGGCCCGCGACCTTGCTTCCTCGTCGATTCCCGTGGGGGACTCGAGCACAATCGACAACTCGTACTCAAAGGTCAACCTCTCGCAGACGACGATTACGAAGAGACCAGAAGCGAAAACGCTCCAGGCAGGCAGGAGCACCCTAGCCAGCGCCACTGCTAGGACGGGGTAGAGCAGACATCCTGCGAGCAGGGTCGGCATGACCCTCTTCCACGTGAGGCCCGCCATCAGGGATGCCGCGCACGATGCCGCCAGCAGGGATGCCAGAATGCCCCATGAGGCCACCGCTGCGGCCCCTGCGGCAAGGAGCAGGATCATCGCGTAGGGTTTCGTGCTCATCGTCTGGTCTTCCTCTTCGCTTCTGTGAATCCGCTACCAGCAGTCCATGAATAGACGTTGGAGAAGGCAGCGAGCATCGCCCTGAACGAGTCCTCCTCCGCTCTAGCAAACCTACTGCCGAACTCGACCTCCCTCGGCCTGAGGATTCTCTGTTCTGTCAGGGCCTGTTCTTCTCCGCCCAGCGCATTGACGAGCACCGAGTTGCAGACGAAGCCCTTCCTCGAAAGCGAGGACACAGCCTCAAGGAGCTCGACGCTGGGCCACGCGAACACGAAGAACAGCGTCCCTTTGCGCAGTGTGTACTGTTTGCTGAAGAACAGCTCCAGAAAGTGCTCCGCGTACTTGACGCTCCAAATTTCCCCCTCTCTTGAGTCGACGAGCATCTCGACCATGGCTCTCAATTGCTTCGAGCCGAACCCTGGTCTGGCCTTGTCAAGGTAAGCCCCCATCACGAGCAAGCCCACCCTGTTGCCCGATCCGATCAACGAGCAGGCCAGCTCGTAGGCTGACGTGATGACTTCGCCTCTCCCGTTCCATTCGCCGACCCTTGGCAGGCTCCCAGCAGAAAGGTCGACGATGATGACGCAGTCGAGGCCACGCTCGACATGCCACTCGTTGACCAGCATCTTGCCCAACCTCCCGCTGGCCTTCCAGTTCACATCCTTCAGGGGGTCGCCAAATGCGTAACTGCGTATATTCATGAAATCGAGGCGCCCTCCTCTATACTTGGAGGGAGTGACGCCCGACCAGCCAAAGGCCTTTGCAAGTCCGGTATCCACCATCTTGACCAGGCGCCTCGGGTAGACGCGCACGGCGAGGGGCGAAGGAAGAACAAGCGCCCTCTCGGACAGACCAAACATCGACTGCAACCTGACTGAGCATGACTCAAATTGGTATTCTCCGGGCTCACTGAATTGCACCTCGTACCTTAGCGTGACTCTGCCGCCTTCAACCATTCCGCAGAGAAGCGAGGTCGACCCCTTGGTGACCTTCGCGTGCGCAGGCGGAATGCCGCGTGAGCGCTCCGTTGTCATCGTGGGCAGGGCGTCGTGGAGGAGGACCTTCTCCACACCGCGGCCGTGATTCTCCAGGGTCAGCTCGACCATGACCGGGACGCCCATCAGCGCCTTCGTTTCTGAGACATGCCTCGATACGGTGAGGCCAGTTTTAAGCGGCCGCGGCAAGGGGTTTCTGAGATCGAACGCTACGAAAAGGAGCACAAGCGTCGAAACAAGGCCGAAGGATGCAACTGGAGTGACGGACAGAATGGCGGATATCCAGAGGCCGACCAGAGTGACGGCAATGGCCAGCGACAGCTTGGTGTTCAGGTTTCGCTTACCTTGGGCACCGGTGTCTCAGCGAGCACCTTCTCCACGATTGTCTCCTGGCGCAGACCCTTCATCTCGTAGTCGGTGTCGAGCACTAGCCTGTGCGCGAGAGCTGGCACGGCGAGCTCTTTCACGTCGTCGGGGGTTACGAAGTCCCTTCCTGAACATGCCGCCTTGGCCTTGCACAGCCTAAAAAGATGAATGGACCCGCGGGGGCTCACACCCACTTCGACGCTGGGAATCGAGCGGGTCTTTGAGGCAATTCTGACGATATACCTTCTCAGGTCCTCGTCGACATACACTTGCTCAAGCTTGGACTGAAGGGCAGTCAAGTCTTTGGGGCCTAGGACCCTCTCAACAGCCTGGAGCTCCTCCGTGAGCGACTTTCGCAGCTCGAGGATCGCGACTTCGTCGTCGTGCCCCGGGTAACCAATCCGTAGTCTGACCGTGAACCTGTCCATCTGTGCTTCGGGGAGCGGGTAGGTTCCTTCGTATTCAATCGGGTTCTGGGTCGCGAATACTACGAACGGCTCCGGGAGGGGGAACGTCTGGTTCTCCGCCGTTACTTGGTGTTCTTGCATCGCCTCGAGCAACGCAGATTGCGTCTTGGGCGGGGACCTGTTGATTTCATCTGCTAGGAGTATCTGGGTAAAGACGGGGCCCTTCAGGAAGCGGAAGCCCTTCGACTCTCCGAGGACGAAGGTGCCAGTGACATCTGCGGGGAGCAGGTCCGCGGTGAACTGGATTCGCCTGAACTCACAACCAAGCGCCTTGGCAACCGCCTTCGCCAAAGTGGTCTTCCCGAGGCCTGGAAAGTCCTCGAAGAGGATATGGCCTCCCACGAGAAGGTCGTACGTGACGAGTTCTATCACATCGCGTTTCCCGACGATCGTCTTGGAAACCGACTCTACCAGCCGGTCGCGGAAGCCAACGAATTCGGAGACATCCATGTGACTGGGGCTCTTTGGGCGTGCTCAGATAAACCGTTTGGGAGTGCGGGGGCACGTTCTTCGCACAGGACTTATGTGGGTTTCCTACTGCGCGCTATTGGCTGACGCATCAGGAACCCTTCTGACAATCTCTTCTAGTCCTTCCTCCGAAAGCCTCTGCCATCCTGACTCGCCAAGGAGTGCTCGTTCGAACGGGCTGTCAGATTCGCGACGAAGCCAAGCCGTTGATGCCCTGGATTTGATCCTGGAAACGATGACGTAGTGTGCTATCCTGCTTCTAGGCGCGTGTTCTCTCTGGCCGAGCTCGGTTACTGCCGCATCTCGTTTAACAGGGCGGCCAGCTAGTTTACCGACTTGGGTCTGGCTGCCTAGGGTTTGGTAAGCTTGTTCAACGCCCGTTGTCTTGGCTCCCTTGACAAAACAGAAGTAGGCCACCGCAATCGCCATCACGGCGAACACCACCATGTCGGTCAGCCAGTAGGGCCCAGCCCCGAAGCCGTAGGCCACCGCGAAGGCAACGGCGAACACAGCGTACAGTAGGCCCTTACCGACCCTCACCCGCTCTCCTCCTGATGACGTCGGCGAAAGCGCCCATGAATTTCGACGCCTCTCTCGCTTCGAATTCCGTTAACTCTTCACCGTACCTCGACCTGTTCACAGCAAACGCGAACTTGAAGGCTTCGGGCTTTTCCACTTTGAAGAATGACGAGACCCTACCTACATACTCCTGGGGTGTCTCGGCAGGTTCGTCCCGGAGGCCGACCTTCAAGCATGCCCTCCGCATGAGGAGGTAGTAGCGGAGAAGGGCCGCATTTCGCAGTTTGTACGACCATGTCTCCTCGAGGTACTTCCGTTGATGCTCCATCTCCTGCAGCGTGCCCTCCAGATCTAGCACGTGTATGCTGGTCCTGTGCCGAAGGATGAGCAGACAGGCGCCCCCGAAGCACACGATTGCAACGGCCGCCAGGAACCACGCTAGCGAGATGGGTAATCCTGACAAGACGGGGAAGGCTGGCAAGGAGAGCTCTGGTAAGACAGGAGAAGATCCGTTTGTTTTGCCTCCGCCTGTCCCTGTGGAGTTCGTCTGGCCCCTCGTGGAGTTGACCCCCAAACTTATGCCGAGGAGTTTTGTGATTGAGAAACTGCCACCATAGTTGAACCCCGCTACCTTCCCCGATTCAGCTGCACCCGAGACCACTATGAGTAGCACGCATACGCAAGCAAGCAAGACGACCCCATTGAGCCTGTCCACGTCCAGCAGAGACAAGCTCCGCCGCTATATTGTTTCCAGCAGAATCCCCTTCCCTTGCCGAGCAGTAGAAAGGCCCTGAGCACTGACCGGCTAGTGAACTAGCCTGCGTGGAAGTTGCCCTAGTATTACATGGTGGGCGCCAGCATGATGGCATGTGGTGTATGACAAGTGACCTGTTCTGTAATACTTACGCAACCTGTATATCATCCCGCACCCCGCCCCAAAGGAGGCAAACAGTGACAGAAGCGAAAGGCGGTCATCGCAGACTCCCTGTGAGAGGTCGTCACTTTGTGATTATTCTTCTTGCTCTTGTCGTTCTGTTGGGTCTATCCTCTTCGGTTCGCGCATCGGGGCCATTGACGGCCCCCGCCATTGCTGCTAGCCCCGGATCGATTGATCTTGGTCAGAATGAGACCCTGTACACAAGTCAGGCCTTCAGCGGGGGAACATTCCCGTACACTTGCCAGTGGCTGGAAAAGGCTCCCGGAGCAGCCAGTTATAGTAACCTCAATGCCACTTTCTCTTGTGACACTTCTTCGTTGCCCAGCATCACAACCTACCCGCCGCTCGCAGGAACCTGGAAGTTCGAGCTGAAGGTAATTGACAACTCGAGCTTGCAGGCGGTTTCTCGAGCACTGACCGTATCAGTCAGCTCTGCACTTCGGCCCAGCGTGTCCGCTTCCTCGAACACGATTGATTCCGGCCAGACAGTCAATGTCACAGTCTCCTGGACCGGTGGGATTTCACCATATTCCATAGCGCTCTTCAACAGTTCTACTAGTACGTGCGGGATCTCGTCAACGGTTGTGGGTTCGCGACTTAATCAGCCATCTTCGCCGTATACCTTCAATATCGTTGTCCCTTCATCCGAATGGTACTGTGCCGTTGTGACAGATAGCGCTGGAGCTCCAGCCACCGCAACCTCCTCCGCAACGGAAGTAGTCGCGAACCCTGTCTTGACAGCTCCCGTGGTCACCGCTCTTCAGCCCATGGTTGATGCCGCACAGAGTTCTAACCTCTCGGCCTCCGTTGCCTTCACCGGAGGGACTCCTCTGTACACATGTAGATGGCTCGAGGAAAGTCCAACGGCCCACAGCTTCAGCAACCTGGGGAACAAGTTCGCATGTACTACATCTGACCATCCTGCCGTTTCCACCGGATCACTCTCGACCCTTGGCTACTGGTATTTCGAGCTCCAGGTCGCTGATGGCTCGGGAAGTCCGGCCTTGGTAAGTTCCCTGCCTGTCAGCGTAAAGGTGAACTTAGCTCTCGTTGTCCACAAGATCATCGCGAATCCAAAGTTGGTTGAAAGTGGCCAGAGTTCAATTATCACCAACAAAACGGTTCTGTTCAGCGGGGGAACCCCACCCTACACATGTCGGTTGCTAGCGAAGGCTCCTGGAAACAAGAGCTACAGCGTCTTGATAAGTTCCATTGCGTGCAATCCTTCCACCACGCCCGTGTCCACGGGACTACTCAACGCCGCAGGATCTTGGTCCATCAAATTCAGCGTAACTGACAGTTCGGGAGTGCTAACGTCAGTGGCCTCTTCAGGCGTGACCATCAACGTCAGGGCCGCGTTGGGGACACCGATTGTGTCTCCGTATTCTGCTGTGACGGATGCGGGTCAGTCAGTTAAGGTCAGAGTGACCTGGAGCGGAGGATTTCCGAAGTATACGATACAGCTTTACAGCAGCCCCTACAGCTCCTGCCTTTCCCCCACGCTTGTGGCAGTCAAGACGGGTCAATCGTCTCAGTCATACGTTTTCAAGAATCTCCCGGCCCTCACTGCCAACACTTGGTATTGCGCCAAGGTGACTGACAGTTACAAGACGCCCGTAACCACGAATTCGGTTGGCGCGGGAGTCACGGTGTATCCAGCACTGGTCGCTGCAGTCATCACAGCGCGCCCTCCAGCGGTCGACAGCGGCGGGTACTCGCTCCTCAACAGCACCGCTTCGCCGAGTGGGGGATTGTCAAGCTACATTTGTCAATGGTTGAAGGAAAGTCCGGGGCTCCATAAGTACAGCAAATTGGGACTTCCGTTCAGCTGCAGCAGCTCCTCTTTGCCCACTGTATACACACCCACACTGCCGAAGACCGGGACATGGTATTTTGAGCTTGAGACTACTGACGTGAACAAGGTGAATGTCTTTTCAGTGCCTGTGAGTGTCACGGTCAACCCCCCACTTGTTGCCCCGAGGATTAGTGCCCCGGCTACGGCCATTCACGGCCAAAACGTGACTCTAAGCACAACTGTCATGTTTAGCGGGGGAACTCCAACGTATGTGTGCCAGTGGCAGGAAGAGGTTCCTGGAGCGGCGGGTTTCACAAACATAGGAGGTCTATTCTCTTGTAGCGTATCCACTCCTCCCACTACTAGCGCAGGACCGCTCTCGGCCGGTACTTGGTACTTTAGGCTCCAAGTCACCGACAGCGCGGGTGCGACTGTGAATTCGGCGCCAGTGCAGGTCAAGGTAACGTAGTCATCAAGGCTCGCAGAGTCTTCGCACAGGAAGCTCCGGTCGGAATCATTCAGAGGTTTCTAACAATTCTGCCCTGGAAGAAATGCCACGGACTTCGACTCTTCCATTGTTGCTTCCGAACCGAGAATGAGTATTTGAATTCCCGCTTCTCCTACAAATCGAAATACAGATAGAATTCGTACGGGTGGGGTCTTGCCGACACTGCCCTATATGCCTCCATCTCGAGCTCCATCATGACCTCGACCAAATCCGTCGGGAAGATTCCATCCAGGAACGAGGAGTCGCTCTTCAGGCTTTCGACTGCCTCTTTCAGGCTACCCGGGAGCTCGCCCACCCTGAGGTCCCTCCGCTTCTCGGCCGTCAATCTGTAGATGTCCTCGTCAACTGGTTCACCGGGGTCCATCTTCTTCGTTATGCCGTCCAGCCCGGCGGCGGTGATCGCAGCGGTGGCGAGATACGGGTTGCAGGAGGGGTCGGGAGTCCTAAACTCGACTCTCTTCGCCCCTTCTGAGCCTTTCTCATAGCCCGGAATCCTGACGTTCGCGGACCTGTTCATCCTGCTCCAAGCGATGTAGACGGGCGCCTCGTAGCCCGGGACAAGTCTGTGATATGAGTTGGTTGTCGGATCGACGATCGCGCACAGGGCCCGGCTGTGCTCCATGATCCCCCCGATGTAGTAACGGGCCGTCTGGCTGATTTCGGCGTAGGGGTCAGAGCGGTCGAAGAAGAAGTTCTTCCCGCTCTTCCAGAGGGACGAGGATACGTGCATCCCCACCGCGTTGTCCCCGAAGATTGGTTTCGGCATCGTGGTCGCGATTAGCCCCATCTTGCTCGCCACACTCTTTGTCACGAATTTCTGCGTCATCGCGCTGTCTGCCGACGTAACGAGTTCGTCGCGGTACATGTCGATCTCGCACTGCCCTGCGGTCGCGACCTCGTGGTGATGCGCGTTGCAGAGAATCCCGAAGCCGTCGCGGAGGTAGTTGACGCATGTCCCCCTGTAGTCGCTCATCGTGTCGACTGGCTGGGCAGGGTAATAGCCCTCCTTGAAGCGGATGGGGAAGTTGGTCCCCCTCGCTTCGTTCGCAGATTCACGTGAGGTTATCTTGAAGCCTGAGCTGAACGGATCGTTCGCCTGCCAAGTTGCGCTGTCGAAGACGAAGAACTCTATCTCCAGCCCCCAGAGGGAATCCGTGAACCCTGCCTCTCTGATTCTGGCCTCGGCACTCTGGGCGACATGCCTAGGGTCTCTGCTGAACCTTCCTGCTCCGTAACCTGATCTGATGTCGCAAATCAGTCGAGCCGTCTTGACGTCATCCTCAATCCAAGGTATGACCCCGTAGGTGGATGGGTCCGGCACCAGCAGCATGTCAGACTCTTGAATCTCTACGAACCCTCTTACCGACGAGCCATCAAGCTTCGCTACCCCGTCAGAGAACATGCGCTCGCTTATCATCTCGGAGGGAATGCTCACGTGCCTCAGTCTCCCAGGCACGTCCGTGAATTGCAGGTCTACGAACTTCACGCCCTGCTTCTTGACCATGTCGAGGACCTCAGTCGGGTTGAAACTCCGTTTTACGAACCTCCCGTCATCGGTGATCTTGTAGGTCAATCGCAGACGCAGCGCTTGCAAATGATATAAGCGTCACGTGAAAACAGAGAAGGTGAGCTGCTTCACAGCGGAGTTGCTCGCGATGCCTCCCGTGGAGAGGGCGATGGCCCACGCCGCCCTGGCCGTGGCAGAAGGGGACTTCTGCCTGCCAGCTTAGGCTTAAATGGGCGGATTCGATCGTACCACGAGAAGTCTTCTTGACTAAGATTAGGGTGAAGCTAGGTCTTGCCGAGGCTGAGGTTGAGGCCGACCCTGAACATCTCCGCGAAGCGATTGAGCTGATACCGGAGGTAGCTGCCAAGTTGCCCGGCGCGGGAGCGCGTGGAGTCCAGGACATGAAGGTCATACGGGCCGAGCAGACAGACGAACCGACGGTAGTCCCCGGTCCCAGCCAACTTCCTGTAATCACCCTGGGGAAGGGCGATTCCCTCGCCGATGCAATCTTGAAGTTCTTCGCGGATCCGTGGGGGAGGGAACGACGGAAGCTCTCAGACGTAAGGGAGGCCCTGCAGTCGTATGGGATGAACTATCCGAAGCAGTCGGTCGCTGTCGCTCTGCTCAGGCTCGCGAAGGCGACCAAGATTAGACGCTTCAAGGCCGAGGACGGAGAATTCGTCTACACCACGTCGGCAATGCCCATGACGACTGGCCTCCCGCCCAGGCGCGAAGAAGGTCTCGACGAGGCTGCTTCCCAGAACCTAATTTAACCAGTCCCGAATCATGTGCGCGGCGGAGTCAAGAAGCAAGGTGTCCTCAGAACGAGAGCTTTCGATATCAGTGAGCTACGGCGACGCCAAAGTCGAATTCTCTGGGTCGCCTGAAGTGGTTATGCGCTCGCTGCACGAGTTCGTCTCCAAGGTCATCCCCAACATGGATCTCGCACGCACTATCACGGTAAACTATTCTTTGAACGACCTCATACAGATGTTCAAGGACCAGGTTAGAATCACCCCTGAAGGGCCCAGAGTTTGGACCCAGGACAGAAAGCTTAGTGACAGGGACGTGATCCTCCTTCAGCTCGTCGCCGCCAGGATTGCCAGCCTAAGCGGCAAGAGCGCCTCTGACGCCATGAGTGTCGGTGAGATCGAGACGGCGACTGGGCTCTATCCGAAGACAATAAGCTCCAGACTCAGCGAGTTGACCAAGTCCGCCCATGTGGAAAGGGTCGATTCCCAGGGAGGCGGCAAGTACAGGATTGCAACCGTGGGCATCAATAGACTGGGCGAACAGCTCTCAAAGAAACTGAAGCCACAGAGAGAGGGCTCGGTCTAGCCCTGGCGCCTGCACGCAGAAGGCGGAGGAATGCCGTGCAAGACGTGTCCCTGTGACCGAGATTTCAGCCGGACGTAGTTGTGGTCACGCCTAGGAGGGTTTCTAGAGGGATGTAGTATGTGGCGCCATATAGTTGCGAGCTATCAGCACCACCTACGCAATACATGTAACCCGATGAACTGACGCAGTCCGTCAAAACACTCTGAGGGTAGTTGCCTGCCTTTGTCCATGCTCCTATTCCTCCAGACGATACCTTGGCATAGTAGACAGTGTTGAGGTACGAGCTCGATCCCACTCCTCCTACGCAGTAGACGTAACTTGACGAGACAGCACAGGACTGGCCGATTGCAACAACCGGATAGGCCATTGTCTGGGTCCATGCCCCGACACCTGAAGATGAGAGAGGAGCATAATAATCTGTGCTTACGGCGTTGCGGCCGCTGTCGGCGCCACCTACACAGTAGATGTAGCTGTTGGCCGCGAAACAGCTGGGCAGGTAAACATTTGCTGGATAGGCAGTCGAGCTGTTCCACGAGCTGATTCCCGAAGCGGAGAGGTGAGCAAAGTAGACGGAACTGCTCCGATAGTTGCTGGCGTTGAGGCCCGTTGGCTCTACGTATCCTCCCACACAGTAGATGTACCCCGAAGACACAACGCAGGACTGACCGTCTACAGGAATTGGGTATGCAGTCGTAGAGTTCCACTTGCCGACCACGCCACTGTTAAGAGGAGCATAGTAACTCGATGCAACATCATCGCCGATATCATCGCGGGATCCTCCGACGCAGTAAACGAAGCCAGAAGAAGCCACGCATGCCTGACCGTAGATTGGCAGCGGGTACAGAGTGGAGTCGGGCGTCCAGCTTGTGATATTGCTTGAAGAGGAGGAGATGGCTGAGGAGGTGTACACAGCGTCGTGTGGACCATAAGCAGTATCCTGCCCCCCGATGCAATAGACGTATGCCGTGCTGTTGACACATTGCTGTGCCCACACTCCAGCTGTGTCAGCTACCTGGAGGGGATAGTTCGCGGCCGACTTCCACAGTGAACTATTTGCGGGACCGAACAGTGTTGCAAGTGCGGAGAGAGCGATTATCCCGACTATGACTACCACGAGGACTATCAGAACGATTCTCGAAGTCTTCATCTAACTGCTCGTCTCATTTGGTTCACGCTAGGCCTCTCCACTCCCGTTAAAAGGCTGCCTTTACGGTCCATGACCACTCGATGCGGCGGAGAGACTTGAGTATTCAGTCCAACAGCGCCTTCTCTTCCCACCCTATGTGCACACGCCCAAGCGGTCAGGACCCGGTTCTCTCTTCGGTCTGGGGATTCTCGCCTCCTCGATTCCGCTCCGCGAAAGGAAACTTCTGGATGTACCTGTAGTTCCTCATGCTGCCCTCTCTGAATAGCGTGCTCTCCCGCACTAGGTCGGCCAAGGTGTGGGAGACCGCCGTCCGGTCGTAATGATAGCCTCGCCTGCTCATCTCTTCATGCGCCTCGGAGAGTGCCTTCGGGGTCGAGAACCACCCTTCGCGCCACATGGTAACAACTAGGCTCCTACAAGTCTCGAAGTGGCGTCGGTCCGGCTGCGTCTCCTGAGCGTCGACGAGCGCTGGCTCCTTGGATGCCATACCCGCCAGGACGCTCTCGACTGCCTGCTGGACTCTGTCCTCAGGGGAAGTGATCTCGACTTCCCATGCGCCCCTCTTCAGCTTTACTGTGATCATTTTCGGCTGTGACGACAAGGGGTATCTTGTTGCCCTTGTTGGGCAAGTTGCCCATATATGAAGGATTGGCGTTGCCATGAGGGCCTGTTTAACGTAGGGAACCAGTGCATCTGGGTCGATAGTCGCACCGACGGTTATTGCGCATGTTGCTATTGCGCAACATTTAATTAGTCACGAATTGCATACCATGTTGCGCAACATGGCCATCGCAACAGGTGTCCTTCCCGACGGCCTCGAACCCGACCTTCTTGACTCCCTCGCAGAGGAGTTCAAACAGGGCTTCGCCGAGTTGGCGGAAAGCGCCGACCGGGAGCTCTATGGCAGAAACTTCGTCTTCAGCCGGTACGGGAGGGAGCTGTATCCGTACTTCGAGGAGGCAGACGCGACCCTGGTCCCTGGGTGCATAATTCCCATCAAAGAAGGGCGACCGGTCGCGTCGGTCGACTCGACGTGCGTGCTTGTCGGAGAAACCTCGGAGGGTGCCCTCTACGCAGCGAGAACTGCGATTGGGATATCGTTCGAAGGGGCCCTCCGACGCTTCTTCAGGCTCGGTCCCATCCTAGTCTACGCCTCGGGGTCAGGCCTCGTCGGCATAGAATCGAGCCTCTCGTCACCCGAATTCGCTATGATATTGGCGGATCACGCCGTGGCTGAGAGGGTGATCAGGAACTGCGTGGAACGGCGAGTTATCGACACTCTGATGGCCAGCAACGAAGAGGCCGTTGTGATGGCCGACGGCTCGCTCAAGCATCCCATGGGCCAGTTCGCCCGGTCGTTGCCGAAGTCCGGCAACAACGGCAGCTGCCTGGTGGGGTTCTCGAAGTCGAGCAACCTGATCTTCTCCGAGAGCGCTGTCAGCGTCCTCTCTAGGTCCGAGGTCGCGGCCTACCACAGCATCGACGACGGCCCCGTAAAGACGGTGCTTGCGAAGTTCACTCCTGATGGCCTGGTCTTCAGGCTGGATGTTGCCAAGAGCCAGGAACCGGTGCAGCAGACCCTCGGCAGGATCCTCTGGAACGACGCCTTCGCTTCAGGGTATCCGGACTCGCTCAAGGTCGCGCATCACCTCTCGATATTCTCGAAGGCAGAGGACCAAGCCCTGAAGGCCTACGTCACAAGGCGCTTCAGGTTGAGGCAACTCCCCACCTTCTCGCTCAGGAGGATCGCTCTCGGCAGCTTCAAAGGAGGAGCCTAGCCTCTGAGGATACTAAGAAAGGAGTCTGACGACATACTGGTAATCGCCTCGCCCCGGGAGCCGGCCCGGGTCGGCGACTATCTCGTTGCTGTCGAGGAGAAGCGTAGTCTCGTCCTTCAAGTCTATGACGAGCGGTACCTCGACATCGAGGGGATCGAGGAAGAGATAGCTCGGGAGGAGGTTCTCTCGGCATCCGCCCCCGGGGAGACGGCCGACCCGACCGACCTCACGACCATCTCAACCCTGATCAGGGACATGCGGATTCTGCTCTGCAAGGCAAGGGGTACGATCTCGGGGGGCAGGCTGACCCCCAGGGTAGACTGGATGCCCTCCAGGACCAATTCGAGGGTGGCGAGGTTGATGGTCGACGAGCTGTGGGGGGCGCTGCCCCCGCTCGGGTCGAGGAGGATTAGGATAGGGCACGTCGACTCCGACTCCGAGTTCTCAGTCGCTGCCGAGTCACTCGACGGGAGAATTACGGTCATCACCGGGAGGAAAGAGTCAGGCAAGTCGCACCTCGCCAAGATGCTGCTGAGAGGGCTCCTCGAGCAGGGCGCCTATTCGGTCGTTTTCGACCTGAACGACGAGTACGCCTCGATCGGACAGCGGGCGGACGGGACCCGAACCTCTGTCTACGGGAAGGTCAGGGCGTTGAGGCCCGGCCGGGAGCTCAAGTTCTCTTTGGCGACGGTCGGTCTCCGTTCCATAACGAACCTGCTCTCTCACTCTCTGGACATGCCCGGAACCTCGCTGCGTGAGTTCGTGAAGATCTGGGAGCAGCTCGAGAGCCGTGGCGAGCTATCCCTGGCGTCGCTTGAGTCAGCCATCCAGCAGTGGCGGTGCAACGAGTTCGTGCGAGACGCCCTCTTCGCCAGGTACCACACCATAGCCTCATGCGGCCTCTTCTCGGATTCGCCCCACCAGCAGTTCGACCTGCAGGACTTCTTCGACACGAGCGCTGGAGGGGGTGCGTTGATCGTGACCCTGAGTGGCGTCTCTCCCCTGAACAGGAAGATGGTCGTCGAGCTGATGCTCTCAAGGATGGTGGAGCTCCTGGAGCGCAGGAAGATACCGCCCGTCTTCCTCTTCGCCGAGGAGGCTCACCTCTACCTTAGGGACACGTACTGGGAGGACCTCATCACCAGAATGCGCCACTTCGGGGTCTTCACGGTCTTCGTCACGAATCAGCCCGACGCAATCGACCAGAAGATCTACAGGCAGGTAGACAACATCTTCCTGTACAGCTTCAGCAGCGATTCGGACCTAAACCTCATCTCACAGGCCTCCATGGCAGACACGGACACGGTGAAGGCGATAGTCAGGACCCTCCCTCCAAGGATGTGTCTCTTCATAGGTCATGCAGTGAATAATCTTCCAGTGATAGTCAGCGTCGACCCATTCGACTCTCCCGCCAGCGGGACTACGCGCCGGTTCTTCGGAGAGACGATCGAGCTAAGCGCGTAGCCGATTTGAGTTCGACAAGGCTGAGATCGTGGAAAGGGGACAGTCAGGCGAGGGGTCGGCAAAGTAGCGTCTCCCCTGGCACCACTAGCATCCTTTTGTAGAGATTGAGGGCCCTCAGATACCCGTACTTGCCTGACAACTCTCTGTAGCTCGTCCTTGAGAAGTCCCGAGACCGGAAAAGTCCTTCAGATTCCACATTCCCTTCTTCTATGCTCGCGTAGACCTCTTGCGCACCGAGTCCTGAAAAGTATTCGAGTGAATGTTCTAGAAGTCGAGTCGCGACCTTCCTCCTTCTATAATCCCTGGCCACAGCTATGTAGTAGACGTAGCCTATGGAGTCGTTCAGAGTCCTCAGCATGACCAGACCGACCGGTTGCTCGTCGGCGACTGCCTCCCTGACCACCTCTATCTTCGTCAACATCTTCTTGGAATGTCTCAGATACCAGCCTTCGAAGCTTTCAGCAAGCAGATGTTGTATCGACGCCCTGTCCTCGAGGGGGACGTCGAGAATTCGGATATTCTCGCTTTGAACTGTCAGAGCCGGAAGACCCTCCTCGCGTTCTCTGAGAAGATTTTCTCCCGGTCTCTCGCATCGATCTCAAGCTTCTCCACAAGGGAGATGGCCGCCAAAGGATGGGTGACCGGATAATCACTTCCAAAGATTACTTTATCGGCGCCACCTGCGAAGTACATCGCTTGGCTCAATCTCCGTGCCAACCAGTCGGTGTATTGCTCGATGTACTTGCTCCCGCCTACGACCAGGCCTGAAAGGTCGGCGTAGACGTTCGGATGTTTGTATATCAGTTCGGCGACATCATCTATCCAAGGGTTGCCAAAGTGACAGGCCACGAGCTTTAGGTCGCCATGTTCGTTTGCGAGAGCGTCAAGGGTCAGCGGGTGAGCATGCATCAGGCTGCCCCTAGCATCGGCCGTGTCCCCCGTGTGGAACATAACAGGAACACCGGCTGATTCGGCGTAGTCATACAGCGGATCGAAGACTGGATCGCCGGCGCGCGTATTCCCATATCCAAGCATGATCTTGAAGGCCTTGACTAGGCTTTCGTTGCGTTTGGCAAGCTCCACTGCATTCCGTACTTTCTTGGCAGATGGTTCAACAGTGATCACTGGAAGAAGCCTTCCACGGCTCCTCACACAGAGCTCCAGAACATCCTCATTCGGGTATGGAGCTCCATTCGCCCCGATTGAGCTGAGGAGCAGCCCGAGGCTCACGCCGCTGTGCTTCATGAGTTGGAGAAGCTCCTCAAGGTCGTAACTCAGACCGTTTCGATTGGCGTAGACGACGAGTCGATCATCTCTTCGCTCTGAAAGATGAATATGTGTATCTATTATCCCAGGCATTGCTCCCGTTCCACGCTGAATTGGCATAAAGCTTTGTTTCATCCGACGTAGCCTGGTCTTGGACGAGAGGTGGATCGGCTCTGTGGTTGGCTTGCGAGCTCACGCCTGATAAAACGCCCAAACTGCGGAGCCACTAGAGTGGCGCCTGGGCATGGGGATTCTTTCGAGTTTGGACACGGTCAGGTTGACTTGGGAATACATGGCTTCTCGCGTAGTTAGCCCTGAGCCGTCGCCCAAATCCTATCATATGTACAAACTCTGTGCACTGGCGAACGCTCTAAATCCTCCATATCGGCACACACGCCCTGATCTCTCCATGGTGGAACCTCAGCACAATATACGATTTCGCTGGTCCACGGTCGTCTCCATGGTGGTATCAGAAGCGGGCATTACTTTGAATGGGCGGTCGAGGTTGACCAGGAGAAGGCTCATGGTCGAAGAAACTCAGAATTCGACGGAGTTGGACCTGATTTGATAGACGCCGAGAACCTCACAAGAAGGTTCGGCGACCTGACCGCTGTGGATAACCTCACGCTCCACGTGAATGAGGGCGAGATCTTCGGCTTTCTCGGTCCCAATGGCGCAGGGAAGACTACCACTGTACGAATGCTGGCGTGCCTGATATCGAAGACCAGCGGCACCGCCAAGATAGGCGATTATGAAATTGGAAACAGAGCAGACCAGCAAAGGATCAGGCGAATCATCGGGCTGGTGCCGGACAACGTCGGTCTCTACGAGGAGCTGACCGCGTACAAGAACCTTGATTTCTACGGCAGGTACTACAAGGTCGATGGAACAAAGAGAAGAGAGCGAATAGAATACTTCCTCAAGCTGCTGGGGTTGTGGGACAAGAGAGACGTGGCGGCGGGGACCTTCTCCAAGGGGATGAAGCAGAAGCTTGCCATTGCACGCGCCCTGATTCACGACCCGCAGATACTCTTCATGGACGAGCCGACGGCCAACCTCGACCCGGAAGCGTCGAAGACTGTCAGGGACTTTATCTTGGAGCTCAAGAAAGAGAAGAAGACGATCTTCCTCAACACGCACAATCTGGACGAGGCGCAGAGGATCTGTGATAGGATTGCGATACTGAACACCAAGCTGATGGCGGTGGGCACGCCTGCCGAACTCGAACGATCGATTAGCGGAAGGAAGACCGTAGTGCAACTTGAGAGTGTCAATGATGCAATCGTATCCGCAGCGAGGAGGGTCGGAATGGGTGATGTCGAAGCTGTGGAAGGTAACAAACTCATGATAGGAGTCGATAATCCAGAGAAGGACAATCCCGACATCTTGAACGCAATCTTCGCTGCCGGAGGTCGTATCCAGTTCGTTACCGAGGCGAGCTCGACTCTGGAAGATGTGTATCTGAAGCTGGTCAGGAGCCAGTGATAGAAATGGACCTGCAGAACGCGTGGTCGGTCGCATCGAAGGACTTCGAGATCTTCAAGAGGAGGAAGGGGGTCCTCTACGCCACGATAGCGTTCCCACTCGGTATTGCCTTGGGATTTCCCGGGGTACTTGTTGCGATCGAAAGCGTTGCTGGCCCAGGAACCATATCCGCATCTGTTGCCCCGTTTCTGAACGCGTTTTCCTTTTGGTACGTGATCGGAGCGGCGAGTCTCCCGACTGGAATTGCCTCGTACAGCATAGTCGGCGAGAAGATCCAGAAGAGCCTCGAACCGCTGCTTGCAACGCCCATGACAGATAGTGAGATTCTGCTGGGAAAGAGCATCGCTGCATTCGTCCCACCGATTACCGCGATCTGGGCTAGCTCGGTAGTCTTCATGGTCCTGATGGACCTAATCACTCACGCCGGGCTAGGGTATCTCTACTATCCAAACTGGAGCTTCGGAGTGATACTCCTCGTCCTCGCACCGCTCGCGAGCATACTCTCCATCGAGCTGACCGTCATCCTATCCGCACGCGCCAATGACGTCCGAAGCGTACAGCAGTTCACCGGGGTGATGTTCTTCCCCTTCCTCATCATCTACGTGATGACCGAGATTGGTGTGATTCAATTGACTACAATCAATCTGCTCATCATGTCCGGCATCTTCCTGGTGATCGACCTGCTTCTCTTCTATCTAAGCACAAAAACTTTCAAGAGAGAAGAGATACTCACAAGATGGAAGTGAATCGGTCCAGTTTGGGCACAGGACGCGCGTTCCCACGGTGACATCACGACAGCGAATACTGCTTTGGACCGCGCCTAAACTCGAAGGAATCCCCATGTACAGGCAGGACATTTGGGGCGTCGTGGTTTGGGCGTTGACCGCGGGCCCTGCCCCGTTTTCCGGTTCACTCCTTATCAGCGCCGCCAAAGCTCACCTGTGGCGTGAGCAAGGGCACGTATGCGACCTTCGGGTCCGCAGTCTTCACAGGGCTGTTCTTTGTGCTCAGCTTGTACTATGGCGTGGACCCCACCGACCTCAAGGGCACCATCCTCTCCGCCGTCGTCCCTGCGGTCGTACCCTCATCCGCGCCATTCGTAGGCGCCGTCGGGGTCATCCTTTCGATAGCTGCGTTCTTCGGGCTGGTCAGGTGGGTGCTCGTGTCCTGGGAGAAGCAACGCGTTCGGGGTGTCGCAGTGCTTGCGGGATTGCTCGCGGGCGGCCTGACTATCCCTGCTCCTACCGCGGCAGTGTGGTTCTGGGTCATGGGCGCAGTAGTCTCTGCACTCTAAGGCCGGTTCAACCTTAAAGCCGCTCCCGCTTTTCGGGAGGCCGTTGCGCAACTGGACAGCGAGGAGGACCCGGACTGCGATCACATATGAAGAAGCAATCCCCTGACCTGAGTGACGCTCAGAGACTCGCCTATCTTGAGGAGCATTTTTCTTACGAAGTACGAGAAATGGTGTACTGCTGCTGGTTCTCTGTCTCAGCACGACAACACAAGGTTGGAGTGCAGAAGGACCTGGAGCAGTTTCTAGAGAATACCGCCTTGGACCATTTCCTCCTTCACGCTCGGAATCTGCTGGAGTTCTATTACGAGGTAGAAAAGCCCCACATGTACGCTCACGCGTCGGCTTTCGTCAAGGGGTGGAGGCCGCCGAGAAGGACGCCTCAAATTAACATGCTGAGGAATCGTGTCTACCCGGAGGTGACACACTTGGGGTGGAGTCGGCTTGCAACGCCGCCCTCTGATAAGTCATGGATCTTGGCGGACGTTGCTAAGGACTTGCTACTGACGACCATTCAGTTTCTCGACTCGCTCGACCAGAAATACAAGAGCGACTTTGTCACCGTGTTGCGAGTCGAATGTGATAACGCGCTCACGACCCTTGGGCAGAATCGCGCAGAGGCGGACGCTGACTTGTTCAAGTCCTTGGAAGCCGCGGGTCATCTATGGTGAAGAATCCCATGAGGCGGACGGCCAAGATTGCCTGAAACCCTCACGATGGCCGAGGTGGCTAGACAGCTCCCGGCTATGACGCAGCAAGTCGAGTCTTTGGCCAGCACGCCTCTTCCTCAACTAACAGCATGCGGCGAATTAGAAGAACTTCTTATAGCATAGCCGGGCTATCGTCAATAGGCACTTAGTCCCGTTGGTTGACACCCAGTAGGAAAAAGCGATTAAGTTAACGGAAGACTAACGAAGAACACCTTCTGTGCGGATTTGGGGTAGCCCTTTATAGAAGGAAAAGGATTTTGAGTCCTCAAGCGCCGGTGTTGAGGCGTGAAGATCGAGGAGGTAGTGCTGGCAGTTCCCGAAGGGACGCAGTTGATCCTCGGGCAGAGCCATTTCATCAAGACCGTCGAGGATGTGTACGAGGCTCTGATCACGTCGATGCCCGGAATCAAGTTCGGGGTCGCTTTCTGCGAGGCGTCTGGAAAGGCGCTCATCAGGTACGACGGCTCTGACGAGGAGGCTACTTCCGTTGCCCGGAAATTCGCGAACCTGCTGGAAGCTGGGCACTGCTTCGTGGTAGTGCTGAAGGGAGCCTTCCCGATCAATGTACTCAATAGGATCAAGAATGTGGAAGAGGTCGTGGGGATATACTGCGCCACGTCCAACCCGGTCACGGTCATGGTGGCAGACACAGGCAAAGGCAGGGGTATCTTAGGTATCGTCGATGGAGAATCTCCCAAAGGCTCGGAGACGGAGTCAGACAAGAAGGAACGGCACGAGTTTCTCCGAAAGATAGGGTACAAGCGCTAGACGAGCATCTCGGAGTAGAGGAGACCAGGCACCCGACTCTGTTGCATCTCCGGGTGATTTGAAGGGGTGTTGCGTGCCGGGTGATAACTCCAACGGTGGGAGTCTAAGAAGTTCCTGAATCGGGAGGTCGTTGATGTCCTCGATTCGCTTCAACATTGATTCGACTTCGTCCATTTGACCTTCCAAACCCTCTTCCATTGGGATGTGGTTCTTCTCGCAGAGATGGACGAGAGCGGAGATTAAGTCTGTCGTCTTCCCTGCGAGTAGGATTCCCGCTATCGATGTCTGTCTTGTTCGATAGAACGACTCAAAGAGGGAAAGCAAGTCAGGTCTCATTCCCGACTCGTCCCGCACGTTCTCCTTGAATGCGCCGCATTTCGATGAAGAACGCTCTGATTTCTGCCACAGTCGCCTTGATTTGTTCCTTTGAAGCCTTCTCATCTAATCCCATTAGGCTGAGAAGTTCTTTTTCAAGAGACTTGATTCGGTCATCTTCTATCTTCAGAGCGCGATATGTGGACAAGAGTTCGGCGATGACCCCATCCAACCAACTGTACGGGCCAGTCCACGGGTTGTTAGAGAGGGACTTTGGGTTTTCGTATTGCGCGGTGATTTGCCCTTTCATCTGCAACATTGCTAGGCACCCTCTCGTTCACTTTCCTGACGGTAGAGAGTGAATATTAATTTCACATATCCCTCTCTATTCCGCATACAAATATTGTATAACTGCTTAATAGCGAGCACTATCATGAAAGGCTTGTGGCTACGAGCATGTACACGAGCCAGACGCAGAAACCTACGCCTGCTTGCGGCCTCTGCGGTCGGAGTCTCGGGGTCGGGTTCTACTATACATGCCACGTCTGTGGGGCCACTTACTGTTACGCTCACAGCCCCCAGAAATGCGATCATCGCAAGATCCGCTCCGCACCGCTGAACGTGGCTCTCTCCAGCAAGGCATAAACTCATACTGTTTCCCTGCCCTTGTGTTGAGAGTCTACTTGGCTGTGCCGCTGGTCTCCAACAGGTCGATCGAGAGGGCCCGGCTGATGGCAAAGGCGATCAGGGATTCGGGCAACGTAGTCGCTTCGCCCTGGAACTTGGATCCCATGGAGGTCTCCACTCCTTCTGCGCTGAACGTCTTCGACCGAGACAGGACCGGGTCAGAGAACGCTGACGTGATGGTCGCCGACGTGACAAGTCCGAGCACAGGTGTGGGAATGGAGGTCATGGCCGCGTACAAAGCAGGCAGACGGATCATCCTCGTATCGCAGAAGGGCAGACGTATCTCCACTATGTTGGAGGACATGGACAAAAAGGAAAGGCTCGAGTACGCAGAGGAGTCAGAGATCTATGAAGGGCTCCTCAGGATGCTGCGGTGATCATGGGACCTCGCGTATCCCCAATCATCTGTCTCCCAAAACTGATTTAAGACGTTAGTCTTCGTGGTGGGTCGTTGAACCGAGAAGTGAATAGTGCGGGCGCACCTGCCCCGGTGGGGCCATACTCGCAAGCCATCGATGCCGGAGCGGTCTACTGTGCTGGGCAGCTTGGTCTCGACCCCTCCACTGGGAAGCTTGAGCAAGGGGTAGTCGCTCAGACAAGGAGGATTCTCCAGAATCTTGAGGCAGTACTTGGGGCCTCGAGCCTCAGCATGAAGAGCGTCGTGAAAACGAACGTCTTCATGGTCGACCTCGCCGAATTCCCGCAGATGAATGAGGAGTACTCAAAGCACTTCTCGGCACCCTTTCCTGCCCGGACCACTGTCCAGGTCCAAGCGCTCCCGAAGGGCGCGAGGGTTGAGATCGACGCAGTAGCCGTTCGCTGACCATGCGATAGAGCCGACGACTTCCGCTATCCGATGATATCAGGACGCGGAGTACGACTTCTACAGTATCGTGCATTGGGTCGACGGCAACTCGCACCGTTCTCTTACCAACTCCACGCCATGCTACTTCTGACCAGGATTAGACAAACCGCCAATCACATGTCAGGGTCTACCTTAACAGAACCACTAACGCCGATAGGACAAGTATGACCAGGATGACCTCGGCGCCGATCTTCCCCCAGTCGCGCCTCGTCATCTTCAGACTCAGGCTACCTCCCTGTTCATCCCATGCCCACTGACAAGCCACGTGTTCAACACGACTAGTGACCCGCGTTCAGTCTGAAGGACTTCCTGTAGGGACCGCGCCGTCTTCTGCGGGCCTTCTTTCTTCGTTCCTTGTCAGTGAGAAGGCGGTCCTCTTTGCCTGTCATTTCTTCATCTTCGAGAAGGCCACGATGCTGACCAGCCCTGCGACCCTGAAAGCGACATCCTTGAAGATGCCGGCCTCTGGCGACTCGGGCTTCGCTAGCGTAATCGGGACTCCAGCGTCGGACTGCTCTCTGACGGCCACGACCAGTGGGATCTCCCCGAGGAAGTCGACGTTCTGCTCTGAGGCGACCCTTCTTCCGCCTCCACTGGAGAAGATGTCAGATCGTTCGCCGCAGTGCGGACAGATGAAGTAGCTCATGTTCTCGACGACTCCGAGGATGGGGACGTCGAGCCTCCTGAACATCGCCAGTGCCTTGGCCGCTATGTTCAGAGCCGCCTCCTGGGGCGTGGTCACTATCACAACGCCGCTCAGCGGGACGGTCTGAGCCAGCGTTAGGGATGCGTCACCGGTGCCGGGCGGAAGGTCACAGACAAGATAATCGAGTTCTCCCCAGTCCACCTGAGTCAGCAGTTGCTTGACAGCTCCGGCGACGAGGGGCCCTCTCCAGATGACGGGTGTTACATCCTTGTAGAAGAAGCCCAGCGAGGCCACCTTGACTCCGTGGGCCACAGGCGGAGTTATCAGCTCGCCCCTGACTTCCGCGCCCTGGTTCACGCCCATCATGTGTGGTATGTTGGGCCCGTACACGTCAGCATCCAGTATCCCGACTCTTGCCCCCGAGGCTGCGAGCGCGACGGCCAGGTTCACGGCGACCGTCGACTTCCCGACCCCACCCTTCCCGCTCGCTACCGCTATTATGTTCTTGACTCCCTTGAGCATCTCTGACTGCGAAGCGTCTCTCGTCGCGAAGACGACCGATCCGGTCTTCATCTGCACCTCAGTTACGCCGGGGATGCTCCTTACTGCTTCCCTTGCGGCGCCCTCAAGCCGTGTCCTAAGCGGACAGGCCGGCGTTGTGAGGTTGAGCGTGAAAGTGACCTTCCCACCCTCTATTACAACATCCTTGATCATCCGCAGGGACACTAGGTCTCTGCCAAGCTCTGGGTCCTTGACAAATGAAAGGACCTTAATCACATCCTCCGTGGTCGGCATTCTGACTATGCAGGTCTCCTCCACGTATTAAATTCTAGTTTTCCGAACTGGTCACAGCTGGAGTAGCATTTATCGCGCGGGTGTGGCTTGGTCGGGCGGAGCGATTTGGGAAAGGTCGAAGTCTTCCCTCTCAGGGGTCTGCCTGAAGTTGACAAGGGGTCGGACGTGGCAGGATTGGTGATTGGGGCGCTCAGGCGTTCCGGAATCCGGCTGAAGGACGGAGACATCGTAGTGGTCAAGCAGAAGATCGTATCCAAGGCCGAAGGACAAGTGGTCAAATTGAGCGATATAGTCCCTGGGAGGCGCGCTGAGAGCCTTGCAAAGACGGAAGGAAAGGACCCTAGGCTCATGGAGCTTGTCCTGAGAGAATCGGTCAGGGTGGTAAGGTCGGGGCATGGCGTCGTAATTACGGAAACGAGGCACGGTTTCGTGTGCGCGAACTCGGGTGTCGATCAGTCCAACGTGGGGAAGGGGTACGCGAGCCTGCTTCCAGCAGACTCGGACCTGAGTGCGCGGAGACTCAGGAAGACCCTCGAGGACCGGACTGGGACGCGTCTAGCCGTCGTAGTGACTGACACCTTCGGTCGGCCTTGGAGGTTAGGTCAGACCGACGTGGCTATAGGGTGTTCAGGCATAGACCCCCTGGTTTCGTTCAGGGGTAAGGTCGACAGATTCGGTTATGCCCTGAGGGTGACCGAGCCCGCGGTAGTGGATGAGGTCGCTAGCGCGGCTGAGCTCGCGATGGGTAAGCTCGACAGGGTTCCCATGGCCGTAGTCCGTGGCGTGACGTATGTCAGGGGAGAGGGCGGGGTCAAGCCTCTGATTATGCACAGGGAGAGGGACCTCTTCAGGTGAAGGGTTGAGGATAGTCGCGCTGGCCGGCGGAACGGGCTCGGCAAAGCTGCTGCGAGGGCTATCGGGGCTGGGAGTGGACATGACCGTGGTGGCAAACGTCGGCGACAACATCTGGGTGCACGGCCTTTACGTCTGCCCAGACCTTGACATCGCGATGTACACATTGGCCGGACTTGCGAACAGAAGACAGGGGTGGGGCATCGAGGGAGATACCTTCCGGACACTCTCACAACTTGGGCAGATCGGTGAGCCGACTTGGTTCGCGCTCGGAGATATGGACATCGCCACTCAAATTGTGAGGACCAAGATGCTGCGTGAAGGCCTGACACTGACCTCAGTCATGGACAAGCTCCGGAAGGCCATGGGCGTCGACCACGCGATCCTGCCATTAACCGATGATCCGGTCGAGACACGCATCCTCACTTCCGCTGGCAATATGCGTCTTCAGGAGTTCTGGGTTCGAGATCGGGGCCGACCGGCGGTCATGGGAGTGGCTTACAAGGGATCCTCTAAGGCACGGTTCACCGAGGAGGTAGAGAAAGCCGTCAAGATGGCCGACAGAATTGTCCTCTGTCCGGCCAATCCAGTGACCAGCATCGGTCCGATGCTCGCGGTCCCAGGATTCTCCAGGAGGCTCTCTCTGGCCAGGGCAAGGGTAACAGCGCTCTCCCCGATGGTAGGCAGAGTTCCCTTCGGCGGCCCCGCAGCCAAGCTGATGAAAGCAGTCGGGATGCGCCTCAATTCTGTCGGAGTGGCAAAGGCCTACTCCGAGTTTCTTGATTCCCTGGTCATCGACAGGAGCGATGAGTCTCTTGCGGGTGAAATCGAGGAGCTCGGGATCAAGTGTATCCTCTCTAGCACCTTGATGGCGGATCCTTCTGACGAAAGGAGGATTGCGAAGGAACTGTTAGAAGCTTGAACCGAATGATCGTACTGATCCCCGTCAAGGCCGACCAAGGGAAATCGAGGCTCTCCCGGATCCTTGGTCCGAAGCAGAGGCGTCGGCTGGCGGAAATAATGCTTGGGGACGTGCTCAGGGCCTTCAGCAAGGCTGGCCTGTTGCCAAGATGTTACGTCGTCTCATCTAACGGGAATATCCTTCTTCTTGCGCGAAGACTGGGGGCTCGTTTGATTGTCGAACCTCGGGACGAAGGCGTCAACGCTGCTGTCGAAATGGGCGTAGAGACACTCGGAAGGGACCATGATTTCATGGTAGTGCCGACAGACCTGCCACTACTGACCCCTTACGAGGTCAGGAAAGCACTCACCCTGAAAGGTAGCTTCGACTGCGTCATCTCTCCGTCTCGTTCATTCGACGGTACGAATCTGCTCATCTTCTCAGGGAAGGCCATGCCGGCTCTGAGCTACGACTCAGACAGCTTCTGGAACCATGTAGGCGGAGCCGCAAGGAAGGACCTATCGCTCGCTGTGTACTGCGGCGATGGTGTTCTCTCCGATGTAGACACTCCAGAGGACTTGCGTGCGCTATCCCACACGAAAAGGAAGATTCCGTCTGTGGAATTCGCAAAGGGGGCACTCAAGAAACGAGCATCCTGATTGAGAACTGCAAGGTCGGCGGCAGTAAGACCAGTTCCCTAATGATCGAGGATGGGAAGATAGTCGAACTGTCAGATAGTGGGAGTATGAACGCCCCGAACGGCGTGAAGCGGTTTGATGCGAATGGGGCCACGCTTCTTCCGGGCTTCACTGACACCCACTGCCACCCTTTTGAGTTCGGTTGGCTGAAGCGCAGCGTCGACCTCAGGGGAGTCGACAGTATCACCGGTCTCCGCCTGCGCCTCCTCGGGGGGGTGCAGAGATCGAGGCCCGGTGAGTGGGTGACGGGGATGGGCTGGGATCAAGAGGTCTTCAGGGAGGGCAGGATGCCTAACCGATCGGACATTGACGACCTGTCAGGAAGGAATCCCATCGCCTTGACCAGAGTCTGCGGCCACATCGCCCTCCTCAACACCGTCGCAATCCAGACGCTAGCCCTTGAGGACAGGCATGGACCCGAATTCATGAGAGACGACGGGGGGCGCCTTACAGGAATCGTCAAGGAGGGCGCACTGGAGGAAGTCAACGGCGGGATTCCTAGAAGCGCAGAGGTCTGTGCAGGCGACCTACTGATTGCTGAGGCAGAGGCTGCGAAGTGCGGAGTCACTACCCTTCATTCGATCATATCGTCGACAGGGTATCGTGAGGAGCTCGAGGCCCTCACGGCTCTGCATTCCACCCATGCTCTTTCTTTGCGCTACAGGGTGTACATCCCCGCAGAGGCTATGGGATACGTGGTTGAGAAGGGGTTCCGCTCGAGGCTCAACGACGACACGGTCAGGATCATCGGCGTGAAGATCTACACCGACGGCTCCCTCGGCGCCCGGACCGCCGCTTTGCGCCTTCCCTATGCAGACGACCCTGGCAACAGCGGGATCCTCCGGCACACTGATGATGAGCTCGAGAGTATCATCGAGGGGGCTGACGCAGCAGGCTATCAGGTAATAGTCCACGCCATCGGAGACAGGGCGGTCGAGCAAGCGATTCAGGCGCTCGCTAGGGTGACCGGAACCAAGAACCCGAAGAGGCACAGGATAGAGCACGCGAGCCTGCTTCCAAGAGACCTGATGGCGAAGATGGTGAAGCACGGCATCAGGGCTGCCGTCCAGCCACTCTTCATCACGTCCGACACCTGGGCGGCCGACAGGCTCGGCGAAGACAGGGTCGATGACCTGTACCCGCTGAAATCGATCCTGGCCGAGGGAATCATGGCATCAGGAGGCTCGGACTCCCCGATCGAACACATGAGCCCTCTCCTAGGAGTCTGGGCTGCAATGGTTAGAGGCAGGTTCGCGCGCGGAGAGACTCTCTCCCTCGACGATGCGTTAGGTCTCTACGCCTCAAATGCAAGCTCGAATGGATTCGACGAGGCCGAGTCCGGACTGGCCGAAGGTGCCGGCGCAAACCTCACGCTGTTGGATTCGGACGTTGAAGGGATGCACCCGGCGATAGTCAGGAAAGTGCGGGTAGCAGCGACTTTCGTGAAGGGGAGGCTCGCCTATTCGTCCATCGGCGTTGACGACTAAAACCTCTGGAACTTGCCCGACTTCCCATCATATCTCAGGAGTCCGCCGTAGATGGTCCAATGTATCATGAGGGCATTAATCAGCGATTCGTTGAGCTCGGGTTGGTAGTGCCATTTGATACCTATCTCGGAGAGCGATTCCGCCACCTGTTCTGCGGTCACGGGTCTGCCCTTGGAGGCGAGTTCTAATGCCGTGCGGAAGGGCTCGATAGCAGCCAGCTTGTCCTTGAGCATCCTGACCTTGTTCTTCGGGGTCTTCTGGAACCTGAGCCCAAGCTCCGTGAGGTAGACGTCTCCCTTCTCGCTCCTTACTAGGCCGAGCATCTCTGCCGCGTCCAGAATGGGCAGCAAGACTGCCATGTCCTCGCCCAGCTCGTCGGCGAGCCTGGGCACGTCCACCCTGGGCCCCAGCCCGCCCGTAACCTCGACTAGGCTTATGACCTGCCCCGCCCTGACGTTCGCCGGCATTATGAGCGCTATCGGGAGGGGCCTTCCTCGCTCTACCAAGTGTTTCTACGCCCCCGCACGCCGCTGTGCGACTTAAGGGGATGTCGTATGGTCATGATAAGAGCGAATACACCTTGTCCACCCATGTAAAGAACTCTTCAGACTTCTTATTCCTCGGTCTCGGGAGCTCAATCCTCAGCTCGCCGACTACATGTGCAGGCCGCTGTGAAAGGACTACGACCTTGTCGGCCAGCTCAATGATCTCTTCCACGTTGTGGCTGACCATAATGACCGTCTTGACCGACGTCGAGGGGTTGATCAGGAGTTCATAGATCTCCTTCCTGAGTCTCTCGGCAGTGAGGTCGTCGAGCGAGCTGAATGGTTCGTCCATGAGCATGACCTGTGGGTCTGTTGCGAGCGCCCGGGCCACTCCCACCCTTTGTTTCATTCCACCTGAAAGCTCTCCTGGATAGACATTTTCGAACCCCGACAACCCTGTCTCCTCGAGCGCCTTCTCAGCCTTCTCTTTCCTCTGGTCGGCTGTGAGGTCATTCCGCGAGCCTAGGCCGAAGACGACATTCTCTAATGACGTTCGCCACGGAAGCAGCACGAAGTTCTGAAAGACCATCGTGATGTCATTTCGTGGCCCCGTCACCTCAGAATTCAGGACCTTTACAGTTCCCGCGGTGGGCTTGCTCAGGCCACCTATGATCCTGAGGAGCGTGGACTTGCCGCAGCCTGATGGTCCAGTAATCGCGACCAGCTCGTCTTTCCCCGCGGTCAGCGAGACGTCGACGAGGACTGGTAGCGGCTCCTTCTCCTTGTGGTAGTCGAGGCTCACACTCTCAACGGTGACTATCGTGTCACGAGAGGCGAGGTGTATGGAGCTCCCCGACATTAGGCTGCCCCGACCTTCTCAGCGGTTATACGTGTATCGAGGAGCCCTAGGCTAGACTGCTAAGCGAATTTCAGAGCAAAAACTGTAAGCTGGTGGATTCCTCTATGAGGTGGAGATACCTAGCTGTCGCATCTCCTTCTGATTACCGCGCGCTCTAATGCTGAACTTCCCCTGAAGCGGCTGCGGTGGAGGGCGTCTTATTCCTGCTGAGGTTCTCCCTGATGATGCCATAAGCTTTCTGAGCATCGGAGTTGGGCAGGTTGTCCAGCGAGAGAGGTTCTCC
>Ga0208456_1000125_pt1 | contig 69421 bp, 57 predicted proteins | sample June2015DPH_4_10_2_FD_184691 | JGI IMG/M metagenome (GOLD analysis project Ga0208456, IMG submission 184691) | Peatland microbial communities from SPRUCE experiment site at the Marcell Experimental Forest, Minnesota, USA - June2015DPH_4_100... | ecosystem: Environmental > Terrestrial > Soil >... | reverse complement strand
GGGGATGTCGGGGTCGGCGTCGCTCCACAAAGCAAAGAAGTCCTGATAAGCAGAACGAGCCTTGGCGAGGGCCTGCGGCAGGGGAGCGTGTCTGGTGTTACCGCTAGCCGCGTCCGCGCCAAGCCCCATGCCAGGCTTCGCTACACCCGCGATATCGACGCCCGCTTGGAGGGCATAAGCCCGGCCCAGGCCGAGGCGGGCCAGTGCGCCGATGGGAAAGTTACCGACCAGGCCCGGGTGGTCAAGTATCTTCTGAAACTCCACCGCTGCCTCGGCCCCTCGGCCCAAGGCCAGATACGCCGCGCCGCGCGCATCGACAGGGCACAACGTCACATTCAGCACCCAATAGAGAGTCGGAAGCTCCAATTCGTAGGGCGTTACAGGCTCCAGCAACTCGATCGCCGCAGCGCCGCCTTTCAGGGCAGAAGGCGGCGGACTGGAGCTTGGTACAACGCTTTGGCCGAGTGCGATCGAGGCCCGGATGGTCGGCAACCAGTAGGTATTCAGTAAAGTGTCCAGGGGCGCCTGCTGATGCAGGTCGTCGGCAAGGCCGCTGGCCTTAGCGGTGTCCCCGGCCCGTGCCAGAGCCAGGGCCGCCAGGGTCCGCACCATCTGGCCGGGGGCCATGGCGAGCGCCGCCGTGGCCTCGCGGCGGGCCGGTTCGCGATTGCCGAAGGCTGCTTCGCGCAACGCCGCCGCTGCCCGGAAAGTTGCCGCCGCCTCCAGGCGGCCGTCGCGCAAAGCCGAATCCACCGTCCGCCGGGTAAGCTCGCGCGCCTTGGCGAGACGCCCGTGGTAGGCTTCCGTATCCGCTTGCTGGGCCAGCAGATGGTCTTCGGCCGGTTGGCCGGCTGCGGCCGCGACTCGCCGCTCCATCTCCGCAAAGTCGCCACGCAGGAACGCGAGCCGGTAGAGAAACACCTGCATGGCAGGACTGCTCAGACCGCGAGCCTGTGCTTGCGAAAGGACCTGCTGTGCTTCTTCCACACGGTTCAGGATAAGGTCCGTGTTGGCCAGATTGGCGTAGCTGCTGACGCTGTTGGGCTGAAGACGCAGCGCCTCGCGGCTTTCCTGCAGCCCTTTCTCGTAACGTCCCAGAATCTGATAGAAATTCCCCAGCCAGATGTAAGGCGTCACGTCGCGCGGATAGGTCTGCTTCCACAGTTCGCAGACCTGCGCGGCTTTCTCCATTTCACCGGTAACGCGGCAGTAATAGCTGGACTCGATGTAGAGCCTCTCCCTCTCACTGACGCGCCCGCGCAGTTCGTAGGCTCTCCTGATGGGTTCCATCCCCCGGGTGGCCTGATTCAAGTTGGCATACAAGTTGCCCAGGTGAGCGTAAGCCAGGGCGAAATTGGAATCCAGTTCCGTGGCGCGCGTCAAGAGCGGAACGGAGGCCGCATCGCCCTCGGTGGACAGCTTTTTTATCGCCAGGCTATAGGCCTGCAGCGCTTCCAGCGAGGCCGTAGTCGCCTGCTCCACCGGAGCGTCGTATTTCTGGATGCTGGCCAGCGATTCACCGAGCCTGGCCCGCATCTTCGTGGCCGCCTCACCGAGCGCGCGCAGGACATGCTCGCGACTGTCAGCCTCCGCCAACTCAATCCCGAGCGAGTCCCCGCTCTGGCAGTTCACCGCGTCGAGGCTGACCACGTAATGGCTGCCCAAGCTGGCAATCGAGCTCAGTAACATCGCCTTGCTTTCGGTCCGCAGGCAGACCTCCCGAGCCATGGCCTCCGTCAGCCGGGTGTCACGGGGCCGTCCCATGTAGCCAAGTGTCTGGCCCACTTTCTCTTCGGAGAGTGTGTTCAGGAAAGGTGACTGCTCCAGTTCCACGCGCAGCGCCTGCTTCAGGGTGTCGTCAAAGACCGCTTCCCCAGTCGTGTTGGTGAAGTCCGCGAGAACAATGGTGTCCTGCGAGGTGAGCGGATATGACGGCATATGACGCATTCGGAAATAAGCGGTCAGCGCCGCCGCGCCCACGAGCGCTACCGCCGCGAGTGAAAGCACCCAACCCTTTGGAACCCGCGCCCGGCGGGCGCGGTCCTTCTGGCCGTAGCCGCGGACGCCCGCGACAGCCCTCGATCTCCCCGAATCCGTGTCACGCTGCAAGCGCTTCAGGTCGGCACGCAACTCGGCTGCCGATTGGTAACGCATGGCGCGGTCCTTCTCCAGTGCCTTGTCGATGATGCGTTCCAACTCCGGGGACAGCACGTGGTTGTGGTCGTGCGGCGCAACCGGCGGCTGGGTAAGCAGCGCGGTGAAGACAACCGCCGTGGTGGCGCCGCCGAATGCCTGATGCCCGGTCGCCATCTCGTAAAGCACCGCGCCGAAGCTGAAGAGGTCACTGCGCGCGTCCAGTTCCTCACCGCGCGCTTGTTCGGGGGACATGTAGGCGACCGTCCCCATGGCCATGCCCGGGGCCGTGAGGGCGTCCGGGTCGGAGGAGGCGGTCAACGCGTTCGTGGCACGGGCATCCTGCCCGTGAGAGTCGGAGCCCACCCCACCCGCGGCCACGGCTGAGACGGCCGGGCGATGAGCCAATTTCGCTAAACCAAAATCCAGAACCTTCACCTGGCCGCGCGTGGTGATGAAGATATTCGCCGGCTTGATGTCGCGGTGGATGATCCCCTTCGAGTGCGCTGCGTCCAGGGCGTCGGCCATCTCAATGGTGAGATCGAGAAGCTGTTCGATCTTCAGCGGCCCGGCTTCGAGCAGACGCTTGAGGGTGTGCCCTTCGAGCAACTCCATCACGATGAAGGGTTGGCCTTCGAATTCATCGACGTCGTGGACGGTGCAGATGTTGGGGTGATTCAAAGCGGAGGCCGCGCGGGCTTCACGCCGGAATCGCTCCAGCGCCTGGCGTTCATGGGGGGGCGATCCCGCATGTGGGACCGCCGCACCAGAATCGCGCAGGAACTTGAGCGCGACGGACCGGCCGAGTTTGGTGTCCTCGGCCTTGTACACCACCCCCATGCCGCCGCCGCCCAGCTTCTCCAGCACACGATAATGCGAGATCGTTTGGCCGGCCAGCAGAGCCGCCTGGCTGGTCGCGTCCGTTGCCTCCGCTCGATCGTGAGCCAGCGCTCTGGCCGCTACCTCCAGGGCCGGCGCCTCCAGGAAGCCATCGCCTCCGTCCTCTTGAGCTAGCAACGATTCCACTTCCCGCCGGAGGTCCTCATCACCGGCGCAAGCCTCCTTCAGGAAGGCGGTCCTCTGCCCCTCTTCACGCTCCAGAGTGGCGTGATACAAGCGCCCGATTTCCCGCCAACGCTCAGGCTCCAACCGCCTTCTCCTTGCTCAGCTCACGCCGCAGCCAGCTCTTGGCGAACTTCCAGTCCCGCAAGACCGTCTCGGAGGAAACCTTGAGCACTTCGGCCGTCTCCTCCACGCTCAAGCCGCCAAAAAAGCGGAGCTCCACCACCTCACTTTTTCGCGGGTCTAATGCCGCCAGAGCTTTTAGGGCATCATCCAAGGCCACCAAATCCGCGCCCCCGGCGCACCCGCCACCACCAGCGCTTCCTCCAACTCCAGCGGCTGCGCTTCGCCGCCCCGCTTCAGGGCCTGCCGAGAACGGGCCCAATCCACCAGAATGCGCCGCATCACCTGCGCGCTGACGGCGAAGAATTGGGCACGGCTCTGCCAGCTTGGCTTCGCGGAATCGACCAGCCGGAGGTAGGCCTCGTTCAGCAGGGCGGTGGTCTGAAGCGTGTGGCCGGGCCGCTCGCGCGCCATGTAGTGGTGCGCCAGCCGGTGCAACTCCTGGTAAACCAGAGGGATGAGGCGCTCCAGCGCGCTCTGCTCGCCTTCGCTCCAAGCCTGCAAGAGGCGCGTGATTTCGTGGGCTGACGCCTCCATCGTGCAACCGCCCGCGGGGGGAATCCCGCCAACTGCAAGTTATCACACCTGGCCGGGGTTTTCCACGCGTTTCCTTCACACTGTCGGTGGCGCGATGAGAATCTCTCGCCGCCATGACAGTTTTCGGGCGCCATTTCCGCCTTATAGGGTGAGGGCAACAAAGTTTTGCGCCGGATACCAAAACGCAATAAAGGAGACACACCATGAACTGGATTCGAAGATCGACACTGCTTAGGTTGTTGGGGCTGGCGCTGTTGGCAGCCTGCTTCAACGCGGGACACGCAAGTGCACAGGTGTTCCAAGGAAAATTTACCCTGCCGTTCGAGGCTCGCTGGGGCCAGGCCACGTTGCCGGCGGGTGACTACTCGTTCACGCTGGACAGTGTGAGCACGACTTGCGCGCTGCGCCTCCATCGTGGGAACAATAACGTGGCTCTGATTCCGGCCCAGGCCCAAGACGAGAACTACTCTGGCCACGCGGAGTTGACCGTGGTGGGGGGTACAGTGCGCGCTTTGAGCCTCCCCGGGATTGGAGTGGCCCTCGAGTACGCGCCACAGCACCACAAATACCTCACCGCACCCGAGGAGCGGAAAATTGCCCAGATCGTGCCAGTCGCCACGACAGGCAAGTGACGGCGCTGGATCTTGACGGGGAAAATCGAGGGCCAGCGCACCAGCCGCTCTGGCCCTTTCCCTTTGTCAACTACCCTTCCTGCGCGGGGGAATACTGTGGGAAACGATTGGTACACAACGCCCCTGGGACTGATTCCAGAGGGGAAGGACTCGTTCGCGCTCTTCTACCGCCAATCAAGATCTGCTTGGTGCCCCATCCGACGCGCACGGGATTAAGCTGACCCCGGACGCGGTTGGTCTGGTGGATGTAAAATTGAAACGCACGGCTGGGAAGGCTCAGGGCCAAAAGTAGGGAAGAACTACAGCGGCCCCCTGTTCCGGCTTGCTGGGACGAACTCCCGCAGGCGCGATTGTAGCCAATGACCTGGACAGTCGCAACATGACAGCCGGCAACGGAAACCGAGGTGACTCTTCGAGCTGGAGGCTCTTGTGAAACGCGCACTCTTACTTGCAGTACTGATCGGCATGATATCGCCGGTGGGATTTTGCCAGAACATGTTCCGGGGCAACCCCGCCCGGACGGGCGTCTACGCCACGGACGGGCCCCGGCAATTCAACGGCGTCAAGTGGGCCTTCAAGACGGATGGCTGGGTTCTTTCATCTCCCGCCCTTGCTGGAGGCCTCGTGTACTTCGGGAGCGACGACAAGAATCTCTATGCCCTCGACGCATCGACCGGGGCGGAGAAGTGGAAGTTCTCCACCGGCGGGCCGGTTCGTTCCTCTCCGGCCGTGGTAGCCGGAACGGTATACTTCGGCAGCTACGATGGGAGCTTCTATGCCCTCGACGCGGTCTCCGGCAAACTGAAGTGGAAGTTCGAAACCGCCGGCGAAAAGCAGTTCGAAGCCAAAGGCCTGCACGGTTACTTCCCGCGCGCCCAGACCGTGCCGGATTTCTGGGATTTCTTCTTGTCTTCGCCTGCCGTTAAAGAGGGTCTTGTCTACTTTGGCAGCGGCGACGGCAACCTCTGTGCGCTCGACCTCGAGACTGGGCAGTTGAAATGGAAGTTCGCGACCCAGGGGGTGGTCCACTCCTCTCCGGCGGTCGCGGGCGGTGTGGTTTACTTCGGAAGTTGGGACAGCTATCTCTATGCGCTCGATGCCGCGACGGGGCAGGAGAAGTGGAAATTCAAGACGGGCGAAGACAAGACGAATTTCAACCAGGTGGGGATCCAATCCTCACCGGCTGTGGACGGCGGAGTGGTATATTTCGGATGCCGCGATTCCCACCTTTATGCCGTCGATGCCCAGACTGGGCAGCAGAAGTGGAATTTCCCTACCCAGGGTTCGTGGGTCATTGTGTCTCCAGTGGTTCGCAACGGGGTCACCTACTTCGCCACCTCCGACAGCGCGCTCTTTCACGCTGTCGATGCCGCAACAGGTAAGGAGCGCTTCACGCTTCCCACCGGGTTGTTCGTCTTCTCCTCGCCCGCCCTGGCCGGCGGGATGGCCTACTTTGGATCCTTCAACGGCAAACTGTACGCCGTGGACCTCAAGACGGGTCAATTCGCCTGGGAGTTTCAGACCCAGGCCGGCAAGAAGGACGCGCTGGGCGTGGTCGGCCCGGATGGCAGACCTGACTTCAAGGCGATTTTTCGCTCCCAGTTCTATGAGGACATGTACCGCGCCGGCGAGAAGCTGTTCTCCCTCGGTTCCATTATTTCCTCGCCGACCGTGGATCGGGGTATCATTTACGTCGGCAGCACGGACGGCAACCTGTACGCGCTGGAATAGGGCTCGTCCCTTCGCTCCGGTTACGTCCGGGATGCCTTCTTCTCTATGGTGCAGGTTCACAGATCGTCGTCATGCCGGAGGCATCATCATGGAGCTTCCGGATTACAGAAGAACCTTTTGCTTTAAATCCTGAGTGGCTTGCATCACATTCTCCGGCCTGCCGAGATCACGCCAATAATATTCATCGGCCCGAAAGGCGAGGATTTTTTCTTCCTGGGCGGCGAGGTGCAGATAGGAGGTGATGATGGAGAATACGCCTTCTTCAACCATCATCGCAAACAGACGAGGAGAAATAACGTGGATGCCGGAAAAAGCGAGCGCCTGCGCCTGCTGTGAAGGTCGCACAAATTCAATGTTTTGATCGCGCCCGGATTGCCGGCCGCAAAGCTGGAGCTGCTGGTCGAAGATAAGGTATCGAGAAGTCTCCCGGTTTTGCACCGCCAGTGTGGCGAGAGCCTGCTTTTCAGTGTGAAATTGCACCATGCGGCGGAGATCAATCGTGCTGATGACATCGACATTGTGCAAAATGAACGGCTCTTCAAAACGGTTGGAATCCTCGAGGAAAAAATAGGCGGCCTTTTTCAGGCCGCCGCCGGTATCGAGCAAAACCTCCTCCCGAGAGACTTCGATGCGCATGCCGAAGTTATGGTTCGTTTTCAGATAGTCGAGAATCATGTCGGCAAAGTGATGCACATTGATAATCACCTCGCGAATCCCATAGGCGCGCAAGCGAGAAAGTGTGATCTCTAACAGCGTGCGGCCGGCGATTTCCACCAGCGCCTTGGGGCGCTCGTCGGTGAGTGGGCGCAAGCGCGTACCAGGACCGGCGGCCAAAATCATCGCTTTCATTTGCCCCAATCCTCCAAGCTGTAGCGGCGAGTTTACCTCGCCACATGGCGGCGTAAAGCCGCCGCTACATTAAATTGACCTACTACTCCAAGTCACGATGCCGCACCACCACCTCCACCCCGTTCCTTCCGCGCAAACGGTTCGCCAATTGCTCCGCCAGATATACCGAGCGATGCTGGCCGCCGGTGCAGCCGAACGACACCATCAAGCTCTTGAAGCCGCGACGCTGATAATTGCTCACGCTGGCCTCCACCAGCGACATGACGCTGGCGAGGAACTGGTGCACAGTCTCTTGCTGATTGAGATAATCGCTCACCGGCGGGTCTTTGCCGGTGAGAGTTTTGAAGCGCTCTTCCCGTCCGGGATTCGGGAGGCTACGGGCATCGAAAACGTATCCGCCACCATGCCCGGTCTCGTCCGCAGGCAGGCCTCGGTGAAATGAGAAACTAAGAATTCGCACCGTGAGATTTTCTGCTTCGCCAGCCAAGCTCTGCAATTTCTCCGAGCCCAGCATGCTTTTGAACGCGTCCGTCAGCGTCGGCAGCGGGATAGGCAGCTTGACGTGGTGAAGCAGCCAGCGCAGGCTTTTCAGCGCGTAGGGTACGCTTTCGAGAAAGTGAGCTTTGCGCTCATAGAAGCCGCGAAAGCCGTAAGCGCCCAAAGCCTGCATGATGCGGACGTAAACGTAGGCATAGTAGTGCTGCATGAACGCTTCGCGCTCGAGCTTGATGAAGCCGGCAAGCGTGTCGAGATAATGCTCGAGCAATTGCTGGCGCAGCTCGGGCGGCAGATCGGCCTTGCCATCGTACAAAAGAGAGGCGATGTCATATTGCAGCGCCCCGCGGCGGCCGCCTTGGTAATCCACAAAAAATGGCTGGCCGTCGCGCAACATGACGTTGCGTGATTGGAAATCCCGATAGAGAAAGTAATTGCGGTCGGCGCTCAGCAAGAACTTCGTCAAGCGGGCGAAATCGTCTTCCAGCGCTTGTTCGTTGAAGGGGATGGCGGCGAGCCGGAGAAAGTAGTACTTGAAATAATTCAAATCCCAAGCCATGGACTGGCGATCGAAGCTCGAGCGCGGATAGCACACTTTGTAATTCAAATCGCGCCCGGCTTCGATCTGAAAGCGTGGCAACACGGCAACGACTTTGCGATATGCCTCAACGGCCTCGGAAGCAATGTTCTCACCGACACGGTTTTTCGAGAGAAACTCAAAAAGTGTCGTGTCCCCCAGGTCTTCCTCGATATAAGCGCCGTGACTCAAATCTTCAGCATAAATTTCCGGCACCGGCAGACCGTGGCGGCGAAAATGCCTGGAAAATTCGAGGAAGGCGACGTTCTCTTCGCGTACCTCATACAGAATGCCAATGGCGCTGAATTGTTCGCTGGCAAGCCGGATGATCTTGCGCCCCGAACCGCCGAGCTCGCCCTGAAGCGGCTGCACCCGCCCGACCGGTGAGTGGAAATGCTGCTCAAAAAGTTTTTCGAGAACGTCCATGGAGATGACTTCCAGTGATTCAGTAACCGCTACAAAGATATCATCGAACGCGCCATCCAAGAAACGGTAAGGTCATCGTCAAGCGAAACGGCGACGAAGACAGGGTCGCGTCAAAGTCGCGGAAACAGCGGCTCTGCCGCCTGCTGTGCGGGAAGCCTCTGGCTTTCCGGCGCAGACAGCCTCCCTTCTTCCCCTCGGCTCGGCTGGAAGGCTCAGCCTTCCAGCCGACCCGAGGGGGTTAGTCAGGGCGGAAGCCCTCGGAAAGGCGAAGCCTTTCCGCAGAGCAGGCGGCAGAGCCGCTTTGGCATCTTACCTTTCGGGGACTTTGACGCGATCCTGGCGACCAAGAGTCCCGGCAATCCCGACAGCCGTCTCTTAGTGCAAGCGATTGTCCCGAGCACGTCGGGCGAGCCAGAGTCACTTGGCCGCTCAACGCGCCTGGGTACCGCCCATTGTCCGCGCGTGCCACGCCGGTGGTCAATAATCTCGAGAAAGGATTCGCGGAAGATTTTTGGATTATCAGGTCTTCGGAATAGTTTGGAAACGACGCAGGATAGCAATCACAACGCGACCATTGGCCGCAACCCAAGAAGGATTTCACCACAGAGGCCACGGAGAAGAGATGCAGGCAAAGACTGCGGGTCAACAAACAAGGAACCGTAACCTTGTAATCCCTGCTCGCGCGAGCAGAAGCACTTTTCTCTGTGGTCTCTGTGCGCTCTGTGGTGAATTTTTTCTTCGCGGCAGGAGAAGAAGATGGCGCCTAGTGCTGTAGAGTATGCGACCCGATTTCACCCGCCCTCAAATCCTCTGAGGGGTAGGTAAGGAAATGATAAAATCCCCAGTGACGTGAAACTTAGAGCCTTGCCATTCTTGTGGTGCAGTCTGGCATTATTCATCGGAGGTTGCCCCAAGCGGCAAGCCCCCACGCGAATCGTGTACGTTCCTTCGCCGCCACCCGCACCGACGCAAGCTCCCGCCACAGGCACGCCAGCAATGGTTATCGAAGAGCCGGCGCCGCCCGAACCCCCAGCGCCTTCGCCTCAGCCAACCTCCCATCCTGAACCAGCGCGGCGGCGGCGCGTGCTGCGGAGGGAAGCACCGGCCGCGGCCGCTGAAAACACCCCTAAAACGACCGAGCCGCGTACTCCCCAGGTACCCTCATTGGAGCCGCGCGAGAGTTCTGCCCAGGAAGCGGCTCTGCGCCGCCAAATCCAAGGGTTGCAGGATGACGTCCGGCAGCGAATCGCCAAACTCAGCCGAGCGGGGCTATCCGGCGCGGATCGCAAAACCCTCGACGATGCGCGTACCTTCTTCGCACAGTCCGCTCGGGCTCTGAATGACGCGGACCTGCAACGCGCGCTTAACCTGGCGCGTAAGGCCTCACTGCTGGTCTTGGCGCTCGAACGGTAACGCGACCCCTACAAGTGCTAACTTGCCTTCCTGCCGCAGAAAGACAGCACGGAAGTGACTGACGAGAAGGGCTGGTCTCAACAGTTATCCAGCAAGAAGGAGTCTCCGGACGTGCATACCGCCATACGGCCTGCGCGAGCCGACCCGGTCGTTCGCGATCCTCTGGGTTTACGATTGGCGCCCATGGGTTCGACTCTGATATCTCGCATGTGCTTTCGATCCGTTCCAAGACTCTCGCGAGACGACGAACCATAAAGACTCGGCTCTGGCCGCCTTCGCCCAGAGGTTCTATTTGTTCCCAGAGGGTTGTTCCTGAGGCGAGGTCCCAGGCTGGCAATTTGTTGGGTTGAGAACCCCTTATGAGGACTTCGGCTCCGGATCCGGGGTGGTAGCAAGCAGGGCAGCCAGAAGCTCATGCTTGGGGGTCGAAAACGGATTCGTGACGGTTACTCCCTTCCACGTAAAGCCCTCTTGCAGGTCTTCGGACAGAAGAAGGCGGCATCCGGCTTCCGCGGCCGCAGAGAGAACCACGGCATCCCAGATACGGAGCTGATGATCGGTCGCAAGATCGGCTGCCGCGAGCATGACCTCAGCGGAAGTCTCGATCACAGGAAAAGCGTCCCGCCAGGTAAGAATCGCCGTGCGCGCTTTTGCTCGCGCTCGGCCCGCCTTGCGCACCAGCAAGTTAAACAGTTCACCTAACGTCTGCACCGGCAATAGCGCCGCACCTTCCGGGAGCCTTTGCACCAGCTCGAGCGCGGCCCGCTTCATGGCAGCCCCATTTACCCCTTCGGCGTACGCCAGAATATTGGTATCAAGCGCTACTCTCACAGTTAATCCTCGTAAAGCTCGTCCCGACTCCAACGCCCCACCCTGACTACGGACTCCGATCGCAGTCTGTTGACCAAAGCAGCGCGGGCACCTCGCGTCACGCCACCGTTCTTCTGGATGGGGACAATCTTAGCCACCGCTCTGCCGTGCGACGTCACGATATAGCTGTATCCCTCGCGGACCGTACGCAGCAGCTCGGAGAAGTGACGGTTTGCATCGGAAGCACAAACAGCTTTTTCCATAACCTCTCCCTAATGTAGTGATAATACATACTATAACGCGAGGGCGCAGACCAAGGCAATAAGTAAGTGAGCTGCTCGATTATGAAAGTGATTATGGCGGTCCGCTGATCGCTAAGGCGACTTGGCCACGCAGTCGGCATCTCCCGGGCTGGCGCCCTTGAACCACCATCCAAAAGAAGAAGCCGCAGACTTAGAGAACGTGTCTGCGCAACCCGCTCGGAGCAGGTGCCGAAGGCGAGGCTCAGCATGTGATGTGCAAAACGGCATTCGTGCCTTGCGCATGCTGGTTGAGAAATTCAATGGCTTTTTCTGTTGGCAACACCAGCAATTCGACCTTGCGACGCTCGGCTTCGAGCCGAACTTCTTTCATCACCGGCAATGCTCCATTCGCCCCTGTCCCTATCACGAGCCGCTTGCATTTCCACGGAATCGGCTCCTCCACCGAGAGTGGGGTGTGCGCAAACTCTTCCCGAAATCTCTTGGAAGCCTTTTTCTTTCGCTTGCGGACTTCCCCACGGTCAATTATGACGTCGTGGTCATAGCTTTCACCGTCTATCCGAATCGACCCGAAAGAAAACCCTTCGAAACGCATAAGCTACCCCTGTTTGCATTATAGCGCTCGAGGGTGAGACGGGGGACGAGCAGAAGTCAGAAGTCAGGAGTCAGAAGCCAGAAGAAAAGCCCCAGCGCCCGACCATAGGAATGGCGGGCCGTCTGGATCCGCGGCCTTAAAAAGCAGAAGGCGGTAGGCAGTGGAGAGAAAGAGGTAGGGAGTTCAAAATTCACTATTCAGAATTGCCCTTCTACAGATCAGGGCAAAGCCCTTCACCTGAATCCTGAATCCTGGCTCCTGACTTCTGACTTCTGACTCCTGCCCTCACAGCCACAGGTGCCTGTTGGAGTAAAACGTGACAGGGCCGTCGGGATGTTGGGCTCGGTAGGCGCGATACTGCTTCAACATGGCAGCGTATCGGCGGTCGGAGGTCTTGAGCTTCTTATGAGGCATTTTGATGAGGGCGCGTTCCACTTCCCAGACGCTTTCCTCGGAGAGCCGCCAGTCGCCTTTCACCAAAGTGCGTAAGTCGGCGACCCCGTAGCCCGTAATTCGTCCGGACCCGTCCACGTAGGGGTCCACGTAACTCATCACCAATTGCCTGATGGTGGGAAAGAGTGGCTTGCGTCCGTGCAAGCCGGCATCACGGGAGCGGGCTACTGTTCCCCATCGTCCCCGCCGCCTGAATAGGAACAGGACGTGGTCCAATTGGTCCTGGGATTCGAGGTCGAGGAGCAACGGCGGGTAGCCATGCTGCTCGAGAATTGTCGCGGCGGTGAGGGCGCCTTCCAGGCAGTGCGCGCTCCCGTGGCGCACCACACCTCGAAAAGTCCGCAGCGTTTCTCCGCCCTTCTCCCAGTTATACGGCAGGTCGCGAAGAAAGGCCTGGACCTGGCGCGGAGTCCTGTGTGCTTGAATGATGGACCATTCCTTGGCATTAAACGCCGCCCGCGCGGGCGCCGCCCCGTGTTTGGAAGCGGTTGAGATCGAATTCAGGTTCATTGGCATATCAGCAGGTAGCGCGGACCACCGCTTTTGTGGTCCGCGTCTTTTCGGCCCCGCGATGGACCGATCAAATTCGTGCGCGCGCATCGGAGGGCATTCTCACGCGGTCGACGATCAAACCGCAGTGTTTCTTTTGTTCGTCGGCGCTCATGCCCGCGTATTCGTTGTAACTTGACCACCGCCAATCCTCGGGGCGGCTGACCAAACCGGCCCTCACCGGGTTTAGGTGAATGTATTCGACCTTTTCGTCGTATTCCTTGACGCTGCGCAGGGCGCGGTCGAAGCATGCCCTGAGCCCAGCCGAAGGGAACCTGGGTTGCCAGAGTTCGCCGTCGGCACCCCGGTACTGGTTGACCGCGTGCTCAGTAGGGGCGAGGCGGCGCCTCGCCCCTACTGCCCCCGCACCCCGCGCCCGTACCACCCCCCGCGCCTGTAGGGGCGACGCACCGCGTCGCCCCTACGATTCATTCCAGGGGTCGTCGTCCCACGATACGATATCAGCAATTTCATCCGCGGCGTCGCTTTGGCGTGCCGGGTTTTCCCGGTCGGACGGCCAGCGAAGAGGGTTATTGCAGATGTACTCGCGAACGCGCTGCAACTCCTTCTCGTTGCGAATGACGTGCTCGTGATAATTCGGCTGCCAAACGGGCCTGCCCGGGGTCCCCCGCGTCTTGTTGATGGCTTTCTTGGTGAGAGACTTGATCTGTCCCAGAATGGCCCCGATAGAACCCGGCGCGGGGCCGTGGGGACGGCTGCGCGCGCCTGCCGTAGGGGCGACGCGGTGCGTCGCCCTCATCTCTGCATTGTCCGCCCTCGCATGGGCACGAGGGGCGAGGCCCCGCTTCGCCCCTACGTCGATGATTTCCAGGATGCCGTGCAGGTGGTTTGGCATCACAACGAACGCGTCCAATCGTACTTCCGGCCGAACTCGCTCCGTGGCGTACCATTCCGCGTGCACGATATCTCCCAGCGCGTTGCGGTGCATCTGTCCCGCGATCACCTCACCGAAGAGCAACTTTCGCTGATGCGTGCAGACTGTGACGAAATACGATCCCGGGCTTGCATAATCGTATCCCGGCAATCGAATCGAACGCCGATGGTGCATTTTCGGATCGTATTTCATGATTCCTGTTGCCGCGGCATCACGCCACCGGACGGGCATACGCGATGATCGTAGGGGCGAGGCGCCGCCTCGCCCCTACCACCCCCACATCCCGCGTTCGTAGGGGCGACGCGGCGCGTCGCCCCTACCCAGCCCAGCGATCGTACCAAAGCTGGAAACAGAAGAGGGCCCAGAGTATTTTCCTGTGGTCAGCCCGCTCGCTCCAATGTTCTCTGAGAAGCCGGCGCACAAACGGGATGTTGAACAGCCCTTGGCGTCTTAATCTTTCTTCTCCCAGGGCCTCATCCAACCAAGGACGCAATTCCTTCCGCATCCAACGGCTGATCGGCACGGAGAATCCACGCTTCTGGCGGTAAACGATCTTGCGCGGCAACCATTTCTCTGCGGCTTTCTTAAAAAGGTATTTGAGTTCGAAGCCACGGACTTTCAAGTCCCCAGGTATGCCAGCCGCGAATTCAATCAGCCGGTGATCAAGGAATGGCGTCCTCATTTCAAGGGAACACGCCATGCTGGCGCGGTCGACCTTTACCAAAAGATCATCCTCCAGATAGAGCCGGAAATCGACGTAAGGCATTTCCGCCAGGACGCTTTCGAAGGCCGCCCCATCCAGTACCCTCTCGAGCGGTGCGAAAACCTCCAGGCTGGGTGGTTGGGGACCGCTCCACTCCCGCGAGAAGAGTTGATCCAGTCCATCCGGACTTGTTATTCCGAACCAGATCGCGTGACGCTCGGCGGGTTGCCTTTCCACATAATTCAAGAACTGCTGCAGGTACCACCCGATCGGCACCGCGCCCGCAGACACCGGCAGGAAGCGTCTGAGCGGCGCGAAGAATTTGTGGCGCAGGAGGCGCGGCAGGCGGAGATAGTAGGCAGCCAGCCAGGCGCCAATATAGGTCGGGTAACCTCCAAAGAGCTCGTCGCTGCCCTCTCCGCTCAGCGCCACCTTGATGTGCTGGCGAGCAAAGCGGGACAAGAGGTAAGTGGGGATGACAGCAGGATCGGCCAGGGGTTCGTCAAGATGGCCCGCAAGAATTTGCAGGGCTTCGCGCATGCTTGGCTCGTCTGCCGTCATAACGTGGTGCTGCGTATGAAAATGTCGGGCCACAAAATCCGCATAAGGCTCCTCGTTAAATGACTTTTCTTCAAAGGCCACCGAGAAGCTATTCACGTTCCCGGGCGTCAACTCGCTCATGATCGCCACCAGAGTGGAGGAATCGATTCCGCCGCTCAAGAACACGCCTAATGGAACGTCGCTGACCAGCCTGGAGACGCAGGCTTCGTAAAGCTTTTCAGAGAGTTCTTCGATGAGCTGTTTTTCCTGGTTGGGTGTAACTCTTGGCTTCCCCGCCGGCAGAAGATGATCCTGAAGGCGCCAATAGGCGTCGAGATGTATCTCGCCTCCCTGGATAACCATTCGGTGCGCAGCAGGCAGTTTCCGAATCTCCGCAAAGACGGTGCGTGGCGAGGGGAAATAACCGTAAAGGAAGTACTGGGTTAAAGCCGTGTTGTCGAGGGTGCGGCCAATTCCCGGGTAGGCCAGCAGCGACTTGATTTCAGAAGCAAAGGCCAGGGTGTGATCTCGATGCCAGTAGAAGAGCGGCTTCTCTCCAGCCCGGTCGCGCGCCAGGACCAACTGCTGAAGGCGGTTGTCCCAAAGCGCCAGGGCAAACATCCCGTTCAGTTCGCAGACGAAGTCAGGCCCTCGCTCCTCATAAAGATGAACGATCACTTCCCCGTCCGAATGGGTTTTGAATTTGTGCCCGCGCTGCAAGAGTTGCTGGCGGAGTTCCCGGTAGTTATAGATTTCGCCGTTGAAGACGAGGGTGACATCCCCCGTCTCGTTCGCAAGGGGCTGGTCGCCGGTCTGAAGGTCAATGATGCTCAGCCGCCGGATGGCCAGGGCCACATGAGGGAGCTCGAATTTGCCATGGCTGTCGGGGCCGCGATGCTCGATCCTCGCGGACATCTGATCGATCCGCTCACGATCAACCACCGGCTCGAGTTTCAGGTTCAGGAGACCACAAATGCCGCACATAAAAGGCAGTGACGAGTGACAAGTGACGAGTGACGAGCAACAACAAAAGCCAGTGACGAGTGATGGGTGACGACTGACAAGCGACAACAAAAGCCAGTGACAAGTGATGAGTGACGCGCAACAATCCATTCGTACTTGTCACTGTCCTTACAGCTTTCTTGCTCGTCACTCGTCACTTGTCACTTGTCACTGTTCTTACGGAATCTTCCAGACCGAATAGTCCCAACCGGTCCACAGCGGCTCGAAACGGTCCACCTCGCGGGCCAACATGCTCACGTGTGTGTTGCGAACCAAAATCAGCCGGGGCTGAGGCGAGGAACGGACCAAGTCGATGAATTCCAGGATGTCCAAGAGCCGCCGCTGGTCGAGTGGGAGGGGATCAAGATCCTTGAAGGTCCGGGGCAGGGCCCCGGAACCCAGCTCAGGTGATGCCGTCTGTCGAATCTCGCGAACCCGCGACGCCAGGTAGTTGCAGGTCAACTCATTCCCGCCGGTGGTCACCAGTCCCACAGGCCTCCGAAGATAGAACGGCAGGCTGGTGCGGAAATAATAATACCCGTAAATCGGCAGTTCTCTTTCCGGGCTCGAGAGAATGGTGTCCGCTAGACGGCGGCTGGAATTGCTCTCCGCATAAGCTTTCAGCGGGGCGATCCAGCGCACCAGAAGCATGGGAGTCGTCAGAGCGAGAAGCACAAAGGCGGCTAATGAAAGTGATCTTACCCGCGCGCGCGCCGCAATGTTCCTTCCCACGATCGCCAGAGCTGCTAGAATCAATCCAGTATAGAGGATGGAAGGCTTCAGCAGGGCGAAAACTGCCGGATGGACCTTCTTCGCCAGATGCGAGTGCGCGGAGCTCAATATCGCCAACTGAGAGGAAGCCGCAACGATAAGACCCATACCGAGGAGCGAGGCGAATCCCGCGGTCAGCCAATCAGGTGATCGTATCGAGCCGAGTGACCCCACATCGTCCCAAGCCCTCGCCATCAAGATGCCCAGGGGAACAATAGCGGGAAGGAAATAACCAGGAAGCTGCGACCGCGAAAGCGAAAAAAAAGCGAAAGTCACCACCGACCACGTAAGGAGAAACAGATACGGACGGAACGACCCAAGCCGAATTTCTTTCCATCGCTTATGCCGACTCCATCCCGCCCAAAGCAGAAAGATGCTCCATGGGAAGAACCCTGCCAGGTACACAGGGAAGTAATAGAGCAGACCGCCCTCCCGATGCACGAGGCCGCCAGCAAACCTGGCGAGGCTCTCCTTGAGAAGCGCATAGCGCGGGAAGTCCGGGTATCGAATCGAGACGGAAATGAACCAGGGCAACACGGCGGCAAGAAATACTGCGCATCCTAATCCCCAACGCAGGCGTTTCAATTCCCGGAGCTTGCCACGCAGCGCCTGGTAAGCCGTGAGGGAGAGGAGCGGGAGCAGGAAACCGACAGGGCCTTTGGTGATCGTCGCCAGTCCCATGGCCAGAAACATAAGTATGTCCAGCCCTGGACGGCGGAATTCCGCCGCCTCCGCGAACCAGAAACTCGCCATCGCCAGTGTGATGAGGAAAGCGAGCGTCATGTCGAAGATGACTAATCGGGAAAACACCATCGCCAGCGGGGCGGTGGCAATGATCACGCCGGCACGCACGGCCGTAGAATTGCCGAACATCCTGCGTGTAAGGAACCAGGAAAGCAGCAACAGGCACAATCCCATCAAAGCGGAGGGCGCGCGGGCAGACCACTCGTGAAGACCCGCAACCTTAAATGAAGAGGCGACCAACCAGAAGAAGACCGCCGGTTTATCCAGATAGGGCAAGCCATCGTAGTGGGGAGTGATCCAATCGCCCGAGGCGAGCATCTCCCGCGCCACCTCGGCATTCCGGCCCTCGTCAGGCTCCAGCAACGGCAAGCTTCCAAGGCCCGCGAAGAAAAGGCAGCCCGCCACAACAAAAAGCAAGAGCAAAGGCAGGACGAGCTTCAATCCTGAGACAATTCCCGCCCGGCGCAGCATTTTTGCTCGAGCGACCTGGAGATCGCCAGCGATGGACTCAGTTGACACGGGTAGATGAATCGAATGCGTGGCCAAGAGTTCGAATTGACTCCGATGGTGACGGTTCTGGTGACGCCTAACGAAAGATGAAGATGAGGCCTCCCGCTTGGTATGGGGGCGAGACGTCCCGTAGGAACATCTCCGCACTCAGGCGGAGGCCCGTTCCGCTGCCTTCTCCGTGTTGCTCGAGGTCGCGGGCGCCTCCACAACCTCGAGGATATCTCGATAGTCGATCCAGTTCTTTTTCATCCAGCGCACCACCCAGACATCGGCCAGACCCTTCTTAAGCCTGCCCCACGTCCCGTACTTGGTTTTTCCGCCCAGGCGCGCATGATGACTCACTGGCACCTGCGTTACGCGGAACCCGCGGATTTTGAGCAGCGTGGGCAGAAATCGGTGCATGCCTTGATAAAGCTCCAACCGCTCCAGACATTCACGCCGGTAGGCCTTCAGCGTGCATCCCGTATCGGCGATGTTTTCGGTGGTAACCCAGTTTCGAAAGCCGTTTCCAATGTGCGACGAGATCCGTTTCCAAAGGGTATCTTGGCGATGAACACGCACCCCGCAGACGACATCCCATTCGCCCAGCATCTCCACCAAGCGCAGCATTTCCGCGGGGTCGTTCTGGAGATCGCCGTCAATCGTCACCACCGCCTTTCCTCGCGCCAGGCGAAACCCCGCCGCCAGGGCAGCGGTTTGACCGAGGTTGCGGCGGAAGTGGGCGATGCGGATGCGCGCGTCCTTCTCTTGCGCTTCTTTCAACAGCGCCAGCGTCTGATCGGTGCTTCCGTCGTCCACAAACAGCATCTCGATTTGCCCCGGAGCGGCGCGCAAAGCAGACTCGAGCGACTCAACGAGCGGCCGGATATTCTCCGCTTCGTTATAAACGGGAATGACGACGCTCAACGAGATGCTTTCCACCCGCGTAATTCTAACATGCTCAGACCATCCAGACTTGGATTTCGCATTCACATTCGACCCGAGCAAGGCCAACAGCTTCGCGGATATCGGCCAAACGGAAGTGGCAGTGGAAACTCGCGTGCATCCTAAGTGGGCGAAGATGAATCCAAAAACAATGATGCGGCGACAGTGGGGTCGCTGGAGGGCAAACATGCAAAAGGTGAACATGCCGAGGTTGAAATTCGGGATTGGTTGTATCTTGATCGCCAGCGCACTTCTCTTTGCCGGGTGCGAGGCATTGAAGCTCGGCCAGTCTACCGACGACAAAACCACCACCACACAGATCCAGGCCAGGCTCTTTGACGACCCCGTACTGAAAACGCGCGACATCCACGTGACTTCGGACAAAGGCACCGTGACACTCACCGGGACGGTCGGCACTGAGCTCGAGAAAGCGGCCGTGGAGCGCATGGCCGGCCAAGCCGACGGCGTAAAGTCGGTTGTCAACCAACTCGTGGTCTCTTCGGCGCCCGCTGCCGCTGCGCCGGCAACCCTGGAGCCCGCGCCAACTGCCGAGGCAACACCGCCGCAGTTGCCCACTCCAACCTCGGCCCGATCCGAGCGCGCTCGAGCCTCAGCGCGCCGCCATCATGCGGCCAGCTCCAGCAGCGAGGAGGCTACAGCCGACGAGGCTTCCGCTCCAGAGGCCCCAGCAGAGAACCCGCCCGCAATGTCCGCGCAGGCTGCGCCACCTGTGGCTGCTCCGGCTGCTCCGCCCGCTCCGCCCGCACCACCCGCTCTGCCCGCGGCTGCTCCCCCCGCACCAGTGGTCAAGCCACCCGAGCAGATCACGATTCCCTCGGGCACCATTCTCTCCGTTCGCATGATTGACAGCATCGACTCCACTCAGAACCACGCGGGCGATGAGTTCGCGGCCACCCTGGAAGCGCCCGTGGTGATTGGCGACCGCGCCATCATACCGCGCAGTTCCGACGCGCGCGTTCGATTGGTGCAGGCCAGCAGCGCCGGGCACATGAGCGGTCGCTCCGAGCTGAAGGTTGAGCTGGTCAGCGTGACCGCCGGCGGCCAGACCTATCAACTTCAGACCGGCTACTACGAGCAAGCCGGGGCCTCGCGCACTACGCGCACGGCTGAGACCGTCGGCGGAGGCGCCGTGCTCGGCGGTCTCATCGGCGCGATTGCAGGGCGTGGGAAAGGCGCCGCAATCGGATCCGTGATCGGCGCCGGCTCAGGAACTGCGGTGGAGGCCGGGACTCGCGGCCAGCAGGTGAAGATTCCATCGGAGACCAAGCTCGACTTCACCCTCAAGAGTCCTGTGACCATAACTGTGAACCCGGCCGCGTGAGCCGGCCGTTGACAGTCGTCAGCCCTCAGCTACCAGCCATCCCGCCGCGGCGGGTCAGCTTTCAGCAATCAGCTTTCGACCACCTTTGACTCGCGTATCTCACTCCGGAAGTTCAAGGGCCTTCCAAGCTGGGTAGCGCAGCAGTTTCCCTTCGCACACGTTAGCCACGTATCGCCCTTTGCACCTGAATTGCACGATCCGGTTGCTTTCGCGCGCCAGCTCTGCCCAACGTGAGCCTGTCTTGGGGTTCTGTTCGATGCCCACGATGCGGTACGGGCCAACGTTGAACTCCACCATGCGAAGTCCTTTGGCCTTCGAGACTGTCACAGGGTAAGTCTCGCCCTCCAGTTCGACATCTTCCCGCCCGTCGCCCAGCGCCTGTTGCCATACCGAAATCAACGTTTCACCCAGGGTCATCGGTGCACCTCCTAAGAAGTCGATGAAACACGATATTGGAATTGGATGAATAAGCGGGTTGCAATGTTGGCCTCAGACAGGTAATCTTTGAAGCACCAGTCGCCTGGGGGTGCTTGCCAGCGACTCCCGGATAACTCACCCCCGGAGGCTTGTCATGAAACTCAGGATCCCTGCGCTTTTCTTCTGTTTACAACTCGCCGTGGGCCTCTCGGCCGCAGACCTCTCAACTGCGCCCCCAGAGGAGTTGCTGCGCCTCTATCAGCAACTGCGTTCATTGCAGGGGAGCGACCAAGGTGCAGTGGCGGAAAACGTTGACTGGAAGCGCGACGCTGCAACCTTCACCTTCATAGACGGCCGCTTGAGCTTCGCGCAGCCGGTGGCGGGGCACGTGGTCGCGGCCGTTTTCGAAGGCCGCGGCCGCATCGAACTCAAGCCCCCGACAGAGATCGAGCAGCACCAACTGGCCCGGCACACCAAGATGCCGGAGTTGGTGGATGAATTCAAGCAGGCGGTCTTCTTCTTTACTGACGACTCCTGGAGCCAACTCCAGCAACTGGTGCACGTCCGGGGCGGGGGGGATGCCGCAGCCGCCACCAAAGCTCTCGCGGCCGCTCAGCGCAAGTACTCCGAGAGATTCAACGATTGGTGGGAAAACGAACACGAGGGTAATCCCCTCATGCGCAACCTGGCGGCGCGCCTCCTGGCAGACCTCTCGGATCCCTCCAGTCGCGGTTTCTTCCTCGCGGATTTCAAGGCTGAGCACGCAGGCTCCCTGCTCTACCACATCAGTTGGAACCGCGATCCACTGTTTCTTCCTGACGCCAGCAACGACGAAGAGGTGCAGTTAATTCACTACAATCTGAACAACTATTCCGAGTGGTGGGCCGGTTTCCATTTGGGCGAGGAATATCGGACGACGACACGGCCCGAACACCGGAAGCTCCTCGCCCATTGCCGCAGTGAGAAGATCGCTGCCGAGATAAGCAACAGCAACCGCCTTTCGGCTACGGCAACCCTGGAATACGAAGTCCCGGGCGGCTCGCCGCGCCTGCTGCCGTTGAAGCTCCGGGGTGTTCTGCGAATCAGCTCGGTCACGGACGGCAGTGGGAAGAAACTGGCCTTCATTCAAGAGGACCGCAACCTGGACAACGACCCCTGGGTACTTCTCGCTGAGCCGGCGGCCGCGGGCAAGGCCTATATCCTGAGAATCGACTACGCCGAGGACTCGACCCACGATAGTCGCATTATTTTTCAGAGAGGCCCAGGGCTTTACTATGTTACTTCCCGCGAGTCCTGGTTCCCGAGTTTTGGAGCTTTCGACGACCGCACGCTGTTTACCCTGCATTTGCGATCTCCCAAGAAATACAAGCTCATTGCGACGGGGCGGCTGGTCAGGTCCGAGAAGCAACGTGACGCGCTTGAAACCGACTGGGAGACGGAAGTTGCTTACAGTGTCGTAGGATTCAACTATGGAGACTTTGTGGAGAAGAGCCACTCCGACCCGCATCTCACCGTCACCGCCTACAGCGGCAGGGAGATTCCCGACGAATTGAGCGGACTACAGTCGGCGCTCGATATGGCGGACCTTGCGCACGGTCCAGGGCAACCCCACAACACCGCGGGGCAGCTCGGCATCACCACGGGGGGTTTCAACACCGCCGCCAACGCCGAGTATGCGGCGGGCGTTAGCTTTCAGGCCTTGAAGCTCTTCGAGTACTATTACGGCGTTTTGCCGTCCAAGAATATCTCCGTAACCGAACAGCCCATCCGGGGTTACGGGCAGAGCTGGCCGACCTTGATTTTCCTCCCTTACGACTCGCTGCTGGACGCCACCACCCGTAACCAGTTGCGGCTGCAAGACACTGCGGAGGCACGCGAGTTCTACAACGTTGTCGCCATGCACGAGATGGCCCACCAGTGGTGGGGACATATGGTGGGTTGGAAGACGTACCACGACGAGTGGCTGTCCGAAGGCTTTGCGGAGTTCTCCGCGGGGCTCTACGTGCGCAAGTTTGAACCTGGGAGAGTGCGAAGCTTCTGGGATTTGAAACGCAAGTGGCTGCTCGATAAGGATTCTGCCGGACATCGGCCGGTGGATGTTGGTCCGCTGTGGCTCAGCCTGCAACTCCCGGCTTATCTGGAAGGGAACCTCTACCTTGTCCTGGTCTATTACAAGGGCGCCTACGTACTGGAAATGCTGCGACTTCTCTTGGAAGACCCCCGACTCCGGGACCCTGACCAGCGTTTCATTGAGATGATGAGGGATTTCGCAGCGACCTACGCGTCCAAGAATGCCTCCACGGAGGATTTTCGCAAGATCGTGGAAAAACACTTCGGGGAACCGATGGAGTGGTTTTTCAACGATTGGGTGTACGGCAGGGAAGTCCCCCATTACGATTTCCATTACAACCTCAAGGACGGAGGCGGAGGTAAGACAACCTTGGAGTACTCTGTGAAGCAAAGTGACGTCTCCGATCAGTTCGCAATGCGTGTCCCGGTCTATGTGCACGTCAATGGCCAGCCTCGCCGTTTAGGTTTTCTGGCAATCCAAGGTCCGCGAGAAATCCACGGAGAGGTCTCTCTCCCACTGCGGCCAGAAAAGGTGACCCTCGACGAATTTCATAGTATCCTTTGTACCGTCAGCCAGTAGCGACGCTTCGCTCTTTAGCAGGATGCTGAAAAACCCCTAGCCTGTCATTCCGAGCGAAGCGAGGAATCTCGCAAGTCCGATGCTTCCAGAGCGAGATTCCTCGCTTCGCTCGGAATGACAACGTTCATAAGGGTTTTTCAGTATCCTGTTAGGCGGGCAACGGACGTGCATTCGCAGGCGCCCAGGGGCGATGTTTCCCGGGCCAGGGAAGGGAGGCAGATTTGAAGACCGCCACGTTGTTGGGGACTTTCGTTTTTATTTCGGTGTGCGCGGCGTCGCTGCAGGTATCCAGTCCAGACTCGCGCTCGGATTTGCCGCAGTACACCAGCGGGGATGAGCTCGTGCGTCCGGAAAGTTATCGAGAGTGGGTATTCCTAGCCTCCCGCCTACGCGTGAACTCCAAGGCCTCGAGTGGCGAGGGGGAAACGTTTGGCGACGTCTTCGTCTCGCGGCCGGCGTATCATCAGTTCCGGGCAACTGGGAGTTGGCCCGACAAGACCGTTTTCGTGCTGGAAAAAAGGATGTCGTGGAGCAAGAGTTCCGCCGAGATACTAGACCATTATGAGAAAGACTTGATAGGCATCTCTGTTGAAGTGAAAGACACAGCTCGATTCCCGGAAAAGTGGGCCTACTTCAGTTTCGATTCCTCTACGAAAACAGCCAAGGCCAACCCCAGAGCGATGTGTTGGCAATGTCATCATGGCGGTGGGGCGGTGGAAAACACGTATGTCCAGTATTACCCCACGCTCAAGCCGTTGGCGCAACAGTTCGGAACTTACCGGCAAGCCGTTGAAGGTCCGGATTCACTCCGGAAATAGCGACTCAGCCGCGTTTCAGCCCGCTTGAGCGGGCGACATCATTAGAGATTATCCTTGTCCAATTGAATCCGGTTGATGTCGCCCCTGGCGGGGCTTACGGTTTCTTGGCCATCGCCCATCCCCATAGCTGACGCTATGGGCTAAGTGATGTCGCCCCTGGCGGGGCTTGCGGTTTCTTGGCCATCGCCCATCCCCACAGCTGAGAAGCAGGACGGGAATGACCGCCTCTTTCTATTTTCGATTTTCCGAATCCAGCTTGCGGACGCGAAGCGTATAAAGGTTGTCGCTCTTGACATCACCCAACCGCTCCAGGAGCTTCGCGAGGTCGTCAGAGACGTCGATGAAGCGCCCGGAGAGCGCGTCCGCCCGCCCCGAGGCCAGTTGCACCACCAGTTGCGCGGCCTTCTCAGCCGGCACGTCCCGCCCCCGGTCGAACAATTTCCGAAACCACGGCAGCCACTTTTTTCCGGCCTGGGATTCAAGCACCTGTTCGGCCATGGCGGTGCGCACGGTGCCGGGGCTGATGGTGAACACGCTGACGCCGGAGTCGAGGAGTTCTGCCGCGAGGTTCTCTGTAAAGCGGACGAGCGCCGTTTTGGCGATGACGTACGCGCCCATGTGCGCAACCGCCACGGCAGCGGCGCTGGTGGAGACATTGATGATCCGGCCGTGGCGGCGCTCGATCATTCCGGGCAGCAGGGCATGTGAGCAGAGGTAAGGCCCGCGCAAGTTCACCTCGATCGAATGCCACCAATCGCCCGGGTCGGCTTCCCAGATCGGCCCCAAAGGCCCCATGGTCCCGGCGTTGTTCACCAGCAGGTCCACCGGCCCCAGGGTGCGCTCCACTTTGCGTGCCATGCGCTCGACGGCCGCGGCGTCGCACACGTCCACCACAACGGCCAATGCTTCCCCGCCTGCCTCTGTGACGCCGCGTACCGTTTCGGCGAGTTGCTCTTCGGACCTCGCTACTACCCCCACGCGCGCCCTCGCCCGCGCCAACGCCAACGCTGTGGCGCGTCCCAGGCCCCGTCCCGCACCCGTTACAATCGCAACCTGGCCTCGCAGTTCATCCAAAACGGAATCAGTGCCCATCGCTCTCCTTCCCCTTCGTTGCTGAAAATCAAATCAGCCGCGTGAAGCGGTGCGAAGACCCGAGCAAGCCGGAGCCTTTACGCCGCCCCGCCCCTAATGCATTGCCTGCCGAATGTCCAGACACGAATCAGTTCCGCTGCAGGGCATTCCCGCCGAGCATACTATAGGTGTGTCGAGCAAGATCTCAAAAATCTCTGGCGTTCGCACGCGAAGTTCTCGGAATGTTTCCGCTCAGCTAAGGCATGGCAAGCATCCAGTAATCACTCTTTCTTGCCGGTCAACTTAAGGTCGAATTTGACATAAATTGTCAAAATGACGTGACAGATCTCGTCTCTTTTCTAAATTATGACTCACTTGTGAAAAAGGTTACGCCAGAACTCCTCGACTCCATCTCAGTCAAATAACTAAACGGTTACCCAAGCACTCCTCGACCCTAACTAAACGGAGTAAACAATCAGCAAAAGGTGCGGTATTTATAGCTCCCATAAAACTATTGCTGTATCTTCTATTACCTTATGGAATACCCACCGCAATCATCCTCAAACGAGGAAGGGCAGTACCCGCTGGGCTGCCAAGCAGGCATCGAGTACGTCTCAAGGATGGGATTGCACGGGCTTGGGAATCTGTCGGAGTTAGATTTCGCCGCACGCAAAATCAACAACTTAGGGACCTACTTACGTTTGTAGGTTACGGATTCATCGTCAAAGAGACTTTGATTCCGACCGATTCTTAGAGCGCTAGTAGGGAAAAACGAAAGCAGGTTAAATCTCCAGGGCTCGCGTCCGCAACTCTTCCCCCTCATCTCCTCGCGCAAGCGAGTGGGTCTGGTTCACCGCCTTGCTGGGAAAGCGCACATAAGTTAACCACTTAGAGAAGTGCCGGGAATTATATGTGGCAATTAAACTGCCGCGTCACGTGTACTCCCCAAGCGTCGGGTGGGGAGCACCGGGTCAGGTGGCACGCCTGGGAAACATCGACCAGGGCGTGACACTCGCGGAGGTTTACACCGCGGGGGGGCGAAGTGCTGATGGGGACGCAGCGCTGGGAGAAGGAGCGCGCGGCAGCGGCGGAGAGGGAACTCCGCCGCGCCGAGGCTGAACACAAACGGCGTGTAATCGAAGCGTCCGAGGCAGAGATAGTTAGTCGCCTGGAAGTCCTCAAGCACGAATTGGAGTCAAAGCGCGCCCAACTCCATTTGCTGCAAGTCGAGCAAGAGGCGCAAGAAGAACGGTGGGAGTCACAGCAAAAGGGCCTAGGCGCATTGCGCGGCGTGGACAAGGAGGCTGGAAATAACCCCTCGAAACATGGCTGATGCGGAAACCAATCCTAGGAAAGGCAAGACAATTCTGTTTCGCCTTTATATCGCGAACGAGGCGCCAAGCTCAGCCCAAGCCATGGCCAACCTCCGGTCCATCTGCCAGGAGTATTTGCCAGACCATCACGAGATAGAAGTGGTAGATATTCTCCAAGAGCCGTTGCGCGCTTTGGTTGAGGGAATTCTTGTCACGCCCACGCTCGTCAGATTGTCGCCGCCGCTACGGCACATTGTGGGCGACCTGAGCGACAGGGCAATTGTACTGCGTGCTCTCGGTCTGGAAGGAAAGGCAAAATGAGCAAACATAGATCCGGCGTTGACACCACCAAGCGCACAGATACGGAGCAGGCGCAACGACGCATGGATGAACTCTTCCGAGCGCTCATCGAGAACGCTTCAGATGTCATCACGATCTTGGACGCTGAGGGAATCATCCGCTACCAAAGCCCCTCCGTTGAGCGGGTGCTGGGATACAAGCCGCACGAATTAATCGGCACGCACATCGCCGAATTGCTTCACCCGGACGATCTGTCAAAGTCGCTCGAGTCTTATGCGGCGATGAAAGCGGGAGTTCGAAGTGGTACTCCCGAGACCTGTCAAATCACAGAGGAACGTTTACGTCACAAAGACGGATCGTGGCGTATTCTTGAAGGCATCGCCAAAGTTCTTGATACTCCATCTGGAGCGGGAATTGTGATCAATTCCCGCGACATCACCGAGCGCAAGCGGACGGAGGAGCAAATCGAGAGCCTGTCGCGGTTCCCGGCGGAAAATCCGAATCCTTTGCTGCGGTTCCAGCGAGACGGGACCCTGATCTACGCGAATCCGAGCGCACGGCCGCTGTTGCAGCTTTGTGGTTGCGAAGTAGGCCAGCGCATGCCCGCTGACTGGGCCAGGCTCGTCGCCGACTCGGTGGCGTCGGGCGCGCGCAAAGAGGTCGAGATAGCCTGCGACCAGCGAGTTTATTCGTTCGTTTTTGCCCCCATCCAGACGGCGGGTTATGTGAATGCCTACGGCCACGACATCACCGAGCGCCGGCGGGCAGAGGAGGGGCTGAAGAAAAGCGCTCAACTCTTAAGGGATGTCGGAGAAATGGCCAAAGTCGGAGTGTGGGAGCTTGACCTCTCGACCAAGGAGGTCTCGTGGACGGAAGAGGTCGGCCGGACCCACGGAGTCGGGCCGGGATATAAGCCGAAGCTGGAAGAAGCCATGAATTTCTATGCGCCCGAATCCAGGCCAGCTTTAGAGGAAGTATTGAAGAAAGCTGCGGAAACGGGCGAACCTTACGATCTTGAATCCCTTTTCATTCCTTCAGGCAGCAAAGATAAGATCTGGGTGCGGTCGCTTGGAAGGGCTGTTTACAGCGGCGGTAAAATAGTAAAACTTGCTGGGACATTTCAGAATATTGATAAATATAAAAGGGCGGAGGAGGCGCTGCGGGCCAGCGAAGAAAGGCATCGAAGGTTGTTCGAAACCATGGCGCAGGGGGTAGTGTACCAGAACGCCGAGGGTCACATCATCTCTGCCAACCCCGCTGCCGAGCGGCTCCTGGGGTTGACGCTTGCCGAAATGCTGGGGAGAACTTCCATGGACCCCAGATGGCAAGCCATCCACGAGGACGGTTCGGATTTTCCCGGTGATACGCATCCGGCTATGATTGCGTTAAAGGCGGGAAAAGAGGTATCACACGTAGTAATGGGTGTGTTCCACCCTGGTGCAAACGAATACGTTTGGATCAACATCCATGCAGTACCCCAGTTTAGGCCGGGTGAGACGAAGCCTTACCAGGTTTATACAACCTTCGACGACATCACTGCGCGCAAGCGGGCGGAGGAGGCGCTGCGGGAAAGCGAAGAGCGTTTCAGGAGTCTTGTCGAGAACGCGACCTTCGGGATTTATCGAACTACACCGGACGGTCATATTCTCATGGCGAATCCCGCGCTCGTCAGAATGTTAGGGTTCGATTCGTTTGAAGAACTGGCCGCTCGGAATCTTGAGTGTGACGGCTTTGAACCCGGCTACCCGAGAAGCGTATTTCGTAAGCGAATTGAGCGTGAGGGCCAAGTGATCGGTCTAGAAGTTGCCTGGGTCACACGCGACGGGTGGGTGATTCTTGTACGAGAGAGCGCGAGAGCTGTGCGGGCAGACGACGGGCGGGTGCTGTACTATGACGGAATCGTTGAGGACATAACCACCCGGAGACGCGCGGAGGAGGCCATGCGCCAACTGACGGGCCGTTTGCTTCGCTCGCAGGACGAAGAGCGACGACGTCTTGCGCGCGAACTGCACGAGACCACCGCGCAAGGCCTCGCGGGCCTGGCGATCAACCTGAACATGGTGATAGACTCGGCCGCGCACCTGAGTCCCAGAGCAAGCGCCTGCCTTTCCGAGAGCCTTGAGCTGGCCGAGCAATGTTCGCGGGAGATCCGGACCATTTCCTACTTGTTGCACCCGCCTCTGGTCGATGAAGCCGGACTGGACCCCGCCCTACGATGGTACACGGCAGGCTTTGGCCAGAGGAGTGGGATAGAAGTCCATGTAGACGTGTCGCCCGAGTTCGGCCGACTGCCCAGCGAGGTCGAGTTGACGCTCTACCGGATTGTCCAGGAGGCTTTGACGAACATCCACCGCCACTCCGGAAGCAAGACAGCCCGCGTCTGCCTCGAGCGCCGGCCCAACGAGATCGTCCTGACGGTTGCGGATGAAGGACACGGGTTCCCCTCGGCTGCGCTGGGCATCGCTGGCCCGGAAAGCGCAGACATGGGCGTGGGTATCCCTGGGATGCAGGAGAGGATGAGGCAACTCGGGGGCCGGCTGCATATCCAGTCCGGCAGGCGAGGAACCACCTTGACGGCAATTCTTCCCCTCGGGCAGGTGAGCAATGGGCAAATTACGCTTCCTTTTGGTGGATGATCATGACGTGGTTCGTCGGGGCCTGCGGTCCCTCGTGGAAGCACAGGCAGGGTGGGAGGTGTGCGGAGAGGCGGCAACGGGGCGCGAAGCAGTAGAGAAGGCAGAGAGGCTCAGGCCCAACGTTGTCATTATGGACATCACCATGCCGGAGCTGAATGGCCTGGAAGCCACGCGCCAGATCCGCAAAGCAGCTCCTGAGACGCAGGTGCTGGTCCTCACGGTGCACGAGTCGGAGGAGCTCTTGGCCGAAGTGCTCAGGGCAGGCGCCCACGGGTGTATGCTTAAATCGGACGCCGGGCGCGAGTTGGTAAGCGCCATAGAAGCTCTAACCCAAGGTAAACCGTTCTTCACATCCAAGGTCGCAGGAATCCTGCTCAGTCGTCAGATGGGACACGCCTGGAGCAGCGACACGGTCGATTTCGGTGGATCCCACCTGTCTGCGCGCGAGCGCGAGGTCATCCAACTGCTGGCAGAGGGGAAGAGCAACAAGGAGGTTGCCACCCTCCTAAACCTCAGCGTCAAGACGGTGCAAACCCATCGCGCCAACATCATGCGCAAACTAAACTTGCATTCTCTCGGCCAGTTGATCCACTACGCCATCCGCAATGGGATTATCGCCTGCTAGCCAGGGCCCTCGTACATTAAGTCTACAGTATCTTCTAGTGAATACTAAGTATTATATCCTATTGACGAGGCCGCTAACGACGCCTTATGCTAAGGCCTCCTCGAGCCCATAGGCAAAGGCGAAGCGACAGTGCCGACCATGCCGCAATCCTAATTGAAGGGGGTCTTATCAAGGATGAGCGATGGAACAAGGTCAGACAGGGCACTGCTGAGGGAAGCATTCGCACTGCTGCTGGGATTTCGTTCACAGCCTGACGCACGGAAACTGTTGGGCCAGGCAGTAACCTTCCTGCGCATGCTGGGGCACCAGGGGGAGTCAGGAGGGCTCCCCGTCGTGGTATCCGTCCAAGTGATGCGCCTCAGGAAGTATTAGGCCGGCTTGCACGTCCCCGCCCGGGCGGGATTACAGACCTATCGGGTGACGCTCATGGCACGACCCGAACCGTCCATCAGATCGCACGCCAAGCCGCCGATGTGGAGATTGACCGCAACAATCCGGTCATTCACTCGTACGCGGAACTGAGCTACTCACAGGCTCAGGCGCATCAACCGATTGACCCGCGCGGAGTTTAGCCATATCCCGCTGCAGCTCCGTCGCCAAATCCTCGAGGATGCGCAACTTTTCGTTCCGGCGATTCAAGGTTGATTCCAGTTTGGCTACCTGTTTCCGCAGCTTATTGTTGTCCCTGCGCAACAGGATCAGGCTTTGGCCCGGCTGGGGTAGAGTAATCTTCCCGCCCGGTCCCGGCTGCCCGATCGGCAAGGGCGCCACGTGGGCTTGCGTTTCCTTGATGAGCGTTTCCAGTTCCTTCCGTTCCGCACCCGCCGGGCAGAGTTGTCGGAGCGCCAGCAGGCGCGCCAAGTCCGGCCGGTTACGGCCCCGCTCCCAGTGTTGCACCGCCCCCTTGGTGGCATTCAGCAGCCGCGCCAGACCCTCCTGGCTGACCTCTAACCGCTGTCGAACCTTTTTTACTACTTTCGCGGCATTCATTTCTTCCATAACACCACTCCTCCCCTTTGCAAAAAAAAGCTTGACATCTGCGATTGTGATAGGCTACACTACGCTGGCCTTGCGAGAGTAGCCGATTCTTCTCCGTGGGCTACACGTGAAGGCACAGTCTCCGCCCTTGGGGCCCTGGGGGAACGGCCCCCAAGCGCCAGGCGGCGGCTTCCCAGGCGGGCCTGGGCATTGAACCAGACCGGCCCGCTCCCGCGCACTTCCCTGGTGTTTCCCTCAAATTCATTGGGGCGCGGGCCGGGGCCTCGTCACCATGTTTACTCTTTGCCATGCTACTCATTCGTAATAGAAACCTCACACCCGCCCACCCTGGGCGCGCCGCGCCACTTGCCTTCGCCCTCGACCCAGCTTCTTGCGCGGCGTTCCTGCGGCCCACTAGCCTCGTGCCCTCAGATTGCGTCTCCTCCCTTTTATCGGAAAGTTGGAGCGCGGACTTGAAGCAAAGTGGCCTACGCCGCTCGGTACCTTACTCGGCTACGCAAAACTTAGCCTACCTCCCGTGCCGTATACAAAGCTATGTTAACACATTTCGCTTTTTTGTGGGAGGGATTGTTTCGAAAAAAACTCCGCCCGCCAGACCCCCAAGACTCTCTTCGCCTCACGAAATTATCGGCAAGTTTGCGGCCACATCCCAGACCTCTTATCAAGGAGCATTTCTATGCTGTTTGAAAGCCATCACGAAGCTGCAAAGGTGTTTCGGCCTGACCTTCGCGGCGTACCGCCGGCGCCACCACAACGAGGATCGGGCAGACTTCATCGTGCTGCGGCCGGAGGTCGACCGCCGCTCGAACCTCATGCTTCACTGCGCGCCCAACCAGGAGTGCTGCGCGGGGAACTCTTCCTGCCCCGTTGCTGCCAGAAGGCCTGTGTTTTTCCGGCCCAGCCGGGCGGTCACGGGGAGTGCGCGTATCACCGCCGCCAGTCCCTCGAGCCCGGTTGTTTCGAGTCCCAGCAACCCTCGTTTTTGCTTCTGGACCAAGCCAAATTCGGCCTGCCGGACTCCGAGCCCGACGATGAGCGCTTCAGGGATCGCCATCGGCAAGCGGAGGAACGCGTGCAGTTTATGCTGGGGGACGCAGCCAGATGAGATCCGTGCACCAGCTTAGAGAAACGCAGGGTGAGCCTTCACACTTGAATGTCGTCTGTCGACGGTGAACTTTGTTGGAGGAATTGTTTCGCCATGGAGCCCTACACTGTTCGAACTCCAATTCCAGCCCTCAGGGGGCAGAATTCCAAACAGGCCTCTGCTCTCTTGCCCATGCTCACTCCCACCAACGCCTGGCGCCTCCTCTGCCGGCGCACTGGCGGCTCCATCTCGCGCACCACGTTCTACCGGTGGATTAATTCCGGCAGAGTAGGGGCTATACGGATTGGATCTCGATTCCTCATCCCTTTGCCCTTGCTCGAAGAAGTTATTCAGAAATGTTTGGACGGGGAACGGCTTTGAGAGAGGCATGGGCCAGCAGCTAGCGCGCACCTTTCATGCAGGTCCGCGGTTCGTTCCAGGATGCCGGGTAAAAGCCGCAGAGCTATAGAACAGGTCTGCGCTTGCCGGAGCCGTTCTCGGAGCCGCTGCCGGCAAACCGTGTAGTCACCCGCGAGTTCGAACATACTCGAATAATTATTCGACTATGTCCGATAAGCAGGCGGCGCGATCTGTCTTGTGGGTCCGCGCTACGTTCAAGAATGCCGAGCAAAGGCCGCCCCGGCAGGTCGGGGGGCTACGCTTGCTGGGGCCTAGGCCTTTTCTTCTGACTACTGACTACTGACTACTGACTACTGACCACTGACCACTGACTCCTGACTTCTGGATTCTGTTTTCCCGTTCCCTCGCCACTCAACAAAACACTTTCACTTGCCGCTGGTTTCTGGCAGACTGTGCGCCAGAAGATTTTGTAGGATTTGCAGTTTTCAAAGGAGGTCTTGTCTATCATGAAGAAATACTCGTTTACTCGGCGTGAATTCATGCGGTGGGGTGGGGGCGCGGCTGCCGCGGGCATTGTCGCCAAGGTCACACTGTTGGAACCCCAACGCTTGTGGGCGTCGCTTGGTCCCGTGGCGCCTTCGGACACCGTCCGGTTCGGCATCATCGGGACGGGTATCGAGGGCTGTACTCTCCTGCAATCGAGCTTATCGGTACCGGGCGCGGAATGTGTGGCCGCGGCGGACTTATACGACAGCCGGCATATCGCCGCCAAAGAAGCTCTGGGAGGAAAGGACATCGAAACCACACGTGATTACCGGAGAATTCTGGATCGCAAGGATATTGACGCCGTAATCGTGGCCACTCCGGACCACTGGCATCGCAAGGCGGTGATCGATGCGGTCGAGGCGGGGAAAGACGTTTACTGCGAAAAACCGATGTCGCACAGTGTGGAGGACGGGCTGGCCATGATCGAGGCTGTCCAGAAGCACAACCGCATCCTTCAGGTCGGCAGCCAGCGCGTCAGCTCGATTCTCTACGCCAAGGCGAAGGAGATCTGGGATTCCGGCAAGCTGGGGGAAGTGGATACCATCGAGGCGGCGTGGGATAGGAACACCGACAGCGGCGCCTGGGTATATCCGATTCCGCCGGACGCCAGCGAGCAGACCATCGCGTGGAACACTTGGCTCGACGGCGCACCCCAGCGCCCCTTCGATCCCACGCGCTTCTTCCGCTGGCGCTGCTACAGGGATTACGGGGCCGGCTTGGCAGGCGACCTGTTCGTTCACCTGCTCTCCGGTATCAACGTTGTGACCGGCACCAACACGCCTCCCCAGCGCGCGCTTTCCACCGGCGGACTCTACTACTACAAAGATGGCCGCGAGTTCCCGGACCTTCTCTGGACCATGTACGATTATCCGCACTTCCAGGTGGTGCTGCGCTGCAACCATAACAATGATTACCAGGGTGAGTTTTTCGGCTTCTACGGGAAGAAAGGCACCATGCTCATCAATCATTCCACAGTCACTTTTAAGCCGCAAGCGCCCTCAGCTCAGCCCGAGGACTATTCGATCTATGGATGGCCGGCGAAACTGCGTAATGAGTACCTGGATAAATGGCGCAAGGAACATCCCGAGCCGGCGCCGGGAGAATTCAAGATCGAAGAGGAGGATGAGGTCTATACTCCGCCGCCACAATACAACGACATGGCGGATCACGAGGCGAACTTCTTCCACGCCGTGAGGACACGCCAGCCGGTCGTCGAAAGTGAGGTGTTTGGAAACAACACCGCTCTCGGCTGCCACATGGCGAATTACTCCTATTTCAACAAGACGGCGGCCGTCTGGGATTCGAGGGCGAAGAGGATTACCTCCTAGCAGTGACCCTTCGACCCGATTAAACCGGATTGCTCGTTTATGCGCCTGGGTGTGGCAACTCTGTGCGGGCGCAGCCATTTGATGACCACTAGGCGCTTGCGCCGCGAGAATCGTGGGATGACCGGCGGCGCAGCGCCTCTCGCCTGCAAAGGCTATTACACACGCACTGATCCGCACCGGTCCGGAAATTCTCCCTTGATCTTACTTTGTGCGCCGATTAGGATAAGCGCCTGCGCGAATAGTATTGATTCAAATATCCAGGAGGCAATACCCCATGAGTGAGCAACGGATTTCCAGGCGTAAATTCATGCAGACGACAGCGTGTGTGGCGGGCGCAACGCTGGCTGGCCGGTCATTTCTTTTGGACCCGCGGCCGTCCTATGCCTCTCCCCGGGCGGTTCCGGCCGGTGACACGGTGCGGATGGGCATCATCGGCGTGGGCATGCAAGGCTCCGGGCTGCTTCGCACCTCTATCCAGCTCCCAGGAGTTGAATGCGTGGCCGCTTGCGATTTGTACGACGGACGGCGCGAGTTGGCCAAAGAAATCGTCGACAAGGAGATTCCCACCACGCGCCACTACAAGGAACTCCTCGACAACAAGGAGATAGACTGCATCGTTGCCGCGGTGCCGGACCACTGGCACAAGCAGATCGTCGTGGACTGTTGTAATGCCGGAAAGGACGTCTACTGCGAGAAACCCATGACCCATACTGTGGCTGACGGCTTTGAGATGATTGCGGCGGAACAGAAGAACAACCGAATCGTCCAAATTGGCAGCCAGCGGCGCAGCTCCATCGTGTACGCCAAAGCCAAAGAACTCTACGAACGGGGTGTGATCGGTGATGTCTGCCTTGTCGAAGCCTCGATGGGCCGCAACGACCCCTGCGGCGCTTGGGAATACACGGTGCCGCCGGATTTGTCTCCTGAGACTCTCGACTGGGACACCTGGCTGGGTACGGCCCCCAAGAAGCCTTTCAATCCCATGCACTTTACGCGCTGGCGTTGCTGGCAGGATTACGGAGAAGGGATTCCTGGCGACCTTTACGTGCATCTGTTGACCGGGGTCCACTACGTCGCTGGAATCACGGCGCCGCCCAAGCGCGCCTTCTCGATGGGCGGCCTTTTCCGGTGGAAGGACGGGCGGGATGTCCCCGACTCGATGACTACCGTATATGAATACCCTCAGTTCCGCGCCACTTTCAGAGTGACGTTGAACACGGAGACGGAAGAGGCGACGCGATTCATGGGCACGCTGGGAATGCTCGAAATCCGCAACGACGAGTTGACCATGACACCCCAGCAAGGCGTGGATTACGCACCCTGCACCCCAGGTTGGCCCAAGAACATGAAAATCGGTTTCGCACAGCAGTGGCAGAAGGAACATGAGCCGAAACCTGCCACCTCGGCGACGGTAGAATCCGCGCGCTATTATGCGCCGCCGGACTACAACGACGACCGCGAGCACCTTTGGAACTTCTTCGAGTCGGTGAGAACGCGAAGGCCTTCAGTCGAGGATGCGACCTTCGGAAACAATACGGCCATTGCCTGCCACATGGCCAATCACTCGTACTTCAACAACACAATAGCCAGTTGGGACGCCGGAAAGAAGAGGATTTCAGGATGAGATAACCTAAAGTCGAAGAGTTGAAAAGTTAAACTCTTTAACTCTTTGACTCCTTGGTAAGAATCTAATCTCAGGTAAACCTGGGCCCTTGGGAACCGCGCAGGAAAGACCATCAAAAGTCAGGCAAAAAAGATTCGGGCCCCTTCACAGGGGCCCGAAGTGAAGAAGAGGAACTTGGTCCCGCCATGGTCAAGCCGCGAAGCCCTGGGGGCAAGGTCTTCTCGACGAAGATCCGATGCTCTGGCGGGACTCACTTACTATTTAAGGCTGGAGGCCTTGAGTAGTCCAATCGATTCTCTTTATGGTTATCATTAAAGAATTGTTGCGACGCAAGCGGCAACACGGTTCGAACATTTTGAGACAAATGGATAGAAAGCCCGCTTGGCCCTTGGGGCAGGGAAAACTGAATGCGATAATTTTCCAGGAAACGGATTACTGATTTGATTCGATTGAAATGTCATGCCTACTGAAGCAAATACAAGGTCCTCCAAGTCATCGGGCGCGAACAAGGAATTGAAGGCGGAGGAGCTTTTGGGCCGCGTGGCAGAGCGTGAGGTTGAAGCGCTGGAGAGCTTGTACGAGGAACTCGCCCCCAAGCTGCTGGGGCTACTTATACGCATTTTGTCCGCGAGGCCCGATGCCGAGAGCGCGTTGCAAGAGGTTTTTGTGCGACTGTGGAAGGAAGCGCCCGGTATTGCCCAAACCAAGGGGAGTCTGGCTGCTTGGCTTGTGCTCACGTCGCGGCACATCGCCTTGAAGCGTCTTCGTGCCCAGCGGACAGTTGGGGCTCGACCTACCCAAAGTCCCCACGGGCACGGTCGTACGAGAGAGGAGAAGGCTGCGGGCAAGTCAGCCGTCTCAGCACGCAAAGCGGACAAACCACGGGAGCGCCTTTCAACCAAGTGTGACTCGGAGACGTTGCTATTCCTCGCCGCGTCTCCTCAGGTCTGGATGCCGCGTGCGGAGGACATAGCCTTGGTTGATGCTCGGATGGGCCTGCTTCAAAGAGCTTTCAACCAAATGCCCAAGCCGCAGCGCCACGCGCTGGAGCTTGCGGTTTTCGGTGGTTATACCGAATCAGAAATCGCTGAGCAGCTCGGCGAGCCCCTGGGGAAGGTGAACGCGGGGTTGCGCGCCGCCTTTACCTTCCTGAGGCACCGCCAACACGCGGTGTTGGGAACTTGGACTGCCGACATCTAGAGGACGTTTACGAATTGTTCCTGCTCGGAGCGCTCTCGGATGAGGGCTCGCTGGGACTGCGTGAGCACCTCACCCAGGGTTGCGAGCATTGCCTGGAGAGAGTTAAGGAAGCCGCTCGCACGGTCTATCTGCTTAGCCTCTCTGCCCGGCCCGTCTCGCCCGGCCCGAAGGCCAAGGCTGACCTCCTTCGCCTGCTCCTCAAGAAGTAGACGCGAAGAACAGGTGCCAGGTGTCAGGTTTCAGGTGCCAGGTCCCCGGCACTAAGCGATCGCAGGTTCGCAACAACTGACAACTGACCACTGACAACTGACAACTTTGTTCAAGGTGAGCCGCATGGAGTTGTCCAGCAAACCGGGTTTGCGTCAAGAACTGGGGCTGATCCAGGCCACGTCTCTGGCCATCACGGACATGGTGGGGATTGGCCCTTACATCACCATTCCCCTCTTCCTGGCCACGATGGGCGGGCCACAGGCGATGCTGGGCTGGTTGGTGGGAGCGCTGCTGGCGTTCTGCGATGGCTTGGTTTGGGCGGAACTGGGCGCGGCGATGCCCAAGGCGGGTGGGAGTTACAACTATCTTCGCGAAGCCTACGGAGCGCGCGGCGCGGGACGCTGGTTCTCGTTCCTGATGGTCTGGCAAATCATGTTTTCGGCGCCACTCTCGGTGGCCAGCGGCAGCATCGGCTTTGCCAACTATCTTCACTACCTCTTGCCCGGCCTGTCGCCAGGGGGCGTGCGCATGGTCGCCGCGGTTTTTCCGCTGTTGCTGGTCGCGCTGCTTTACCGGCGCATCGGCGCCCTCGGAAAGGTTTCGGTGGTCCTGGTGGGTGGCGTGATTCTGGGATGCTTTTGGATCATCTTTTCCGGGCTGCCTCACTTGAGTGCTAGGCGCCTGCTGGATTTCCCCCCTGGCGCGTTTCACCTGAACTGGATCTTCTGGGTGGGGCTCGGCCATGCCACGCTTTATGCGCTCTACGATTACTTCGGCTATTACAACGTTTGTTACCTTGCCGAAGAAATCCGCAATCCGGGCCGCGTGATTCCACGTGCCATCATGTTTTCCATCCTGGCGGTGGGAACCCTGTACGTGCTTATGACCGCCTCCTTCCTCAGTGTGATCCCCTGGCGGGATGCCATTCACAGCCCCTTCATTGCCTCTGTCTATATCGAAACACTCCAGGGCGCAGCCGCAGGCAAAGTGATGACGGGCCTGCTGCTCTGGATTGCCTTTTCTTCGGTTTTCTCGCTGCTCCTGGGATATTCCCGCATCCCCTACGCGGCGGCGATGGACGGGAACTTCTTCCGCGTCTTCGCGCGGCTTCATCCCAAAGGCCAATTCCCTTATGTCTCGCTCATCACGCTGGGAATTGTGGCCTCCATTTTCAGCCTCGGCCATCTGAGTGAGATCATCGGAAGCCTGGTCGCCACACGTGTGCTGATCCAGTACTTACCCCAGACCGTGGGTTTTTTCTTGCTCCGATTTAAAGCTCCACAACTCCCGCGACCCTTCCGCATGTGGTTCTATCCCTTGCCTGGAATCATCTCGCTTTTTGGTTGGGTCTACGTGTTGGGAACTGCGGCGAGGAAGTCACTGATTTTCGCTTTTGCGGTTTTTGCGGTCGGCAGCGCGGCGTACTTTATTCGGGCGCGGATGAAGCATGAATGGCCCTTTAAGCAGTAGGTGGGTAGAGGTTCAGTGCCCAAGTCGAGAAGCGTGGTGGTGTAGCGCAGGACCCGCTGTCCGGTCCTGCGGTTCTTGTGAGCTTGGCGGGGTGGCGCATCGCCTTGTGCTCGAAGTCTACCGTATCACAGACGGATTGCCGCCAAGTCAGAAGTGTGGCCTCGCCAGGGCGATGATCGGCCACTACGCGATGCGGAATCGCCCAAGAGGTATAATGGTCATTCCCTCTGTTCCGAATGGAGGACGATCTCACGGGGCCCACATCCCTGTGTCAAACCCAAAATGCGGAGTGGTCGCATGTCAGACGAGCATTCGCTTCTGGACGAGTTTAAGCTACGGGGATACTGGTGGCTTCCTGGCGAGCCTGGGAATAGACTTCCCGGCATTCTCCATTACAACCCCGAGGAGTCTATTCGCTTGGAACTGATGGGGGCATTTCAAGGACCCATCAAGGAGGACTCCGTGGAAATCCTCTGGCCGTTGCCGCCCGTCCGGAGACCATTGATTCTAGGAACCAGCGATGAGGGGGAAGAATGCACCCTGTTCGGGACGGTAGAGTCTCCTATGGCCTCTGGCAATGCGGAGAACGTGCAGGTCTGGTCGAATGTTCAATTAAGCAACCTGTTTGTCGGCGAGCATTTCCCGGACGAGCGCGCATTGACGTTCCAATCGATGTACGTCGGGTTCACGCATCTCGAAGAATGGCTTGGCATCGACCCGCTCAGCGCGGGTTTCAATTTCCTACCGGTGCCTCTGGAACCGACAGACCCACTAGAGCTCCGCTTGCCCTACCGCTCACGGAAGGTCTTTGAGGCAGACGTGGCCTCGCTCGACGCTGTAATTTCCTTGTGGTCCAGCGTGCAATGGGAGGCCAAGGCAACAAGGTCATTGAGCTTACTCCACAGAGCTTATTTTGTAGTCGATCCCGCAGTGCCGCGCGATTATGCGTGGTACCTTCAGGTCTTGCAACTGTGCAGGCAACTCTTGGCCTTTCTGGCGGGCGGGCCTGTCTACCCGAGCACGCTGAGGACATGGCGGGACGAGCGAGACATCAAGATTTACCGCTCGCCCAGGTGCCAAGGCGGTAAGAGGGAAAGATGCTTTGCCACACGCTTGCCTTTCCCGCTTATCAAGTCACAGGCCGCTACAGTTGTGAAGACCTGGCTAGACAACGCCGACAGATTCCAGCCTGTGTACGATTTCGCGGTGTCCAGCCACTATGATAACAGGATGAACCTGCAGGCCGAATTCCTGGGTCTGGCTCAAGCGCTTGAGATCTTTGATCGACGACAACGCGGGGGCAAATACGAATTCAAGCAGCGGCTTCAAAATCTCTTCGATGGACTGTCTGAGCAAACGAGGGACCATATCGGTGGAAAACCCGAGGATTTCGTTCGAACTGTTGAAGACACCAGAAACTACTTGGTGCACTACGATGGGCGCCCAGAGAGGAAAGAGCTTCAGGGTGTGAAGGAATACTTCGAGGCGAACAGGAAGCTGCGTGCTCTACTCTTCGTGCTGCTGTGCAAAATGCTCGGCATCAGTGAGGAAGTTGCTCTGATAGGGGCGTTCGCGCCGGGCGGCGTCCTCTGATCCGGCGCGTCGCGCAGAGTTTGTGCTTTTCAATCTCTGCGGCTCGTTCTCTGAGCCGTCGACGCGCGGCCACAAAGCGACGCCGGGCTGCGGGCTCGACGTCCAGCTAACATCGGCGCAGATTACAATCTCAAACGCACCAGCGAACAAGCCGCAGAGTCTCTGAACCACGAGACTTTGCGCTACACGCTCAACAATTAACACAGACTCTAGACGACTCTAGACGACTCTAGACGACGCCTTGACACCCATATCCTGTTGCGTTAGGCTTGGCTGCATCTGGGGAGCTTCAGAGGTGAGGTGTTCCCTCGGGCTGCGAGTCTGAACACGGCAAGGAACTAGTGTCTGCTGAACGACTTCGCGCAGAAGCGCCAAGCGGAAGAAGGTGAGAGTCACATGGCCGACGCACTGACCAAGGCAGGCCGATACCAGGTTGTACGAGAGTTGGGACGCGGCTCTATGGGTGTAGTTTATGAGGGTTTTGACCCGGTCATCGGGCGCAAGGTTGCGATCAAGACCATGCTTACCGAAGGTCTTACTTCGCAAGAATTCCAGGAGTTCAGAGCTCGGTTTCAGCGCGAGGCCCGAGCGGCCGGCGTGCTGAGCCACCCCAACATCGTTAGTGTCTTCGATTACGGTGAAGACAGTGGCATCCTCTACTTGATCATGGAATACCTGGAGGGGAAATCGCTGGAGAAGCTGGTCGAGGGCCAGAATATCCTTCCCATCGAAACCATCATCCCCATGTACGGCCAGGTGTGCAATGCGCTGGACCACGCCCACCAGAACGGCATCGTTCACCGTGATATCAAGCCTGCCAACATCATGGTTCTTGGTAATGGATTAGTTAAAGTGACCGACTTCGGCATAGCCAAGATGGTGTCTATGGGGATGACCCAAGCCGGGCAAGTCCTGGGCACGCCCAATTACATGTCGCCCGAGCAGGTCAAGGGACGCCAGATTGACGGCCGTTCCGATATCTTTTCCTTGGGCATCATTCTTTACGACCTGGTGACCGGCGAAATGCCCTTCGGCGGAGAGAACATTACCACCATCATTTATAAGATCATTAACGAAAACCCCATTCCGCCTCGTGAACTGGATGCCACGATTCATCCGGGTCTAAGCTACGTGATTTGCAAAGCCCTGGCTAAGAGTCCCGAGGAGCGCTACCAGACTTGCCGGGAGTTGGCGGATGATCTGAAGAATTTCAAGTACCTGGGGGGACCGGCGGCGCCCTCCGCCACCATGATCCTCAAGGCTCGGGCCCTGCAAAGCACCGACTTGGAGCGTGCGGCGGCGACACCTGTCGAGAGTCCAACGCCGCCCATCGCCCCGGCAGAACCGGCTCGGATAGCGCCTATTCAACAACCTTCCCCCGGGCAAGCGCCAGTACAGGTCATAGCGTCGGCGCCGGCCTACCAAATACCGCATGCTTCGCCGGTGGTTTGGACCCTCATGACGCTGCTGGGCGTTGTAATCCTGGGAATCCTCGGGGGAGCAGGGTACTTCTATCTCCATAAAGGGAAGCCACAAGTAGCCAGCCCCCCGGTCGGGCAATTGCACGTCGAGTCGAACGTTCCTGGGGCGCGGATTTCGGTCGATGGTCAGAGCGGGCCTGATTGGGTCACACCATGCACTATTCCCGATCTTTCGGCCGGTTCCCACCAAGTAGTGGTTTCGAAAGAGGGCTACGATAATTACCAGCAGGCGGTCACCATCGAGGGCGGGAAGACTAACAGTGTCAACGCCAGCCTTCCTGCGCAAGCGCCCGAACCGCCGAGCAAAACCCTAGCGGAAAAACCTGCTGCGGGCAAGGGGATGCCTTCCACGAAAGAGAGCAGAACATCTGGGCTGATTCCCGTTCGCTCTCCCGGTGGCGGAGGGCCCGGCGCGACCCCCCTTCCCTCTGCCAGTGGCGGAGGGCCTGGCGCGACCCCCCTTCCCTCTGCCCGTGGCGGAGGGCTTGGCGCGACCCCCGAGATGGGCCATTTGCTGGTCACGGCGAATGTCGCTGGGGCCAAGATTTCGCTAGATGGCAGCAGCGAACCTGATTGGGTCACCCCTTACTCGTCCACGATCAACCGCCCCGCCGGCACTCACCAAGTGGTCGTTTCAAAAGAGGGGTACGGTGATTACCAGCAGTCCGTAACCATCGAAGGGGGGAAAACCGCCACGGTCAACGCCCAGCTTTCGGAGGCGAGCGGAGAAGTCCTTGTCATCACCACGCCGCCCGGCTTAGAAGTGTTGATTGATGGGAAGTTGATAGGTCCCAGCCCGGTGCGAGTTACCGTGGCCGCCGGAAGCCACAAATACACGGTCAGGCGTCAGGGGTGGGAGCCTTATGAAGGCACCTTCACGGTAAGCAGTGGGGCGCGGGCGACTGTCAGGGTCAACATGGGTGGGTAAGGTGCGGCGACGGGGATTGTTGCCGTGAAGACAATCCCGGCTTTTGGGCCCTCAACAAATCCCATGTCATGCTGAGGACGTCGGCCTTTGGCGGACGAAGCATCCCCGCAGTTTCCTTGCAGCGCTGGGTAGTGGATTCTTCTTGCGAACTGCCGAGATCCTTCTACCTGCCATTTTCCGATAGCCGCCTCGCCAAAAACACCCCCTCGTTGTGGATAATCTGAATGTCATCTCCATCGACTCGCGCGGAGAAGCCGGCTTTGTCCCCAGGCATGGATTCTTCCATTCGTTTTCGAGTCTCGATATAGCGCTTTTGCCCGGGTTCCAGTCCGGCGCGCCGCATCCACTGATTGAAGGATCGCTGCCGTCGCCGGACTGACTGCCGCAAAACCTCCAGCCCATGCTCCTCGAACATGCTGAGGAAGGTGGTAAGGCGAAGAGAAAAGGTGTGGGAAGGGTCGCGCAGTCTTTCAATCTGATTGAAGAGCTCAAATTTCGAGTCGCTTTCCGGGGCAAGGGGATCGAGGATCAGGAGCCGGCCCTGGGGTTTCGTTACACGCATCATTTCCTCGAGCACCGGTTCCGCCTTGGTTATATGGTGGAAAGCGAGTTGGCAGCTAACCAAATCGAAGGAAGCGTCAGGGAAGGGAATGTGTTCGGCATCGGCGCAGGCAAAAGCGGCGTTGGCGATTTGTTTTTCCGCCTGGAATTCGCGCGCTTGGCGGAGCATTTCGGGTGTCAAGTCGATGCCGCTGGCGAAACTCACTCGTGGCGCAATCGCCAAAATAAACGCTCCCGGCCCGCAAGCGACGTCGAGAACAAGTTCGTGAGGTTGGGGCTTGGCAAATTCCACTTTTTCGGCCAGCACCTCGGGCGTATCACGCACCGCGAACTTGGCGAAGGCGTCCGCCGTCTTGGTGAATTGCTTTTGGACTGTTTCTTTATGCTTCTTGGACATAGAAGCTTTCAGCTTTCAGCTCTCAGCTCTCCGCGAGCTGCGACGCAGGTCTTCATGGAATTCGGACCCTTCAGCTTACCAGAGTAACAAGGCGGCGCACAGTGTCAAGGTGCAGGGGGAAGAACACAGGGCGCAGAGCGAGATTCCTCTCCCGCCACTGCGGGATCGGAATGACACCGCCGCGTGCAGTGATTTCAGGTGTCAGGGCGTCAGGACCGAGGGCTGGGGAGGTGTGAAAAAGTCGAAACAGCTCATACCGTGAAGCGGGACTAAGGCACAGAGACGCGCAGAGTGGAACCGGCAATCGCAAATCACAAATCATAAAAATCACTCTTGTCATTTTTTCAAGTGGCGAGTAGGATGAGTTGACCAACCCACGAGGCATTGGAGTTAACCCGAGAATTGGAAGAGTTGCCGCAGTGCATTGTCGAACTTCGGAGCGTCAGCAAGCGCTACGGGGAACATACGGCGCTTGAGGATTTTTCGCTGGAGGTAAGGCGGGGGGAATTCCTCACGCTGCTTGGTCCCAGCGGAAGCGGGAAGACGACTATACTGCGACTGGTGGCGGGATTCGAGCAGCCGCAAGGCGGGCAAATCCTAATCAACGGGCGGGACGCCTCTCCTCTGCCACCTTACCGCCGCAATGTGAACACCGTCTTCCAACACTACGCCCTCTTCCCTCACTTGAATGTCTTCCGCAATGTGGCCTTCGGCCTCGAGCAGAAGAAGTTGCCCTCTGCGGAAATCCGCAAGCGAGTTCGTGCCATCCTTGAGATGGTCGAGCTCCCCGGAAAAGAGGATCGCTATCCGCATCAATTGAGCGGGGGTGAGCGGCAACGCGTGGCACTGGCGCGGGCTCTCGTTCTCGAGCCTGCGGTGCTCCTGCTGGACGAGCCGTTGGGCGCGCTAGACCAGAAGCTCCGCCAGCAGATGCAAGTGGAACTGAAGCGCCTGCGCGAGCGCCTGGGGATCACCTTTATTTTCGTCACCCACGACCAGCAAGAGGCGCTTGTGATGTCGGACCGGATTGCCGTCATCAACCGCGGGCGCCTCGAGCAGGTGGGGCCGGCGGAGGAGACCTACGGAGCGCCTCTGACGCCCTTTGTAGCGGAATTCATGGGCGTCGAGAATTTCTTCAAAGGGCGTTGCCTCAGCCATTCCACTCAGGGTACTCGCTTCGAAACCGCGAGCGGATTGATCCTCTGGTCGAGGAATTCGATGGAATTGGTCCCAGGCCTTGCCGGCATGCTGGGTGTGCGTTCTGAGGCCATGCGACTGACGCTGGGCCGCCCGCGACCCAGCAGCGAGGCCGTTAATATCGTGCCAGGCGAAGTTGTTGAGGCCATCTTCGAAGGCGGCAGTCGCCGCTGGACGGTGCAGATTGCGAGCGGCGAACGCCTCGTGGTCCGAGGGGCCATGGCGGCCAATGCTCTTCCCCTCGAGCGGACTTCTCCGGGGGCTAAAGTTTACCTTTCCTGGGAGCCGGACCGAAGCCTGGTGTACCCTGTCAACGGCGCGAGCTCGCCGCCATCGCCGCCAATCGAAAACGCCTGAAAAGATGGCCCCTTTCCCACGCCTATATCCCTTGCCCGCCGAATAGGAAAACTTCCTGTAACCAAATACCCTTTGTCTCCATCTCTTGTAGTGTCAGGCAAAGGGCAAACAAAGGCACAAATGAGGGGTGGAGCGTGCAACCTGAAACCAAGCACATTCGGCATGTTCTAAGAGACAAAAGCTTGAGCCGCAGGGGATTCCTCACTACTGCTTTTGCGATGGGAAGCGCATTGGCTCTGAGAAGGGTCGCAAGCGCGGCCCCTCCAGGGGCGGGAATCTCCCGGAGTAAAAGCAAACCCCGCTTGGTAACCCTGGTGGAATTCAACGACTCCGGCAAGAGAGAAGGAACTGTTATGGTCGAAAAGGTGGTGAAGACAGACGAAGAATGGAAGCAGATGCTTACTCCCGAGCAATTCGAGGTCACTCGAAAGAAGGGAACGGAGCGCGCTTTTGCCGGCAAGTATTGGAACAACCACGAAAAGGGAATATACCGGTGCGTTTGCTGTGACAACGCGCTTTTCAGTTCGGATACGAAATACGAATCGGGAACGGGATGGCCGAGCTTCTGGGCCCCGATTGCCCCGGAAAACATTCGCACCGAGGGTGATTTGACGCTCGGTATGGTCCGAAGCGATGTCCAGTGCAAGAAGTGCGATGCTCACCTGGGGCACGTGTTTGACGACGGCCCACCTCCAACCCATCTCCGTTATTGCTTGAACTCTGCAGCTTTGAAATTCGTTAAGGCATAAGCTACAAGCCAGCACGAACAGCAGCTTCGCTCTTAGGGCTTGTCAGGAAATAACTGTTAAATCCTGGATCCGAAAGCCCCCTCGCCGCCCCGGGACGGGAACGGCAGAGCGTCACCCCCACGTAAGCGGGGAGAACTAATCCGCAGATTACGCAGATTACGCAGATGGCGGACCATCCCCACGCGCGTGGGGAGAACGTAGCGACGAGCCGCCGCTCCTCTCCAACCTGTCCGCTGCTCTTCCCCACCTACGACCTACCGCCTACCACAGCAGTAGGCAGTCGGCAGTAAGCAGAAGGCAGAAAGCGGAGCGCAGAAAGCAGCAAGCAGAAGGCGGGAAGCAGATGCTCGTCATGCTCACTCCTGACTTCTGACTCCTGAATCCTGCTCTTCCCCACCTACCACCTACGACCTACCGCCTACCAGACACCTGACACCTGACACCTGGAACCTGCTCTTCCCCACCTACCACCTGCCAGACACCTGACGCCTGGCACCTGCAACCTGCTCTTCCCCACCTACCGCCTACCAGACACCTGACACCTGACACCTGGAACCTGTTCTTCCCCACCTACAACCTATCTCCTTTCTTTTCACCAACATTCCCGCTTTCGACGCGTAACTACCTTTTTTTTCTGCAACATTCCAGCTTCTCCCCGGGCTGCTGAAGCCCGGTCCTTTGTTTTCATGGACATCCCCGCTTAGTTCGTTCACTTTTTAAAGTTACTAGTTTTTTCTTTCACTGTCGGAGGTGACATCTTGTCCAGGGCTGGCATGCCTGCGAAGAACGCTCTCCATCCCGCCTCCCTCAAGTGCAGTCGGCAGTAAGCGGGTGTAGCGCAGGTCCCGCTCTCCGGACCTGCGGCCCTTCAAAGGCAGAGGGCAGTCGGCGGAAAGCAGAAGGCAGAAAGCAGAAGGCAGAAGGCGGAAAGCAGATGGTGTTGATTCTCACTCCTGACTCCTGAATCCTGTTCTTCCCCACTCACCATCCTAGCCTATCGTGTGCCGCATGTCAAGAGACACAGAGTCCGTTTCAGCCCTGCAAGGGAGGCACGCGCGCCTGCCCCAGGGGTCATTCCCGTCCTCCCGTCCTCCCGCCTTGCGGGACGGGAGGAATCCACGCACAACCTGTTCTCGGAAAGTCAGTTCAAGAGGCTGAAGTGCCGGCCCCAGCTCCCGGAGGGCTTCGGCTCGATTCAACCCGAATTCGCAAGTTGGACGGGACTCGCAGGCTCACTGGAAGGGAAAAGACCCCTCACCCGGCTCTCCCGCTACTGCGGGATCGCCACCCTCTCCCCAACGGAGAGGGCCGGTATCCGATGTGCTTTCGACGCCAGCCCTCTCCGCGGGGAGAGGGTGCCCGACGAAGGAGGGCGGGTGAGGGGTTGCTTGGGAGAAGCTCGAAGCCCAGGGTGAAGCAATTGTCAGCCGCACTGTTCCGTTCCTGGGCAGGTTTAGTCGAAGCGACCTCAGCCCAACGGATTGGGACGGAACGGAGCCTCTCAGTTTCCGAATTCGGGTTCAAGATGGTCGGGGCTTGTGCCAGGCGTTCTTTTCCTGGTACAACACCGCGCACCATCACGGCGGCGTCGGGCTGATGACAGCGGCCATGGTCCATGGCGGGGAAGTCGAAGCCGTCACGCAGGTACGCAAGCTAACCTTGTCGGCAGCCTTCGAGGCTCACCCGGAGCTTTTTGTCCAGAGAACGCCACGGCCACCGGTCGTGCCGGAAGCGGCCTGAATCAACAAACCGAAGACCCATTCGAGTAGATCTAAAGCTCGCGCCCTCGCAGAAAACACTCTGATTCCGAGGGTGCAGGGTGATGGGTCAATGTGAGATCGTCGATCCTGCGGCATCCTGGAAGCTGATTTTCTCCATCCAGCCCCACGACCGCCCGGGAACGACACTAAATTCGTTCGGGAGGTGTCTCAAAATCATTGACACGTCCCGGCATCCCAGAGCGCAGTAGCAACCTGCAGCGGTCTCGATCAACCGGCCCGCAACCTCGCGGGCGAGTGAAGGAGAGCTGCACTGATTGATGCTGTTAGGTGTCTCAAAGTGGTTGACACGCTCCCGCGTATACGTGGTCCTTACGTGCGGCGGTGTGGGACGGGACGGCGGGCAACCGCTCCCCCTCTGCCGATCAAACAAACCCGACTTGCAGGCGCCCGCATTCCTCTCTGCGTGGACGGTAAATAAGCTTTCGCTTTTCGTCTAAGCTCAAAGTAGAATCCGTTGTGTGGCGGGGACCAAGGAACGAGAGGGTCGCCTGCACTATAAGAGGTTTCATATATGGCTAAGCCCTTTTCATGCCGACTCGCGGTTGCTCAAATCTCAGCCAATCCTGCCTACTCGGATGAGCTTGTTGCTTGCATTCAGGAGCCAGCTTTTCCCGAGAAGGACCAGAAGGTTGGGTTGTTCAGGATCGCCGGAATTGAAGAAGTGAATAACCTCCGGCAGCAAATCTCAGAGCAGTACATAACCCACCTGAATCGGAAGCTGGAAGCCTTCATGCGCTTCGCGGCAGCGCTCGGTGCCGAGCTTCTCGTTTTCCCTGAATACTCCGTTCCGCCCGAATCATTACCGATGTGCCAGAAACTGTGCGAGGAGCTGAAACTGGTAACGGTTGCCGGGAGCCACGTCGTTACGCTTAATCCAAGTGCCCGAAAGGCCTATCAGGAGCTAGGGTTGGTCTCTTTGCAGCCGACCCCACCCGGGGAACTCGATGAAAAGGTCCGTCAGGCTATTTGTGTGGTGTTGTTGCCAGGCCAGGGCCCAAAAACATTCGTGAAGTATGTCAGATCCAAGTGGGAAGCGTGTCTGATCCCTGGGACTCCAGCTTTCCACAGTTTTGAGATGAATGCCAAGGCTGGAATTGTCCAGGTGCAGATCCTTATTTGCATCGAAGCATTCGATAACAGGAGCGTCAAGGAAAAACATCCCTACCCTCAAGTGATCGCAATTCCAGCATTTACACCATCCTGTGAGCCCTTCTACGACTTTGGCCGATTAGCTCTAGGGCAAGGGAAGTGCACCCTTCTGGCAAACGTCGCAGAATTCGGTGGGTCAAGAGCCTTTGCGAGGACTGAACACACTAGCCTCTGGTACACAGAGGTGGATGGAAGCTCCGCAATTCCTCAGTCCTCCGAGGCGCTTCTCATCTTGGAGGCGGACTTGGAGAGGCAATTCGAAGTGAGGAAATCCACCAAAGAGCACACCGCGGTATCTGATTTGCGGGTTTATCCGACCTTGTATGCATTGGACTCGGCCGAAGCGGCGCAGTATGCAGACGTCACACAACCAAGCACTTCTAAAAAGTCTACCTTACACGAATTGTGCGGCATAGTCGCTCCCTTTACGAATCTCACACCAAATGTGTTTCCCAAACTGCTCCAAAGCAAGCTTCAGCATTTCACAGGTCACATAGTCCCGTCCGGGGTTGTTTCGACACAAGAGGGTTCCGATTGGATTAGGCCAATCGTGGTTGCCGATACTCCGTCGACAGGCAGGGTCCGGCTCGAACTCTGCAATCGAGCAATTGACGTGGTTAATGAACTACAAGTCTCAGGAAAGTTCGTTACAAGAACCAAGGAGCTGCTAGAGGTCTACGGTCACCTAATAGTGAAGCGCAACGAGATCATGCAACTCGTTCCGCCGCGGGAAAAAACCGAACGGATAACTCCAAAGCAGGGCGACCTCGAAATAGTCACAGGGGCAGCGAAACTGCCTTTCTTGGACAGGCAACATGCGTTAGACCGAATCCGTACCTTTATCGGCCAGGATCAGAACGCAGCTTTCATTCTGAGTGGGATGCGAGGAATTGGAAAGTCGTCGCTTATGCAGGAGGCCTTTCGCCAGGTAATCCCTCCTCATTGGCGCAGGCTCCGAATTCAACTCACAGAAGGTACCTCGTATTCTCGGCTCTCAGCTGAATTGGCATACGCATGTAACCTCCAGCTCCCGGAAGGATCCGACTTGTCTGACCCAGACAGACAGGCCGAGTTCGAGCGGCAGATTTTGTCGTACCTTTCCACGGGGCCGGCTGCAGTCATCGTTCTGGACGATTTTCAGTACCTACTCAATCCGATTGGCGAATTCGAGGATCCCGCAGTGAGGCGTTTCCTGCATCGCCTTGTCGAAGGAGCTGATAGGTCGAGGAGCAAGTATCTCTTTATTTCAAATGTCGCGCCGAGGTTGGGCCTGGAGTTCGAAGCTCGTTGTTTTCCTCCTTATGGTGTAAAGGGGCTTGAGCGGCTTGACACCGAGAGACTACTGATTTACTGGTTTCAATTCCAACACGAAAGCCTTGGCGCGCAGCCTCCGGCTCCTTCTGACAAGTTTTTGTCCGTCTTGGGCGGGCATCCGTTGGCCACCAAAGTTGCGGCCCGGCTTTGGGCAGACCATCCCTCGCAAGACATTTCCAGTGACATTTCGTTGTTGTTCAAACAATTGCGGGAAACAATCGTGCCGTTCATTCTGGAAAAGCTGTCCCTCTCGCCCGTCGAGTTTGAACTAATGTCATTCGCCTCAATTCTGCGCCTCCCAGGGCCAAGGGAACTATTCCGAAGTTGGAGAGGTGAAGAAGCCAACGATTTGCTCAATTCGCTTGTCAGTCAGTATTTGATTGAGAGTTCTGAGGACGGTTACCTGCTGCACCCGTTGGTGCGAGAGTTCTATTACTATAACCTCCCGATTGCCCAAGCCACGGAATTCCACCGAGTAGCCGGCAGGTTTTACAACGGGTTGCTCGATAAGGAACGGAAGACGAACAGGAGAATAGTGCCCGAATTCTTGGGTGAAGCCGTTCATCATTACCTTGCGGCAGGGGACAGACAGCGGTTCCAACAAGTTTCATTTTACAAAGAGGAGCTTAAACCTGTTGCTGTACAACACTACCGCAAGGGAGACCTAGAAGCAGCGCTAAAGGACTATAGAGTTCTTGTAGAGATTGACGATAGGGATGCAGACGCGCACTTTCACTTGGCGCTGATATATGCGCGCAGAAAGAGATGGAATGATGCGGAGCTCCACTTTGGCAAGGCTATAACGCTGCGTCCAAGGACTCCTCGAATGTTGCAGGGCTACGCAGCAGCAAAAATACGGGCCGACAAATTGGCTGAGGCCGAACAATTGCTTGACGAGGCTCTGGAAGTCAAGCCCGACCATTCCCCGAGCCTAGCTGAGTTCGGGCGGTTGCGTGAGAAACAAGGGTACTTGGCAGAAGCTGAAGAGTACTACAACAAAGCGATCGAGGCAGACCCGAACAACTTCATGGCGTATTACAGGCTTGCCCGTCTTCTTTATCAGCAAAACGAGATCGCGCAAGCCTTTGAGATGGCCCAGGCTGCCGTCCAAACAAACCCGCTCGACGATAGGAGCAGGGCGCTATTGAAAGAACTCAAAGAGAAACTCGAGGGGAAATAGGAGAGTTCAACACAAGCAGGTGGAGACTCTGCGGCTCTTGTTTCAAACTCGTCCCCGTTCATCCGTCGGCAGCAGTACACCATCGTTGGCCAGAGTGCGGTTCGGCCAAAAGGTTGCGCTCAGGCCTCCCGTGTAACATGCACACTCGACCACTGTCACTCCTCGGCGCGTTTGACGAGGTCGGCCCTCACTGGGTTGAGGTGAATGTATTCCACTTTCTCCTAATATTCCTTAACGCCTCGCAGATCGCGGTCGAAAAATCGCGGCTGCCAGAGAAGGCCCCGCTCTCCTCTGCCCGCATTGATGCCAAGAGTAGAGCCCACCTTGATCGATTCCATTACACGCGAGATGGTGACCGGGAAACGGGGGGCCATCCGTGACGTGAGAAACGGGGTGTCGCGGGGTAAGACCGAACGGGTACTGGTGTCATTTGGAGCGCAGTCATTCCCGCGAAAGCGGGAATCCAGCCCGTCGACAGCGCATCCCCGAAGGTTTGCCGAGTAGATTCCCACTTTCGCGGGAATGACCGCGGCTCGCAACGCCCATACCTTGCAGATGACCCCAGTACCCGGCGCGGGCATTGGGCCCACCGACTAAGTCGGGCGCAGTACATCAGAAATCCACGAGCACTATCGACACTTCGACCTGAAGCAAGGATTAACAGCAGCGGGCAGAGAGGCCCCCTTCACCTAACAGTTTGTCGAGGGCTCGCACTTGGGTTGGAAGCAAAGTGAGGCAAACAGGAGGCCTGAGGAGAGTTCCCAGGGGGGGCGGGCTGTTGGTCCGTCCCCCCGGAAGTTCCAGCGTGTCGCGGCAGCACCTAACGAAGGTTCGTGTAAAGCATGCTCGGCTGCGCGTCCTTGGAATTGCCCGTGGCCACGACCCGGGGGATTCCGCGCTCTGGTGTCATGGGGTAAATCCCAGGCCTCGTAAATGCGAAGAGATTTGAGCGCGGTCGCACGTACTGAGCCAAGCCGGGCTGTTTTCCAAGAGTGCGAGGAGCAGCTCGTTGAAGCTTGGCGCCACCCGGCGTCGTTTCGCCACCAAAGAAGCCTGATGCTCCTTTAATGACCAATCGTAGGAGCAGAGCCCGGCAGCGTGTAGCGCAAGTTGAAGAACAATATGTTTATATTCGCATTCGGGGGCTGTCCGGATGCCACGTACCAGGGACTACGCGTGAGGTACGAATACTGGCCCATGAAGTTCAGCGCGCCATACTTCGCATCCTTCCAGATAGTCTGGTTGAAGCCGAAAGTCGCTTCTTGAATGGCCCGATTCTGACCGGCCGCCGAACCGGTGTACCCGTAGCCTACCGGCTTGCCGTTGGTGTCGATGGCGACATTCCGGCCGATGTAAAGGCCGCCGTAGTAGGCATAGATCATTGTCTTCTTATGTGTGTACTCGAAGCCTGAAACCGTGGAAGTGGCGTGGATGAGGGAGATGCTGCCGTCGGCGTGCGCGATCAGGTCCGGAGCCTGGCCGTAGATGTAGCGTCCACCGCCGTCGCTCAAGAAATTGTTCGTCACCACGCGGAAGCCCTTGAAGAGTTCCACGTGCAGATTCAGGAAACCGCCACCACCCGCTGCCGAGAAAGTGCTGGCAGGGATGGCAGCGACGGCAGGGGTAGTAGAGGTGGCAGCGACGGCAGCGACGCCGGGATACCAGACTTTGAAGTTGCGCTCGATTCCGCCGATCTCGAAGTGAACCTGCTTGTAAGGATCGAGAGCCAACTTTGCAATCACATCGGGGGCAAGGTTCGGGGCGCTCGCGCCCGTGCTGCCGTTGTCAAGTTCTGCGCCAGGATAGGTGGAGGTGAGAGCCGACGGGAAGGTGGGGGCGCCGCCGCCTCCCGAACCTCCGACGTACTGCTCCGGGTCGTCAAGAGCAACGGCAAAGGCGACCTTCTTGGAGGGATGGTACACAAACCGAAGTTCCGGGATGCGCCCCCAAAACAAGCCGAGCTGATAGTTCACGTCGGTGTCTTGGGTGTAAAAGAGATTAGCCGGCAAAGGTGAAATGCCACTGCGGCCCGGAGTGATTAAGCTCCAGGTTTGGCCACCCAGGACTTCCCACTTTCCTTTTTGAAGATCGACCCAGTATAACCGCGACCGCATCGTGTTGCTGTTGCTGCTCACAGCGTAGTTCGAGGCATTGTTCCCTAGGAAGTCCGCCTCCATATAGCCGATCACGTGAGCGCCTTTCACGTCCGCATCCACGCGAAAGCCGATGCGGGAGTTCTGCATGCTGAGACCGATATGGCTCAGATTGTTCTGCCATACATTGCCGTAAGGGATGCTGCCGAAGCTCGTCCCGATAGCGCCGCCGGCGTCATGGTTGGTCCAGACGCTGGTAAAATCCATGAACCCAACAGGGGTAATGGACGCGCTGCCGATGTGGAACTGAAGGGGTGAGGCTTGGTCCCCCTCCTTCGGAGCGGGCGCCGGCGTTGCCGAACGTACCGCGGCGGAGGGGATCAAGGTGGAAGCAATCAGATTCCCGTCGCTACCCGCGGTGGATTTCTCCGCGGCCTTGGGAACCATTGGGCTGGTCGAGGCCACCTGCCCGAGGTTCGGCGCTTGCGTGGTTGCGGTTTGCGCCGGGTTAGAGGACTGGTCCAGCTTTTGTTTCATCTGGTCCACTATTGCACGTAACTGCTCGATCTCTTTCTGTTGTTCTGCAACCTGCTGTTTGAGCAACGAGACATCGGCGGGGGCTTTCGACGCTTTCGACGAGTTGTCCGCCGCCGTCTGCGAAAAGACAGGTGTGGCGAGCGCAATTAGGACTATGGCACTTGCGATAAGCATGCTACGAATTCTTATGAGCTGCATTCTTCACTCCTCCGATTCAAGTGTTAGTGCTTCATTGGGATCATCAGCTCGGCTTGCTTAGCGTACAGACTCTATGGTTGGTGAGCCGTGTTCATTGCGCGTTACGCCATTGTGACATTTCTGTGAACATGCACACAACCTGTTATTTGTTTACCAATTAGCTTTTACCGCACGGCCACCGGTAGACTCTGGAAAGTGCAAAAGCCCGGTTTTCCTGTGACAGGATTACTCTGGCAGGGGAGGGACGTCCGAGTGGATCCGGCGATATGCTGCGGGAGGGCGCCCTTTCATAAGTAGGTCACCGCCAAATCTTCGGCTTGCTCGCAAAGCCAGTATACTGTACGAGTACTATCTCGCCATCCCCAGACGTTAATTCTGTCTTGACGTCGCTGGCCCATCTGACATGATGTCCATAAATCTGGTGGAACTGATAAAGTAAGCGATGAACGGTCGACCACCCCGAGGAGTGCCAACTGGACAACGCGAACCTCGGCACGTGGCCGGCGTGCTCCCACTGCCCTCAATCCCTCCACGCATGGACATTTCTCGGTCAGTTTGGTCTGGAGGCGGCTTCACCCCTCCACATGGCGAGGTAAACTCGCCGCTACAGTCCCGAACTGGCCCACTACCGCATTGCTCCAGCTATTGACACCGAGAAAAACCCGCGATAATATAGCCACTCGGGTTTCGATATCCGAATTGGATAACGTGAACGATGAAATCTGCTCAAGTCAACCCAGCGAATAGTCAGGACATTTACTCCGGATTAGTTCGCATTCACATCCTTTATCACGCCTGCGAGGGACCTATCTTCGGCCTCGGCATGATCGAGGAGCTTCGCAGGCATGGGTACAGGTTGAGCGCCGGTACTCTTTACCCGCTGCTCCATGGTCTTGAAATGAGGGGCTACCTTCGTTCGCGGGAAGTAAGGTCAGGTAGATCGATCCGCCGCGTCTACAGAGCCACTTCGGCGGGACGCAAAGCTCTTGCCCTGGCGAGAGAAAAGGTGAAGGAGCTAGTCGGTGAGCTTCTGGAGGACGACTGAGGATAACAGGAGGGACCTATGACCGTGAAGAGGATGCTGGCCGCCGACGGTTCGGCTGCGAACTTGCTTATTCGTCTCCTGGTAGGAGGAGTCTTCTTTTTGGAAGGAATTAAGAAGTTCTTGTTCCCCGAACAATGGGGCGTTGGCCGCTTCACACATATCGGCGTCCCGGCGCCCAGCACTCTGGCGCCATTCGTCGGTGCTGTCGAGATTGTGTGCGGTTTTTTGATTCTCGTGGGGCTGCTCGCCCGGCTCGCGTCCATTCCGTTAATCATCGACATCTGTGTCGCGATCGCCACGACGAAGATCCCAATTCTCCTCAAAAACGGCTTCTGGCCTATGGAGGCGGAAGCCCGGACGGATTACTCGATGCTGATGGGCTTGGTTTTCCTTCTGATTGCGGGTGCAGGACCCCTCTCAGCGGACAGGCGGCTTCCTCATTCACGGCATTAATCATCGCCGACGAAAAACGGAGGATTGAAAATCGTGACGAGAAACCTTTGGAAGTACCTTCGAGCTGGTTCCGCCATTGGGTTAGCTGTTGTTCTCCTCCCATGCCTCACGGCCGCGCAAACGAACGATCCTCCGCCAAGAGTTCTGACACTCGAAGACGCGCTGGGCTACGCTGTTCAGCACTATCCTGCTGTCCGTGCCTCGATGGAACAAATAGCAGCGGCCAGAAGTGGAGTGTCACTGGCACGCACCAGCTACTTGCCGCAACTGAATTCAGTTTATCAAGCCAGCCGTGCCACCCAAAACCAAGTGCCCGGGATCTGGCTGCCCACGCCCATCACACCCACAGTCGAAGGGCCAATTGGGCCTGCCGGAGGACAAAGCTTTTGGGGCGCTCAGGCAGGGGCGCTCTTTTCCTGGGAGCCTTTGGACTTTGGGCGGCGGCCCGCAATGGTGGGGCAGGCAAGAACCGGGGAAGATAAAGCGCAGGCCGACCTGGCTTTGACGCAACTCCAGGTCGCGACAGCGGTGGGAGATTACTTTCTCATGGCACTGGCCAACCAGCAAGCCCTGCTCGCTGCGCAGGCCAACGTGGACCGCTGGCAGGTGTTTGACAAGTCGGTCCGCGTCCTGGTCGATAACCAACTTCGACCGGGTGCGGACGGTTCGCGTGCCGACGCGGAACTCTCCCGGGCCAGAACTCAGCTTTATCAAGCTCAACAGGCGGAACAAGTGACCCTGGACACCCTCGCGGCAATGATGGGAGCGGCGGGCGATGAAATCACAGTGGACGCCGGCCCGCTGCTCGGTCCCCCACCGGCCGCTTCGTTGCCGGATGCCTCGCCTTCCGGCCACCCTCTGGCCCGTGACCAGATGGCTGCCGTCCGGGAAGTTCAGGCGCAAGAAAAAGTCTTGAAACGGAGTGATTACCCTCGTTTCTTCCTTCAGGCAGAAGGGTTCGGCCGCGGCAGCGAGGTCCCCAACAACGGGACCATTATTGGCAATTGGAACGGGTTGGCGCCGGCGCGCGGAAACTGGGTGGCAGGGCTGACGATCCTCTTTCCAGACGTATTTGATTTCAAGGCGCTGAGCGCCAAGAAGCAAATTGCGGAAGCCAACGAACGCTCGCAGCAGGCCCATTATCAGCAGACCATTCAGGATTTGACGGGTCAGATTCGAGCCGCTCGGGATCAACTGAAGACAGCCCAACTGGTGGCCCAAGAGACTCCCACTGAATTGAGCGCGGCTCGTCAAACGGAAATTCAATCGCGGGCGCGTTATGAGGCCGGCTTGGCAACCCTCGTCGAAGTAGCGGAGGCTGAAAATCTGCTGGCCCAGGCGGAAATGGAAGACGCGATTGCCCGGTTGAATTTGTGGCGTGGGCTCTTCAATGTTGCCTATGCGCAGGGTGACTTGCGTCCTTTCTTGCAGTTCTTGCACGGCACGGCGCCAGGAGGACATTAGTCATGTGGCTGATCCGCGCCGCGTTACGACGGCCGATTACCATTATTGTTGCCGTCATCGGCATTGCCCTTTGCGCTATCCTGGCCATCAGCCGCATGAAGGTCGATATCTTTCCGAAGCTCGACCTGCCGGTGATTTATGTGGCGCAGCCCTATGGCGGCATGAGCCCCGCTCAGATGGAAGGGTATATCACCTACTACTATGAGTACCACTTTCTCTACATCAACGGGATCGAGAGCGTGGAGTCGAAATCCGCTCAAAACAACGCGCTGCTGAAACTCACCTTTCATCCGGGGACCGACATGAGCCAGGCGCTCTCAGAGACGGTCTCCTATGTCAACCGCGCGCGGGCGTTCATGCCTCCCGGCACGGTACCGCCGTTCATTATGCGATTCGACGCCGGCAGCGTGCCGGTGGGCTACCTGGTTTTCTCGAGCCCGATGCGGACGCTGGGCGAGATCCAAGACCTCGCGCTCAACCGCGTTCGGCCGATGTTTGCCACGCTTCCCGGTGTCTCGGCGCCGCCGCCCTTTGGAGGCAACCAGCGCACGATTGTGATTAGCGTAGACCCGGAGCGCTTGCGCGAGCATCAGATGTCGCCGCGGGAAGTGGTGCAGGCGATCAGTTCGGGAAATGTGATTGTCCCCTCGGGGAATGTGGGCACAGGGAATCTCTGGCGTATTACGCCGTCGAACGCCACAGTGACCAATATCAAAGACCTGCTCGATCTCCCTATACGGACGGGCGCCGGGCCCACCGTTTTTCTCCGGGATGTCGGAATCGTGGCGGATGCACAGGATATTCTGGCCGGGTACGCCCTGGTGAACGGGCGGCGCGCCGTTTATATCTCAGTCACCAAGCGCGCCGACGCTTCGACGCTGGCTGTGATTCAAGAGGTGAGGAACAATCTTTCCCGCTTCCAATCCTTGGTGCCGCCCGACATTCACATTAGTTTGGAGTTTGATCAATCCTCCTACGTGCGCAACGCGCTGAATTCCGTCATCCGGGAGGGCCTGCTGGGCGCCCTATTGACGGGATTGGTCGTCTTGTTGTTCCTGCGGGATTGGCGCAGCGCGGTTATTGTCGTAACCTCAATCCCCATCGCCTTGCTGACTGCTGTAGTCGCTTTGTGGGGCGCCGGGCAGACCATCAATATCATGACGCTTGGCGGTCTGGCGTTGGCGGTCGGAATCCTGGTGGATGAGGCCACGGTGGAGATTGAGAATATCCACGCCAGCCTTCCCCAAGCCAAATCCAAAGCGCGGGCGGTGCTCGACGCCACACGCCGAACGGTTATCCCACGCTTCTTGTCGATGGTCTGCATTCTGGCGGTTTTTGTGCCTTCATTCTTCATGACCGGCGTGCCACGGTCGCTCTTTGTTCCGCTTTCGCTGGCGGTAGGCTTTGCCATGGCGGCGTCCTACTTCCTTTCCAGCTCGCTGATACCCGTCATGTCGGTGTGGATCCTCCCCCAACATTCTGAGCACGAGGATGAGGCGGGAAAATTGACTTTCGCCAGGGTGCGGGACGGCTGGGGAAGAATCCTTGAGAGACTTGCGCCCTTCCGCTGGGCGGTTGTTGGGCTCTATCTCGCTGTTGCGATCGCCATCATCTTCTTTGTGGGTCCGCGACTCGGGCGCGAGATCTTTCCCCGGGCCTCGGCAGGCCAGATGCAACTCCGCTTCCACGCGCCCACGGGCAGCCGCGTGTCCGTGACCGAGCGAACGGCGTTAGGGATCGAGGCAGAGGTCAGGCGTTTGGCGGGTGAGAAGAACGTCGATATCACACTCGGCTATGTGGGAACCATTCCAACCGCCTACCCCGTCAATACGATTTCTTTGTGGGCGAGCGGACCACAGGACGGCCTGCTGCGAGTGGCGCTGAAGCCGGGCTCGCCAGTAAGCGTGGATGAGCTACAAGCCGCGCTCAGAAAGAGTCTGCCGGCGATGTTCCCCGACACCCGCTTCTCCTTCGAAGCAGGTGATATCGTCAGCCAGATCATGAATTTCGGCGCTCCCACCCCGGTCGAAGTTGCGGTGAGCGGTCCGGATTTCGCCGCCAATCGCGAGTATGTTGGGAAGGTCCAGGCCGAGCTCAGTCGGATTGCGTTCCTCCGCGACCTCCAACTTCAGCAGCCTTTGGATTATCCGAGCCTTAATGTAAACATCAATCGGGAAATGGCCGGGCAGCTCGGCGTGACCGTCCAGCAAGTGGGGGATGCGCTTGTCGACGCCACCTCTTCAAGCCGGTTCGTCACGCCGGTTTATTGGGCCGACCCGCGATCGGGAGTGGCTTATCAGGTCCAGGTCCAAGTCCCACAAGCCGAGATGACTTCCATCGGGGATCTCCAAAACGTTCCCCTCACGCCTGGAGCTGCCCAGCATCCTTTGCTCGGCGATCTGGCGCAGGTGAATTATGGGACGGTCGTGGGAGAGTACGACCGCTACAACGGGCAGAGATTGCTTACTCTGACGGCAAACGTTGTCGGAGAAGACCTGGGGCGAGCCGCTGGCGACGTGAATGCCTCTCTCGCAAGGGCGGGGCCTCCTCCGCGCGGGGTGACCGTCAGCGTGCGGGGGCAGATAGCGCCCATGAATCAAACGCTCGCAAGCCTCGGCGTCGGCCTAGGCCTTGCCGTCGTGGTGATTTTCCTGTTGCTGTCGGCAAACTTCCAGTCCATGCGGCTTTCTTTCGTGGTGCTTTCCACAGTCCCGGCAGTAGTTGCCGGAGTAGTCCTCGCTCTGTTACTGACCGGGACATCATTGAATATCGAGTCGTTCATGGGGGCGATCATGGCCATTGGCGTGGCGGTGGCGAATTCGATCCTGTTAGTAGTCTTTGCCGAACAATACCGAATCGAGGGAGCCGATGCGGGGCGCGCAGGCCGCCGCAGCGCCCAAACGCGCATGCGTCCGATTCTGATGACCAGCATGGCCATGATCGCGGGCATGCTTCCCATGGCGCTGGCCATTGGCACAGGCGCGGAAGAAACCGCTCCTCTTGGAAGGGCGGTGATTGGAGGATTGCTTGCCTCCACGATCGCGACGCTGTTAATTCTGCCCGCCGTATTTTCGCTTGTCCAGGAGCGGGCGAAAGTCCATTCGCCGTCGCTCGATCCCGACGACCCTCGCAGTGCCTATGCCGAGCCTCATGCCGCCGATTCACAGAATCCGCAAGGGGGAACGCGATGAAAAGCCTCCGGTTGATCCACATAACGCTCTTGATGATGGTGGGATGGGTCTGTGTGTCCTGCAATTCGGGCGGTGGCGCGCCGGGGTCAACAGCCTCGGCGGGCAATGGCACCGCGCCGATCCCGGCGGTTGACGCTGTGCGCGTTGTCTCGCAAAAGCTCAAGATCACAGTCCACCTTCCCGGCGAGCTACAGCCTTATGAAGTCGTGGCCATCTATCCGAAGGTCACTGGATTCGTGAAATGGATCGGAGTGGACCGCGGCTCCCATGTGAAGGCTGGGGAATTGATCGCCCGCCTGGAAGCGCCCGAATTGGCGGCGCAGCGCGCGCAAGCTCAAGCCCAACTCCAAGGCTCCGAGTCGCAACTCTTAGCAGCGCAAGCCAAGCTGGCTGCCGATGAAAGCACTTATCAGAAGCTCAAAGCAGCCGCGGCGACACCCGGGGTGGTGGCCGGCAATGATCTCATCGTTGCCGAAAAAGCAGCGCAGGCTGACGCCGCCCAAGTGAAGGCTTCGCAGGACAATGTGAACGCAGCGAAGCAGGCACTTCAATCCGTTACTGAGATCGAACGATATCTTCAGGTCGCAGCACCCTTTGATGGGGTGGTGACGGAACGGAACGTGCATCCCGGCGCACTCGTGGGTCCTGCGGGTGGGCCGGGCGCCTCTGTCCCGATGGTGCGGGTCGAGACGCTTTCGCGGCTGAGATTGGTTGTTCCAGTGCCCGAAAATTACGCGGCGGGGATTCCCGAAGGAGCCAAGGTGAGCTTTACAGTCCCCGCGTTCCCCGGCCAAACCTTCGCCGGCACAGTGGCACGCATATCTCACTCGGTGGATGTGAAGACCCGCACCATGCCTGTGGAACTCGAGGTGAGTAACCCTTCAGGTCGCCTCGACCCCGGTACGTTTTCTGAAGTGCTCTGGCCGGTCGAGCGTCCCAACCCAACGCTCTTTGTGCCGTCGACCGCCGTGACCACGACGCTCGAGCGCGTATTCATCGTGCGGCTGCGCGATGGCAAGGCCGAGTGGGTGGACGTCAAGACCGGTGCGACCAGCGGCGGTTTGATCGAGGTTTTTGGAGACCTTCGGGAAGGGGACATGGTCGCTCTCCGAGGCACGGACGAGTTGCGCCCTGACACTCAGGTCACGCCACGGCTCGCCTCCGCAAAATAACCACTCGTGGCGCCGCGCTTCACGAACTCGCAGGCCCGCCGGGTCTGCGCCCCTGGCAGCAATGGTTAGGCCTCGACCGGTTCCCAGCGGCTGGCGAGTTCTCGAAAAGCCCGCTCATGTGCTGGCCAGTCATGCAGTGTAGCCGGGTCGAAGTCCGCTCCGTTAGGCCAGACCAGCGTTCCGGCTTCGCTATCGATCTGAACCTGGTTGAACACTTCCAGGTTTCGCAGTGGACCGTACATCTCCCCGGCGAGAATCGGTTGAAAGTCGATGATCTGCACAGCATCGTCGTCAAACTGAATGCGAAGCGTGTACGCCGAGACGATCTCAAAACAGCGGACCCGATAAATCGGATGAGTCATGGAACCACCTATTTCAACGGTTCGACGGGCGTGGGCTTCCGCCCTTCCTGCAATCGTTGCCAATCGGCCTTGAGCTCAGCCTGACGCAACTCCGCCCATGCTTCCACCAAGCGCCTTTGCCGCGTCGGCAGCGAACCCCCGATCAATTCGACCGGATCAATGCTGAAGATTCCCATCCCGCCCTGATAGTAGGCATGGAAATGGGCAACATGATGTGGAGAGCCCGCCTCAGCAAACATCCGAATGACGATCCCGAAAAATCGGCTGATCTCTGGCACAGGCTTATTGTACCGCGAAACATGCGCAACGCCAGCGGCTACTCAGACCGTATCCTCCTGAGAGCTTCCTCCGCCGCCTCCCGCAAGGTCCAGCCGTCGTCCTTGAGTGCCGCTACTGAGGTGGGAAAAGCTCGCTTGGCTGCTTCGTCTACAAGCTCGGCGGAAATCTGGGAGGCTATGGCGTCCTGCTCATCTTGGGCCAAAAATGGGTAGTGGGTCAATTCGATGTAGAGGCGGCTTTACGCCGCCATTTGGCGAGGTAAACTCGCCGCTACAGCATCAAATTGACCCACTACCCAAAAATGTTGACACGTGCGGCGAATTGCCGTACATTAGATGCGTCGGGGGAGGTGGGCTTTATGGGGCACAATCAGATATTTCAAGTTCGGAGGCAATCCCGGAAGCAGGAGCGCCTCGAGGCAAGGCTTACCCGGAACCAGAAGCGCCTTATCGAACGTGCCGCGCAGATCCGTGGAACCTCCGTCACTGACTTTGTTCTGGCGAGCGCCCAACACGCAGCGACGGAGACAATCAAGGACTTCCAGACGCTGAGTTTGCGCGATGAAGCGCGTGAAGCGTTTGTCAATGCTCTGCTAAATCCTCCCGCTCCGAACGCGCCGGCGCGTGCCGCGGCGCGGCGATACAAAGAGCGCTTGGGGCTGTAATTGCCGGGGAAAGAAGAGACGACAAGACTCCATTTCGAGCCGCTCGGGCCGGCGCACGACCGGGCGGCCTTTTCATGTGGTGTAGAAGGGCTCGACAACTACCTGCGGAAACAAGCCGGGCAGGATGTAAGAAAGCGCGTCGCCGTTGCATTCGTGCTCACGCCGGATGGCAAGACCGGCGCTGGCTATTACACCCTGTCTCAGTACTCTGTCGAACTGGACGCGATTCCGGACGGGCTCGCAGCAAAGCTTCCCAAGTACCCCTTCGTGCCCGCAACCCTCATCGGACGTCTGGCAGTTAGCAACGAATTTCGAGGCCAGAGGCTTGGCGAGTTGCTATTGATGGATGCGCTTAACCGTTGCTTGAGTGGCAGCAAACAAGTCGCCTCTGCTGTGGTTATTGTGGATGCAAAAGATGACAGCGCGGCAGCATTCTATAAGAAGTATGGCTTCATCGAGCTTCCCAAGACACCCAAACGGCTGTTCCTCCCGATGGCGACTATTGAAAAGCTGTTCTCCTGAGTCATACTTGACATTTTCTGACAATCAGATAGTCTGAGGACATGACACCGAAGACAGCCGCAACTCGAGAACGGATCGGGCGAGTGGGACAGCGTCGCCAAGTGGTCATCCCGCGCGATATCCTTGAGGGTCTAAAACTCCGGGAGGGTGATTTCGTCGCGTTTAGTAGGCAGGCCAACGGCGTCCTTGTTAAACCCAAGCGTTTGGTAGATCCCGATGATGTGCTCACCCCTGCCGAAGCAAAGAAAGTCCGCCATGGGATGGAGCAGATCAAAGCGGGTCGGTTCAAGCTGTGGCAGGACGTGAAGCATGAACTGGGTCGTTAGGATAGCGGACGACGCCCAGCTATTCGTTTTCGCGGAACCGCCGTGTGGTGCGGGATTCGATCAAACGAGATCGTCGAGTGGGCGAGTCTCTCCGCGGTGATGTTCCGCGAGCGCCTCATCAGCAAGGCGGCGCGGCTTGCCCCCCTGCCTGACGAGGCGCGCCCCCCAGGCTGCCTCGTCTTCAAGCTCGGCGAGAATCTGGGAGGCAATAGCGTCCTGCTCATCTTGAGACAGGCTAGAAACTTTTTCGACGGCCCTCTCCAACAGCTTGGTCATGACACCAATCTACCAGACGGTCCCCCTTTCCGCAACGCCCCCTGAGCTCCCAGTCGAGTTACCCCGCTCCTTACGGTCTTATTCCCCTTTTTGTTCCGCAGGTGGCGCCCCGACGAGTCGGGGCGTCGATTGATCCCGCGTACGCGGGACTGCCCCCTGGATAGCGCAGCGGCTCTTGGGGCGGGCCACGGGTCGCCGACGTAAAATGCAATGTCGGCGCCAGCCGCGGCCGGCGTCAGTGGGCTTGCCTCTTGCCCACCCAAAGGAGTTCGATGGGCTCTTGTTTGGAGAGTTGCCACAGTTCGGGGTCGCCAGTCACCAGGATGGCGTTTTGCTCCCGGGCCGTTTCCACGGCAAACGCGTCCGCGTAAGAGATAGGGTAGCGGCTCTTCAAGCGAGCCGCGCCCAGGATCAATCTTCGGTCGGGGAGGAGGGCCTGAATCGGCATCATCGCGAGGTCGGCAAGGAACCGCTCGGCGGGCGCGGCCCCGTGGCGCTTCGCGATCAGGTAGAAGACTTCGCCGACGTTGAGCAGCGAGATGCTGACCTTGGTCTCGCCGCGCGAAGCCTGCTCCAGAAGTTCGCGTACTCTGGCGCGCGCCGGCTCTTCGCCCTGGAGCCAGCCGATCATCGCCCAGGAGTCAAGAACGCTTGCGGTCACGCGTCAATTCCTTTCGCCGGTTTCGAGCCAGATCCCCCAGAAGATCGGAACCTTTGAAGCGTCCTTCCCACTCCCTCCAGTTCCCAGTCACCGCTTTCCGCAAGATCACCTCATCGCCTTCAACTCTCACGGTCAGGCGGGCGCCCTCGCCCAGCCCCAATTGATCTCGGACCTCTTTGGGGAGGGCCAGTTGTCCCCTCGAGGATACACGAGCCTTCAGCATGGACTCCACCTCCCATCTTACTTTATAGTAAGACCGAACCTAAATCAAGATTTGTTTAGAGGAATCCCACGCTCGCGGCATTGGGGTTCAGCCTCTTGAGTTGCTTTCAGAAGGAAGCAGCCTGCTCCCCGATCAGAGCTGTCAACCGCCACCGGAAGGCGCACACACGCCGCCGGCTGACTTGCTTGTGGCGCCGGCAGTGGCAAATACCGAGAACTTCTGCTCGACCCGCTTCCATCCGCATTTGGGGCACTCAGGCGGCTCCTGGTTGCGCGTCAACACGATTTTCTCGAAGACGTGTCCGCAGTTGGAACAGGCGTATTCAAAGATAGGCATGGAAAAGCGAGATCACTCCTTAGGTTTGATGTCAAAGCTTTCGTGCTTGGAATTCCCCGCCGGGGAGGCAAAACGCCGCGCTCAGGTAAAGCGAGAGATTCCGGGAATGCGTGGCAGGACCAGGAACCAGACCACCAGAAAGAGAACGAAAATCAAGATGCTTTCCACAGTCAAATTATACGCTCCTCGCTGTGATTAGGGAGCAGCGTTCCGAACACGTAAACGGGATTGTTGCCAGGCGTGAATCCCTCGGAGAAATCCAGCCGCGGATAACGAAAAGCCTTGGCAGCAGTGATTCCCTGCTGCGCCGCCTGCGCATAGGCGTCAGCCGCCTGGATGGTAGGGTTCTTCTGAAACGCAATCCGCACAGCTTCCTGAAGGGTAAGCGACTGAGTTGACTCTCTTGCGGCAGGCTGAGTTTGAGCGCCTGCTGCCAGGAGAAGCATTGCCCCCAGTGAGATGAGTCTCTTCATTACGCTACCTCGCGGGAGGTTTCCTGTGTAACGTCCGGCAGGATCTCAAAGGTAGTTTCGATCTTCGCCGTCTTCGAGATCATCGCCCCCACGGCGCAGTACTTCGTCTCGGAAAGCTGAATGGCTCTTTGGACGGCCTCGGGAGCGATGCGCCCCCGAAGCCGGTGCTTGATTTCAACGCGGGTGAAGTAAGAAGGCGGCTCCGGGTTCTGCTCAGCATGGAGTTCGATTTCATACCCGGTTACCGTCTGGCGTTTCTTGCGAAGAATGCTGATTACGTCAAAACCGGTACAGCCACCGAGGGCCAGCAAGGCCAGCTCAATGGGCTTGGGTCCCGTGCGCCCGTTGGCGTCGTCCATAACGAGGGCATGACCAGTACCCGACTCAGCAACAAACTGCCTTCCTTCGCCCTCCACGGTTGCTAATCGCAGTTTTCCTTCGATCATGGTTCACCTCAGTTTTCGGTTTGCTTTGTGCGGCCCGAGGAGGCAAAACCATGGCATGGTAATCCTCCTTGGGGCCCTTACGAGGGGTTCGTGACAACTACCGATTCCTTTGCGCATTTCGAACCAAGCATTCCGGTTCCCTTCGTCGTGTGGCATCTCCCTGGCCTCATCCGCATAAATGCAGTTTACAGGGAGAGGTAACAAAAAGAATTGAATTTTTTGGACAAGACAGCACGTCTCTGTTTTATTCGCTACGACTATTCGTATATTATCGTATAGAAACGCTCGCACTTATTGACTTTAAATGGACACATGCCTATACAATATTTCGCTGCGCGTGCTGCTAGTGTCCTGAGTCAGAAGTTCGTTGATGAAGTCAGCCCACGAAGCGGGCGAAAAAGGATAGCCCACGGTCCCGCGGGATGGGTATGCGAACCTTCCCTCTCCCCCGTCCCCTCTCCCGCGCGGGCGGGAAAGGGGTGTCCCGCTCTGCGGGACGGCGTGAGGGCTCCTTCCCCCAGGGCTGGCGCCCTGGGCTACGATCTTTCGCCCCTGTCGGGGCTACAGAACGGCTATCCGAAACGGGAAGACTTTGTCAGCTTACTTGTGGCTCAGGACACTAGAGCTATAAGGCCAATTCCCTCAGGGGCTGAAAGAACACAACGGCCAGCTTTGTCCAGTTTCCATCGGAGGGGGATAACTTCATGAATCGCCGGCAAAAAGCGTTAATGGAACATGCCAATTGGTTTGGCATTTTCTGCTCAGCAATGGTGTTGACTCTTATGGTCACCTCGGCAGCTCGAGCACAAGTGTCGGGCGCGATTTCGGGAACGGCTGCCGACTCATCGGGAGCCGTATTACCGGGGGTGAACGTGGCTGTGAGGAACCTGGAGACCGGATCGATTCGTGCCGCAGTGAGCGACGGCATGGGGCGTTACAGCGTGCTCTCACTTCCAGTCGGGCGGTATGAGATAAGGGCACAAAAGGACGGGTTCAGAGCTGAGCTCCGCACGGGCATCACCCTCGACGTCGGACAGGAGGCCATGGTCGACTTGGTCCTGCAATTGGGCGAAATCAGGCAGCAAGTGACGGTGACGGGAGAAGCTCCGTTGGTCAGCGCCACGCCTACGGCAAGCGCGGGTTTGGTGGGAGAGCGGCAAGTAAAGGGCCTGCCGCTGAACGGCCGAAGCTACGATGAGCTTCTTACCCTGAATCCCGGGGTCGTCAACTTCACGTGGGAGAAGACAGGCGGGGTCGGAATTTCCAACTCTGCCGTCGGCAACATGTTCTCGGTCTCGGGGAACCGGCCTCAGCAAAACCTCTTCTTGTTGAACGGGGTCGAATTCACGGGTGCGGCCGAGAACGATATGCAGCCCGGCGGTACCAGCCAGCAGTTGCTGGGGGTGGACGCGGTTCGGGAATTCAACCTGCTGCGCGACACGTACGGCCCGCAGTACGGCAAACGGCCCGGCGGCCAAGTCACCATCGTCACCCAGTCCGGGACAAACGATTGGCACGGGACGGTATTTGAATTCCTCCGCAACAGCGCCTTTGATGCGCGCAATTTCTTCGATCAGGCCTCCATCCCGCATTTCGCGCGCAACCAGTTTGGAGGGTCTTTGGGGGGACCGATCCAAAAGGATAAGACCTTCCTGTTTGGCAATTACGAGGGATACCAGCAGCACCTGGGGTTAACCGATGTGACGCTCGTTCCGGACAACAACGCGCGCCACGGTCTATTGCCGGGTCCGAATGGCACGTTGGTCAACGTGGGAGTGGCGCCCGGAGTTGCGCCACTGCTTTCGTTGTGGCCCGTGCAAAGCCCGAACGCGCCGGACTTCGGAGGCATCGCCGAATCGTTCAGCAACCCTTTGCAAACCATCCGAGAGGACTTTGGGACCACGCGGCTCGACCACATCTTCTCTGAGAAAGACTCTCTCGGCGTGGTCTACACGGTCGACGACAGCGCGGATAGCTCACCCACCATCAATCCTTTCAGCACGGACCTAGAGAGCCTGCGGGAACAGGTTATCAGCCTCGAAGAAACCCACGTTTTCTCCCCTACGGTGATCAACACCGCGCGCTTCGGTTTCTCTCGCGCCAGCTACTTCTATACAGGAGAACCCGCCCCCAATACCCCCGCAGCGAGTGTTCCGAGCTTTTTGGTTGGCCGTCCTGTTGGCGCGGTGGTGATCGGAGGAAGCGCGGCATCGAATCCGGCCGCACAATTAAGCCTTGCTGGAAGCAACAATGGAAGCAACCTGGACATCGCGCGGAATCTCTTCACTTATGAGGATCGCGTGACCTTCACGAAAGGGCGTCATCGGGTCAGTGTGGGAGCGTGGTTCCAACGGCTCGAGTCCAATGAGAATCTGGCGCTCAGCCAGTATGGACAGGCTACATTTACAAGTCTGACGACCTTCCTCGAGGGCACGGTGGGCACTTTCCTGTTTGATCCCACACCGACCCGTCTGGGCTGGCGCGCGTTCCTCGGCGCCTGGTACCTCGAGGACGACATACGGCTGAGTCCCAAGTTGACGCTATCCCTGGGCTTCCGCGACGAGTTCACCAACGGATGGAACGAAGCTCATGGACGGGGCGCCAACTTCGTTTTCAACAACGGGGTCATTGTTACTCAACCGCGAGTCGCAAACTCAGTCTTCACTTCCAACAACGCGAAGTTCCTGCCCCAACCGCGAATCGGTTTAGCGTGGAGTCCCTTCCGCACCAAGACCGTCGTCCGCGCCGGCTTCGGGATGTACAACGATCTTCAAGACGCGCTTGGATACCGCCTCGATCAGGATGCGCCCTTCAATCCAACCGACAGCATTGCGAGCCTCCCCGTCTCTCAACTCCCCTTCAACCCCGGCGCCCCACTGCCGTCAAGTGCGAAGGTGGTGCCAGGAGGGGTTCAACCTGATTTGAAGACGCCTACCCTCGTGTCCTATTCCCTCAGGATTGAACAGGAATTGACTCCCAACACGTCGTTCAGCGTCGGTTATGTGGGGTCTCACGGGTACCACGAAGTCGTCAGCCTGGACGCCAACGAGCCATTCCCCACAATTTGCCCTGCGGCCCCCTGCCCGGCTTCCCTCCCCGCTGGGACGTACTACATCCCGAATGGGGCACCGAAGGCTAATCCCGCGCTGGCGAACACTTGGAGCTGGTTTTCTGAGGGGGTCAGCTCCTACAATGCCCTGCTTTTGGATTTTACTCACCGCTTCAGTGGGGGCTTGGCCTTGAGGGGAGTTTACACTTGGTCGAAGGCCCTCGACGACGGAGACTC
>Ga0208456_1000121_pt1 | contig 70345 bp, 66 predicted proteins | sample June2015DPH_4_10_2_FD_184691 | JGI IMG/M metagenome (GOLD analysis project Ga0208456, IMG submission 184691) | Peatland microbial communities from SPRUCE experiment site at the Marcell Experimental Forest, Minnesota, USA - June2015DPH_4_100... | ecosystem: Environmental > Terrestrial > Soil >... | reverse complement strand
CTACAACCGGCAACGGCGCCAGGCACGGCTTGGTTATCTATCCCCCGTTGCCTATGAACGGCGGTTCTATGTCAGGCAGGCTGCGGCATGAGGCATGTTTGGTGTCCACTATTGACATCAGGGGTCACACGGCAGCAAAAAAGGATCATCTAAGCCATTCAACAGTTGCAGAGCCATGACTCGTAGCAAGGAGCTCTTTCCGTATCCCGGTTCCCCAAGAATTACAGACCTGTTATTCCGTGAAAGCCAGTCCCCAACAGGTATTCGCAATTCATGGATGCTTGTGGTGCCGACTGGCCTGCCCTTCGTTCGCTCAGGTTCTTTCTCGAGATGTCCCTGCCCGTTCGGGGCTGCTGCGCTGTCTATTGAGGTTTCACCCGACGCGCCAAACTCCCGCGTTTCAACTACTGCTGGAGGTACGTACCGATCTATAAGTGGTATCGCGCGACCAGAACCTATTCGAATCCCTTGATCGCTTCTGCCAAAAAGGGTTGAATAGATCGCCAAAAGATGAGCGCGAAGTTCAGATAGCCTTGCGCCATCCAGCCTTTCGCCTAGAGAGCTAGCTGCTTCTTCTCCATTGAAGCGACGGACCCATTCCCGTAGAAAGAAATCATCCACCAAATCGGGGTAGTTCTTGAGACGTTCGGAGAGGCGGCCACCTTCAGAGGCATCCCAAATTTCGAATTCGATTTCTCGACTCTGAAGACGGCAATGTTGTCTGGTAATCTCCTCGGTCTGCTTAGTCCCGACGAGCGGCAATGACGTGCAAAGGACCAATCGTTTCGTCCTGCCGGCCCACTTACCTTGAAGGAATTTATCCACAGCCTTCCTAATTTCAGCTGAGGAGAACTTCGCGACGCGTTTACATTGGTAACAAACAAAGAAACCAACCGTGCTGCTCAGTTCACCAAGGATATCCAATCCGTGTTGTTTTTGGCCGCGCTCACCATAGGTCCAGCATTCTGTCACGTTCGTCTCACGACGGACCATTCTGAAAATTAGCCGTTCAAAATTCTCCCAGGAAAGTTCACCATAAGGTAACGTCTGTGCACGAGTATGGACGGGCGGTGGCGGAAACTCCGCCGGAGGCGAATCTATCCAAGCGGGGTTAAGGTGCTCTGAGGGAGGCCTAGAGGGACGTCCGTAAATAAGTAAATAACTCATGGAACATATCCCAAATATAGCGTAATTGAAATATTGACACTGGTCTCCCCGGATTTCATTGCGGTTGTTGAGCCGCAGGAACTGCTATCTCTTTCTCAAATATCGCTAATTCGTCGTAGTCGGGGTTAAGGTCTTTGGACAATTTTTGTCTGCGGCGGTTGGCTCGGTTCCCGTTGTAGAATATCTCCGGCTCCTGAATGAAGCCCCTCTTTACGTGGGTCAGAACCCATATTCTCATCTGGTTGCTCCTCTCGTCCGATTGAACCAGCTATACACGTCTTTGTATTCCAGGAAATTGCAGACATCGCACAAACCGCTGAGCTTGAAAGTCGGCCGGTTGATCTGCCGGAGAAAAAGCGCACGCCGTATTCCATTGGCCACAATACTGAATTTTGGTCTTAGATGGGGTTCCCTCAAGTGGAGATCATTAAACCGGAGCAAGCCTGAGTAAATTTGGGTGGAGTGCTCCACTTCGAACATCGCTGACATTTCGCTCGCCCCCCTCGCCAGCCACACAACATCCACTTCCCGAACAACATCGTCAATCGGGTCGTACCGCGAAGGAAGCCTATCTCTGCACAAGAATTTATCGGTCAACCTCCAGTCCAGTCTGTTTCTGTCGTTCATGGGTATCCAAACATCGTACCCTTTCATCGTTCCGATGGACCCGATAAATGTTTGAATTTGCGAATGGCTGAAATCAGGCAGCACCGTTATGCTACCCTCCTCTACAAGACCGCTCGTTCTGTCCCAGCCCAGAAAGCCCTCTATGGAGAAGCGGCCGGCATTAGCAATGTAAAGCTCCAACCCATCATCGTGATAAATCTGGCACTTAAACTGGCCGTCTGACGCGGGGGTCAGAGAACTGAACACGTCCTCGAAATCAGAAAAAGGGACAAACGCGGGCTCGGTTTGACCGGCCCATAGGAAACAAATCAGGGAGTTAAACCCCTCAAGCTGCTTCAGATCCTCTTTTCTTAGTCCATAGAAGGACCTATTTCCGGAATGTACCTTAGAGTACCTGACATAGATACGAGCCGTACCGCCGGCGATCTCGAACAATGACAAACTGCCGGACAACAGTTTCGGTTTCCCGAACCGCTTTGATAATTTGTCTAGAAATTCTGTCTTGACTGGGTTTGCCATACGTTCAATTTCCTAAATAGTACCCGATAGATCGAAATCCGTCCAGCAGGTTGGTCGTGGCCAAGCCGGGCTTATCCTGCCAAGTAGCCTCACAGCAAAGGCTGTAAGGTCTTTACCTCCTTGACTTCCGGTCGCTATTAGAATCAGATTTTCATGTAATCTCCGCCACCCAGAAACGTGATGATGCCCATATCGCGTAGAACTTGTAGCTGCTGCCGTATCTTTGCGCGAATATTTCTATTTCCCGGATGTGCTTCTATCAAACGCCGCTCATGCGCGTACACTTCCCTTAAAGTGAATCTTCTCGGCAGCATTTCGATGATCCTGTAAACGTCTAGAGCCCATCCTCTGACGCTCGTATTCAAAAAAGAAAATGTCTTAACTTTCAGGTAACTGCTTCTGACCTCTGTTGGATCAGCAATTAGTCCGTCGGCTACGATCGAGATTTTTCCCGTCGATGGTATGTTGCAGAGCAAGATGTTGCAACCCACCCAACCTGCCCGCCTTGCTGTTATCGCAAGGGGTGGCCTCTTTTCTATTGCAGATGAAAAAAGGAAGAAGGAAGGAATGAGCAACAGATTGCGGACAGTATAATTGGTATCGTAATGCAGGACGAAGAGATTAGGGTTGCTATCATTCGAAATAGCCTCCATCATAGCACCGTAACTGGCGTCTGGAATCCTATGTTCGTCCCATCGCTTACCGCTCTTAAGCTGGAAACGGGATATGCAGGAGGGGCAGACAAAATCGAAAACTTTTGTATTATTCTTTGTCTGAATCAGCTCGTCGTTTGCACAGGCTGGACAGTACAAGTTCCTTTTAGCCCAATCCTCGGAAACGATCCGGGCGATCTGGGCTCTGCTTTTAAAACGCCCTGCCTCCTCGAGATTCATTTGAAGATTCATCAGCGGAATTTGGCCCGATGGATTAAAGGTCCGCCTATTACTGACCGAACCTCGAACGCTTCCCTATTTATCTTTTCGAACATTCTTACATTCCCGCAAACTACCATGGTAAGAACATTGTGAGATCTTACGATGCAGCAATAGAAATGGCAACAGGAAAAAAGGCTTCGACCGCCCGCCCCGGACGCCCGCCGGTGGTTTTTAAAAAAACCGGGAGATGCTTTTTGTCACCCCTGGAAGGACGCTAGGGACACAACGCCGAGGAGCATGGTCATCCCGCTGTCGAAAACCGCCCTGGCCCCTATATGACTGTCCCCACGTCGTAGCCCAGTTCTGCCTCCTTCCGTCTGAGGAGACGGATCGCCCGGCGGAAGCGGACGTACCTCCTGCCCGCCTCCATGATGAGCAGGCCGCCGAGGGCCATGAAGCAGGCGCCGGTCACGACCGCGAGGATGCCGCCCAGGAATTTGACGATCACAAGGCCGACGGAGGTAAAGGCAAGGCCCGTCTGCATGTAAGAGTGCATTGTTCTTTCCCTCGACAGGAGCGTTTGCTCCTCCGCTAAAATGATTCTTATATCGATCTTCCTTGCCATGAAAGAGAGTATAACTTTTTCGCGCGTAACCGACAAGCGGCGATTCGGGGCTGGGGGGCAGCGAGGGGGACGACCGGGTTTAACCAAAGTCAATAATAAAGGTACTCTTCCCCTATCAATAGGCTCTACTCTCCTCCCTAGTTAACTCATTTCCTCGTCTTCATGAATCTGCGGGTCTCTGACCGGCTTAAAGAAACGGCTTGAGGAGCACTTTCATCTTACCGTGTCTCCTCACGGAGTTAAGCACCTCAGCATCGTCATAATAGAGCGCCCCCTTGGGGCAGAGCTTCACGCACTGGGGGTCACCCGCGCAGAGGTCGCATTTCATGCACTTGCCCGTATCGCTGTCGACAGTAATTGCGCCATAGGGACAGACAAGAACGCACGCCCTGCAGCCAACGCATTTGTCCTGTTTCAGTAGCACGCCCGTTCCGTCTGCTTTAATCGTAATGGCATTGACCGGACAGGTATCGGCGCACAGGGGAGATTCGCAATGCTGGCATGAGACAGGCACGTCGATGCCCCGCTCATCGAGCTTCAACACGCGTATCTGAGATTTTGAAGGCCTTACGGCCCCCTCTTTTTCGAACGAGCAGACGGCCTCGCATAGCCGGCAACCGGAGCAGGCCTGTATGTCCACCATGAATATCTTTTTCATTCCAACCCCCCCTTTCTCAAAAAATCGCAGAAATGTTATCCCTATCCTTCTGTCAGCCATCCACATCTGCTGGCGACGGGATGGGTGCGCATATGCTCTGGCAGCCGTTCCAGGGGGAAGCCGGCCCTTATCAGAACCGCTATGGGTCCCGCTTCCGCCAGCCCTCCTACAAACTGGGCGGCGGCCAGGGATCCGCCTCTCGTTACGACGCGGCTGTAAACGGAGCCCGCCTCTCGTTCTATGACTCGGGTCCCGTTTTCTCCTCCTCTGCCGGTGCTTGTGACGCCGATTGAAGCGACAGTGTGACCGAACAGGTCGAGGACCGTGCCCGGCTGAACAGGGGCATATGATGTCACCAGTCCGGCGCATATGGAACCGGCTACCCTGCCCATCTGCCTGGCATTCAGCCAGAAAAGCTGCAGATAAGAACGTTTGTCGATCGGGTCCACGAACTCCGCGCAATCACCGCACGCATAGACTCCCGGTTGGTTCGTCTCCATGCGCTCGGTGACCTGTACGCCTCCCAGAGTTCCTGTCACTATGCCTGCCGCACGGGCAAGATCGGTGCGTGGCTTTACTCCCACGGTCCACACCACCATCTGGCAGCCGATCTTTCGTCTGTCGGTTTCGACGGCCTGCACAAGGCCTCGTTTCCGTACGATCCTTGTGACTTTTTCTCCCGTAATTACCCTGACCCCGTTCTTCTCCAGAATTTTAACGATCCTGATCCCTGCCTCCTTGTCGAAGACCATGGGGAGCACGGAATCGAGCAGCTCGACAAGGGAGACACGAAGTCCCCTTTTTCTTAACGCCACCGCGACTTCTATCCCTGTCGGTCCGGATCCGACAACCACTCCATCCGTCGCCTCGCACCGTGCGAGTTCGTCGGCATCCTTGATAGTTTTCAGTACAAAAACACCGGGTCCGCGCATCCCCTCTATGGGGGGCTTGACGGCTTCGCCTCCTGTCGCCAGGATCAGCTTGTCGAAGTAGAGTTTCTCTCGGCCCACTTTCACCGACCTGTCGTTCAAGTCTATGCCCGTCACAGTTTTGCCCAGCCTTGTCTCAACGCCGCGGTAATGGTACATCGTCTTGAGGAACGTCCGCTCCCTCGCCAATTGTCCCGAAACGTACTGGGACAGGACGCAAGCTGAATACAGCGGGAAAGGTTCATCGGAAAGCATGGAGACGCGGGCAGACGGCTTATGGCGCCTGATGGACTCCATGGCCGTGTTGCCGGCCACCCCGTTGCCCACGATGATGATGCTTTCCCTCTTGACCGAGCTCATTTCCGCCTTGGGAGCTTGATCCCGTCTTTTTCAAGCTGCTTTACTACATCGCCCAGACCCAGCTTCTCCATCGTTTCCCGGTATGGCCAGCTGGTCTTCCTGTCGTAGCCTTTCGCGTCGTAATACTCATCGAGCATTTCATCTGCCTCGAACACCCTTCCCTTTGCCGGTCCATCCGGCATCGGCTCCTTAAGGAACCGGTAGGGCGGGTAATCATCCTTGCGGGTAAAGCCGGCCTCCCTGATATTGTATGCCTTCTCGAGGGCGGTCAAACGGTTGGCTGCATCGAGAAGATCTTTGCTTGAAAGAGGAAGACCCGTAACGGCCTCGTAGAGCTTGGATAGCACTTCCCTTCGGTAGATCAGCTCACCCATGGACGCCACGTAGGTCACGTAAACGAGCTTGCAGATCCCCAGAAGGTCCGTAAACGTGCAGCCTTCCTCGAAAAAGGCGACAACCTTGCCTTTACCGTCTGGAAGATGGGGATCGACCGCCTTTTCCGTCCCGAACATCTCCTTTATCTTATCGAGCTCCACGGCGGGCGGAAATTCTGAGAGCGAGTAGAGGTGGTCGGCTCCCCGCCCGGAGGTGGAGCAGCAAAGACCGTACATCTTATCCCCCCTCGCGTCTTTGGATGGATATTCCATGCCCTTAACATGCACTGCGAAACGGTCCGAGCCCCGTCCGATCCGTTCGCTCATCCTCTTCACCCCTTCGGCAAGAAGGGCGCCCAGGCCTTCCCTGTATGCGATCTTCCTGATTAGCTCGAGCTGCACCTTATAATCACCCCATTCGAGCTTGAGGCCGCCCGTCTCTTTTTCGTTCAGAAGGCCCTTCTGATAGGCCTCGAAAGCGAAGCCAAGCACACCGCCGGTCGAGTAGGTATCGAGACCGAAGCGATTGCAAAGCTCGTTCGCTTTGATGATGGAAGGCAGATTGCTGTTTCCCATGCGCGCACCCTGGTTTGTCAGGGTGGCATACTCCGGCCCTCCTGCGCACCAGGTTCCCGCAAACTCGCCTTCCTTCACGCTGGTATACCGGTCACAGCCGATAGGGCACATGAAACATGCCCTTCCCCTCTGCGCGGGCGTATACCGCTCGAGCATGGTCTCTCCGGATATCTCGAAGGCTTTATCGAAATACCCGGTCTGAAAATTGCGCGTCCCAAGGGCCCCCGTTTCGTTTACGATGTTGAGGAGCACTGTCGTGCCCAGTTTTGGCGCGATGTCTCCCGAAAGGGGATCGCTTTTCAGGTGGCCCAGAATCTCCCGGAGCAATGCCTTGTACTGTACCTCGTCTGCAACCGCCACCCCTTTCGTCCCCCTGACGGCCACCGCCTTTAGGTTCTTTGAGCCCATTACCGCCCCCATGCCCGTACGGCCGCCGCAATGGCCGTCGTAGGAAATCAGGCAGGCAAACGGGACCAGGTGCTCGCCGGCCTGGCCGATAGAAAGTACCTGCATGTCGGGGTCACCGGTCTCTTTCCTGATGATGCGGTCCGTCTCGCGCGTGTCCTTCCCCCATATTCCACGCGCATCCCTGATATCCACGTTGTCGTCCTCTATGAGGATGTAAGCCGGATTTTTCGCCTTTCCTTCTACCACCAGAAGGTCATACCCGGCGTACTTGAGGGCAGGCCCCCAATGACCCCCGAAATTCGCATAACCGAGAGCGCCGGTAAGCGGCGATTTTGCTGCAACGAGCGCCCTTCCGCCGGTCAGCGCGACGCCCGTCAGGGGACCGGTCCCGAAGACGATAAGATTCTCCGGCGACAAGGCATCCACACCCCTTACGCGATCCCAGAGCAGCTTGGAAGTAAAACCCCGCATGCCGACGAAAGATCGGACCGTCTCTCCGCTCAGCTTTTCTTTCCGCACCTTCTTTTTGGAAAGGTCGACAAAGAGCACGTTGCCCGTATAGCCTCCCATCTTTTTCTTTCTTGCCATTTACCTACCTCCCGTAGTTTCAGCCAATGCTATCGCCCGTGCAGCATCCGCTATTCACCGGTCCGTGACCGCTCTATCCGGTTTTTATTCGCTTCATAACTCGCCTGGCGAGGCGCGTCAAAACAGTTACCGGCGCTGAACATCCGTCCCGACTTTACGTCCGAGGCTTCTCGGCAGGTTCGCGGAATCCGCAGGGCGTCGTTTTCTCATCGAGCGATACAAAGCGGTATATTCTTGCTGACTAAATTACATTTGATCGGCGTGTTTTTGTCAATACAAATTGCAAACTCCCGAAATAGAGGCGGTTACCGGGATGCGGATGGGCGCGTCTTCGGAACGGCGGAGGGAGAAGATACCGATGGCAAGGAAAATAACTTGACCGTGCCGGAGATTTCTTTTACACTAAAAAATTGACGAGCGATGCAAGCAATTCGTCCAGCCGTAAAATCTGAGCATTTCTCCCCTGTCGGTTTTCCCTTGAACCAACCGCCCGGAAGAAAGATTTGAAGGCCCGGGGCGTCGGTGATCACACCTTTATTTGCTTCTCTCGCTTAAAACAGATCCTCAAACCACAAGGTCATAACTATAAGGAGAACGGAGAATGAGAAGGGCGCTGCTGGTCTTGGCGATTGGGTTCCTTATGATATCGGGCATGAGCGGGAGCGAGAACGTCTACGCCCAGGCAAAGAAGAAGCCCATAAAGCTGGGTATGGTGGCGGATAAGACCGGGGCAAACGCGGCTTACGGGTATTCCCATGAAAAAGTGGTCAGGGCGGCAGTGGCAAAGATAAATAAAGAAGGCGGCATCATGGGCCGGCCGTTGGAACTGTACGTGGAGGATACCGAGAGCAAGGCGCCCGTCGGGGCACTGAAGTTCAGAAAGCTGGCAGAGACGTATGGTGTCGATTTTGTCATCGATTCCAATAACTCGGGTGTGGCCATTGCGTGCAGCCCTGTTGCAAAAGAGCTGAAAGTACCTTATTTCCCTTCCGCCTCTGCCACGGAGTTGTCGGGGGAGAAGGGGAACAGGTACGTCTTCCCGGCTTGTACGTCCGTCCGGGAAGAGGCAAAGGGGGTTGCCAAGTGGGCGGTACGCAACCTCGGAAAGAAATGGGTCACAGTAGTAGTCAATTTTGCCTGGGGATGGTCCAACGAGCAGGACTTCAAGAACTATATTGCAGAGAACGGCGGAACGGTAGAGGAATCGATCAGGGTACCCATTGGGACGAGTGACTGGCTACGCTACCTGTCCGGCAAGATACCCAAGGACGCAGATGCCGTCTATTTTGCCTGCTTCGGCTCCGATTTCCTCTCTTTCATAAGGGATCTGCATGCCGTCCGCCCTGATATAAAGAAACTGGGAGCCGTCTATTGCTTTTCTGCACAGGATATAAAAGCAGTAGGGACCCCGGTCGAAGGGGCATACTGCCTCACGTCGTATCCCACCACGCTGGAAGGGTTAAATACGAAGGCGAACAAGACGTATCGCGAGCTTATAGGGGTAGACCCGGAGGGTAAAGAGATCGGAACGGGCACGCGGTTCGTTCTGGCCTACAACTGGGCCATGTGGCAATCGGTGTTCGCGTTGAAGGCGGCCATGGAGAAGGTCGGATGGAAGGGCAGGGAGGATACCCCGAACGTGATCAAAGCGCTCGAGGGGACCCAGTTCAAGGAGGGCGTCGAGTTCCCACAGGGCGACATGCGCTTTCGCCCCCAGGACCACCTGGCCCTCGCCGGGCTCTACGTAGAGCGGGTGGTGAACGGAGAATTGAAGGTGGTGGCGAAGATTCCCGTGGCCGATGTGGTATATCCGCCCATGGCGGATCACACGAAGAAGCCGTTCTAGTCTTTTCTACCGACGCTAACTCGGGACAGACCAAGGGGGTGCCCAGGGTCAATCCTTGTATTCTTGACTCGGGGCACCTCTATTGACCTAATTCCCCCTTCGTCTATTACCGTCTCCAAGGCGGCATTGCAAGAAAAGCCCTCAGCCGCTCCCTTTCAGGAAGAAAGCCAGGCGGTGCGCCGGGTCCGCGAGTAGTCAATATCGGTTCATGATTCTTTCAAGACAAGAAAAAGGGGACAGGGCCTCACTCTTATCTAAAAAAGTAGCCCGTCCCCTTTTCCCTTCGAATACCCTATAGACGCCTTCGCAGCCGGTTTGAGTCACGGCGAGGGCGATGCTATAATACCGTGACTGGTCGGCTGGGACACAGGGCGACGCAAGGAAGGCAGATAAAGGAGAGACATATGAAGATCGTAGCCGTAGTTGCAAGCCCGAGAGGGGCCAAGGGGGCGACGGGCGCCCTCGCCAGGATCGTGCTTCAGGGAGCGGAGAGCCTTGGCGCCGAGACGAAGGTTCTAACCATCAGGGGGCAGGAGGTAAAACCTTGCAAGGCTTGCGACACGTGCCACAGGGAAGGCTCGTGCCCCCAGAAGGACTCTTTCAAGACTATAATGGAGAGTATAGCAGGCGCCGACGGTCTCGTTCTGGCCAGCCCCAACTACATATTCCAGGTGAGCGCGCAAATGAAGGCCTTTTTCGATCGCTGCTGCGGGGTGGTCCATTGCCAGGGCTTTGAGGGAAAATACGGCGGCGCCGTCGTGACCTCCGGAGGTGGGGACGAGAAGCCCATCGCTGACTACATTTGCCATTTCCTCGCCATCACGGGCGCTATCCCTGTCGGCTCGGTCTGGGCGACGATGGGGGAGATCCAGGGCTACGACTTCACCCGGGAGACGAGGGATAAAGCCTTCGCCCTGGGAAAGAGGGTCGTAGGCGCGTGGAAGGCCGGCGAGCCTTCTTCCGAGTACAAGGCAATTACGAGCGAATTTCAGGAGCGAATGCGCTCTTTGATGCTCTGGCGCAGGAACGAATGGCCCTATGAGTACGAGTACTGGAAGGCGCATAGGGGCCTCAAGGGGTGAGCCCTCCCTGCCCCCTCGTCCCTATACTCCCGCTGAAAATATCATGTCCCTTTGAGGAACCCCCGGCGCCGCCCTGGGGCATGCGCTGATTTGCAATTCGTCGCGTCTTTGTGTGATACTAACGGCGTATGGGTCTAATCAGGCTTCTATTCAGCGATCCGGTGACGTTCGTCCTCCTTGTAATACCCCTCCTCTACTCCGTCATCATCCATGAAGTGGCCCACGGATGGGTTGCAGACAAAATGGGCGATTCTACGGCCCGCTGGCTGGGCAGGCTGAGCCTCAACCCCTGGCGCCATCTGGACCCCATAGGCACGCTTATGCTCTTTCTTTTCGGTTTCGGATGGGCCAAGCCCGTACCTGTAAATTTCGGCAACCTGAGAAACTACCGCAAAGGCCTGATATTCGTTTCGGCAGCGGGCATCACGGCAAACATCATCCTCGCCTTCCTGGCGCTCCTCGTCCTGTCCACCGCCCATTTCAGCCTCTTCAGCCCCTTCTCGAGGGTCCTCCAGTACTTGGCGCAGATTAATATAATACTGGCCTCTTTCAACCTCATACCTATCCCGCCCCTGGACGGGTCGAAAATCCTCATGGGTTTTTCATCGAAAAAGTTGCAGTATACGCTTCAGAGGCTGGAGCCCTACGGTTTTTTTATCATCATAGGGCTTCTTTACCTGGGCGTCCTCGACCCCCTCATCGATTTCTTTCGATGGTTGATCCTGTCCGTCCTCAGCCTGATCATAGGATAGAGAGAAAAAAAGTTTTTTCTATTTGACCACTGACTCTACTTCGGACTTTATCTCCTCCTTCTTCTGCTTGAACACTTCCGCGCCTTTCTGCATGGCCGTAGATATCGTGCCCCTTGCCTGGTCGTAATAGCTCCCCGCCTTTTCCCTGGCATCCTGGGCGATGTCTTTGAGCTGTTCCCTCGCCTGACGCCCTGACTTCGGAGCAAAGAGCAAGGCCGCCGCCGCCCCCAGCAATCCACCGAGTATAAAAGCCAGTAACCATGTTGCCGAGCCTGATTCGAATTCGCTTTCCTCGTACTTCATGCTCTTCCTCCTTTGCTGTTTCCTTCTTACAGAGTTGGCTTGCCTGTCACAACGTCAGTCACTCCTGCTTCGACCCCAGCAGGTTCTTCATGAAGACCTCGAAACCGGTCTTGACGCCGGCCCGCAGGCCGTATACCGAAGCCACCGTTTCAGCGCCGAGATCCTGTACGGCTTTGCCTATATCCTTCACGCTTCCCGTTAGCTGTTGCACCCCTTGGGTCACTTCCCTGATCGAGCCCGTGAGCGTCTTCACGTCATTCGTTACGGCGCCCACGTTGTCGGTAATGACCCGCAGGCTTCTCAGGCTCTCGTTCACCTCTCCCGTCGTCTGCTTCATCGTCCGGTCCGTCTCTTCGAGAAACTGCCTGGCTGCCCTTATCATCTCCCCCAGTTTCAAGATGAGCCAGGCCAGGAAGATTACCAGCGCCACCGCCGCCACCGTAATAACACCAAGAAATACCTCGTTCGCCGTCATCCCCACCACCCCTCCCTATAGGAAATTTAAACGCCCGACAACGCCCGCGCAAGCGCCTTGTCGTCAAGAACCGTTCTACTAACAAAAATAACTATTTTTCTGTCCTATGTAAAGGGAGAAGGCCCGCCGAAGGCGAGAAACTGTTTTGCCCTTTGGGGAAAGGCTTGAAAATGCGCCGGCGATGGATTATTGTAATGCCTGGGAGATTACTGCATGGTGAAGATAACCGAATCGCTCTTTGTGATTCCGGGCCGGGATGACATGATACCGGATGCCCACGTCTATCTGATCGGCAAGCCGGCGTCGGGCGACCTTTCGCTGGTCGACGCAGGGCTGATGGGCAAGGGCGGATACAAAATGAAAAGCCTTACCGACGCGGGAGTGCAGCCGGCGGACATAAAGCGGGTGATTATGACCCACACCCACCTCGACCACATCGGCTGCCTCAGGGAAATTATGGACGCCATCCCCTCGGTCGAGCTGTGGGTTCACGAGAAGGAAGCCCTTCCCCTCGAGGCCGGCGACGAAAGAACGGTTTACGGTATGGAAATGTTCAAACAGATGTGCCAGACGCAATATCGTCTGAAGAACGGCCAGTTCACTTTCAAGGTGCACCGGCGACTCGAGGACGACGACGAGCTTCACATAGGCGAAGAAACGTGGACGGTCCTTCACATACCGGGCCATTCGGCGGGCGGCATAGCCCTGTGGGACGCCGGAAGGGGCGTGCTCATACCGGGTGACGTGGTTTACGCGGACCACGCCATCGGGAGGTTCGATCTATACGGGGCGGACCCCAAGGCGCTCAACGCATCCCTTAAGAGGCTCGGCGAGCTCGAAGTAAAGGTGCTTCTGCCCGGACACAACAGGATAGTCAAAGACGTGCCGAAAGGATATATAGCTTCGACACAAAAACAGTGGGGTCCCTACCTGACGTAACAGCCGGATTCGCGGTTACCGGTCCAGGCCTTGGGCCTTTCTCTGCGCCTTCTCCCTTTCGTACGCAGTTCTGCCGGCTTCCAGGGCTGCCGCAAGGAGGGGCTTCCGCTCCTTGATGAGCTCCTTGCCCTTGTCAAGGGTGGCGCCCATCAATCCGCGCATCCGGTCGTAGTAATAGCCCATTTTATCTTTCGTGTCCCGGGATGCTTCCTGCAGCTGTTGCCGCGTCTTCCGTCCCGACTGGGGCGTGAAAAGCAGCGCCACCCCGGCGCCGAGAGCGCAGCCCACGACAAAGAAAAGGGGCCGCGAAAGGCCTCTATGCCTGCGGAGCGCAGTGTAATGCTCCGTCCCCACCACGGTATATCCCTCATCGCCGTATCCTTCTTGGCCTGTCATGCCCATAGCCTCCTTCCCTCCAGTTTACCATAGAAGAAGCGGATTGAAAAAGCCCTTTGCGTCACCGCGCAAGGCCCAGTACGCCGATTACTATGAGGTAAACCGCGACAATGAAGTTGAGGAGCCGCGGGATAATGAGGATCAATATCCCGGCAATCAGGGCTATGATGGGTTGAAACGTCACATGGATGTTCACGGGAACCTCCTCACGGGCGACATAAGCCGGCAGCCGGCCTCAGATCGGGGGCGTAGGCGTACGCCTCCCGAAAAGCAACGAAATGACGAAGAGAATAATGAAAACGAAGAAAAGGATCTTCGCAATCCATATGGAGGTGCCAGCTATTCCGGTGAAACCGAATATTCCGGCAATGATCGCCACGACCAGAAAGACAACCGCCCAGTATAGCATCATTACCTCCTCATGCGGGGCTAGCCCGCGTGCTGATGAAAAACGTGAACACTGTCTGGCCGACTAAACCCTCCGACAAACGGGCTGCGCCTTCTGCGCCCCATTAAACCATCCTCAACAGACGAAGGATCAGGATAGCGAGGAGAATGATGACGAGGACAGCAATCACAACGCCCACCTCGCCCCCTACCTTCAGATCGTCCACTTTCAAGGCGATGCGATGCAACTGTTCGTCGTTCAAAGCGGACAGGCGCGCCTGCACCTCCGCGGGGCTGAACCCGAGCTGCGCAAACCGGTCCCCCACCAGCTTCATCTCCAGGAACAAGCGCACATTCTGAAGATCCGCTTCTCTGGCCGCCCCTCCCGCGGCCATGAGCTGAGAGGGGCTGAACCCCGCGTCCGCCTTCGGGGCCATGCCTATTGCGAGCACGGCAACCACAAGGTATGAAGCCAACAAACGCAGAAGGGAACTTTTCATCCTTCACCTCCGCAATAGGATCGATAGCCCCCATCGCAACCGACTCGATCACCCACAAATTAATATAATTCCGCTTCAAGGAGAATCAAGCATGCCGGACGATTAGCGGCTCCGTCGGGAGATGCTGCGGTTACGGGACGACGTGGTAGTTAGTTCGTGGGTGTCCCGGCCGCCCATCCGCAAAAGCCGGCGGCGGCCTTGCCTTCATCAAAAGGAAGGCGCATTAAAGGGGGCTAAGGGTGGGCCCTATTCTTCTATAATGATGGCCTCCACAGGGCATGCGTCCGCCGCCTCCTTGCACGACGCCTCGAGCCCGGGGGGGACGTCTTCCATCTTGGCCTGTGCCACGTCGCCGTCCATTTCGAAGATGTCCGGACAGATGGAGACGCAGGTCTCGTCCCCCACACACGCTTCTTTGTCGACCCGTACTTTCATGTCCTGCCTCCTTTATGTGCGGATACTGGTGCCGCTCGTCCTCTTTTTCTCACTCCAGGCCTGCAGCCTTCAGGTCAGCGACTATGACGGTGACTGCGTTATCGGGATGGATGTACGTCTGCGCCACCCTCTGTACGTCCTGTCTCGTGATCCCCTGGATAAGGGAGGGATATCGCTCCGCGTAATCGAGACCGAGGCCGAAATACTCAACCTGGGCAAAGAAAGAGGCGATCCTCGCCTGTGTGCTGAACCGCTGGGGAAAGCTGCCCACGATGTATTTCTTGGCGTCGCCCAGCTCCTTTTCCGAGACCGGCCCTGAGCGCACCCTCTCGAGCTCCTCCATGACGGCCTTGATCGCATCTTTGGTGGAGCTGCTCTTCGTTTGGAGGTAGACCCCGAAAGGTCCCGGGTATTTACGTCCCTCCAGGTAGCTGCCCACCGAGTAAGCAAGCCCTTTGCCGATCCTGATATTTTCCATGAGGCGCGACGTAAGGCCGCCCCCGCCCAGAATGTAATTCATCACCAGGGCGGCATAGTAGTCGGGGTTGTCACGGCTCATCCCGCCATTGCCTATCACGATGTTCGACTGGGTTACGGGCTTGCCGATCTTTATGGTCTCTTTGCGACTCTCGAATTTAACTTCCATCGCCCCGGCAGGGATCGTACCTTTCTGCCACTTTTCGAGCCGGGGTGTGAGGGTCCCCTTCACCGCAGCCTCGTCGATGTCCCCGACGACCACGAGGATAGCGTTGTTTGGATAATAGTGGGCTTTGTGAAATTCATTCAGCATCGCCTTTTTGAGCTTCGATACGGATTCTATAGTACCCTCGGGTGGATGGCCGTATGGGCCGCCCATGTAAAGGGCACGGCTGAAAGCGCGCTCCGCTACCACGCCCGGCTGGTCCTCGGAGGATCGCAAAGCGGCCAGGGTCCGGGCGACCTCCTTCTTGACCTCATTCCCCGGAAAGTCGGGTTTGGTGACCACTTCCATAAAGATGGCCAGGGCGCGCTCGAAGTCCTTCTTCAGGACCTTAAGGGTGACCATCGTGTAGTCCCTGGAGCTGTCCGCGCTCATCTGGGCGCCCATGAAGTCGAGTTCCTCATTGATCTCCTCGAGCGAACGGCCGGCAGCCCCAAGGAGCAGGCATGAGGCGGTAAGGTCCGCCAACCCTTCCCGTCCGGCCGGATCGTCCTTCGAGCCTGTTTTCACGAGGAGGGCCATGGTAATAAAGGAAAGGGAGTGCTCGCCGGACACGAGCAGGACAAGCCCGTTGTCGAGGACGGTCCTCTGGACGGGCGGAAGGCCGATAGCCGTCCCCCGGGAAGCTAGCAGAAGAAAGAGAACGACGCATACAGTGGCAATCGATCTTCTCGTTGTTGGTGTCACCATCACCTCTGGCGCAGGATCTGACCTTTGGCAGCGGCACCGGGCTCCACGGGCATGGGGCGGGCGGAAGGGATGGGAACGAGGCGCGCGCTTATGCAGTTATCGGACGCTAAGTATTTCCGGGCAACCCTCTGTATGTCTGCCGCAGAAACGGCCCGGACTCTCGGGACGTACCGGTCCGCGTCCCGCCACGACGACGCGATCTCGTAAGTGGCAAGGATCATACCCTGAGCGAAGAGCGAATCCTGGGCAAAAACAAAGGCGGCTTCAAGTTGGTTCTTCGCTTTTTCCAGCTCGCGCTCATCCACGACCCCTTTCTGAAGGAGCTCTATCTCGCTGACGAGGGCCTTTTCGACCTCGTCTGCGTCCACCCCCGGCAGCACGTCAGCGGAGACGGAGAAAAGGTTGGGGTCTTTCGAGACCAGCTCGTTATCCGCGGAGACGGACAGGGCGAGGTGCTTCTGACGTACAAGGCTGCGTTGAAGCCTGGAGCTTTCCCCTGACGAAAGGAGGGCGGCGATCACCTCCAGGACGTAACTGTCAGGCTCCTTCAGGTTCGGGACGTGGTATGCCTTCTCTACCGACGCGATCTGGGCCTCCTTGCGCACAACCAACCTGCGCTCGCCGAGTTGCCGGTCTTCCCTGTCCCTCCGCTGGTCGGGAGCCGTGCCGGGCCGGATACCACCAAAGGCCTTCTCGATCCTGGGCATCAAGTCCTCTTTCTTGAAATCGCCCGCCACTACTATGAATGCGTTCACCGGCAGGTAATAGGTTCCGTAGTAGGCCTTGAGGTCTTCGACGGTATACCGGGCGATGTCCTGCATCCAGCCGATGACCGGCCACCGGTAAGGCTGGACCAGGAAGGCGGCCGCCGAGAGCTGCTCGGAGAGGAGAGCCTTCGGGTTGTCATCCGTCCTCATCCGCCGCTCTTCCATCACTACGGAACGCTCGGTCTTGAAGTCCTCCTCCCTGAGGAGGAGGCCGTGCATCCTGTCGGACTCAAGCTCGATCGGAACGCCGACGCGGTCCGAGCTTATATTCTCGAAGTAAGCCGTGAAATCGCGCGAGGTGAAGGCGTTGTCGTTGCCGCCGTTCTGGGCCACAATGCGTGAGAACTCCTCGGAACCGATCTTCTCGGTCCCCTTGAACATCATGTGCTCCAGCATGTGGGAAAGGCCGGTTTTCCCCGATTCTTCGTTCCTGGAGCCTACCCTGTACCAAATCTGGAAGGAGACGAGGGGCACCTTGTGGTTCTCTGCCAGGATGACCTTGAGGCCGTTCGGGAGCGTTGCCTCGCTCACGTGATCGGAAAGGGCCATAGCTGCCTGTGACAGGAAGTAGAGCAAGGCCGCCGAGACAAGGCACAGGATTAAGGTTATTTGCCTGATGGACGGCTTTTGGGGCGGCATGTTATTTTCATTGTAGGGGCGGAGGGGACTGTTGTCAAGGATTCCTCCCTCGCGGCAGCGGCTCCGCCCGAGGCACTGCGATTACGGGCCGACCCACTTGGTGGGCGCCCTTCTACTTGGCTGGTTCGGTCCGGGGGCCGCCGACCGTAGGCGTACTTATTCGTACGCTGAAGATCGCACGGCCCCTGGACGCCCGAATACCCTGGATCGGGGGCGGAAAGCCGGTCCCCCGCCCTGTAAGCTTAGTGCGACTTAAGATAGTCCAGGCAGAACTTCAGTACCTCGTCGCCCGGCAAGTTCTTCGCCTTCATCGATTTTACATACTCGTCCAGCAAGGGGTGCGCGCCGGCCGCCCAGCGGACCGATTCCTGGGGCGAGAGTTTGATCCGCTTAACACCGTGCTTCGCGGCAAAGGCTTGGCCGCTCTTGTCGATTTCGTCCCAGTTCTTCCCCGTCTTTTCTATCCATTCCTCATTGAGCTTCTCGATGATCCCCTGGACATCCTTCGGAAGGCTGTTCCACTTGGCCTTGTTCATTACTACGAAGAACGCAGTCGAGTAGGCAGCGCTGTAGTCCTCCGTTGTGAAGGCAACCACCTCTCCCAGCTTGAAGCCTTCCAGCGCCTCGTCGGGGCAAAGAATGCCGTCGGCCACGCCTTTCGACAAGGAGTCGTAGGATTCGGTCATAGGCATGCCCACAGGCGCCCCGCCAAGGGCCTGGACCAGCTTCGCCGACAAGCCGGTCGACCTTATCTTCAGTCCCTTCAATTCCTCAAGCTTGTTCACGGGCTTTTTTGTATGGAGGATGCCGGGGCCGTGGGCATGGAGGTAGAGCACGTGCACGTCGTCGTACTCCTTCGGCCTGAATTTCTTGTAGAACTCGTTGATCATCTTCGTTGCGGCAAAACCGCTCTTATAGCCCAGGGGGAGATCGATGGCCTCGGTCAGAGGGAATTTTCCCCGCGTGTAGGCCTGGCAGCTCAGACCGATATCCGCAATGCCCCTCACCACGCTGTCATACGTCTGGGCGGCCGGGGTCAGCACGGCCCCGGCGTAATAATTGACCTTCACGCGGCCGTTTGTCCGTTTCTCCACCTCCTTGCACCACTGATCCGCCAGGATGCTATTCGTGTGGGGCGCCGGGAAGAAATTAGAATACTTGAGAACTATCGTCTTCTCCTGCGCGCTTGCCCCTGACCCAAGAACGAGGCAAAACAAAAAACCTGAGACGAGAACCAACAGCCACAATCTTTTCATGATTACCTCCCTGTATTGTTCTTTTGTTTCTCACCTGTGAACGACGGTTCCGGGCCGCGACCCCCCGGGCCGGCCTCTACTCCCCCTCTCTGGTTGATACGGATGGCTTGGATTCCCCAGTACCTATATTACCAGCCTCGGACGAATCGTTCCACATTTTTTTTTGCGCCTTCCCATCTTTTTTGCGGCAATCCACGGTTGGAAGCTTCTTTTGCGCCTTGCGAAAGCCGCACAAGGAGCAAGGGCCGACAAAAGGCATGTCCCGGATTTTCTTAAGATGACGGTACGGCACAAGCCTGGTGAAGGTTTCTTTTTTAGATTATTCAAGACCGCTTTCCGTATTATAATTACTAATGAGCGGTGCGGAAGCTCGCCAAGGAACGGTGTGCAGCGATCTTACCCCGGCCGACTTCATCCCGCCTGGAGAAGGGGGAATAAGACAATGAACCGGAGACGAGCCGTTCCGTTGCTTTTCATTCTTGTCTGTCTTTGCGGGTGCGCGACCTTTCCAACGGGCCCGAGCATTGCCGTCCTCCCCGGCCCCGGAAAGCCTTTCGAGGCATTTCAGACCGATGACTCTCTCTGCCGGCAGTGGGCTGCGCAGCAGACCGGGGGAGCTTCTCCGGGCCAGACCGCCAATCAGAGCGCGGCCGGCGGCGCCGCCCTCGGCGCGATTGTCGAGGCCGGACTCGGAGCTGCAATCGGCGCAGCCACGGGCAACGTGGGAGCCGGCGCCGGTACGGGTCTACGGCCCGCCCGCGCCTTACCACTACCCTTATTACCCGCCACCCTATCCGTAGTAGACGGGTATTCCGCAAAGCCTCCTGTTCGCTCCAGGTCCGCCGATGAGGCGTTCATGAGTGACCCGGCAATGCTCCCGTTCATGCTGACTGCATAAATAGAGCTGTTATTGTCAGCACTTATGGTACAATTGTTAATGTCACGTATTAACTATTGGGACTTCCCTTGCCCTGCTCTCGACGGGAGTCCCAGCCCGAAGACTTAAACTCTTGCAAATCCATCCGGAAGCGATGAGAATAAGATTATAAAGGCCAGCCCGGCCGGGAGAGCGAGGATGGGCAAAGAATTCGACCCGAGGACGCTCGCCGCCTTCGACGGCAAGGACGGCCGCCCCGTCTATATAGCGGCCGGAGGGCGCGTGGTCGACGTGAGCGCCAGCCCCTTATGGAAGACCGGCCGCCACATGGCCAGGCACGATGCCGGCCGGGACCTTACGGCCGAACTGGCTGCGGCGCCCCACGGACCGGAGGTTCTCGACCGCTACCCGGAGGCGGGAAGACTGACCGAGGCAATTCAGCCCGCTCCCGCCCTGCCCTCTTTGGTATCCACTGCCCTCGCCCGCTATCCTCTCCTGCGCCGCCACCCTCACCCGGCCACGGTCCATTTCCCCATCGTCTTTTCGCTGTCCGCGGCTTTCTTCTCCTTGCTCTACGCGATGACGGGCAATCGGCCCTTCGAGGCATGCGCCTTTTACTGCCTCATCGGGGCCTTCGTATTCATGCCCCTGGCCATAGGGACGGGCCTGGCAACATGGTGGATCAACTATATGGCAAAACCCATGCGGCCGGTGACCATAAAGCGGAACCTCTCCCTCGCATCAGCTCTAGGCCTCGGGGCCGCGTGCGCATGGGGCGCATGCGAGCCCGGCCTCCTCGACACCATGTCCGGAAAGGGCGTAATTTACCTTTCGCTCGTAATCGCCCTGGCCCTTGCGGTACTTGTCGTCGCCTACTACGGCGGGACACTGACTTTCCCCGTCGAGAAAAAATGAAAGGGGCTACGGACGGGAGTGCCTCTCGACGAACCAGTCGATGAGCCTCCGGGCAATGCTGATCTTCCCCGGGAATTCAGGTAGGCTGTCCACGGTAAACCACCCGGCATCGACGATCTCCTTCCCGTCGATCCGCAGCTCCCCCGAGGCATACCGGGCGGTGAAGCCGACCATGAGGCTGTCCGGGAAAGGCCAGGGCTGGCTCCCGAAGTAGCGGACGTCCCTGACGATGATGGCCGTCTCTTCTTCGACCTCGCGGGCCACCGCTTCCTCAAGCCCTTCCCCCGGCTCTACGAATCCGGCGAGGACGCTGTAAAACCCCTGCGCGAAACGGGCCGACCTCGCGAGCAGCACCTGGTCGCCCTGCTCTACGAGCACGATCACGGCGGGAGAAATTCGGGGAAAAACGAGGCGGCCGCACTTGCTGCACACCTTGGCGCGCTCCTCCTTGAGGAGCTCCGTCGGCCCGCCGCAGCGGCCGCAGAACCGGCTCGTCCTGTCCCATTCCACGAGGTGGACGGCGGCGAAGGCCCGCTTGAAAAGGTCCTCATCGAGGACGCCGAAAAGCGACCTGAGGCCCTCGAAGGCACAACCGGCCGGGACGGCCGTTTTTTCGTCGACTTCCGCTGCGTAAGACGGATATCCGCGTAGTGTCCCCAGGTACTGTAAATTGCCCGGCCTGAGGCCCCATGGGTCGAGACCCTCCGCGAAGGGGACCGAAGCACCGCCGGGTCCCGCCAGAACAAGCAGCTTGAATCCGGAGACGACAAACCAGAAAGCGGGCCCGAGTACGGGCCCGCTGCCATCCTGCCGGCGTGTCGACTGCTCCGTCATGGCCCTAAAAATACCCGCTTACGGCCCAAAGGTCAAGTCCTCTCGCCGGAGCGGCAACCATGGGTCCGCTTTGGCTGCCGGCCCTGCCGGGCCGCGGCCGAGAGCGGTATAATGGCGGGCGCGGGAAGGACCGGGCCCCCTTAAAATCGGGATGTGCGCAAAAATGGCCCCCCCAAAATGTAATTTGGAGGAATTATGTGATATACTATGAGTCCGCGCCCGGCTTTTTCCTTTCCCATGTCCCCGATCTCATCGGAATGGTCGAATGCTAAAGGCAGGATGGAGGGGCCGGACATTTACAAGGAGAAGTATGGAAAGCACAACATTCGAAGAGATGCGGATATCGAAGGAAATGAAAAAGGCAGTAGCGGCCATGGGTTTCGAGGAGCTCACGCCTATCCAGTCCCGGGCCATCCCCCTCGTCCTCGAGGGGAAAGACGTTATCGGCCAGGCCCGGACGGGGACTGGAAAGACGCTGGCCTTCGGCCTCCCCATCATAGAATCGCTCTCTCCCAAAGGGAGAAACCTGGAGGCTCTCATCCTCTGTCCCACGAGGGAGCTGGCAGTGCAGGTCGCCGACGAGATCAAGAGGCTGGCAAGGTACAGGAGGGACGCCCACATAGTCGCGGTATACGGAGGCCAACCCATACAGAAGCAGCTTACGAGCCTGAAGAAGGGCGCCAGGATCATCGTCGGGACGCCGGGCCGCCTCATGGATCACATGAACCGCGGCACCATACTCCTGGATTCGATTCGAACGGTTGTCCTTGACGAGGCCGACAGGATGCTCGACATGGGATTCGTCGACGACATGAAGACGATCCTGTGGGCCATGCCCGAGGAGCGCCAGACCCTCCTCTTTTCTGCCACGATACCCGAATCGGTGATGGACCTCGTAGACAAGTTTCAGAAAAACCCCATCGTCGTCAACGTGTCGGGCGACCAGGTGACCGTCCCCGAAGTCGACCAGACGTTTTTCGAGGTGAAGCCGTGGATGAAACTGGAAATGCTGTGCCGCCTCATCGATACCTACACTCCCACCTCGTCCCTGGTCTTCTGCAATACGAAGAGGCGGGTGGACCAGATCGTCAGGGACCTTCAGCAGAGGGGCTACCGGGTTGACAGCCTGCACGGCGATATGCCCCAGTCCCGCCGCGACCACGCCATGTCCAGATTCCGCAAGAAGCTTCTGCGCGTGCTCGTGGCGACCGACGTCGCGGCCCGAGGCATCGATGTGGACGACATAGAGGCCGTAATCAACTACGACGTGCCCCAGGACGATCTTCATTACGTCCATAGAATCGGAAGGACCGCCCGCATGGGCAAAGGCGGCCGCGCCTTCACCCTGGTCCTGCCGGACCAGCTCTCGAAGCTGCGGGAAATACAGGAAAAGGCAAACACGCGGATAAGGCGCCAGATATTGCCGCGCCTGAGGGACGAAGAGAAAAAAGCGGAAGCACAAGAAGCCTGAGCCGCCGACGAAAAGACCTGCCTGCCCCTATGACCGGCCCGCTCGGTAGGGCCTTCCTGCGAGGAAAAAAGGGATCCCCGCAAGGAGCACTATGACCCCCACGCCCGCACCCTTTCCGGTATAAGCAAGGCTCGCATAGAGCATGTAGAGGCAAACCCCGCAAAACACGAGGGGTGTAAAGGGGTAAAGAGGCACCCTGAACGGCCTCACTACAGCCCCCTCCTTCTTCCGAAGGACAAAGAGGGAGATCCCGACCAGCAGGAAGAATAGCCAGAACACAGGGGCGGTGTACTCCACCATTGTAGCAAAGCCGCTTCTCGTGCCCGTACCTAGCACGATCAGGCCGAGGGCCAGCGCGCTCTGGAAGATCAGGGCATTGACGGGCGTGTTGGCGGCGCCGTTCCACCGGCCGAGAAAGGAAAGGAGGGGGAAGTCCCGCCCGAAAGCATAATTTGTCCGGGATCCGGTGATGATTACGGCATTCATGCTGGAGAGGACCGTGAAGACGACGAGGATGCTCATGTAGGTGACGCCCGGCCCCCCCAATATGGCGCGCATTGCGTCGGCCGCCACCGCACTCGATGACGCCATGGCCGCAAAGCCTAAAGACCTGACGAAGCTGTAGTTAACCGCCAGGTAGATGGCAGTGATGACGCTTATTCCCAGCACGAGCACGCGTACCATGTTTTTCCGCGCCCTCCTTACCTCGAAGGAGAGGTAGGCTATCTCGTTCCAGCCCCCGTAAGTAAGGAGCACGAAAATCATGGCCATCCCGAATCCGCCGGCCCCGGCGGTCGGCGGCGGCGGCGCAGGCCTGGGCTGGGCCGGAGCCCATGCGAGACCGAGGGCGACCACTGAAACAAGGCCGAGGACGATGAACGCCGTCAGGATGTTCTGCGTCCATTTGCCCTGCCTGATCCCCGTCATGTTGATGGCTGTGAGGACAACGACTGCTCCGACTGCGTATAGGGACGAAGAGTAGGGGCCGAGCCTCAATACCTCCGACGCGTAGTCGCCAAGCAAGAAGGCATGGAGGGCTATCGAGCCCGTCTGGATCACTGTTATGCGGGACCAGGCAAAGAGAAAAGCCGGTACGTCCCCGAAGGAGCGTCCAAGGTAATGGTAATCGCCCCCGGGGTGCGGATAGGTCGAGGTCAGCTCGGCATAGCAAAGGGCCCCGATCAGGGAGACGGCACCTCCGGCGAGCCAGAGGAGCATGACCGCTTGGGTGCTCCCGCATTGTGCCGCAACAAGGGAAGGGGTCTTGAAGATGCCGGCCCCGATAACCATGCCGACTATCACGGCTATGCCGTCGAGCACGGTAAGGGTGCTCCTCGGCGCGTCGAGCCTGGCTCCTTCACCCTCCGTATCTTCCGGTACTACCAGTCTTATGTGCCGTCTCGATAACAAACTTCCGTCACGCCCGCCGCCGAAGATTATAAAACACTTTAGTGTCGCCCGCCCGGCTTGTCAACCTCACCTAAATAAAGGCGTCCTCTGTCTTTTCGGCTCTTGCAGGGGCTGTTTACAGGCCGCCGCAGGTACTGTATAATAACTATGAGAGGCCGGTCGATCATAATAATGTTTTTCACCAGCGTCTTTCGCAGCCTCGTCGGGCACAAAGGCAGACCGGGGCTGCCCGTCCACTTCTCCCTTTTTATCATTGCCTTCGTCGTGATCCTTCTTGCAATCACAGGCGCGGGCCTCGGTATCTACAAGCGGCACCATCGCGCCGCTGCCCCTCAGCCGGAGAGGATCACTCTCGGCATCGGGTTGACGGAGAACGCCGCCCTTGTCCACATCGCTTCGGATCTGGGCCTTTTCTCGAAGAACGGTCTGGACGTGTCCATCAGGGAGCATGAATGGCCTGGCCATTCCCTGACGGACGACCTGCAAAAAGGGACGATAGACGTCGCCGGCGTGCCCGAGCTGAGCCTGGTAATGCAGGGGTTCGGCCGAGACGACTTCAGGACCGTGGCCGCCATAGCCGTGACGGACGATCTCCGGCTCGTGGCGAGGCACGACAGGGGGATCGTGACGCCGGCAGACCTAAAGGGAAGGACGATAGGCGTCCCCCACAGCCCGACCTGCCGGTTTTTCCTGGACACCTTCCTCGCCTTCAACGGGATACTTCCGAGCGAGGTAAAGATCGTCGACCTGGACCCGTCAGGAACCGTTTCCGCCGTCTTTAGGGACAGCGTTGATGCAGCCATGCTCTTCGAGCCCTATGCTTGCAGGCTCAGGAAAAGGCTTGGCGATCGCGCAATCGCCTGGGACGGCCAGAGCGGACAGGATTACTGTTACCTCCTGACATCGACCAGGGCATTCATCGAGGGCCACCGAGGCGTTGTCGTAAGGCTGCTGAAATCGCTCATCGAGGCGGAGGAGTTCGCGGAGGCCAACCCCGAGGATGCAAAAAAGATCGTCCAGCGGCACCTTAACCTCCAGGGCGAGCACATGTCCCGGATATGGAGCCGGACCAGGCTCAGGGTCTGCCTCACCCAGGACCTTCTGATCCGCATGGAGGACGAGGCACGCTGGTGCAGGAAAAGAATGACGCCCCCGGGCAGCATGCCAAATTTTTATAACTATATGTATCTCGATGGGCTCGAGCAGGTGAGGCCCGAAGCAGTGAGCGTCATCCATTGAGCATAAAGGCAAGACTAAGAGTAAGCTTTGCCGTTCTCACCGTCCTCGCCGTCTCCATAGTCGTCACCCTTGTGGTTACGGCGAGGCAGATCAAATCGGCCACGGAGGATACCATAATCGCCGACCGCATCGTCCGGGCCGCCGGCGAGCTCAACCTTCTCGCCCGGTCGGTGGCCCGCCAGTCGGAAGAGAGCACGCAGGCCCAGTGGTGGGACAGGTACAACTCCCTGACGAAGCTCATAAGCCAGGCCTCGCTGCGGGGCCGGAAACAAAAGGAGCGCGTTAACCGGCTGGCGGCGACGGGCGCCGGCCTCGGCACCCTTTTCAACCGTATTCTCATTTACCGCGAGGGAGCTGCAGAGTCGTCGGGGCCGAGGGGGGAGCTCTATGCAGAATCGGAGGAGAGGCTGACTGCCCAGCTCCTCACGAAAACGCAGAGTATGGTCTACGAAGGCGGCCTGATCGTCCAGGAGACGGATAAACGTATCCTCACGATGCAGAGCAGGGCTTTTCAGATCGTCCTCTCCCTGGTAGTGATGCTCATCGGCAACGTGCTTATCACCTTTCATCATCTTTACGGCGCCACGGCCCGTTCGCTGGAAACGCTGGAGGAGGGGGCCGAGCGCATAGCCGGAGGCGACCTCGACAGCAGGGTGGCAGTGAAGGGGCCGTCGGAGATCGTCAGGCTGGCGACCGCCTTCAACGACATGGCGGAGAAGCTCAGAGGCTCTTACCGCTCCCTCCTGGCGAGCGAACGCAGGTACAAGGATCTGACCGAGTTCTTGCCTCAGACGACTTTCGAGACCGACCGATCAGCGAGGCTGACTTTCATGAACATGGAGGGCTTGCGCGTCTTCGGCTGCATGAAAGAAGACCTTTCCGGCAGCATCGATCTCACCCGTCTGGTAGCGGAGTCCGACAGGGTCGCAGTCAGGCAGGCAATGGAGAGGAGCATGAGGGAGAGGCGCACCACCCGCATCGAAAGCACCGCCGAGAGGAAGGACGGCGGCATATTCCCGGCCTGCGCCTATTTCGCGCCTGTTCTGGAGGGTGAAGAGATCAAGGGAATCAGGGGTATCCTCATCGACATGACGGAGCAAAAAAGGGTCGAGCAGCAGCTTCAGCAGTCACAGAAGATGGAGGCCATAGGCACGCTTTCGGGCGGCATAGCCCACGATTTCAACAATATCCTCGCAGCCATTATCGGATTTGGCGAGCTGGCCCTTGATGACGTCGGGGACCGGCCGGAGAGGCATTTTCTTGAAAACATCCTCAAGGCCGGCTCCCGGGGCAAGAACCTCGTGCGTCAGATACTGGCTTTCAGCAGGAGACAGGAGCACCCCCACGAACCTATCGCCATCGGTCCCGTCATGGAGGAGACGATCAACCTCCTTCGCGCGTCTATCCCCACCACCATAGAGATACGCCACAGTTTCCCTTCCGAAACGCTGATAGTGCGCTCCGACCCCGTAAAGATCCAGCAGGTCGTCATGAACCTTTCCATGAACGCGGCGTATGCCATGCGGGAAAAGGGAGGGACCCTGGAGATAGGCATGTCCGTCGAGTACCGGGACCACGAGCCCGCGGCCTTCCAGACCAAAGGCGCGATGGCAGCCGACGCGCGGCCGGTCGACCACGCCTTAGGCCCGGGGATACCGGCGTCAGCGGGTCGCGCGGCCGCCCCGCCTTTGCCGTCGCTACCGGGAAAGCCCGATGAGGCTGCGGAGCCCTATGTCCGGATATCCGTGCGGGACACGGGGGCAGGTATGAGCCAATCGACGATACAACGGATCTTCGACCCATTCTTTACGACCAAACAGACCGGGGAGGGAACGGGGCTCGGGCTCTCCGTCGTGCACGGCATCGTGAAAGACCACGGGGGCGCCATAGAGGTGGACAGCGAATTGGGCAAGGGAAGCGCTTTTCACATCTTTCTGCCGCTTATTTCGGCGTTGAAGGAAAAATCGGCTAGCGGCAAAGGGTAGGCTATTTCTTTCAGACGGTGATGCTCAGGGACGGGCCGTCGGATTCACAGAATCTTTCCGTGTCTATGAATTTCCTGATAAGCATCTTCCGCAGCGCGGTCACGCCCTCTGCAACAGCCGGCACCGCACAGTACGGAGCAGCCTGATCCGGCCAGGACTGCGGCCTCGCCTCCACCGGATTGCAGGCAGCGACCCGGGCGGGCGGCGACTTCGGGGCGGCAGGCGCTTCCACCCTGTTGAAATCCACCCGAAGCTGCCTGACGCTTCTTTTTAGGCCGGCGTCATTCTCCTTCAGGTTCGTATAAACGATCTGCATAGCAGCCTGCACCTTCGCAGTTACTCAAGGCCCGACCTTCACCCGCTGCATCTTGCCCTATCGCAGCACGCCGTCCTGTTGCCGATTTTCCGGATTTCAGTTACTTTGTAATACGAAAAGAAGAAAATGTCAACAAAAAAGAAGCCTAAATCCCCCCGGCCGCTCGCACCTTATTCTTTTCGCTCCCATATGGTAGCCGGGTACCCGCCGTCCACAGGCGGGTGGCAACCGACCTTACGCGTAATTGGGCTCCGCGAATCGCACCCCTTCCTCTTGTCTTCCGATGGTACCTGGTACGAACTTGTGCAAGACTCCCCCAGCCATACCGTTTTCTCTCTCTTAAATCCCCCCCGCCCGCTCCCCTTTCTCTCTATTTCTGTTAAAGACCCCCCCTTCAAATCCCCCCCGGCCGCTCGCACCTTATTCTTCCGCTGCCAATGGTGCCGGGTACCCGCCGTCCACAGGCGGGTGGCAACCGGACTTACCCGTAATTGGTGCTCCTTCCACTCAAATCCGGAACTCGCAACATATGTGGGTATCTCGTTTGATTCGTGGTCCCTGGAGCTATTTAAAAGGACTTGCGTCTGCCTCGTCACAAGGCTGCGTCGCTCAGACAGCCGGATTTGTGGCCCCCCGGGCCCGCCAACGCACACACTTACCGAATAACAGGCTTTCATACCCGCAGCATACTTTACTATCTAACCCCAGGCCCGCCCCACTATTGTTTTGTTGTCTATGGAAGTGCACCGCTCCCCCCGCACCAATCGGGTGCCAAGTCCTCCCGCGATGGTCGCGTCAGAAAAGGTCCTCCCGTCCGGGTGAAAAAACGTCAGTTGGCTCTGGTATGCTTGCTTTTTTTGTGCGTATAGCACCTGCGGAGCCGCAGCTTGATATCGTGCGATTCGCTATCACCGTTTACAAATGGCGTGAAGGCGTTGAGCCGGCAGAACGGAGCGAGCGGAAGAAGCCCTTTTCTCCTTATCCGAATTGGAAAGAAAGACCGTGAAAACTGTAAGCCGGGGATAAACGGGGGTCCGAGGGGGGCCTGGGCTATTTTGGATGCATAATGAGTAGTCTCCGAGGACGCGCGCCGGAGCGTACACTGGTGGTACGTGAGGACGCTGCGCCGAGGAGACGCCCGCATTAGGCGGGAAAAGAGCCAGGCCCCCTTAGTCTAGCGTTAGCTGGGGTATAACCTGGCTCTTGCGGTAAACCAGCGCCTGACACACCGCGATCAGCCCTTCGCCGTCCTCGACGGTGATATGGTAAGTCGCGGTTTTTCTCCCCCTGTTTATCTCCGTCGATCTCGCGCGGAGGAGGCTCCCCCGTTTGGCGGGCTTTACGTAGGTCACGTTCATGTTTAGGGCGACCGCGGTGGTGCCGTGGCTGTTCGAAGATATCTCGAACGCCTCGTCTATGAGGGAGAAGACGGCCCCGCCGTGGGCCGTGCCGTGCATATTGTCCATTGCGTCTTTGTACTCCATCTCGCAGACGGCATAGCCTTCGCCGACCTCCACGAGTCTTATATCCATCAGCCTGGCGAAAGGTTCCTCCGAGACGATCCTCATAAACGCCCTCTTTCTATCTTCTTCCATGAGAGAACCCTCCAAATATTTTGTGAAGCTCCCCGGCCAGAGGCCGGGGCTTCCCGGATAGGAATGAAGAACAATTTATTGCGCCGACCCGCTACGCGGGTGCCCGCCCCGTCCACAGGACGGGGCTTGCGGAGCGCCTCCGGTCAACGCGTCTTGCCCCTGGCTAGGGACGCGAAGATGCCGCCGAAGCAGAGGACGACGAAAACGGCGAATATCACCCTGACACCGGCCAGAAAGGCGTGATAGCGCTCGGGCGTTATCTGCACCTGGCCCACGTAAAGCGAGAAGACCAGCATTGCGACGCTGATGCTGAACGAACTGCCCAGGAGCCGCATCGTGGAGACTACGCCGGAAGCCACGCCGTAAAGGCGCGTATCCACCGCCCCCATGATGGCGTTCGTGTTGGGCGAAGAAAAAAGGGCAAACCCCAGGCCGTGGAGCGCCAGGGTGAAGATGACGAACCAGAGGGGCGTGCTCTCGCGAAGGAAGAGGAAAAGTATGAGCCCCGTGACCGTAAGGCTCATCCCGAGGGAGGCCACCTTCTGCGGCTCGACCCTGTCGGACAGCTTCCCCGCATAGGGAGAAAAAGCCGCCTGCACCACGGGCTGCGATATCAGGACCATTCCCGCGGCCTGCGGGCCCATGTGCCGGCTGTACTGGAGGTAGAGGCTGATGAGGAAGCCGATAGCGTAAGTGCAGCCGTAGTTGATGAACGTCGCGACATTCGATAAAGCAAAGACGCGGTTGTGCCGGAGCAGCTTCCAGTCGAGCACCGGGTGCTCTATCCTCGCTTCCCATGCCAGGAAAAGGCCGAGTCCGGCCAGGCCCACGGCGATGAAAAGGAACCCGGACTTGGCGGGCAGCAGGCGGAGGCCGTACATGCAAGCGGTGAAAGCCAGACAGTAGGCGGCGGAGCCAATAATGTCGAAGCGCTCGCCTTTCGCCTCCGCCCACTCGCCTTTGAGGCTGCGGAGGACCCACACGGTAATGACGGACCCGAACAGGCCGCATAGGAAGAATATGCTCCTCCATCCAAGCTGTTCGGTCAAGAAACCGCCTATAGGAGGACCGATGGAGAGGCCCACGTAGACCGAGGCAACCGTGACGCCCAGTACCCTCCCTCTTTCGGAAGGGGAGAAAACAGACATTAGAATTGCAACGCCGTTGCCGTAAATCATGGCGCTTCCCAGCCCCTGCAATATCCTCCATAGGATCAGCATCGGGCCGGAGCCGGCGAGGCCGCAAAGGATGGTGGAAGCTGAAAATACCCCTATTCCCCAAACGAAAACGCTCTTTCTCCCGTAAATGTCTGCAATCTTGCCGAAAGGCAGAACGAATATGGCGCCCGGCAGGATATAGACCATGGGAACGAGGGTCATAAAGACCGCGTCCATCCTGAACTCCGCGGCTATTGCCGGCAGGGCGACGTTCGTGCATGACATCATAAAGGGCGACAGGAAAGAGGAAACCATGGCTGCAACGAGGGCAGCCCTCCTCGTCGTCTCGTCGACCCTGGCATCGACGCCGCCGTTCATGGTATATCCTTGAGCCGCATGACCGTCAGTTTAGCACAGACGGGGAGCCGGTCAAAGATATTTGGATGCAATTATTTTCTCGATAAGGTGAAGGGTCCCTTTTGAAGCCGGCTTAGGCGAGGCCCCTCAAGATTTCTATGCCCTTCTCGATAGCCGGGAGCTCTGCGGCAAAAGAGATGCGTACGTTCGACTTCCTCGACGAGAAGACGCTGCCGGGAATGATGAAAAGGTTGCTCTTCAGCGCCCGCTCCACGAAGGCGTCCCCGTCTCCGCCCGGCACTTCGGGAAATATGTAGTAAGCGCCGTTGGGCTTGACCACGCGGAATTTGTCTTTTATTCCCTCGTAGATAAGGTCCCTCTTCTTCCTGTACCCGTCGATCAGCTCGTCCGTCCCGTAATCCAGGGCAATGAGCGCCGCCTTCTGGGCCGTGGAGTTAACGGCGCTGAAAACGTACTGCTGCATGGTGACCATGCTGTCGATGATCTCCCTGGGACCGGCGACGAACCCGATGCGCCAGCCCGTCATGCCCCAGTCTTTGGAGAACCCGCCGAAGGTGAGGGTGTTCTCGTAGAGCTTTCCGAAATAAAAAGGCGACCCATCGTAGGTGAAGCGGTCGTATATGTCATCGGAGAAGACGAGAAGGTTCTTTTCTCTTGCGACGCGCTCCACCATGGCAAATTCGCCCGGCGAATAGACTGCGCCTGTCGGGTTGTTGGGGCTGTTGATGAGGATGACTTTAGTCCTGTCGGAGATGGCGCGCCTCAGCTCTTCTTCCTTCAAAGTGAAGTCCGGATAAGTGTCGATAAAAACGGGCTTTCCGCCGAGAAGGATCACCTGGTATTCATAGAGGACGAAGTAGGGGTCGGGGATTATCACCTCGTCGCCGGGATTCATGACAGCCAGAAAGGCGAGGAGAAGGCCGCCCGTAACGCCCGGCGTTACTATGACGTCTTCGCAGATGATCTCCCTGGCCCGGAGATAGTGGAGGATCTTCTCGCGCAGTTCCGGGATGCCGCCTGACGGGGTATACTTGTTGAACCCCAGGCGTATCGCCCGGACCGCCTCCTCCTTGATTTTGTCAGGCACATCGAAGTCGGGCTCGCCCAGACTCAGGTTTACCGGGTCCTTTACCTTGCGGGCCAAATCGAAGATCTTGCGGACGCCGGATGGTCTGATGGTCTGTACCCGCTTCGCTAGCTCCATAAATGCCCTCCTATGAGCTTACCGGCGCCGTCGGCGCTTCACAAAGCCTGAGATGGGGTCAGCCCGAGGTCGGGGTTTCAAACCCTTTTCGGGTTGACCCCGGCCTCAGCCTGAAAACTAGATAAAAAACGAGGCAGCTAAACCTCGAGGGATTTACATCCCTATCCGCTTGAGGTCCCGGCAGAGAAGCGAGACCTGCTCCAAGTCCATGGGCGCGTCCTGGAGCTTTCCCGAGAGGTAGGCGTCATAGGCGGAGAGGTCGATCAGGCCGTGGCCGCTCCAGATAAAGAGTATCACCTTGGGCTCGCGCTGTTCTTTCGCTCGCTTCGCCTCCTCTATGACCGCCGCTATGGCGTGGTTGGTCTCCGGCGCCGGCACGAACCCTTCCGTCCGCGCCCAGGTGATCCCCGCAGCGAAAGTGTCGTTCTGGTCATAGGCTCTCCCTTCTATCAAGCCGTCCACGAGAAGCCTGCTGACGAGTGGCGCCAGACCGTGATAGCGCAAGCCCCCGGCGTGGATTGGAGCGGGTATGAAGGCGTGGCCGAGGGAGTGCATTGCCAGTAGCGGTGTCATACCGGCCGTGTCGCCGAAATCGTAGACATATGGGCCCTTCGTCATGGTCGGGCAGGACGTCGGTTCGCACCCGATCACCTGGATCTTCTTCCCCTCCGTGATCTTATCGCGGACGTATGGAAAGGCAAGGCCGGCGAAATTACTGCCCCCGCCCACGCAGCCGATCACCACGTCCGGATACTCCCGGACCTTTGCCATCTGCTTCTGCGCCTCGAGGCCCACTATGCTTTGATGCATCAGCACGTGGTTCAATACGCTCCCCAGAGAGTACCGCGTGTCCTTGGAGGTTACGCAGTCTTCGACGGCCTCGCTGATCGCAATGCCGAGACTCCCTGGATGGTCGGGGTTCTGTTCCAAAAACCCTCTCCCCGCACCCGTGTCCGGACTGGGGCTGGGGACGCAGTTGGCGCCCCAGGTCTGCATCAACATGCGGCGATAGGGCTTTTGGTCGTAGCTTACCCGCACCATGTACACCTTCACCTCAAGGCCGAACTGGCTGGCAGCGAACGCCAGGGCGCTTCCCCACTGGCCCGCACCCGTTTCCGTAGTGAGCCTTTTAATGCCGAAGATCTTGTTGTAGTAAGCCTGCGGGATAGCGGTGTTCGGCTTGTGGCTGCCTGCAGGGCTTACCCCTTCGTGTTTATAGTAAATACGGGCAGGCGTGTCGAGGAATTTTTCCAGATGATGGGCCCGGTAGAGAGGGGTAGGTCTCCACATCAAGAGTTTCTCCAGCACGGGCTCAGGTATGTCTATCCACCTCTGCGTCGACACTTCTTGCTCGATCAGATTCATTGGAAACACCGGCGCGAGGTCGTCCGGCCCCACGGGTTGACCCGTCGCCGGATGGAGCGGTGGCGGGAGGGGATTGGGCAGGTCTGCCTGTATGTTGTACCATTTCGTCGGGATTTCCTGTTCCGATAGCAAGATCTTTGTTTCCATGAGTCCTCCTTGTCTATTATTTGAATCCTCGAACCGGGTGCGGCCATGATAAGAAAAGCGAAGCATCGATGTTGCGCGTTTCGGGGGTTACTGCGGTTCCAAAATTGAACATTTTTGTACAGTACCATGAGCTATCATGTGTGTCAAGGCGAATTTTGCAAGTGTCAACGCAAAGTAGAAATGTCCTATTCCAGCAATGCTACACTGCTTCTTTTTCCAAGGAGGCAGGATGGCTGGGGAGGACATTATCATGCTGCGGTGACGAATTTTGCAAGCATTCTTCGGAATAGCACCCGGCTCTCCGGCAATGTCGCAAGGCACGGCCTGCTCTTGCGCTCGCGAGAGACCGTGGGGTAGGATATAGCGTGCTCTCGGTCGTTATCATCACCAGGAATACGAAGGATCTCGTCGCAGGCCTCCTTTCTTCCATGGAGTCGGACGGGTCGTTGATGGCCGCGGCCGGCGAGGTAATCGTCGTTGACAACGGATCGACGGACGGGACGGAGGCAATGATGGCATCCAGATTTACCCGGGTCCTTTATGCGAGGAACGACGAGAACAGAGGGTTCGCCTCAGCAGCGAACACGGGCTGGCGGCGCTCCTCAGGCGAATTTGTCCTGTTCCTGAATTCGGACACCCTTCTCATCAAGGGTGAGACTGTAAAGATGCTCGACCTGATGCGGAAGGACCCGTCGGTCGGCATCGCGGCGCCTCAACTGGTCTACCCGGACATGAGGCCCCAGCGGTCCTTTGCCCCTATACCCTCCCTTGCCCTGGAGATCCTGCCGAGGTTTGCCCTGGAGGCCGTTTTCGGGGGCTCTAGGACCAAGGGCACAGGGCTTTCCGCGCCTGTAGACGTGCCCTCCGTCATAGGTGCGGCATCGATGGTGAGAAGGCAGGTCCTTGACGCTACAGGCGGCTTCGATGAAAGGTTCTTTTTCTTCCTCGAGGAGACGGACCTGTGCATAAGGGCGCAAAAGAAGGGCTTCAGGGTGGTCTTCTTTCCCGCATCCAGGCTCGTTCACCTTCAGGGGAAAACCGTATCCCAATCATGGGTCCGGGGCAGGATAGAGTATTCCATCTCCCTTTACAGATTCATCGGGAAATATCACTCCAGGCTCTACTACGCCGCCTTCGTTTCAGCAAGGATATGCAAGGCCCTTGTCTTTCTTCTGCCCGCGACGGTGCTGCCCTTCGTGCTTTACGGCAAGTCGGTCAGGAGAAGGTACCGTTATTACGTGGCCCTTCTCCTGTGGCATCTGCGCGGGTGCCCGGCAGATGCAGGCTTGCGAATCAGCTCTCAAGAATAAATACCACTTCCAGCGTCACTCTGTATTCGATTATCTTCCCGTCTTCTACCTTTGCCCTCCAGTCCTTGACCTTAAGCCCGGTTATGCCCCTCAAGGTCTTCGAGGCTCTTTTGAATCCGACCATCACCGCGTCGTCAAAGCTCTTCGGAGAGCCGGCTACAACCTCTGTTATGCGCGCTACCCTTCCGTCCATGCTGATGTTCCTCCCTTGTGATCTTTATCGCTAAAAATTAGCAGTGTTGTTGTGGGTATGTCAACCGATTTCCATAAGGGGGGGGGTAGGGGGGCCAGGCTCTTTTCGCGCCTAATGCTACCGACTCAGGGCCGCGCGATCCTCACATAGTCTAAAACTATGCTCCGGTCGGCAGCCCTTCGTCGCTACGCATTATCCATCGAAAATAGCTCAGGCCCTACTCGGACCCCATGTACCCCGGGCTCACGGGTGGCAAAGAAGCCAGTGTTTTTTCATGCGGTTCTGGGGTATACTTTTAATCTCGTGCGCCCGTGGCTCAGTTGGATAGAGCGTTGGCCTCCGGAGCCAAAGGCCGCAGGTTCAAATCCTGCCGGGCGCGCTTATATATCATTAATAATATCAGGGGGTTAGGTGATTTACGGCCCCCTATTTTTCTGTCTCTATACTGTCTCTAGAAGTAAAACTGGACTGATGTATCATCGTTCAAAATCTTGATTGATTTTTCCCCAGTTCGGCCCACGCTCTATCAACGCCAGAAGGCTGTTCGAGCAGGGACAGCGGGTCCTCCCAGGCGAATCGATGCGCTACGGACGCCAAGTACCCACGTCCTCGCGGCTTTTGGCGGGAAAACGGAACGGGAAAAAGGGAAGAGTGGAAACGGCCTCGACCGCCGAGCTCCACGGACGAGAAACCTGACGAGGCCGGAAGCAGAGAATGGACTGCACAGCCGAGGGCCGCATCGAGGATCGAGCAACGCAATCCCCCCTGGACTATGCCGAAGCGGTTGTAGTGGTACTCAGCCGGCTCAATCTCGATGACGGCCCGCCCCGAATCGATCTCGGAAAGATGAAAGTCGACGAGGCTCCATATGCGGGCGGGATGGAGAGACGGCCTTCCTTGACGCCCTGCATATATTCGAGCCCGCTCATACCCGAGCCGGCATAGAGCACTGAGAATGGATCCTGCCAGCTTACCAGCCTTTGCCTTTTCGGGTGTCTCTTTGTCCCTGGCATTGATCCCGTAGAGCAAGGACTGGCGGAAGACAATTTTTCGTGCTTTTCGTGATTATGCTCTTGAAGTATTCGTCAGGTAAATAATACATTTCTTACACATTTTCCTTACGCATGCCCTATCCCTGGGGTTGACAGGGGCGGCCTTTCCCGGTTAAATGAAGAAGGCCAGCATGGGTAAGAGAACTGTTTTCGACGAGCTCGATCCTTTATTCCACCCCCGGTCGGTTGCGCTCATAGGTGCTTCTCGCAAGGCCGGCAAGATAGGCCGGTTGTTCATGGATTGTTTCCTCGACAGTGGTTTCAGGGAACTGTACCCGGTCAACCCAAAGGAGAGCGAGATCCTCGGCCTCAAGGCATACCCCTCCGTGCTCCACATACCGGAACCCGTAGACATGGCGATAGTGATCACGCCTACCGCTTCTGCGCCGGTCGCGGTAAAGGAGTGCGTTGAGAAGGGCGTGAAGACGATAGTCATCAACACTTCCGGCTTCGCCGAGTCGGGAGAGAAGGGAAAAGAGATACAGGATGAGATGGCGAGGGTGGCCCGCAGCGGCGGGTCCCGCATCATAGGCCCTAACTGCGTAGGCATATATTGCCCGGCAGCGAAACTGCCCTACCTTTTGAGACCCGGAAAACAGGTGGGTTCCGTGGGCCTAGTGTCGCAGAGCGGCTTTTTTGCCGATTACCTGGCAGTAACCGCTGCCGAGAACGGAATAGGCTTCAGCAAGGCGATCAGCTGCGGCAACGAGTCGGACCTTAACGCGGTAGATTTCCTGAAATATCTCGGAGAGGACCCGGACACGCGGACGATTGTCGCCTACTTCGAAAACATGAGAGACGGAAGGCGTTTCTACCATGTGGCGAGGGAAATATCGAAGAAAAAACCGATCATACTCTTGAGGGGCGGTCTGACCGAGGGCGGGGCAAGAGTGGCCGTTTCGCACACCGGCGCCCTCGCCGGATCGCGGCCCATCTGGGAGGGCGTCGTATGCCATACGGGCATCGTGAGCGCACAGAACTTCGAGGAGGTCCTCGACTGTCTTTATGCCTTCCATCTTCAACCGATGCCAAAGGGGAACCGGGTTGCCATTATCAGCGGGCCGGGCGGGATTGCGGTCTCCACCACGGACGCCTGCTTCGAGCTGGGGCTGGACGTGCCCCGGTTCTCGCCTGCCACCGCCGTCAAGCTCCAGGCTGCTATGCCGCTTGTAGGGGGCAGCATCGCGAACCCCATAGATGCAAGCCTTGCCTCGCTCCTGGGGCCGCACGTCTATCGTGACGCGATCCGGATATTGTCGGACGAAGACAAAGTAGACATGATGCTTGTGGTTGCCGTGATAGGCGGCGAGTGCCTGCGCGATCTTGTCCTCGAGGCAACGGCAGGCGCAGCGAATAGAAAGCCCCTTGCCGTAACCGTTATGGCGGGGAGCGTGGAGTCTGTGGCCCGCGATCGAAAGCTGCTTCTTTCGAGCGGTATCTCTGTTTATCCGGATGCTTTCAGGGCGGCAAAGGCCCTGCATAAGCTTGCCGGTTACGCCAGATTCAGGGAGGGTCTGCGAGAAAGGCCGGGCAAAGTCCGTTCTGCGAACCGGCCGCGGGCCGATGCCGACTCTAATGTGGCCAATGTCATCGGCAGGGCGGCCGGGGAGGGAAGGACCGTCCTGTCGGAGCATGAGTCAAGGGAAATCCTTCGAGCCTATGGTATACCTGTTGCCAGGGAAATAGAGGCTGCGAACAAGCGTCAATTCCTGAACGCAGTTGCGGACATAGGATATCCGGCAGTCGTCAAGGCGGGTGGCGCGGACCTGAGCCACAAGACGGAACGGGGCCTCGTCTATCTGGATATTCGGACCGAGAAAGAGGCGATCGCCGCCTTTTCGGCTATTCAGGAAAGGCGGAAGGGAATGACAGCCCCTGTCCTTGTGCAGGAGATGGTGAAGGGACAGAGGGAGCTGATCGTAGGACTCGTCAGGGACCCTCAGTTCGGCCCATGCGTGATGATCGGCCTGGGAGGAGTGTTCAGCGAGATCCTGAATGACAACACGTTCCGGCCGGCCCCCTGGACAGGCGGGAGGCGCTCGCCATGATCGGAGAGCTGAAGGGGCGGGCATGCCTCGGGTCTTTCCGCGGCCTTCCGGCGGCCGACCTCGACCGGATCGCCGACATACTGATCAAAGTGGCCGCAATCGGTATCGAGCGGCCCGAGATTAAAGAGATAGATATGAACCCCGTAATAGTCTCGGACGACACTCCCGTCGCCGTCGATGCCCTGATCGTACTCGTGTCATAAGGGAGGTCGAGGAATGGGACAGCGCTTAAAAACAGTCGATCTACCTTACCTTTTGAACCTCCTCCGCATGCGCGGAGGGGGAGGAGATTTACGGGTAAACGGAAAGCACAATGGACCATTGTTACATGAGCTTCCTCGAATCTATGAAATTCTGGATGGTCGGGTAGGCGACTTCATAGATTCTGGCTATGTTGGCTCGATTGACGCCTTTGGCCAGATAAGCCTTTATCTCCTACTCCTTCCCGTCGAGCTTGCTCTTTCCAATGGAACCTTTGGGTCTCCCAAGGAGCTTCCCTTCAGCCCTTGCTCGTGAGAGGCCCTTTTTCGTCCTCTCCGATATGAGATCACGCTCAATCTCGGCGAACGGGGAGAACATTGTGACCATCACCTTCGTGGGGATGTCGGCCCTGCCGTTCAGGTTAATGTTTTCCTTCAGACAGACTACCCTTACTTTCTTCTTCAAAAGCTCGTCCACGAGAATTGCGATCTGCCCGACCGTCCTATCCAGACGGGAGAGCTCCGCCACGATGAGAATGTCGCCTTCTCGGAGTTGCTCAAGCAGCTCGTCGATCTTCCTCTCTTTGGGAAACCTCCGTGAACTGGCCTTCGAGCCCACCCAGGCGCCGATTCCTGATGTGCTTGGCGTTCGCGTACTCAAGGATCGCAAGCTTTTGGTTTTCGGTGTTCTGCTTAACTTATCGGTGCTCACTCTGAGGTAACCTACGGTCGCCATTGCTCTTTTTGTATAAACTTGCGGTTGGAAGCATTCTGCGCATCTCCTAGCCGCCCCCTGTGCCTACCTGCTCACCGGTCACAAAGCCAGCGGAGTTGGGTGTAATCTTGTAAATGGACCAGGTTGAGAGAATCGATTGTAGGGCAATTCGTGAGGCCATTCTTTGAACAATGAAGAACCTTTCTCCAATTTCAATTAAAAATAGTATTGACTCCGGGCAGGATGTCGGGTTAGATTGAACCAATGGAACGTTATCCCAATCTAGGTGGTAAAGCGCTCCTGTTTGTCTTTTTTCTCTGGTTTCTCTGGTTTATTAACATAATCGCTAGGGTTGTCTTTGCTCCGATCTTACCTCTCGTCGAAGATGAGTTTAAGATTAACCATGCGTTGGCAAGTAGTATTTTCTTATTTCTATCAGCGGGATATGCTTCTGCAGTGTTAGCTGCTGGTTTCTTCTCCGGTAAATTTGGTTACAAGAAATCTATTGTCCTCTCACTAGGAGTCCTGAGCCTGGTTGCTTTTTTGGTCCCTTGGGTGCGAAGCTTCTATCTGCTTTATCTTTTCGCTTTTGCGATCGGTTTCTCTGTCGGTTTCTATCTTCCCTCAGTCATTCCACTGATCACTGAATATTACTGTGAAAAAACCTGGAGTAGAGCAATCGCGATTCATGACTCCGGAGCCCCGAGCGCCATCTTTGCAACCCCTTTTTTTGCCCTGTTTCTTCTCCACTTTTTCCCATGGCAAGGAATATTTGTAGTGCTTGCATGCATTTATCTCTTGTCCGCTATTGTTTTCTGGTTTGTGAGCAGTGAGGTAAAGGTCAGCCATCCACCCAAAACAGTTTTCAGAGATCTTGTTAAAATCAAATCGCTCTGGCTAATGGTTATCATTTGGATTTTTGGTGCGGGAGGACAACTCGGTATTTACTCTATCGTCCCCCTTTATCTGACAAAAGAGCTTCAGCTGGATATTGGCCACGCAAATACAATATTAGGCGTTTCCAGGTTGGGAGCTATTGGCATGGCCATATCATGTGGTGTTCTCATGGGCAGGTTTGACCTCCGAAAAATCATGTTCATCGTAATGATTATCGCGGGTAGCCTTACAATTCTTTTGGGATTGGTTTCGATTAGATATATCGGAATCGTTCTCTTCCTGCAGGCATTCTTTTTGCAAGCCTTCTTTCCGGCAGGACTTGTAGCGATCGCGAAAATATTCAACCGGGAAATGAGAAGCATGGCCACGGGCATCATTATATCCGTGAGCGTATTTTTTGGAGCAGGAATAATTCCGTATCTACTTGGAGTATCCGGTGACACGATAAGCTTTAGACTGGGCATTACCATTCTTGGGGTATTTACATGTCTCTCTAGCAGGTTTATTTTGAATCTAAAGGAACTTGAATTCCAACGAAGTTTCGCGATTATTTAAGATTCTTCTTTTCAGTGTGAGCGATTGGTCAAATCATGGTGACCATAGTATCGAGTTAGTGCCAGATGCTCACGATATACTTTATCGTTTTTAAGCGTTAAATTATGCGAGGGGGTACTGTCAAATATCTTTCGCACTTTCCATAGCAACCCCGCCCCGGTTATGCCTCTATACTTTCGGCAACCCCGTCTTTGAGGCGCTCCATCTTCAGGTATTGGCTCATTCCCCATCTCGTTCCCGCAATGTGTCTTAGGCGGGCAGCCACGAGCATGAGCGCCGAGTTGCCGTCGGGGAACGAGCCTACTACCCGTGTGCGCCTCCTGATCTCCTTCATGATCCGCTCAAGGGGATTGTTCGTTCTGATCCTCCTCCAATGTTCGCGGGGGAATGCGTAGTAGCTCAAGGTCTCATGGATGCCCTCGTCTACAAGATCCGCTGCCTTGCCGAGCTTCATGGCCTTGAGCTTTGCGACCACTGCCGATGCCTTTCTTTGCGCCTCTGCTTTGTCCTCCTGGGCATGGATGGCGGTGAGCATGGCAATAATCTCCCGTATCCTCCCCTTGGGCGCAAGGGTCACGATGTTCCGGTAGAAGTGGACGATGCAGCGCTGCCATAGGGCGTCTGGATAGAATAGGGCCAGGCTCTCGACGAGACCTATGCACTTGTCGGATATGAAGAGCTCCACTCCCGTGAGGCTTCTTTCTTTGAGGTAGCGCAGGAAGGAGGTCCAGCTCTCCTTATCCTCCCTCGCCCCTTCCGCAACCCCCAGTATCTCACGGTATCCCTCACGGTTGACCCCGATTGCTACCAGTACCGAGACGTTGCGTACTTCCCCTCCCCAGCTTCGCTTCAGGGAGATACCGTCAAGGTACACATAGGGGCGCTCCCCCTCGATCGGCCTCTTTCTCCATTCCTCGATGGTGGCATATATCCTGGCATTGAGATTGGAGATGGTGCCGGGACTTACCTTGCTGCCCCATAAGGCCTCGGTGATGTCCTCGACGCGTCTCACCGAAACTCCTGCGAGGTACATCTCGACTAGCGCCTCTTCCACTGAGGATTCTCGCCTGCGGTACCGGTCGATGATTGCGGTCTCGAAGGGGAGGCCCCTCAGCTTGGGCATCCTGATATCCACCTCACCGGCTTTTGTCTGGAGAGTGCGCGTGTAATGGCCCGCCCTGCGGTCCCTGCGGGATTCCGTCCGTTCATACTTTCGGGCGTTGCAGAGGCGCGATGCTTCCTCATCCAGCAGCGCATTGAGCGTCTCCTGTACCGTTCCCCTTACGATCTCTCCCAAGTGCTCCTTTATCTGCTGCTCATTAATCTGGATTATTCTGCTTTCCTGTGTGTTAGACTGTTTTTGGGCCATGGCCTTCCTCCTTACCGGTATTGTTTTGGTGGTGCTTAACATTACCAGATTCGAGGTTGCCATGGCTCAATTGTGCGAAAGATATTTTACGTTATCTGCGAGGGTCTTTACTTCCTCGTTGAGCTTTTGAATTTACGCACTTTTAAGTATCAGTTATGTTCAGGAGGGAAGAATTGTCTTTATCAAAACCATTTTGAGTGTGATCCCCCCGACGGCCGAAGTTTGCCTATTTCTGGATGCCTAACCTTTTCATTCGAGATTCTAATGTGGATGGATTGATCTCGAGAAGCTCGGCAGCTCCTCCAGAGCCACGTACCTTCCATCCGGTTTTCTGTAGCGCACTCAGAATGTAAACACGTTCGTTTTCCCTGAGAGTGGAGAAAGCTTTTGGGGACGTTGAACTGATATAGAGTTGAGGCACGTGTAAATGCGTATCGGAGCTCAAAATGACTGCCTTCTCGATAATATGTTCTAGCTCCCTTACATTACCAGGCCAATCATATTCAATCAGTTTGTCCATCTCTGCCTTACCAATTTTGTCAACATCCCTTCCCATTTTCTTTGAGTACATCTTTAAGAAATGGTAGGCTAATTGTGGTATATCTTCTTTTCTCTCTCTAAGCGGGGGAACATTTATGGGAAATACATTAATCCTATAGTAGAGATCCGCTCTAAACCTTTGCTCGTTGGCCTCCTTTTGAAGATCTCGATTGGTAGCTACCAAAAGACGGAAGTCTGACTGATGGGTTTCACTTCCTCCTACCCTTTCAAATTCTTTAGTCTGGAGGACTCTTAAGAGTCGTATTTGAACCTCCGGTAGAAGATCACCAATCTCATCAAGAAAAATTGTACCTTTGTCGGCCAATTCAAAACGTCCGACGTGTCGACTTGTGGCACCAGTAAAAGCTCCCTTTTCATGACCAAATAACTCACTTGTAATAAGGCTTTCAGGGAGAGCATTGCAATCTACTCGGATAAGAGTTGTATCTCGCCGATGACTCAGACGGTGAATCGCCCTAGCAACCAACTCTTTTCCGACGCCAGTTTCACCTAAAATAAGGACGGTACTATCTGTAGCGGCTACTTGCTCCACTTGGGCAAATATCCTCCTAATGGCCGGACTTTCCCCAACAATGTTGTCAAAGCGAACGTTCTGGAGGCCTTGCACTTCGTAAAATAGTTTTTCTTTTTCCAGCTCTTGACTAAGACGCTGTATTTTCTCACGTGCTTTATCGTTCTCCAGGGCAAAGGCAGCTAGAGATGCAAAGTAACTGAGAAGATCTAGGTCCGATTCTTTGAAGGCATTCCTGATCAGGCTATTGTCATGATATGAGACACCAACCACTTTTCCTCGGAGAATTAAAGGTACGGCCATGCAAGACAGAATGGCATTATTAGAGCGATAATCGTCAAGCACACTCCTCTCTAAAATACGACCTTTACCTGTAACCGATACCTCTTCAATTAATTTCATAGAAGATTGAAAATTTAAATCATAAATTTGACTAGATGTGAGATTTTTAGAAGCCCTTATACTAAACTGCGAGGGATTCGCACTGTCATCAAAAAACATTATAGCTCCTCTTTCGGCCCCAGCTACTCTATTCACAGTGGCAATTATGTATTGGAACAAATCTTTGTTGTCTCGAATTGCAACAACTTCTTTTCCTATGTTTCGAATCTCCGCCAGAAGATTTTCACCTTGTGTATCTTTTATTAAAGGTTTGAAGTCATCTGGAATTAGTGCCATATCGTACGAAGATAATATTTTGATCGCTGAAACGGCTGTTTCTTTTGCTTTCCGATCCTCCCCTGAGGATAAGAGTAAGCGTGTTATTTCTATCATTGAACGGGCAGCCTCTATCTGGTGCCCCGACTCCTCAAGCAATTTAAGCGAAAGATTGAGTAAACGAAGCACCTTACTGTTAGGCATCCTTTGTTCCTGAAAGAAAAGAGCCTTATACCTGCAGGCTATCCCTCGTATGAATATATTTTTAGACCTTATCATCTTATTAAGTTCTCCCTCAAAAGAAATTCCCTGGATGCGAGGAAGTTTGTTAAGTTCAATAGCCAAGCAAAGTTCAAGGAAAAACGGGAAATCTCTCATCGTAACGTGAACGTTCTCGCTATATTGAGTGAATTCATTCAGATAGGCAGCGGCCTGCTCCATATTTTCAGAAAGATAATACGCATAGGCTAGGTATAAAGCTCCCCAAATATGTATCCATCGATTTCCCTCACGAACTGACCCCTCCACGGAAGATGTCAAGTGTTCAATAGCATCCGAAATATGGCGGACCTCAAGCATGACACCTCCTATTGCTGCCTCAGCTTGTGCCGCCATGTATCCATCTCCTCTCTCCTGACAGTGTATTCGTACAGCCTCAAGCATCCCAAGCCCTTGAGTGAACTGTCCGTTTTGCGCGTAACAACGACCTACTATTATTAGAGCCAGCAGTGGGAATCGTCCAATGGGATAGTTCTCGACTTCAGGTACAAATTCCGCATAACTGTTCAAAATCTCCCGATATCTGCCGTGCCAGTAAAGGAAGCAGATTCTAAAAATAGCAGCAGAACGAAGTAAGCTTGGGTCTTTCAGTTCTTTGGCTAGGGACCATCCATTTTCGAAATGTCTTAAAGCACTGGGGTAGTGGAATAGGAGCCATTCGTTCTTAGCAATGTGCATCTCTAAAAGGGCAAGAGGAACTTTTGCACTATATTTTCTTGCCCGCATAACAGCTTTTTTAAGCAATGAGATGACCTCTTTGGGACTGTGCCTAGCTGTTGAAATTTTAGAATATTTGATGGTAGTTTCGACAAATAGACGATCTGGTTCTTCTCCGGAACAATTGAGTAAGTCGTTAAGCGCTTTGGCGTAACAGCGAAGAGCTTGCTCAATATGAAAGCTTGACAGAAAGTTATCTCCAGCCCTAACAAGCAACTGGCAGCCCCCTTCGTCATTTTTAAGGTAGAGAATATGATTTGAAAGAGCTTGGGATTTAATGTTGTCATCAGGAAGCTCCTTCAAGAGGATATCAGCTATTCGTTTATGTAATTCTTGCTTCTCATCAGCGGGCAAAATGTCCCGAAATCTCTGACGCTCACTCAAGTTTACGAAACAAAAAGTGCATGGATCTTTCTTGATTAAGAAGCCGTCCTTGATTGCTTCTTCAAAGGTAAGAAGGATATTAGACGTTCTTTCTTGCACCAACTGCTCGATCCAATCGATGGAAAAGTCTCCATCAAAAAGGGCAGCTATCGATAATATTCGACCATCTTTAGTTGAATACGAATTAAAAATACTGGCAATTTCATCCATAATACTTTCCTCCGGGATACGTTCAATAGTTGTGGCATGACAAGTTCAGCGTATCCTAATTTATTCTCCATTTACGCAGCCTGGTTCGCTTCGTCTGCGAACTCGCCATCGACGAACCGGACCCCTTCAATCACTTTGCCGATCAGCCTATATCCTTCGAGTCGCTTCCAGGTTTTCTCCGCCTGTTTACAGAGCTTGAAGACCATCGTCAGGGTGGCGAGCCTGGTCCCGCAGCCTTTTGTCTTTTGCGTTCTGTGCCGCCCCGTGGAAAAGGTGGTTTCAATGGGGTTGGTGGTCCTCGGGTGTACCCAATGCTCGGCAGGGAAGTCGTAGAAGGTAAACAGCTCGTCCTTGTCGTTCGACAGGCACTCGCAAGCCTTCGGGAACTTCGCACCATAGACAGAGAGAAAGGAGCTGTAGGCGACAAGCGCCTGTTCCTTTGTCGGTGCCATGTACATGTCGTGGATCTTCTCCTTGGCCTTCGGCTGTGCTCCCGAGGGCATCTTCTCCAGAACATTGGCGGTCTTGTGCACCCAGCACCCGGGGTAGACTTCCGGGAGTGCTGCCCAGAACCCTAGGCTCCCGTCCCCTATCGCCAGTCGAGGACCATCCGTAAATCCTCTCTGTTTCAGATCTAGCAAGAGCTCCATCCATGATGACTTGCTCTCCCGGTATCCGTCGAGGATGGCGACGAGTTCCTTCTCCCCGTCCTCACGCGCTCCCATCACCACAAGGAAGCACATCTTGTTCGTGTCGGGCTCTTCGAGCCGGACGTTGAAATATATGCCGTCAACCCAGAAGTATACGTAGCGTGTGCCGGCGAGATCGCGGCTTGACCAGTCACGGTACTCCGTCTCCCATATCCTTTTCAGGCGGACGATGTTGGCTGCCGAAAGGCCCTGGACGTTGGGGCCGAGGATTGATTCGAGGGCAGAGGCCATATCCCCGGTCGATATCCCTTTCTGGTAGAGGACAGGGAGGAGCTTGTCGATCGTCGGGACGCGGCGCATGTAACGAGGCAGGATGTTGCTGGTGAAGGATTCACCTTCACGTTTGTCGTTGATCCTGGGTTGCCGGATTCTCAATGGACCGACCCCTGTTATCAACTTCGATTTCCGCCAGGAGCAACTTTCTAGCTCCTTCCTGGATGATCTGCTCCAGAACCGATTTCGGATCTTCTCCTGCCTGCTTTTTCTCGTCGATAGGTTCATCATTCTTCACGGGCGTATCCTTTCTCCCTGCTTCTGACAGGGAACTATGGGTCATTTGGTGTTCCCATTAGGATACGTCTTCTTTCTGTCCATGAACAAGATTGGATTATACCCCACCCCCTTCTACCAAACCACGATATTTCGTGCAAGATTATACGATATATCATGGGAATAAATCCGCCTTTTTTTTCAATTGCACAATTGGCCGAAATCATTTGAGTTTTCGATGGGGCATGGCTGGCATCTTTATTGCTATCCCCGAATCTACCTTGCTTTTAAATGAAAGATGAGTCTAACACGATATTACATTAAAATCAAATGACGTTGTTCAGGGGGGTGACCTTTGCAGATTAAAGCCAAATTAGCCAAATTCGTTGGTGGAGATAACGTTTCTGACGATCCGGAGGTGTTGAGAGTTTCTGCTGCTGACCATAGTTTAGAAAAGCTGCGGATGCCGAGTTACATTGTGCGCCCAAAGGATGCAAAAGAAATTCAGGACGTCATTCAACTCGCCAACGAATGTAAGTTGCCTGTTTATCCTTCTAGTTCGGGTATCCATTTTAATGGGTCTGCTCTCCCTCTACAAGGGGGTATGATATTAGACTTGCGAAGAATGAACCGCATATTGGAGATTGATGAAAGGAATAGAAAAGTACGTATCGAACCGGGGGTTACTTGGCCACGACTGCAGGCTGAATTGGCAAAAAAACAACTTATGGCAATGATGCCTTTATTACCACATCCATTAAAATCTGTTGTCACAAGCCACCTAGAGAGAGAGCCTATCGTCATTGCCAAATATGAATATGCAGACCCGATGCTGACAATGGAGTTTGTATACCCTACCGGGAAGGTTATGCGGACCGGTTCAGCTGTTGTGCCTGGAGCTACTGCTACAGCGGTATCCGACTGCGTCTTTCCAGAAGGCCCGGGTATAGACCATTGGAGGCTTCTCCAAGGAGCTCAGGGTACCATGGGAGTGGTTACCTGGGCTAATGTTAAAGTAGAATACTTGCCTGCAACGAACAAGGTGTTTTTCATTCCTTTTAAAAGAATCGAGGAAGCTATTGAACCTCTTTACAAGATTCAGAGATCCATGATAGGACTGGAATGTTTTCTCTTAGATTCCACCAACTTGGGAACCATCTTAGCTGACAATGTACAGAGTGATATAGAAAAGCTTAAAGAAGGTTTACCAAAATGGACCCTTGTAACGATACTCGGTGGAGGCAAAAGACGCCCTGAAATGAAAATTGAATATGAAGAAGAAGCTTTAAGAGGAGTAAGCAAAGAAGTTCCATTTAATATCATGTCTTCTCTCCCCGGGATACCAAGAGCAGATAAAAAGCTGTTAAAGATATTACGTGGCGGTTGGCCGGAGGATAAGGTTTACTGGAAATTTGCTTATAAAGGTTCCTGCAAAGACATCTTCTTTTTGACTACACTGGAAAAAGTCCCTGGATTCCGCAAGGCCATTACGGACTTGTTAGTGAGTTATAACATCGTGGATTTTGGGTTTTATGTACAACCAATAGAGTACGGAAGAGCCTGTCACTTTGAATGCAATATTTATTACAACAACTCAGAATCGAGGCAAAAAGAATTGTTACGCACCGTTAACAAGGAAGCTGCTCAGCTCCTCCTAGATTTGGGAGCCCTCTTCACGCGCCCTTACGGGATTCTTGCCGAAATTGTATATGACAGAACAACAAGCTACACTGAAACTCTTAAGAAACTGAAATCATTATATGACCCGAACAATATTCTTGCCCCAGGCAAGCTATGTTTCAAATAAGGAGACTAACAGTGATGAAGCTAGAAGAGTATTCACATGATGCTAAAACTTGCATTCGATGCTCAAATTGTAGATGGATTGACCAGAATTATATCCGAAGCCATAGGTTCTCTCAGATCTGTCCAATAAACGCAAGGTACGGCTTTGATGCCTATTCCGGTGGAGGGATGCTAACCATTACAAAAGCCTTGTTGGATGGTAAATTGGAATTCACATCACGACTGCAAGATGTTCTATACAAATGTCTCCTTTGCGGTGCATGTGATATAAGATGCAAACGTAATTTAGATATTGAGGTTTTGCAGACCCTAGAGGCATTAAGGGCAACAGCTGTCCAGCAGGACCGCGGTCCTCTTGAACCTCATAAAGCAATAGCTCGCAAGATAAGGGAAAGCGGTAATCGGTATGGGATCACAAATAAAAAACGCCAAAGGTGGTTACCCAAAGGAGTTCTCCCAACGCAAGAAGGCGGTATCCTATATTTCATAGGTTGCAATTCGTCATTTGTGCAAACGGAATTAGCTCGTTCAACAATCAAGATTCTTCAAAAGTCGAAAATTCCCCACATGGTATTGCCAGACGAATGGTGTTGCGGTCACGCGTTATTGACAACTGGCCAAGAAGATAGAGCAAGGGAAGTTGTGGAACACAATATAAGAGCTATTGAATCTAGCGGCGCGACCACTGTTGTTACCTCCTGCGCAGAATGTTATCAGACCCTAAAAGTGAAATACCCACGGCTTCTGGATAAGAAAACTGAAGATATGAGTTTTAAAGTAGTGCACATAGCGGAATACGCAGAGCAACTTTTCAAAAACGGAGTTTTGAAATTAACCAGGCCGATAAACATGAGGGTTACTTATCATGATCCGTGCCATCTTGGGAGATTAAGTGAACCCTGGAAGCCTTGGCATGGTGTGTTTGGCCAATTCGGTATTCCAAATCCACCAAGAGAGATGCGTAGAGGCACTTTTGGTATCTATGAACCTCCTCGTGAACTTCTAAAGAATATCTTAGGGTTGGAATTGATAGAGATGGAACGGGCTAGAGAGCAGACATGGTGTTGTGGTGCTGGAGGTGCCGTCAGGGACGCTTTTAAAGATTTTGCATCATGGACGGCTCAAGAGAGAATAGAAGAAGCGAGTTTAACGGGTGCAGAGGCCATTGTGTCATGCTGTCCTTGGTGTGAGGAAAATCTGAAAGATGCCGCTGGACAGAATGGCAATGGCATGATGGTTTATGACCTCGTACAATTGTTGGCTAACGCCATTTAATTTAAAAACGGAGAGGTGTTATGAGTTTAATTAAAGAAGCTTATCAAGCTTTAGAGTCTATAGTCGGGGAGGAGAATATATCGAATGATCCCGTCATTTGTGAAGCCCAAATGGGGGGTGCGGGTGGAACAAATGTCTGGGACAAAGGGAACATAAGACCTGCTTGTGTTGTTTTGCCAAAAACTACAAGAGAGGTTCAGGATATTATACTTATTGCAAATAGATACAAGCTACCTTATATCCCTACAAGCGCTTCGATGTCTGTGTTTCTTTCTGCCACCTTGCCGAATACTATAATAATAGACCTAAAAAGGATGAATCGTATAGAAATTGATGACAAAAACATGTTTGCTGTTTGTGAGTCAGGAGTTTGTAGTGCTGATCTTTTTGCTGAAGTAACAAAGAAAGGGCTATGGTATGTGGTTCCGGCATGCGGTGGTCAAGCCTGTGTAGTGGCTAACACTGCTGTTCACGGTATGGCACCTTCGATGTACCGATTTGGCTACCCATACCGACGCATTCTTGCTACAGAGTGGGTTCTGCCTAACGGCGAGTTGCTTAACTTGGGCTCAACTTCCCTCCTAAGAGATTATTTTTGGGGGGAAGGTCCTGGTCCCGACCTGAGGGGTATTTTGAGAGGTACCCTAGGGCCTTTCGGTGGTATGGGGGTAATTACAAAGATGGCAGTAAAGTTATTACCATTTCAACCCGAAGCCTTGGAACCCACCGGCATCTCACCCATAACCGCTCTGAAGCTACCTCCCAAAAGAATGAAATATTTCAATATAACATTCCCTACTATTGAAGTAGCTGTGGATGGTTTGTACGAGATTGGTAGAAGTGAGATAGGAGTGATGTCAATAATGATAGCTTCTATATTTAGATATGTGGCTAGAGCGAGGGGACAAGGCACTGCAGCTTTCTGGGAAGAGTGGAGCAAAGCCGAAGACAATATAGATTGGAAAAACACATTTGTCCGGGTGCTATTAATCGGATCTACATCAGAGAAACAACTAATCTATGAAGAGCAGGTATTAAAAGACATTGTTGCTGAACTTGGAGGAAAGATTAAGGAAGGACGCCCAATAGATGAAAGTCAATTGACGAGTCCTGATGCCATCTGTTCATTTTTTGTCACTGGAACCTTCCATCCAACGGAGTTAACCTTTGAATCTCTAGATGCCGCTCTGAAGATTGCTCGCTTAAGGGCTGAGGCCAGGAAGAAATATCGAGGGATATTGGCTGAAGACCATGGCTATCTTGGATGGATGTATGCAACGGAACTTGCGCATATGTCCTACTACGAATTCATCAGCTATGGAGATATTGAAGATAAGGAGAGCCTTTCTAAGCTCGAGTTGGAGTCTATGCTGAGTGATATTGAGGTGGGCGGATTCACAATGTATCAAGATGCAAGCATCCTAGGACCGGCATGGCTTAACTACCATGAAACGCTGCGGGATATCAAAAAAACATTCGATCCTAACAATGTATCAAATCCCCCTAATCCCGAAAGGATGCTCTGGAATGCTTTTCCCGAAGGCTTGGCTAAGAAGAGCTCTGATAATTGGAGTTAACCTTTTTATAAGGAACTATGGCGGCGGCTATTGGATTTGACGTTTTGTTAAATTCTTCTAGAGCGAGGTTGCGATGTTCATTAATTATGAAAAGGAAGGAAGAATTGCAACTTTTACCCTAAATCGTCCAGAGGTAGGCAATGCTGTAAATTTACAAATGGTCATTGAGCTAAGGGAATCCATGTTAGATTTCCGGGATGACGATGGGTTGTGGGTGGGTATAGTTACCGGTAGTGGTAATGCTTTCTGCAGTGGAGCTGATATTAACGATTTCCTTCCAGTCCTCCAAAAGAGTCGGTTAAAACCTTGGGCCATACCGGATACGCCAATACGCGGATTCAATCTTTACAAACCACTAATTGCCGCTATTAATGGGGTGGCATATGGTGGTGGATTAGAATTAGCTCTTGGCTGTGATATTAGAGTAGCTTCAGAAAATGCACGGTTAGGTCAATTAGAGGTTACGGTCGGGATGATGCCTGGGTGGGGAGGGACTCAGAGATTACCTCGTCTGATCCCATGGAATATGGCAGCCGAGATGATATTTACGGGAAAGCCCATAGATGCTCATGAAGCATATCGTATCGGATTGATCAATAGAGTGGTCCCACAAGATAAACTTATGGATACAGCGAAGGAAATAGCAACTAATATATGCAAAGTGGGACCGTTAGCGGTAAGGAAGGCTAAAGAGGCAATGCTCAAAGGTATAAATATGACTTTAGAATATGGCTTGGAGTTAGAGGATACATTAGTAGGTTATGTGACTTCTTCGGAAGATTTTACCGAGGGTATTAAAGCCTATAAAGAAAAGAGGAAACCCATATTCAAAGCGAAGTAATCTTGACGAGCTACAAGGAGAGAAACACATGGAAATCAAAAAAGTAGGTGTGGTCGGCTGTGGAATAATGGGATCGGGAATTGCCCAGGTATGTGCTCAATCGGGATACCAAGTGCTGGTTTCGGATATAAATGAAGAAAGACTAAATAAGGGGTTGACATCAATTGACAAGACCCTGGCCAAAAGCGTAGAAAAAGGAAAACTCTCTCAAGAAAATAAAGATTCAATCCTATCCCGGATTAAAGGCTTTGTCAGCGCTAATGACTTCTCAGATTTCTCTGAGTGTGACCTCATAATAGAGGCTGTTACGGAAGATCTGGGGATAAAGAAGCAAGTATTTACCATGATTGATGAAGTCTGTCCAGGTCAAACAATCTTGGCTACCAATACTTCAACATTGTCAGTAATTAATCTGGCCGCGATGACTAAGAAATCGGATAAAGTAATGGGAATGCACTTCTTTAATCCGGCGCCGATTATGCAGTTGGTGGAACTTGTTAAAACTATTGCTACTAGTAATGAGACTATCGAAGTTGGGAAGGAGTTCGCCAAATCTTTAGGTAAGACGAGTGTTATTGCAAACGATATTGACGGTTTCATTGCTAATCGCGTGACCACACCTTTCTTCCTTACTGCTGTTCGCATGGTTGAAGCGAATTTCGCTACAGCCGAAGACATTGATACAGCGATGCGTCTGGGCTACAACCACCCTATGGGGCCATTAGCATTATTGGATCTTATCGGGCTTGACACTTTTCTGCGCGGGATTAGTTCCATGTACGAAGAAACTAAGGATCCTCAATTCGCCCCTCCGACATTGCTGAAAAAAATGGTCGCTGGCGGGTGGCTTGGTCGGAAGACGGGAAGAGGCTTCCATATTTATAAGTGACTGGATACACGTCCTTAAACATTTTGGTATTTCCAAGGAGGTTTTTATGAATCGGGATGTTTTCGTAGTGAGTGCTGTGCGGTCAGCTATTGGTGACTTCGGAGGTGGTTTTAAGTCGCTAGCTCCACTTAATCTTATTAGTCCGGTTGTTAAGGAATCGATTGAACGTTCGCGTTTGCCGATAGATAAGATTGGCAAAGTCATCTTGGGAAATACCCTCGCAGTGCTCACTGCAAATATTGCGAGGCAGGCAGCTATTACTTGCGGAATTCCGCCGGAGACACCCGCCTTTACCGTACACTGCGCTTGCGCCAGTGGTATGCAGGCCCTTATCAGCGGCGTTTCTGGCTTAATCCTGGGTGAGGCCGAGACGGCAGTAGTAGGTGGAGTGGAATCGATGAGCAATGCGCCCTATATATTGGCTTCCGCCAGATGGGGTCAACGTCTCAGACACGCTCAGGCTGTGGATCTGCTATGGTGGGGGATGCAGGAAGATCCTATTATGGGGGGTATGGGTTTAGCCGCTGACTTTTTGGCCAAAGAATATAATATTTCGCGAGAGGAACAGGATGAGTTTTCCGCCCTGTCGCATCAGCGGGCGCTTGCTGCCCAATCAGAAGGTTATTTCACCGATCAAATCGTGCCAATTGAAGTAAAGGAAGGTTCAAAGGTTAAGGTGGTGAACACGGATGAGCATCCTCGGGCCGATGCGACCGCGGATAAGTTAGCCAAATTACCTCCGGCCTTCTCGCCCGAAGGGACTGTGACCGCAGGTAATGCCAGTAGCATCAATGACGGAGCTGCAGCTATTGTACTTGCAACCGCTGAAGCCTGTAAGAAATATGGACTGACACCCTTGGCTAAGGTTGGAGTATGGTCCATTAAGGCAGCGCCTCCGAAAATGACAGGGGTAGCGCCGGTACCGGCGGTCCGGGAAGTATTGGAATTGGCTGGTTTGGCTTTATCAGACATTGGTTTGATTGAAATGAATGAGGCCTTTGCCTCGTATTATCTCTCCTGTGAAAAGCTACTGAAGCTAGATCGATCCAAAGTCAACGTGAATGGAGGCGGAATTTCGCTTGGGCATCCTGTGGGAGCCACTGGATGTCGTTTGCCGGTCACCTTAACTTACGAGATGATCCGCCGTGATATTCAGCTAGGTCTAGCCACTCTATGTGCTGGAGGAGGGATGGGATATGCCATTCTTTTGAGGCGGGATTTCTTATGAGTGATGTTATTCTGTTTTCAAAACACCCCTTCATAAAAAGTGCAAGAGGAATGGGACTTTATAGTTACCTAGCTGTACAGACTGATTATTACGAAAAGGGGTCATTGAAGTTACGGTTCACTGAATAGGGAGGATAAAGACTATTACGATGGCAAAGGAAGTTGTAAGTTTCATTGTAAATGGAAATTCGTATGAGCTCTCGATAGAGCCAAATATGACATTAATCCAAGTTTTAAGAGATGAGATTGGTCTTACCGGGACAAAACATAGTTGCGGAGTTGGTGCATGTGGAGCTTGCACCGTGTTAATCGATGGCAGGGCTGTGCTCTCGTGTTTAACCTTGGCTATTGATGCAAAAGGTAAAAATATTATCACAATTGAAGGATTGACTGAAGGTGCCATTTTGCACCCAATTCAGCAGTCGTTTGTGGACCTTGGTGCTATACAATGCGGTTTTTGCACACCAGGGATGATTCTATCAGCTCAATCCCTGCTAGATGAGAATCCGCATCCCACGCGAGAAGAAGTGAGAGTCGCGTTATCAGGCAATTTGTGCCGGTGCACAGGCTATATGAAAATATTTGATGCGGTATTGGCTGCAGCAGACAATGAGGAAGGAGTAAAGCTAGCCATGAGTGGGGATCTGTCCGCTGTTGGAAAACGGCTGCCCCGAAAGGATTCAATGGCTAAAGCCACAGGAACAGCTGAATATGCAGGCGACATGAAGCTCCCCGGTATGCTAATCGGAAAAGTACTCAGGAGTCCCTACCCTCATGCAAGGATACTCAGTATTAATAAATCTAGAGCTGAAAAACTTTCAGGCGTTGAAGCGGTGGTAACCGTTGAAGATGCTATTATTACGCCTACCAGTTTCGACATAGGCGTTGTCAAACTTCCGAAAGAGGCGCTACGACGCCCTCACCGATATATTTTTAATGACAAGGTGCGCTATGTTGGGGAGCCTGTAGCTGCTGTGGCTGCCATCAATCAAAGCGTGGCTGAAAAGGCATTGGAGTTGATCGAGGTGAAATACCAAGAACTCCCGGCGGTATTTGACCCGGTAGACGCCATGGAGCCTAGCGCGCCTTTAATACACAACCGAAATATTGCGAGAAAGGTTCCTTATAATTTTCCAGAGGGCGATGTGAAACTGGGTTTTGAACAAGCTGATTTGGTGTTGGAAGATACTTTCGGTACCACCAGGCAGGTGCATTGCTGCTTAGAGCCAATGACAATTATTGCCAACTTTGACATCAATGGTAGACTAACTATCTGGTCTCCCGCTCAAGCCCCACATATCGGCAGAAGAGAGATTGCACATATATTCAGTATGTCTCAGAGCATGGTGAGGTTAATTAACCCCTTTGTAGGGGGCGCTTTTGGCAGTAAAATTTGGATATCTGCTGAGCCTATATGCGTGCTTTTAGCAAAGAAGACCGGCAAACCGGTAAAGCTTGAGTTAACTAAAGAAGAAGATTTCATTACGATGGAAAATAGGACCGCTTTTAAGTACAGTGCTAAATTAGGATTTAAAAACGATGGCACCCTAACAGCAGTGCAGCTGAAGGCGATAGTGGATGCCGGGGGTTATTCAAGCGGAGCCGTTCCGCCAGCGGCATGGTTTATGGACTCTGGTATGGGCCATTTGAGGTGTGCAAATAGAGCTGGAGAGGCAAACGTTGTTTATACAAATACCGTTATAACGGGCGCAATGCGAGGCATGGGAAACCCAGAGGCGATGTGGGGTATAAATCAATTGGTAGACCTTGCCGCAGAAAAGCTAGGCTTAGATCCTCTAGAACTCCATTTAAAAAATGCCAAAAAGGCCGGTGAACTGACAAATGGCCTTCCTATACAGAGCACGGCATTGGATGAATGTATTAAACTAGGTGCCGAAAAAATATGTTGGTATGCAAAGAGAGCAACAAAGAATAGCGGTGCGCGGAGACGGGGTGTGGGAATGGCGACTATGTCGCTTCCCAGTGGTGGTTATCCTGCTTTGGAGTACTCTAACGCCTTCATAAAGCTTAATGATGATGGCTCGGCTATCTTGATAGCACACCCTGTTGAGATGGGTACAGGGATCTCGGATGTCCTTACTCAAATTGCCGCCGAAGAGCTTGGGCTGTTTGCCCAAGATGTCCATCTATCTAGCGGAGACACGGATGTTACTATGTTCGACGTAGGCTCTTATGCGAGCCGCTCGGTCTATATGATTGGAAATGCGGTTTTAAGGGCCGCGCGTGAGGCCAAAGTTAAACTTCTGGAGCGTGCGGCCAAAACATTAAATGTACCCATCGGTGAGCTAGAGGTTAAAAATAAGCGTGTTTGTATTAAGGCAAATCCTGAAATGGGAGTTTCTATAGCTGAAGTGGTTTACGAAGCGACGTACAATTTTACCGGAACATGTGAAGCTATGATAGGTAAAGGCTCTTTTGTACCTAACTCCATTTCCCCGACCACCGCGGCGTGCTTTGCTGAAACAGAAGTGAATATTGAAACGGGAGAGGTAAGCATAATAAGAATAGTGGCTGCTGTTGATTGTGGTAGAGCAATAAATCCAACTAATGTGGAGGGACAAATCGAGGGCGGAATAGTACAGGCCATAGGCTTTGCTTTAACAGAGAATAATGTTGTGGACAAAAAAACTGGTATCCCAATGAGCAGGGACTTCGAAGATTATAAGATATTATCGGCTCTTGATGTTCCGGATATCGAGGTAATTCTGGTTGAGAGGCCAGACCCGGCAGGCCCATTTGGGGCTAAAGGGGTCGGTGAAGCCGGTTTCATAGCCGTAGCCCCGGCTATAGCTAATGCTGTTTATAATGCGGTTGGGGTTCGAATAAATGACTTGCCGATGACACCTGACAAAATTCTTAAAGCTCTCAAGGACAAACGGGGCCAAGAAGCGATACAAGTTTAATTTTAGGAATTATGAGAAGGAGTTTTCACAATTACCAAGGAGGACTGAAAATGGAACGCTTGAGATTATCGTCTCTAATTTTGGGCTTACTGGTGTTGTGTTCTTTATTTTTCTCTTCTTTTTCGTTCGGGCAGACGCGTCCCGTTGAGCTCACTTTTTCGGGCCTGAGCCCTACCACTCACGCAAATTGTTTAATGAATAACGAATGGGCAAAGGAGATCGAGAAGAGGACAAACGGCAGGGTCAAGATCACGGTTTTTTGTGGTGGGACATTAACCTCCCCAGATAAGATTTATACTGGTGTGGTGAGAGGAATTTCAGACGCTGGGTACTCAGCTATGGGTTACTCCAGAGGAAAATTTCCTCTGACGGAGGTAATCGATCTACCTTTGGGTTACAAAAATGGGAGGGCAGCAACAAAGTTGATCAATGAATATTATCGGCGATTTAAGCCTAAAGAATTTGATGAGGTAAAAGTTATGTATTTTCATGCACATGGACCTGGGGTTCTCCATACGAAGGTGCCTGTGAGAAGACTTGAGGATTTAAAAGGGCTTAAGATTCGGTGCACCGGCTTGTCCGCAAAAGTGGTAGCAGCCCTTGGAGGAACCCCTGTGGCCATGCCGGTAAGTGAGGCTTATGATGCCTTAAGTAGAGGAGTAGTAGAAGGGACGATGCTCCCGCGTGAAACGCTCGAGGGTTATAGATTAGGAGAGGTGGTCAAATATACAACTGAAAATTTTGGTTCTGCTTATACTACCGGTTTCTTTACAGTTATGAACAAGGATAAGTGGAATGCTTTGCCCTCGGATATTCAGAAGATAATTGAAGGAATCAACGAAGAGTGGATTGACAAAACGGGAAGAATGTGGGACGAGATCGACAAAGCAGGAAGAGAATATATCCTAAAGAGGGGAAACCAGATCATATCGCTTTCAAAGGAAGAAGACGAGAGATGGGCAAAGGCGGTTAGACCTCTTCTTGACGACTACTTGAAGGATATGAAGGGAAAGGGTCTCCCAGGGGACGACGCTTTGAAATTCTGTCTAAAGCAACTGAAGAAACTGCAGTAAGCTATTGTAAGCTATTGACTGATGAAGAGTAAGTGGGGAACAGATTTTCCCTTACTCTTCATCAGTAGAATCGGATATAGAGAGGGGTGAACCGTGGCCGGACTACTGAGTAAGGTAGAAAGAATAAGTCAATTCTTTAGTTCCATTTCATGGATAAGCCTCACATGCCTTATGCTTCTAACTATTGTCGATGTGATTTTGAGATCCTTCAGGAGACCCATAGTCGGCACATACGAGTTGGTAACTTTCTTAGGAGCCGTGGTAATAGGCTTTGCTATGCCTTTGACTTCTTGGATGAGGGGTCATATTTTTGTAGATTTCGTAATTCTGAAACTTTCTAAAACGGTAAGGGATATTTTCAACATAGCTACGAGAGGTCTGGTGATATTCTTCTTCCTTATGCTTGGGTGGAATATGTTCAAATATGCATGGTATTTCCAGAAATCAGGAGAAGTTTCCATGACCTTAAAGGTGCCCTTCTACCCTGTTGCCTATGGATTAGCGGTCTGCTGTTTTATCCAGTGCTTAGTATTGTTCTGTGATGTCATGAAAATATTTAAAGGGGAATACGATGCATGATGTCCTAGTTGGCGGTATAGCTCTGGTCATGGTACTATTAATGTTCCTGACAGGCATCGAATTAGGGTTCGCTATGGCACTGGTGGGTTTTTTGGGTTTCTGCTATCTTAAATCTTTCAATGCGGGTCTGAATCTTCTGGCAACGGATATATTCGATGCATTCGCTTCGTACGGCTTTACGGTCATTCCCTTGTTTGTCCTGATGGGTCAGGTTGCGTTCAATGCAGGGATAGCGAGGCGGTTGTACGATGCTTCTTATAAATTCATTGGCCACATTCCTGGGGGGCTAGCCATGGCTACCGTAGTCGGAGCCACTGCCTTCAAGGCAATTTGCGGTTCGTCACCAGCGACAGTCGCCACTTTTGCCAGCGTGGCGGTCCCCGAGATGGAGCGGCATAATTATAGCAAAAAACTATCCACCGGGATCGTGGCTTCAGTCGGGACTTTAGGTATACTTATTCCTCCAAGTGTCACTCTCATAATCTTTGGCATGATTACTGAGATATCCATTGGCAAATTGTTTCTGGCCGGTATCATTCCCGGGTTGCTGATTTCTTTCTTCTTTATATTAATAATATACGTTTGGTGTAGAATCAATCCATCACTAGGGCCCAAAGGTGAAAAATCGACTTGGAAAGCAAGGATTGCATCTCTTCCAGAGGTAAGTTGGGTTGCTATTATCTTCATCTTAGTTATTGGTGGACTAATGAAAGGCTTCTTTACTCCAACAGAGGCAGGAAGCGTTGGAACGGGTGCCGTGATACTTTTAGCTGTTGCAAAGAGAGATTTAGATTTTAAGGGGTTCATTAAATCGGCAGAGGAGTCTGTCCGGACTGCATGTATGGTACTGATGTTAATAGCAGGTTCCAGTATCTTGGGCCATTTTCTTACTGTGACTAAAATTCCGATGATAGCTGCGGATTGGGTTGTACAGCTGCCTTTAAACCGTTACATTATTATGATCCTTATCTCACTCGTTTATCAAACTGGGGGTTCTTTTATCGATGATCTTGCATTCATGATTCTTGCTACTCCCATTTTCTTTCCCGCTGTTATCAAACTGGGTTTCGACCCAATATGGTTCGGTATAATGATTGCTATTACGGTTATGATTGGTACTATAATTCCTCCTGTTGCTATCTGTGTCTTTGTGGTAAAAAATATTACCAAGGTTCCATTTGGTGTGATCTACAGTGGGGTATATCCCTTTTTAATCAGCCTGATCGGTGTTGGAATTCTGTTATTTCTATTTCCTCAAATTGCCCTTTGGCTTCCTACGTGGCTAATGGGTAATTGACATAGAGTTGAGAATTCAAATTCAGCTTCATCAATATGGGAAGCTGATAAACGGCGGTATGGTTCAGTATGATCAAAGAGCTGAATTGGCTTAGAGTTAAAAATGGCGTAGTTTTAAGTTTGAGATAATATGTCTGCAAAAGTTGTCAATGCTATCAAAAGAGGAAGAGATGATACCAAATCTGTCTGCATTCGAATACGTGCAGGCCAATTCAATAGAACAAGCCTGTAATCTTCTCGCTGGGTTAAAAAAAGAAGGTCGCGTTATCGCGGGGGGGACCGATTTACTGGTTCGAATGAAGCATAGAGCCTCAATTCCCGAATTTCTCTTGAGTCTGAATGGAATTCAGAATCTTGATAGAATTGAAGAGAGTGAAGACGAAGTAATTATTGGTGCCCTCACTAAACTACATAAGATCCAGCATTCCTGCATTGTAAGAGATAATTTCCTTTTGCTCTCGGACGCTGCAGGCAAGGTGGCTCACCAATTAATTAGAAACATGGGAACTATTGGTGGCAATATCTGCTTAGACGCAAGGTGTGAATATTATACCCATTCGCATATATTCGGGCTTGAGTATTGGCCCAAATGTTTTAAAAGAGGGGGAGAGTTTTGTCACATAATGAAAAAAGGGAGGTACTGTTACGCACGTTTTTCTGCTGATACTGTTCCTGCGCTAGTGGCGCTGAATGCTAGAGTAACAATCGTAAGTCATCGAAGCCAAAGGAGCATCCCTCTGGAGGAGTTTTATACCGGTCGGGGTCACCCTGTAAACATCTTGCAGCCCGATGAAATTTTAACAGAGATTCGTGTTCCAAAATTGTATTCAAAATGGAAAGGAGTTTATTTTAAGTACAGTTGCAGAAAGGCTATCGATTATCCTGTTGTAGGAGTAGCAGCCCTTGCAGATATGAGCGGGGGCGTTTGTAAAGAGATTAGGATTGTAGCGGTTTCTGTTGCTTCTTCTCCTGTAAGGATGAAAGAGGTTGAAGATATGTTAAGGGGAGTTCGATTGAGTGATCACGTCATTAGCGAGGCTGAGAGGATAGCTATTCAGGGAATAAGTCCCATTCCCCACCATGGGGATTCCCCAAGATACATCAGGACAATGCTTGGTACTTTTATTAAGAAAGCGCTACTTCAGATCATTGATTAGCCGTTGCCTTTTGCTGTATGAATACGCATACTGCCATTTTTCCAAGCCTATGTTTATTCATATATTCTGAGTGAATATGGCGGCTAACTTTATAATTGTTATTCATTAGGAGGGTTTATGCGAAAGGAAGGGGAAAAGAAATATTGGGATGAGAAATTTGAGACGATGCCAATAGAGGAGATGAAAGAGTTTCAATTAAGTCATCTGAAGAAGACATTGGAATGGGTATACGGAAGGGTGCCATTTTACAAAAATAGGTTTGATCAGAATGGAGTCAAACCTGAGGATATCAGGGCTTTGGAGGATTTATCTAGACTTCCTTTCACAGCCAAGACCGACCTGAGAGACAACTACCCCTTTGGGCTCTGTGCGGTTCCGCTTTCGGAGGTTATCCGCATTCATTGTTCTTCCGGGACGAGTGGAAAGCCGATCACCGGTCCTTATACAGCGAATGACCTTGAACAATGGACAGAATGCATGGCTCGTGACCTTTATGCAGCGGGGATTCGTTCAGGTGATATTTGTCAGAATGCGTATGGAATAGGTCTTTTCACGGGTGGTATGGGCTTCCATCAGGGGGCGGGGCGTATTGGTTGCGCAGTCATTCCTACCTCTTCAGGTCAGACGGAACGGCAGGTCATGATCATGAAGGATTTTGGTGTTACCGCTCTTTTTTGTACCCCTTCGTATGCTCTGACCATTGCCGAGAAGGCGGATGAGATGGGTGTGAGGATCAAGAATCTACCTCTTCGGGTTGGTCGCTTTGGTGGAGAACCATGGTCGATTGAAATGAGGGAAGAGATCGAGCAGCGGATGGGAATCAAAGCAATTGAAGGCTATGGGCTGACGGAATTTGGTGGCCCGGGTACTGCGAATGATTGCCTGGAACAAAATGGCCATCATATCAACGAAGACCATTTTATTCCAGAGATCATTGATCCAGTGACTCAAGAGGTTCTTCCTTTGGGAAGTAAGGGAGAACTGGTGTTGACCGCGATTCAACGAAGAGCCATGCCACTGATTCGTTTTCGCACTGGAGATATCACCTCGCTGAAGAGGGAGAAGTGCAAGTGTGGAAGAACTCTCATCAAAATGACCAAAGTGTTGGGTCGAAGTGATGATATGCTCAGCATTGGGGGGGTGAATGTTTTTCCTTCGCAGATTGAAAGTCTGCTTTTAAGTATGGAAGAGGTTGAGCCTCAATATGTAATTATTGTGAGGAAGAAGGGGTATTTGGATCAACTTCATGTAGATGTGGAGGCGAAGAAAGAGGTTTATGATCTAGGTCCCCAGAAAGTTGCTGAGGTGGAGAAGAAGATTGAAGCGAAAATTCGGGGGATGATCGGCATTAGTGTTAAGATAAGATTGCTGTCTCCAAAATCGATGGCCCGAAGTGAAGGTAAGCGTAAACAGGTGATCGATGAACGTAAACTTTAGGACTCTCAGCTGAATTATTCAGGCGCATATGTAGAATTCCGCACCTATCACGTTTCAAAAATCATAGATGGGTGACAAGGACGAAGGGGATGAGCGAACAGACGTTGCCAAGGCTTTCTAATATTGCAAAGATAGTAGGAGTTGAGGAAGCAATTTTGCTACAGCTCCTTGCCAAAATGCTCCCCCAAAAGTGGGTATTAAGTAATAGGGCAATTGACTCCACCTGTTCCTACCGAGTGTGCGCGTACTTGCCACCTGCGATAGTTTTGTAGAGTGCGGCTCAACCAGCATAGCTTGCTGGAGTAGCCGCCAAAACAACTTGCCTCGTGAGGCAGATGTGCGGCGGTTGAAACGAAATGTGAATTCATCAAGGTAGTAATCGAGATGCTGTTGATGGATGGAGAAGGTTCCTGTTAATAATCTACTTGACGGTTGTTAGATTCGAGTCTGTTACCCAGTAAGGCGTGCGTTGACGAGCCCCCGGGGGGGCGACGCTAGCCTGATAATCTCCACGAGGGACTAAGGAGGCGCTATGGTTCGGTACGAGTACTATAAGCCCGGCACGATCCCGGAGGCCATCGGCCTCATGGGGCGCTTTAATAACGAGGCAGCCTACATCGCCGGAGGGACCGACGTGATGGTGCTCCTCCGGCAGAAGAAGCTCATGCCGAAGGCGCTCATATCGCTCCGGAACATAAAGGAGCTCGCCGCCTTCGACGGCTATATCATCGGCGCCTGCGTCACCCACAGCCAGATCGAGAGGGACGACCGTATAAAGAAGCGCCTCTCGGCCCTCCATGATGCCGTCTGCAACCTGGGCTCGGTCCAGATAAGGAACGTCGCGACCATAGGGGGCAACGTCTGCAACGCCGCTCCTTCGGCGGACACGGCCTGTCCCCTCCTTGTCCTCGACGCGGAAAGCCTCATTGTGGGACCGGGCGCTGAAAGGCGGGTCGCCATGGACGACTTCTTCGTCGGGCCCGGGATGACAGTCCTCGCGAAGGGCGAGATCCTGAAAGGCTTCATGATGCCCGCCTTCGGGGAGGCGACTGGTTCAGCGTACATAAAGCACACGAGAAGGAACGCCATGGACCTGCCGATCATATAGGGATAGCGGCGAGGGTCACGGTGAATAAGAGCGACCTTAGATGTAAGGACATACTGTGCGGTACCGCGCCTGCGTCAGAGATACTCGCCCATTTCGGCGACGAGGAGTTGCGCTGTGAGGACTTGCGCATAGCCATGGGCGTCGTGGCGCCGAGGCCGATAAGGGCGAAAAAGGCGGAGGCGATGCTCGCCGGAAAGGTTATATCGGCCGAAACGGTTGCCGCCTGCGCGGAGACGGCCGCATCCGAGGCCTCCCCGAGGGACAGCGTCAGGGGCGAGGCATGGTACCGAAGGGAGATGGTGAAGGTCCTCGTCCAGAGGGCCATCATGAAGGCGATCGACCGCATAGTCCGCCCGGACGCTGAGGTCTATCCGGACAGGCTCTGGTGAGGGGGACGAGATGAAACAGGAGCTATCTTTCTTTCTGAATGGCGAAGCTGTCAAAGTAGAGGTTGAGCCGGAGCGGACGCTCCTTTATGTCCTAAGGGAGACATTCGGCCTGAAGGGGACGAAGGAGGGGTGCGGGTACGGAGAGTGCGGGGCCTGCACGGTGATCGTCGAGGGGAAGGCGGTTAACTCGTGCATCCTCCCCGTCATGGAGGCGGAAGGCAGGAGCGTCATCACCATCGAGGGTCTCCTCGCGAAAGACGGGAGCCTCCATCCGCTCCAGCAGGCCTTCGTAGACCACGGGGCGGTCCAGTGCGGTTTCTGCTCCCCGGGCATGATCATGTCCGCCTATACCCTCCTTTCCGATAACCCCCATCCGACGGAAGACGAGATCAGGGACGGCATAGCGGGAAACCTTTGCCGGTGCACGGGCTACGTCCAGATAATCGAAGCCATCAAGGCTGTGAGCGCGAGGGAGGTGAAATAGACATGGAACTTACTGCCGTTGGAAAAAGGATTTCCAAAAAGGACGCCCCTTCCAAAGTAGCGGGAAGCGCAGCGTTCATCCAGGACGTTTCCCTGCCGGGTATGCTCTATGGCAAGATCCTCTATAGCAGGTATCCCCACGCACGCATAAAGAACATAGACATAACCAAGGCGCAGAGCCTGCCGGGTGTGAAGGCCGTCCTCACGGGCGCGACGGGTGAGCGAGGGCGCCCGAAGGGTGCATCAATCCAGACAGATTCCTCTCGGAACTCCTCAAGAGAGGGGCTAAGATACATCAACGGAAACGATAAAATCCATGCTTAAACTATAACTTATTAACGAGGAGGGGTTATGTCAGAATTGAATCCTTTTGTAATCGCGCAGCAGCAGCTCGACTTTGCAGCGGAGAAGCTGGGCCTGGATCAGGCTACCCACGAGTTCCTCAGGTGGCCCCAAAGAGAGCTGAAGTGCATATTCCCTGTCCAGATGGACGATGGGAGTATGAAAATATTCCACGGCTACCGGGTCCAGTATAACTATGCCCGGGGGCCTGCGAAGGGGGGGTTGAGGTGGCATCCCGATGAAACGATCGACACTGTTCGGGCCCTGGCAGCATGGATGACCTGGAAAACCGCTGTAGTAGACATCCCCCTCGGCGGGGGGAAGGGCGGGGTGACCTGCAACCCGAAAGAGATGTCCAACGCGGAGAGGCAGCGCCTCGCCAGGGGCTATATGCGCACGATGGCAAGTTCCATATCTGTATCCAAGGACGTACCTGCGCCGGACGTCTATACCGACCCTCAGATCATGGCATGGATGATGGATGAATATGAGACCCTGGCCGGAGAGCACCACCCGGGCTGCATCACTGGAAAGCCGCTCTGTCTCGGGGGGTCTGCGGGAAGGAGCGATGCAACGGCGCGCGGCGGGATTTATGTGACCAGAGAGGCGGCCAAAGTCCTGGGGATCGATCTTCGTCAAAAGACAATGGCAATCCAGGGCTTCGGTAACGCAGGTCAGAATGCGGCCCTCCTCGGGAGCCAGATACTGGGACTTAAGCTCGTGGCGGTATCGGACTCGAAGGGAGGCATCTATAACGAGAACGGAATCGACCCTGCGAAAGTGGTAGACTATAAGGTGAAGACCGGGAGCCTCCAGGGGTTTCCGGAGGCGGATGCCCTGACGAATGAAGAGCTTTTGCAGTTGAAAGTGACGGTGTTGTTCCCTTCGGCCCTCGAGAGTTGCATTACCGCTTCAAACGCCGCAAAGGTCCGGTGCGCGATCTCCTGCGAGCTGGCGAACGGGCCGACGACCCCGGAGGCCGATGAGATACTCTATCGGAACGGCGTGTTCGTGTTGCCCGATTTCCTGGCGAATGCAGGCGGTGTGACGGTCTCCTATTTCGAACAGGTACAGAATGCCTCAAACTTCTACTGGACCCTTGAGGAGGTCCACAAAAGGCTCGATGAAAAGATGACTTCCGCGTTTCACGGGGTCTACGACATGTATACCAAAGAAAAAATCAACATGAGACAGGTAGCCTATCTGGTCTCGGTAGCGCGAGTGGCCGAAGCGTGCAAGCTGAGGGGCTGGGTGTAAAGCTAATCCCTTAGAGAACCGATCTTATGGGCGGACCCTGGTGCATTTTCAAGATATACAACCTTAACAGGAAAAAGGCGCAATTCCCCAAGCTCGCCGGGCTGATCAACGTCACGTTCCTGGAGGTCCTCGAACAGCGGGGCGTAACCACAAAAGAGAATGTGCGCGAAGTCGCCGCCGAATGCCTGAAGGCGGACGGGCTCGAGGCTACCGAGGAGAACCTGCGGGAATATTCGGAGGCCCTATTCGACGCCTATACGGCCAATGCGCTGGCCCCTTCGGAAATAGACAACTACATCAACCTTGCCCGGAAAAGGGAGAAGGCCCAGATACTCTCGAAGGTGGTAAACCGGGACCAGACAACGTCCATGGAGATTTACAAAGCCCTCCGCGAGCTCTGCGAGATCCCGCAGGGCGAGGTCTACCTGTCTCCCGACGAAGCCGTAGGCATCCGGGTGGCGCTGTTGAGCCGTTTCTTTTCCTCCCAGCTTTCTTTTGTCTCCCTCGCGAAAAACCATATCGTCTACAGGGACATAGACAGGATACTTCAGAGGACCCTGTGGAGCCGAAAGCGGCCGGGAAGGCTAGGGGGAAAGGCCGCGGGAATGAACCTCGCCAGGGCAATACTTTTACCGACCCTGGCAGAGAAGGACCCGGAGCTTGAGAAATATGTCCGCACCCCGGATACCTGGTACCTCAATTCGGGGGTCTTTTCCGAATTCCTGGACCGGAACAACCTTTACTGCTTCCGCACGTTCAAATACAAAGACCAGGAAGCGATAGAACAGGAATCGAACCGGGTGGAAGAATTGTTCCAGAGCGCTACCTTTGCACCCGAGGTGGTTGAGGACTTCCGTAAGATCCTGAGGGAGATTGGAGAGCATCCGATCATCATCCGCTCTTCGAGCATGCTCGAAGACAGCTTCGGCCTCGCCTTCGCCGGTAAGTACCTCTCCGTTTTTTTGACAAACCAGGGAGACCTCGAGACCCGCCTGAGCGGGTTCATCCACGGCATGAAGCGGGTCTTCGCCAGTACTTTCGCCCCCGACCCGATCCATTACCGCCTCGATCACGGGCTCCTCGATTTTGACGAGCGCATGGCCATGATGGTGCAGAAAGTGGTGGGTCGGAGATTCGGCAGGTATTTCTTCCCCTTTGCCGCAGGGGTCCTTTTCTCCCGCAATGTTTATGCTTGGACCCCGAGGATCAGGAAAGAAGAGGGACTGGCCCGGCTCGTCTTCGGGCTGGGAACGAGGGCGGTGGACCGGGTAGGCTCCGACTACCCCCGGATGGTCCCCTTGAGCCATCCCCTTCTACGACCGGAGTTGACCTCCTCCCAGATCGAGAAGTACTCCCAGAGGCAGGTGGACGTTCTCAACCTGGAGAGTGGCCGCCTGGAAACGGTGGATTTCATGACGTTAAAAGCGGAGACGGACCATCCTGATCTCTATTACGCAGTCTCCGTGAATAGAGACGGCCAGCTGAGCGCACCCCATTTCAGGAGCCAGGACCTCGACGAAGGCAACTGCTGCCTGACCTTCGAGAACCTCCTGCAAAAGACGCCTTTCGTCGGCCTGGCAAAAAAGATCCTCTCGAAAGTCGAGGCTGCATACAAAAGGCCGGTTGATATCGAGTTTGCCTGGGATGACGGCCATTTCTACCTCTTGCAGTGCCGGTCGCTTTCCGTTCGGTCGGAGCCGGAGCAGGTGGTCCTTCCCCCCGACATTCCCACGGACAACATCCTTTTCAGGACGCATGCGGGACTCGTAAACGGTATAGTGGAGGACATGGACTACATCGTCTATGTGGATCCCAGGGCCTACGACCTGCTGCCGACCTTCGAGCAGAAGATGGAGATCGCCAGGGCCGTCAATGTTCTGAACAGGCAGCTTGCCGGCAATCGCTATGCGCTCATGGGACCCGGACGCTGGGGCAGCAATGATATCAACCTTGGGATCAAGGTAACCTATTCCGATATAAGCAAGGCCAGGCTGCTCGTAGAAGTGGCTTTCGCGAGGGAAGGGTATACACCCGAGGTCTCTTACGGCACCCACTTCTTCCAGGACCTGGTAGAGGCGAACATCATGGTCGTCCCGCTCTTTCCGGAAAGTCCCGGGGCGCTTCTCAATGAGGGTTTTTTTCTGGGAAGCAGGAATGTCCTTCGAGAACTCGCGCCGGAGGTGCAAGACTGCGAGGGCGTCGTAAGGGTCATAGACGTGCCTTCCGCATGCTCCGGTCATCTCTTTCACGTTTACCTGAATTCCGAAGCCCAGGAAGGGATAGGTTTTCTCGCGCCCGTGAAGAGGCAAGATCGACTTCAACAACAAGGAGACTTTCGATGAAAGAGGCGAAAAAGCTGAACATAACAAAGAGCCTTGCCCTTTACGAGAAGGCGAAAACATTGGTCTCCGGCGGCGTCCTCGGCGCAATAAAGCCGACCGACTTTATCATGGGAGAATACCCGATCTTCCTCGAGTACGGGAAAGGTTGCCGGCTGACCGACGTGGACGGGAACGAGTATATCGACTTTCTTTGCGGGTTACGGGCCGATTATCCTTGGCCACAGGGAAGATGAAGTCGATGACGAGGTGATAAGGCAGATAAAGGACAAGGATTTCTGCTTCAGCCTCACCCAGCCGTACCGGAACGAGCTTGCGAAGAAACTGACCAAATTAATGCCCCGCGCAGGCGGGGCGCCACGCACTATCCTGGGCGAATGGGCATACCATGAGGCGAAGGCGATGCCCAGCCGCAGGCCACCTGGTCAAAAGGGCTGCCAGCGCGTCCATGCACATGCGCAAAGTTGTATGTAGACTGAAAAGAAAATCGGCTCATTTGCAAAAAGGCTTTTTCAGCCCGTCGTCATGAGACGAGACCGCAATAGAGACTCTACTTCTTTTGACCCTTCTGAAAAGTCCAGGTTTTGGAAGAACTCCTCCCTTTTCACATCCCTGGCCGCGCGGAACAGGCCGACGGCTGTCGCACAGACCTTTCCCGAATCGTCCTCTATGCTCCCGGAGACATGGTAGCTTCTACGGTCGACGCCTCGATATCTCCCGGTGGCTCTATATGCTTTACCACAAAAAACGGTCTTTCGGAATTCCACATCCATTTTCTGCGTGACGCATATCGCTCCAGTTTCCATCAAGATCGTCCACCACATGATCTCATCGAGGATGCCGCTCACGATGCCGCCGTGCACGACGCCGCCAAAGCTCTGAAATACGTCACTGGCAACGAAGTCGCACGAACAGACAGCCTCGGCATACTCGATTCTGAGGCGCAACCCATTCGAGTCCCGGCCGCAGAAAAAGCACTTCTCGTAACCCGGCAAAAGTCCCAACCGACCCCTCCTTTACCTTCATGTAGAATTCGTGGAGCTTTCCGCTCATTCAATGTTTTGCCATTACGAGGAATTATAGCACAGAGGCGGTGACGGATAGTATCCTCTTCATGTTGCCCTTCAGCTTCGTCACCTGGTCGGTGAGCCTCTCCCTTCTGCGGGCCAGGTCCCGAAGCTCCATCAGATCGGCCGAGAATGTTTGCTTCTCCAGTACTTCTCGCCTTAGCATAAGGAACCTGGCAATGGTAAGGGCGTCCTTCTTGTCCGTCTTCGTCTTTCTCAGCTGTAGCTTCACGAAATTGGAGATAAGAAGAGGATTAATGATGACAACCTTGTACCCTTTTGCGGTAAGATATGAGAAGAGGGCTATGTGATAACAGGCCGTGGATTCGAGGCCGAGAAGCAACGAGGATTTCATCTTCAGATGAACGATCAGTTTCTCAAACCCCTTCCTGTCCATAGTGGCAGTGAGGGAAAATACCTTCTCTCCCTCCTCTCCGATACCGCACGCGTCAAACTTGTCTTTCGATACATCGATCCCAACGAACAGAGCCATACAAACCTCCTCGATCAAGAAACGGAAAAGCGGGATTGCCTCCGGCCAAGCCTCCATGGTCACGAGGGCTCAAAGGCCCAATCAACATATCAGGGCTCCAGGAGGCGGGGGACAGACTGAAATAAGGGTTCGGCGACCCAGGAAGTACTAAGTCCCCCCGCCT